>Ga0137379_10004952_pt1 | contig 12560 bp, 6 predicted proteins | sample SagtaG_18_FD_104812 | JGI IMG/M metagenome (GOLD analysis project Ga0137379, IMG submission 104812) | Vadose zone soil microbial communities from Sagehorn Ranch, Mendocino, California, USA - Sage2_L_80_16 metaG | ecosystem: Environmental > Terrestrial > Soil > Vadose zone | place: USA...
CGGTGATCCGCCGCTTGCGCCCGGCGCCGGGCTGGTTGCCCAGTCCGTCGATGCCGGCGGCGTTGAACCGGTGCAGCCAGCGGCGCACCGTGTTTTCATGGCAGCCGATCTCGGCCGCGATCGCCGGGACACCCAGCCCGTCCCAGCTCAGCGCGATGATCCGGGCCCGCTCGATCCAGTCCGCCGGGGCATGCCGGGCGCCTGCGAGCCTGCGGATCTTCCTGGCTTCGCCGTCATCGTGCGGCGCGCGCGCTCTTAAGTACTTCGGCACGGAACTCGCCTCCAGATAGTCAGCCGATGCTCCCGCACCAAAATAACTACCCAAAGAGGAACGTAGCACTAGCTGATGAAGGAGTGACCCATGACGGCTGATGCGCTCGCGGTCTCTCGGGAAAGCCGCGCCGCCCTTGTGGATACCGGTGGCCGGTTCCTGGTCAGTGATCAGATGGCCGCTCGCGCGAAGGAGCTGGGCATGCAGGCGGGCGGCCTCTACTTCCGTGGCCGGACAGGTGCGCTGGGCGAGGTCTCGAGCCACGCGGCAACCGCGATACTCGGAATCTTTCCGCACTGGGTGATTGACCTCACCTGGCGCGAGTCCGCTGCACTTCCCGCGGCGACAGCGGTCACCGCGTACAGCACCGCGTGCGCCGAATGGGGCACCGCATACCTTTCCGGGCTTCCTGGCATGGACAGATTGGCTGACCTGGCGGAGCGTGTCGCCGACGCTGCGGACACCTCCGCCCTTCCTCTCTTCGCCGCATGGCAAACCCAGCCCAGACCCGCCGCCGATGGCCCGCGCGCGGCGGCCATATCCGACCTGAGCAGCCGGCGGGAGGCCGCCGAGGAAGATACCCGTGTGGCATTCGCCGATCAGCTGGGTGTCCTCGCTCTGGGCGAGCAGACAGAGTTGGCGGCTCTGATCGACCGTGCCAATGTGGCGTCCCGGCCCCCCGGTACACCTATGGGCGGTGGGAGGATGACGCGCACATCTAGCGGAGGTCCAAGTGACTAGCGAGCTGCGGTTCGGGGTGGTTAACGAGTCCGTCCTGGAAGGCCCGGTGTGGCTCGATTACGTGCGCCGCGTTGAAGACGCAGGAGTCGACACGTTCCTGATCCGTGACCACTTCTCGGCGGCTGCATATGGCCAGCAACTGGCCCCGTTCAGCGCGCTGGCAACAGCGGCTGCGGTGACACAGCAGCTGCGGGTGGGCACGCTGGTGCTGTCCAACGATTTCAGGCACCCCGCGATCGTGGCCCACGAGGCCGCAAGCCTCCACCATCTGTCCGGCGGCCGCTTCGAGCTCGGCATCGGAGCGGGCTGGTACCAGCCCGAGTACGACGCGGCGGGAATCGCGTTCGACGGGCCGCGGCAGCGCATTGACCGGCTCGAAGAATCCCTCACCATCATCAGGGGACTGCTTGCGGGCACACCGGTACACCACTCGGGTGCCGCCTACCGGATCCACGGCCTGGATCTCGACGTGCTGCCCGGGCGCCGGGGGTGCCCGCGCCTACTGGTCGGCGCCGGCGGGCCGCGCATGCTGCGGATCGCCGCCCGCCACGCCGACGTAGTGGGATTGCTGCCGGCACCGATCAAGGGCTCCGAAGATCGCGACGATCCCGGTGACCGGCTGCCAGCAGCGCTTGACGGCAAGATCGCCGTGCTCCGCTCGGCCGCTGGTGACCGCTTCCCGCACCTGGAACTCAGCGCGTTCGCCACGTTCATCATCACCGGCCACCGGCGCGCGGCCACCGAGGACCTCATCGCCGGGCGTGGCTGGACGGGGATCGACGCGGAAGCCGTGTGGGAGATGCCCACCATCTTCATCGGCAGCGTCACCCAGATCCGCGAGGACCTGCGTGCACGGCGCGAGCGGTTCGGCCTGTCCTACCTCATCGCCCCCGACAGCGCGCTGCCCGTGCTCGCCGAGATCATCGGCGGGCTGTAACGAAGTCCCGGGGTATCGGTTGGCACCGCCTCGCGATTGCCGTGTTCACCCGGGCACGCGGCCAGATGCCCGCTTTGCCGCGGCCAGGTGCCCGCGTGTGATGCGACCATCCGACCGTGTGGGGTGCCAGAATCCGGCCACCGTCCTTGACCAGGGCTTCTACGCAACCCGCTTGTATTTGTTGATGAGGCCGCCGAGGACCGGCCGGCGCTTGATCCGCTCCTGGGAAGGGCCGGCGATGGGCGGCTCGGCCACGACGGCCGGAGCTGGCGGCTGCAATGGGGTCGTCTTCTGTTGTAGTGGTCCTTTTACCCAGCCAGGATCGACCGCGGGTGGCGGTCACCGAAGATCAGCATCCGGTCGGTGCCTCCGTCCGGGCGGTGAGCACGAATCGTGCTGCGTGGGCGTTCGCGGGGGACTGCGGGGCGGGATCATCACGGCCCCGGCGCCTGCGCTAGCAAGCCCATCCGAGGCCAGTAATCAGGTGAACATGCTGGTAGCAGGCTTGCACGGACGCTGTCCGTGCCCGTCCGCGGTTTCACCTACCCGGGCCCGGCGAGCGCACGGACGCATGACGGACAGGACCGGGCGCGAAGGCCGGTATCAGCTAGGAAACCGCAGGTCAGATGGCATATGGCCGCTTCGGGCCAAGCGGTCTGTAAAACCGTCGGCTTAGCCTACGTTGGTTCGAACCCAACACCTGCCACCACCTGCGAAAACAGCCCCTGGCCAGCGTGAACGCGGTCGGGGGTTGATCTTGTCCAGGTCCAGTGGCGTTCGGTCGGATTCGGGTGTTGGCGGGTGCTCGTGGTTGAGTGGTGGTTGAGCGCGGGAGCCTGATCAGGGGGCTTGGCAGCTCCGCCCCGCCGTAATCTGGGCCGCGGCTCGGCGCGCGAACCGCTCAAAGGCAGTTGGTCCTTTGGGACGAGGCCTGCAACAACCCCCGTATCTCGGCTGTGGCCGTGCGATCTTCCTCCCATGTGGGTGCCGGGACCGTACGGATGGTTGTGGTATCCCTTCGGGTGCATAGGGCTGCTAGCCATCCCGTGCAAGTTCAGGCCAGACGGGTCCCTGCGGAGCGGGCAGCGGTGAAGACAAGGGAAACGGATTAAGCAGTCTAAACCGTGCGCGACCGGGCCATGGGCAGCAGGCAAGGCGCACAACAAGCTTGTCCGAGGTTGCCGGGATTTAGTCAAATAAGCCCGCCCGATGCCGAGGGCAAGGCATACTGTCGCCAACGCTGAGTGAAAGTGGCACTCACCGGGCCTCCCCGCCGGTACCGGAATGCTACCCGTACCCGGGGGGGAATACATGCTTGGTCGTTTGGCTCTGCCTGCGGTCTTGGCCCTAAGCCTTCTGTCCTATTCATCTGCGCCGACTTTGGCGAGTACTACCTCGACAGGCGGCTCGGGTGGGGGCGTCTCCGTATTAGGCCCCTCTGGGGCGGCCGGGGCGCGTGCTCAGGTCAGCCATCGGCCGGCGAGAAGGAAGATCACTCGCCCTCCGGTGCCCCATGTCAAATCCATGAGCCGCAAGGCGGCTGCCGCTGAACGCCGGGCGTCGCGGCGGGCCAAGCAGGGTCTGTGGAGCCCAAATGACCGCGTGCGTCCTGCAGGCACAGCCATGAGCCTGGCCACCGGCACCGGGACGACTGGCCTTGCCAGCGTGGCGGTGTCATCAACGCTCAACTGCGACGTGACCACTACGGTCGATTCCGCGCCCTCGTTCTACAGCGGGGACGCGTGCGGGACGCTCTTCGAGGTCGACGGGACCGTCTACGGCCCAGACTCTGTCCCGGCCGGTCTGTCTGCGGGCGGCTTGACGCCTGTTTCGCAAAACACCACGGGGTCCGGCACGAGTGCCGATCCGTATGTGATCACGACGGTGGTTGATATTGGAGGCACCGGCATAACGGCAACCGAAACAGATACCTGGGCCGTGGGGGCGAGCAGCTACAGCACAAGGGTTCGGCTGGGCAACACGGATTCAGTCGCGCATTCACTGCACGTCTACCGCGCGGGCGACTGCTACTTGGACAACAGTGACATCGGTTTCGGGGAGGAAGCGGGCCTGGCGGGTTTGCCCACGGGGGCTGTGGCGTGCCGGGCGGCGTGGGACCAGTCGGTTCCGGGCAACCGGATGATGGAGTTGGTGCCGCAGACACCGGGCACCACCTATGTCGAAGACGACTACGCCACCATGTGGGACGACGTGGGGACGGGCGGGGACCTGCCAGATACCTGCCAGTGCACCGCCTACATCGACAACGGGATGGCGATCGCCTGGTCGGGGAACCTGGGGGCTGGTGCCACGCAGTCCTACGACAGCTCGCTGATATTCAATGACAACGCGCCCGGCAGCACTCCGTCCGTGGGCGAGCAGGGCGCCGGGCCCAACGAAAGCGAAAACAGCACCACCTGTTACGCAGACGACCCAGTTAACTGCGCCACCGGTAACTTCTTCCACCAGTTCACCGATTTCACAGTTCCCGGGCGCGGCGTCCCGCTGTCCTTGCTGCGGAGCTACAGTTCTGCCGCAGCCGCCTCGGATGGCCCGTTCGGATTCGGCTGGACGGACAGTTACAACATGTCCCTGACCACCAACAACACAGGCGACGTCACCATCAGCCAGGAGGACGGCTCGACGATCACCTTCGCCCCAGACGGCAGCGGCGGGTTCACCGCCCCACCACGGGTCTTCGCGACCCTGGCCGAGAACGGGGATGGCAGCTTCACGCTGACCCGGCAGCGGACCCAAGTGCAGTACACCTTCTCTGCGGCCGGGCAACTCACCAGCGAGGTCGACCGGAACGGCTACGCGACCAAGCTCGCGTATGACAACGGCAATCTCACGACGGTGACGGACCCGGCCGGCCGCACCCTCACCTTCACCTATTCCGGCTCGCATGTCGCCCGGGTCAGCGACCCGCTTGGCCGGACCTACTCCTACAGCTACGACGGAAGCGGCAACCTCGTCCAGGTCACCGGCCCGGCCGGGCGGACTTATGCCTTCACCTACGACCCGAATCACTTGCTGCTCACCATGACCGACCCGCGCGGTGGCACCGTCACCAATACCTACAACTCACAGAAACGAGTCACATCCCAGACCGACGCCGACGGCCATACGGCAACCTGGGCCTACACCGGCGACCCGGCATCCTCGTCGGGTGGTACCACCACCATGACCGACCCACTCGGAAGCCAGACGGTCTATTCCTACCTGAATCTTGAGCTGATGGCCGCAACCCATGGCGCGGGCACCGCTGACGCAGCCACCACCTCATACACCTACGACCCAGCGACACTCGGCCTGGCCACGGTCACTGACCCCAACGGGAACGTCACCGTGAACACTTACGACAGCAACGGCAACCTTTTGACATCGACGGACCCGCTGGGCAACACCATCAGCTACAGCTACAACACCTTCGACGAGGCGCTGACCAAGACCAGCCCGCTGGGGGAGACGACCAGCTACAGCTACAACGGCAACGGCAACCTGCTAACAATGACCGACCCGCTGGGCAACACCAGCAGCTACACCTACGCCGACAGCGCCCACCCGGGCGATATCACTTCGGTGACCGATCCGGATGGGAACGTTGCCGCCTACACCTACGACACCAATGGGAACATCGCTTCCACCAGCGTCTCACCGTCTTCCGGAATCACCGACACCACAACATACGCCTACGACGCTGACGGCGAGCGAACCTGCCAGGCGTCGCCGAAAGCGACCGCCGCGGGCGTCACCTGCCCACCTGCGGGCAGCCCTCCTGCGGCTGACACAACCGCCACCGCATATAACGCTGCCGGGGAGGTCACCGCGGTCACTGACCCGGATGATCACACCATCTCCTACGCCTATGACGGGGATGGGAACCTGATCAAAGTCACTGACCCTGACGGAAACGTGACCAGCTACGCCTACAACGGCGACAACCACCAGACCAAGACCGCGCGCCCCGACGGCACAGCAGAATTGAGCAGCTACGACGCAGACGGGAACCTGACCGGACAGACAAACGGGGTGGGCCAGGTAACGAGCTATTCCTATGACGCCCTCAGCCGGGTTGTCTCTACTACCGATCCGCTGGGCCACATCACCAGCTATGGCTATGACAGCGGGGGCAATCGGACCAGCATGACCGTCCCGGGCGGCGCGGTCACTGGCTACAGCTACGACCCGGCCAATGAGCTGACGGGAATCAGCTACTCAGACGGCGTCACGCCGGATTTGAGCTTCTCCTACGACGCCGACGGGCAGCGCGTGGCCATGACCGACGGGACCGGCGCCACCAGCTACAGCTACGACGCTGACGGCCGGCTCACGGGCCGCACGGACGGCTCAGGCGCGACCGTGTCGTATGCCTACGACCCAGCCGGGCACCTGATGACGCTGACATATCCCAACGGCGACACGGTCAGCCGCCGCTACGACGGAGCGGGGCGGCTCAGCGGGGTCACCGACTGGCTGGGCCACACGACCACATTCAGCTACGACCGCAACGGCAACCTCACCAATGAGGCCTATCCCAACGGTGTCCGCGCGGTGTCCGCCTACAACAACGCCGACCAGCTGACCTCTATCACCGACCGCACCGGCACCACCACCTTGGCCAGCTTCGCGTATACCCAAGACAACCAGGGGCAGGTCACCTCCGAGACCGGAACCGGGGCAGCGCAAGGAACGAACAGCTACAGCTACACCCAGCTCAGCCAGCTCGCGTCGAGCAATGGTGCGGCCTACAGCTACGACGCCGCTGGCAACTTGACCAAACTGGCCGACGGCACAACCCAGGCCTTCAACGCCGCAGACGAGCTGACCTCCGGCCAACTGCCCGCCAGCCCGAAGGCACCGGCCACCGACAAGGTCGTCTCAGCCAACCAGACCAGCCTTGGGGCGAAGGTCACCTCCCCCGCACTGACCACCAAGACCGACAACGAACTGGTGCTGGCCTTCATCTCCGCCACCGGGCCATCCACCGGAACGCAGAAGATCACCAAGGTGAGCGGCGGCGGACTGAAATGGACGCTCGCGTCCCGGGCGGACGGCCAGCCAGGAACCGCCGAAGTCTGGCAGGCCCACGCCGCCTCCCCACTCACTAACGCTAAAGTCACCGCCACGCTGGCCGACACCGGGCATGACGGCTCGATCACCGTTGCGGCGTTCATAGGCGCTGGGCGGGTGACCGGCGCCCACGCCGCCGCGAGCGGCGACAGCACCCACCCCCACGCGTCGCTGATCACAACCGGCCCCGATTCGCTGGTATGGGGAGTCGGCGAGGACGCGACCCACGCCACCACGCTGACCCCAGCCAGCGGCCAGGCCCTGGTCCACCAATTCAAGGACACGGCGTCACACGCCACCTACTGGGCACAGAAAACCACCGCGATCACCACCGCAGCCACCACCGTCAAGCTCGCCGACACTGTCCCGGCAACAGATCGTTGGAATATGGCCGCCGCCGAGATCACCTCAGCAAGCGGCACCAAGACCACCTACAGCTACGACAACCGCGGGAACCGCACCAGCGCCGCCCCCTCCAGCGGGCCAGCCACCACCCTCGCCTACGACCAAGCCAACCGGCTCATCTCCTACGGCGGCATCGTTACCTACACCTACAACGGCGACGGCCTGCGCATGTCCAAGACAGTCAACGGCACCAACACCAGCTTCGTCTGGGACCAGTCCGGCGCATTGCCGATGCTGCTCACCGCCGGGACCACCGCTTACATCTACGGCCCCGGCGGCCAGCCCATCGAGCAAATCCACGGCAGCACCCCGACCTACCTGCTCGTCGACCAGGGCGTAAGCACCCGGCTGCTCACCGACTCCAGCGGAACCGTGATCGGAACCTACAGCTACACGCCTTACGGCGTCCCCGTCCGCCACACTGGCACCGCAGCTACCTCCCTGCAATACGACGGCCAGTACACCGACGCCGAAAGCGGCCTCACCTATCTCCGCGCTCGCTACTACGACCCAGCGACAGGTCAATTTCTCAGCGTTGACCCGGCAGTTAACCTCACCCAAGCCGCATATAACTACGCGAGTGATAACCCAATCAACCAAGACGATCCAACAGGCGGTTTCCCTGTGCTCGGGGCCATCGTGGGCGCAGTGGCAGGTGGAATCGTTGGCGCTGTTTCATATCTCGCCTCGGATAATGGATCATTCTCCGCGCGGCAATTCTGGGGGTCCACTCTGGGCGGGGCGGCGGGCGGAGGTGCCTTCGGTGCCTGCTTGCCGGAATTTGGACCTGTGATTTGTGGATCCATCGGCGGTGCCGTGGGTGAAACAGTTACTTCCGTGGTGGATGGTGATAGTCTTACCACTACTGTCGAACACGCAGCCACGGGTGCTGCTTTCGGTGCTGTCACAGGACGACTAGAAATAAAGCCATTCCCCCTAATAGGCCGACACCCCTATAAGCTGAACAACATTTGGAATCCGGGCATTAACACACTGCGTGAGTTTGGGAATGACGTCATGGAATCTCTCCTCGATAAACTCCTTCAACGGCTCACATGTACCGGCGGCTGAGCATTAATCGCAAGGGCCCCCAGTTGGGTAATTTATTTGTTCCGATGCGGTCATGAACTTGCCGCTACGCGCTGATGGGCGAATCGTGCCAGATCGTGGTTTGTACGGACCTAGCACGGGACGGCGTGCAGCCTAGGGACTTCCTGATCTAGGCAGTAACATTCGATCTACGGAGAGTCGAGCTCCCGCAAGCGATCCCGAGTGTCGACCCTGGATCCTGGAGAACGAAGGCTTCTGTAATACGACCCTGGACCATTTTAGGTCGGGAGGAAGGCGGACACCTCAGCTAACGGCAATGATTGCAGCCGTCATTCACCCACGTGGCGAATCTTTCGGTATCGCGGGCGATCTGGATCCACTCATTGAGCCTGCGGCTCGTCATCTGGTCCACGTTCCGCTTCTTCGATGCGGCGGAGGGCGGTTTGTTCAGAGTCGGCGAGGCATTTGGCGTAGACGCGGAGGAGGACCGGGACGCTGTTGCCGGCCCATTCGGCGACTTGGGCCGGGGCGACGCCGGCGTTTAGCCAGGTGGAAAGGCGGGCGTGGCGCAGGTCGTACGGTCGCTCGGCGAGAGGTGAGGCGGCTTCGGCGGGGGTGAGCGCGGCCTGGCGGGCTTTCTCCCATATGCGTGTGTACACGGTGTCGGAGAGCAGGCCGCCGTCTTCGCCCTGGAACAGGCGCCCGTCGGGCGCGGAGCCGTATTCGGCAATATGTTCGCGGAGCATCCGGGCGAGAGGCAAGGAGGCCGGGACGGGGCGGACTTCCTCGACGGCGCGGTGCTTGAGCTGGCGGGGCTCGCGGCGGTTGCCGGATTCGTTCCAGGCACCCCCGGTGGCGGGGGCGGAGTCGCCTAAATTGAGCCACGCCCACTGGTCGTCGCGGTCGGGGAGCTGGAGTTCGTCCAGGGTGAGCATCACGGCTTCGGACGGGCGCACGGCCGCGTGGTAGATGCAGCCGAAGAACGCCTTGAGGTGCCGGCCCATCGGTCCCTGCTCGGCGACGGCTTCCAGCAGGGCCTGCGCTTGCCGCGGGTTGACCACACGCCTGCGGTCGATGGCCTCCGCCACCTTGGGTGATTTCCACCGGATGGACATGAGCGGGTTGGTCGGGAAGTGCTTCTTGTCGACCGCGTAACCGAGGAGGTTGAACAGGACCGCGCGCTTGCGGGCCACCACGGTTGCCGCGGCGGGCGTGCCGTCGAGTTTGCGGGCAAGTTGGTTGAGGACGCGCCGGAGGGTGTCGGTGTCGCCCAGATCGACCAATGGGACGGTGTTCTGTTCGACCCACTTGATGGCCGGGGCGAGGTAGGCCGGTGGGCCCGCTTCCCGAAGCTTGGTGTTGAACGCCCAACCGTAGAGGGCCTTTCTCAGTACCGCGGGTTTGGGTGCCGCATTCTTTGTGGTTAGCAATGCGGGGGTAGCGGTCGCGAGGGCGTCGGCGATGGCCCGGCGCGAGTTCGGTGCGACTTCCGGCCACTTCATGTCTACATATGCGCAGGCGAACTGGTACCAGCTCACCTCTGGCTCTGGTTCCTGCTCCTGTTCGTGGTTACTGGCAGTCGCCGACAGGGGCAGGCCCGTTGTGACGTCGAAGGCCTCGCCTTCGCGGGCGGCAGTCTTGATTTTCGCCTCGTGGCTGTCGGCGAGCGCTTTGGTACCGAAGGTGGCGTAATGCACTTTCCCGGCCACCGTCCATCGCACCTGGTAAGCGCGTCCCCGGGCGCCTTTGACGACCCGGGTCTTCCAGATCCGCACGTCGTAGGAGAGCCGCCGCCCGTCGCCGCGGGGTGAGGGCTGGCTCTCATCGTGACTCATGCGACTTCCTGCGCGCTGAGCCATGTGTCAAGGTCACGGCGGCGGATGCGGAGGCCGCCGTTGGGAAGGCGGATGCAGCGTGGGCCTCGGCGTTTCTGGCGCCAGTCGTAGAAGGTCGACCGTGAGACCTTCAGCTCAGCGCACAGTTCGCTGACGGTCAGCTTTTCGTTTGGGTTGATTTCGGAGGCGGGTTCCTCAACGAGTGCCTTGCGGGCCATGATGGGTGTGCTCCTGTCCGGCTTGCTTGTTGGCGGGAGTACGCGGCCCTGGTGCTGGGCTTGGCGGCTAGGCGCCAGGGCCGTTCTGTTGTTTCGGCGGCAGATCACGCGTGCTGCTCGGGGCGGGCGCCATCGTGGCCGGTGTGCCCGTCGTTCTCTGCGGTTCGCGACGCTCATTGCCGATCCAAGATCAAGCAGTCGGAGATCTATAGGTAATCTTATTTAAATCAGATTTCCTAGACAAGTCCCTCTGGCAAGCCGTGTCCGTGCTCTACTGACCTGCCTCCGGCTCGGCGTCGCCGCGCCATGCGCGCTGGGCACCGTACTGCGGCTGGCGGGTGTCGCGATCTTGAGATCTGACGGTGCCGGGTCGCCCGAGGCTTGGGTGTGTTGCGGTGGGTCTCAGATTGCGGCCTGGCACTGGCCCGGACGCTCGCTCGGCCACCGACGGCCAGGGTGGCCGGGGTGTGTGTTGGGTAGAGGTATGCTCCGGGCCTTCCGCATTACCTCTGGCATGTTCTTCCGGCTCGCGATGAGCGTCTGCCGACAAGTTGCGGTTCCGTGCTGCGCCCTCGTGCTCAGGCCCGTTCCTGATGTCGGGCGCTGATGCGTGCTGGCGCTCCGGCTCGGTGGCGGCTGTCGCCCCGGCCGAGGGGCCGCTGTGTTGCTGTGATGCGGGCACGTCAGTGTCGCTGGCTTGTTGTTCCTCTTCTGGTGGTTGTGGTGGGGTTGCGGCGGCTTCGAGTTGTTCGTCGATGTGGCGGGAGCGGTCGCGGGCGGTGGCGAGTTCGGCGGCTTGGGGGAAGGGGTTGCCGATGCTGGCGGTGGCGTGGCCGATTTCGCTGCGGGCGTGGTCGATCTCGGCGAGGGCTTCTGCTTTGGCGGCTTCCAGGCGGGTGAGGCGGTTTTCCAGGCGGGTGATCAGGCCGGTGGGGTTGGTTTCGGCGAGATCTTGTTGGGTGAGGGTCATATCGGTGCTGGGAGCGCCGTCGAAGGTCAGGGTGAGCTGGACGCGGCCGAATGCCTGGGAGATGGTCGCGGTGAGCGGGAAGCCGCCGAGGTCGCCGGTGGACATGGTGCGCTGGCGCGAGCCGAGCTGGTTGGCTGCCTCCTGGCGGAGGACGCCGAGCAGGTGCTGGCCGGCGTCGGCGCGTTTGGTGTAGCGCTGGCCTTGGACCGTCATGGCGAACGCGTCGCCGCGGGTGCCGCGTCGGCGGGCGATGGCGGTGTCAATGTCGTTGGCGAGTTTGGCCTGGGCTTGGATGCGGGTTTCGAGTTGGGCGACGGCGCGGTGGAGAGTGTCTTGGTTGCGATAGTGGGCGCGTTCGGCGCGCAGGAGGCGGGACAGTTCGGCGTCGGCTTCGGCTTTGTCCATCAGCAGCGGGTTGTTGGTCGCCAGCGCTTTGGCCTCGCTGAACGACAGGACGGTGTCGCCGATGTCGCCGATGTCGCCGATTTCGCGGGCGTCCAGGGACGGGGACATGACGTCCCGGATGAATCTGGCTTTCCGTTCCAGGGTTTGCCAGGAGTAGCCGTCGAAACTGCGGGCCGTGATGTACCGGATTACCTGGACTTCGTTGTTGAGGTTGCCCTGGCGGATGATGCGCCCCTCGCGCTGGTCGACGTCGGCGGGCCGCCATGGGGCGTCGAGATGGTGGAGGGCTATGGCGCGGTCTTGGACGTTGGTGCCGACGCCCATCTTCTCGGTGGAGCCGATCAGGACGGCGACGTGCCCGGACCGGCAGGCGGCGAACAGGCGGGCCAGGTCGGTGTCGCTCTTCGCCTCATGCACGAACCGGACCGCCTCACGGGGGAGGCCGCGTTCGGCTAGCTGGTCGCGGAGTTCGGTGTAGGCGTTCCAGCCGGGGCCGGGGGTGCCCAGGTCGCAGAACACGATCTGCAGGGATCCTCGAACCGGGTAGGCGTTTCCGTCCGGGGCGAGGTACTGGTCGTCGCGGTGAGCGCGCCAGATCGCGGCGATCCGGGTGGCGGCTGCGGCGATCTTGCCGGGGGTGGTTTGCGGGAGCCCA
>Ga0137379_10004953_pt1 | contig 12560 bp, 13 predicted proteins | sample SagtaG_18_FD_104812 | JGI IMG/M metagenome (GOLD analysis project Ga0137379, IMG submission 104812) | Vadose zone soil microbial communities from Sagehorn Ranch, Mendocino, California, USA - Sage2_L_80_16 metaG | ecosystem: Environmental > Terrestrial > Soil > Vadose zone | place: USA...
AGCTTTCCACCCGATTCGATCAGGCTATCCTCAAACATAAGTTTTCTCCCTGCACAGACCTACGATGCTTTAGACACCGGCCAACTTCCATTTGCTCCCGCTTTCTACTTGCCTTTCTTCTTCTCGGGAGCAGCCCTGCTAACAGCACTGCACAGCCAAATCAGAGCGAACACCTACTTCAGGATCAATTAAGCCTTTGCTCGAGCTTTCTCTTTCCGTCCGGCGCTACCGGCTGGCAACGCCACTGCCGGCCGGTTCCGGTTCGAGCGCCAGTCTTGGTAGGCCACCAGAATCGGAGCAGCAATCGCGATCGAAGAATATGTCCCGATTAAGATGCCTATAACCAGGGCAAAGGAAAACCCGTGCAATACTTCGCCACCAAAAAGGTACAAAGCAAGCACAGTCAGGAATGTTAAACCCGCCGTCAAGATGGTACGGCTAAGAGTCTGGTTAATGCTGCGATTGACTACGTCGGCCAGCTTCTCTCGCCGCATCATCTTCAGGTTCTCTCGAATGCGGTCGAAGACGACGATAGTGTCGTTGTTGGAGTAGCCGATCAGGGTCAGGATCGCCGCTATCACCGTGAGGGATATAGGTTTATTCGTGAGTGAGAAGGCACCTAGGGTAATCAGCGTATCGTGGAAAACCGTTATCACCGCGGCGACCCCATAAATCAACTCAAAGCGGAACGCCAGATAAACCAACATGCCTGCAAGCGAATAGACGGTGGCCAATATTGCCTGCTTGCGCAATTGAGACCCTACCTGCGGACCTACAATCTCTACCTGATAGACACCGAAATCAGAGAGGAAGAAACCATCCTGAATCGAGGCGAGGACGGCGGGATCGGCTACTCCCTTCAGTTCATCTATGCTGGCCAGCACACCACCTTTGCTCTTGTCGCGATAATTCACTATAGCCTGGGCAATAGCGGAGTAGCGCTGCTGGGCATCAGTTCCGAGATGTAACGGATCTTTTTGCAGGAGGTAAGAAGTAAGTGACAGGGAACTGGTATTGTTCAGATCCTGTTTTCCCTGTGGGGCGTTGGATTGCAGAGCATTGATTATCTGCGTTTTTCCGAGATCAAGCGCTTGCTCACTGGTCTCCTCCTGAGGCACGTCAATCAGAACCTCATTGCTGCCGGCCTGCCCTAACCGCTGAATGCGAACGTTGTGAAGCCCGGTTCGATCCATTGCCGCGCGCACTGCGTTGTCATTGGGCTCATGGGAAAACTTCACGTACACAAGAGTGCCGCCGCGGAAATCAATCCCCAAGGGTAAGCCATGCCAGAAAAGCATCGAGAGGATTCCAGCCACGCTGAATACCAGCGAAAAGGCGATGAAATACCACTTCTTGCCGAGAAAATCTATGTTCGCGCTCTTAAAAAATTCCACTCTGCTTAAACCCCTTCAACCCTTGTCATTCCGAAGACGCCCGCTAAAGCGGGCGGGTGAGGAACCTTACGTCAATCTGCAAACCGATGCCGTATGCCAACGCCGAAAACTCTATCGACCCGCAGTTCCTACCGAACTGTATCCACGCCCGAGGAAATGCGCGCGCATCGTGGGGTCATCAGATACTCAAAGCCTCGCCCACGCGCTTGCGGCTCAAAATCCAGTCAAAAATCACTCGCGACACAAAGACCGCGGTGAACAAATTTGCAAAGAGCCCAAAGCTCAACGTCACCGCAAAACCGCGCACCGGGCCCGTGCCGAAAAGAAAAAGAATGATCGCCGAAACAATAGTGGTCACATGAGTATCCACAATAGTGATCCAGGCATGCCCAAAGCCCTGCTCCACTGCCGACGGCGGCGTCTTGCCGTTCCGCAGTTCTTCGCGGATACGCTCGAAGATCAGCACATTCGAATCCACGCCCATACCGACGGTCAATATGACGCCTGCAATTCCGGGCAAGGTGAGGGTTGCACCCGTGAAGCCCAGGAAGCCAAGCAAGATTACGAGATTCAGAACCAGGGCCACATCAGCGTTGATCCCGGCAGCGCGGTAATACACAAGCATAAAGATCAGTACCGCTGCCATTCCGATAACGGCCGCGCGCACCCCGGCCCGAATCGAATCGCTTCCTAGAGATGGCCCGACGGTCCGCTCTTCAAGATACTTAATTCCCGCAGGCAGAGCGCCGGAACGCAAAATCATCGACAAATCCTTGGTTTGCTGCTCAGTGAACCGCCCGTTGATCACGCCGCGGTCGCTGATCTGGTCTTTGATAACCGCCACTTCCTGAACGCGGTTGTCAAGGACGACGGCAAGACTGTCGCCAATATGCGATCCTGTAAAAGCAGCAAACCGGCGACCGCCTTCGTTGGTCAGAGTGAAGCTCACTGCAGGCTGGCCATTTTCGTCGCGCGACGGATCTGCCGAACGCAAATCTTTCCCCGTGACCGCGGGCACACGCGAAACCAGATACCAGGCGGGGCCTTCGCTGTCCTTCGTTCCGATACTTTTGCCCTGCATCAGAGTTACGTCTGGGGGCAACATGCCGTTCTTGTCCTGGAGGGCTGCTTCCTGGCTGGGATAAGGCCCCCCAACCGCCTGCCGGATTTCCAGCATGGCGGTGGACTGCACGATCTCCTTGACGCGCGCGGGATCATCTACGCCCGGCAACTGCACGAGAATCTGATATTGCCCAAGCCCATGCTCCTCGATGATCGGCTCACTCACGCCCAACGCGTCAATCCGATTGCGGATGGTTTCGATGGCCTGGGTCACTGTCCGGTTTTTCATCTCGGTGAGCGCCTGCGGCTTCATGGTGACGGTCCAGGTGTTGTTCGGGCCGGAAGTGAGATCGTATTCGGCCAACCGGTCTTGCACCAGGGTCCGCAAGTCGGAACTCGACTCAGGAGGAACGCCCTTGATCACAATTTGCTCGGGATGGTTGACTGGGTCAGGCTTCGTAATCTCGGCGTAGTTGACTTTTGCAGTGCGCATCCCGGCTTTGAGATTCTCAGCGGCATTGTCCGAATCCACATTGACCGCATCGTTTACCTGAACTTGCAGGATGAGGTGCGTGCCACCCTTAAGATCAAGCCCGAGGTGAATGCGCTCTTGCAAAGATTCCATTAGGGCGTCTTTGGATACGCCGCTCGGCACTCCAAAAATGCCATAGGCAAACACCAGCAGAGAGGCGACGATGACGACGAGTTTCCAGCCCAGATTCTTATTCATGACCGATACAAGTGCTCCAAAATCCCTCTATTCCGGCTACTTGGCTGCTGCGTCTTCCGGCGTCGTAACTGACGCAATCGACGCCCGGCTCACCTCGATCCGCAGATTGTCAGGCGGCACGCGCAAATGAACGTAGTCGTCTTTGAGCGCGACAATCGTTCCCCGCAGCCCCCCGGTGGTCGTTACCTTGTCTCCAGTTTTTATTTCGCCCAACATGGCCTGCCATTTTTTCTGGCGGCGCTGCTGCGGCATGATCAAGACAAAGTAGAAGATAGCGAAAATAAAGATGAGGGGCGCGATCCCCAGCCAGCCCGGACTGCCACCGGTTTGCAAAACCAAGCCGTATATATTCATGTGATGCTGATTCCACTCTCGGAGCCACGCCTGCGCTGGGGGCCTTTCAGTCCCTCAGTGCCTCAGCCGTTTGCGATTGATCGCGGGGGCTAATGTGTATTCAGAACCGGACGTCCTTGCAAAACAGGTACAACCTGGAATGGCGAACTGCCGAATGTCCGCCAGAAAGAAACGCGCGCTTTCCCAAGTTAAATAGAATGCCGGACGCGCTTCATTTCGTCAAGGTAGAAACTCAGGTTGTGGATGGTGTTTAAGACCTGCGCAAGTACCTCGTTGGCCGCATAAAGATGCCGCAGGTAGGCACGCGAGTAGCGGCAGCACACCCGACATGAGCAGTTTGGGTCGAGCGGCCCTTGGTCTCCGGCGTAGCGCGCCTGTTTGATTGAGATCTTTCCCTCGGACGTGAACAAGAGTCCGTGCCGCGCCGCTCTTGTGGGAAGTACGCAGTCCATCATGTCAACGCCAAGGCCCGCGTATTGGACGATCTCTTCGGGGGTACCGACTCCCATCAAATAGCGGGGCTTATCTGTAGGGAGATGCTGGAGCGTGCTCTCGACGATATCGTGGGTGAGGGTGCGAGGCTCGCCTACGCTCAGCCCGCCAATTGCATATCCGTCAAAGCCAAGTTCAATCGTCCGCTCCGCCGATTCTTTTCTAAGCGCGTGATCCATCCCGCCTTGCACTATGCCAAATAGGGCCTGAGTACATGTAGGCCCAGACGCCCTCGTCTGGGTGGGCGAGCTTTGCTCGCCATGGCCGTTCGCCGGGCTATGCCCGGCCGAGCACGTGAGGGCACCTGCCCCTACATGGTCAGGGTGCCACGGCACCTCATTTTTATGTTCCTCGAAATATTTCTTGCTGCGAGCCGCCCAGCGCAGTGTGATCTCCATGGAGGCGCGCGCCCGCTCTGCATCGGCAGGATATTCCGTGCACTCATCAAACGCCATGATGATGTCCGCTCCCAGGCCGATCTGCGCTTCGATCGCCTTCTCCGGACTTAGGAAGTGAGAAGAGCCATCCAGATGGGAGCGAAACGTTACGCCTTCTTCCGTGACCTTCCGTAGTTCGTTCAAGCTGAATACCTGGAATCCGCCGGAGTCCGTCAGAATTGCCCGTGGCCAGGACATGAATGAGTGCAGGCCGCCGAGTTTGCGAATCTGCTCGATTCCGGGCCGCAAATATAGGTGATAGGTGTTTCCCAGGAGTATCTCAACGCCTAATTCTTCCAGTACGTCCTGGGGCACGGCTTTCACGGTGGCGGCGGTTCCAACAGGCATGAACACCGGAGTTTGAATGTCGCCGTGTGGCGTCAACAGGCGGCCTCTTCGCGCGGATCCTCTGGTTGATGCGATGTCAAAGCCGTCGGACATTGCCTGGAATTCTAAAGGAAAGGGCGAACAGCATGGGTCGTCCCGGACCACCATTCATGTTGTCATCCCGAGCCCGGGACGCTGAAGGCGGCTGGGTGAGGACCTCACGATGTGTGTTCACGATTGCGTGTGGACCATCTGGACCTCAATGAACCTTATGCTCCGTACGCGGGACGCGGCGTTGATGGACTGCATCGTTAGCGTACATCGACGTGAGGTCCCTCTCCTGCCGCCCATCGGCGGCGGGGTCGGGATGACAGTCGTGAATAGAGTTGATAAGCATCACGACATCCTGATCAAGGTACGAGTTGCACAATTTGCCCTTCGATTTGGCCGTCCGTGATGATCAGCTTGCCGAGTGTCACCGGAAGCCTAAACCGTTTCGGGCCGGCGCTGCCGGGATTGAAATAGAGCACACCATTCTTTACCTCATGTTTGGGAATATGGCTGTGACCATAAATTACAGCCGCGAATCTGGCGGCTTCCGGCTTGAGGTCGAGGTCCTCCAGATTGTGCAGGATGTAAATCGTGATGCCCTCAACTTCGAGCAGATTTGTCAGAGGAAGAGTTTTCGCCCATCCCCCGCGATCTACGTTGCCGCGCACGGCCACCACGGGCGCGATCTCAGATAACTTGCTGAAAATAGCGGGATCGCCAACGTCCCCGGCATGGATGATCCGAGCAGAACCTCGAAGCGCGTCGACTGCTTGGGGTCGCAGTAGTCCATGCGTGTCCGAAATCACGCCAATCAGCATTGCGGCTCATTTCACAGGCACGATCGGCAGAATGAGCGCAGACGGGTGCTCGGCATCGTGATAAATCGAGTTGGTTGCGGTCACGAACTGCTGCTGTGCGTCGCCACTGGACTTCAGATAACGTAATTCACCCGTATTCAGGTTGCGATCAAAGCGCGGAAAGTTGCTGCTGGAAATTTCCAGGCGCAAGACGTGCCCCTTCTTGAAGACATTACTAGTGGCCCACAGGTCAATCACGAATTTGTAAATCTGGCCCGGGCTCATGAGCACTGGTTTTTCCTGCGAATCGCGATAGCGAGCGCGAATGATTCCCTCGGCAAGATTTTGCGCGAAGCCATCCGGCCAAACGTCAACCAGCTTGGCAGTGAAATCGGTATCCACGGCGGAAGACTTGGCATAGAGTTCAACACTGATCGGGCCCGTCACTTCGAGGTCCTGCGCCATGGCCGGAGTTGAATAGACCAAGACGTCGTCACGCGCTTCCGCGGGGCGCTGATCCCGCGGCCCAGCTGGCCACCGCTGTTGCTCGCAGCACAACCAGCCGCCGATCGTGGGCACAGGGTGCGCGGGGTCGTAAATGAATTGATCAGCAGACTCTTTGCCCGGAGCTGTCGTCGAAAGTGTCCCATTTCCGCGCAATGCGTTCGCCTTGCCTGGGGAGTGCAAGAAGTATTTCGTATTCTTTGCTCGTGCCAGCGGCCAGTCATCTTCTTCGCGCCACTGGTTTGCGCCCATGACAAAAATCTTCACCGGCTTGCCGGAGGCGAATTCGTTCTTCACGCCCTTGAACAGATAGTCGTACCAGTGCAGCTCGTATTGGTCTGCCGGCTCGTTGGCCGCCGGGCCGAAATCTACATCGCCAACCTTGGGTCCTGGTCCGGCGTGTCCGCCGATGACCACGACCAACTGCTGTCCTTTTCGCGCTTCCTCGCTCCCACCACTGGCCTTGATCCCCAGATAGTTGCGAAGCGAGCCGCCGAGAAACAGGTCGTACCATGCCGCCACGTGCAGCGCGGGCACTTTAATGTCCTGGAAGTGCTCTTCGATCGACAGCGCCTTCCAGTAGTCGTCGTAACTCGGGTGTGCCAGCCAATCGAGAAAATACGGCGCGACCGTTGCGTTGGATCCCAGGTCCGGCCGCTTCTCCAGATTGAGGATGGGATACTCCGTCTGGGGCAGCGCCCATATTCCGCCGACCGGGTCATTCTGCTCACCCACCTTGCGCTCATAGGCATTCTGTGAAAGGCCCGAGGTCCAATCCTCGTTAAACCACTGCGCGAAAGCTCCGCCCGTGTAGGTCCAGTTCTCGTGGTAATTGCTAGCTGTGACCACTGGGCAGATTCCGGCAAGATGCGGCGGGTGCGCGATGGCAGCCAGCATTTGGGTTGCTCCAACATAAGATCCGCCGAACATGCCGACGCGGCCATCGGAGTACGGCAACGCCGCCGCCCATTCCACCGTGTCATATCCATCGTTCGGCTCATTTTTGAAGACGTACCAATCGCCCTCAGAGGCGTACCGCCCGCGCACATCCTGAAAAATGACCACGTATCCGCGCGCTGCCGCCTTAATCCCAAATTCGACGCCATTGTCTTTGTTGTAGGGTGTGCGCTGCAGCAGGACGGGAAACTTACCTTCAGCCTGGGGGCGGAAAATGTCCGCATGCAGCGTGACTCCATCACGCATTTTCACGCTAACGTTCCGCTCATAGGTGATGGCGTACTGGTCGGCAGCGCGGGCAAGAGTTACGGCCAGCAGGCAGAATAAGATCTTGACGAAGGTGGCTCTCCGATTCATAGCTCAAATCCTCCGGTTAGGACGACGGCCAGAGAGCCTACCAGATTGAGATTGTTTAGAACAGGTATTGGTAAAGAATAATGTGGGACAACTCGTTCACAATAGGGATGGGGACTTGTCGGTTATCAGGGCTCGTATCTTCTCCGCAAACTCCTCCGCCCCCATATCCTCCGTCTTCTCTTTCCCTCTCGTGCGCACGTTCACCTTCCCTGCCTCAGCTTCCTTGTCCCCGACGACCAGCATGAACGGGACTTTCTGCATGGCGTGCTCGCGGATTTTGGCGTTCATCTTCTCATTGCGGGAGTCCACTTCGACGCGCACGCCGGATTCCCGAAGCTGTACAGCCACCTTGTTCGCATACTCCACGTGCCGTTCGGCAATCGGAATCAACGCAACCTGCACGGGCGAAAGCCACACAGGAAACGCCCCGGCGTAATGCTCGATCAGCACACCGAAGAAACGCTCGATCGATCCATACAGCGCACGGTGGACCATGAGAGGCTGTTTGCGCGTGCCATCTTCGGCGACATATTCCAGGCCGAAGCGAGCTGGCAGGTTGAAGTCGAACTGCACGGTCGAAAGCTGCCACAGCCGGCCGATGGCGTCCACCAGCTTGATGTCAATTTTCGGGCCGTAGAACGCCCCTTCGCCGGGAACGGTCGTGTACTCAATGTTTAACCCTCTTAGCACTTTTTCCAAAGATGAAGTCGCCAAGGTCCACTGTTCTTCCGATCCGACAAAATTCGCGCCATCCGCCGCGTTCCAGGTCGAGAGCTCGGTCACGAACTTATCGAATCCGAAGTCGTGCAGCGTGTCACGCGCAAACTCAACGCAATCGGCAATCTCTTTTTCAATCTGCTCGGGCGTGCAAAAAATGTGAGCGTCGTCTTGCGTAAATCCGCGCACGCGCAACAGCCCGTGCATCACCCCAGACCGCTCGTACCGATACACCGTGCCCAGTTCGCCCAGCCGCACCGGCAAATCGCGATACGACTTCAGCGAGTCCTTATATATAAGAACGTGGCCGGGACAATTCATCGGCTTCAGACGATACTCGGCGTCGTCGAGCTCCATCACGTCAAACATGTTCTGCGAGTAATAGCCCTCATGCCCCGAGGTCTGCCATAGCTGTTTGCGCATCACGTGCGGCGTGTACACCAGCGAATAGCCGCGCTTGATGTACTGGTCGCGCATCCAGTCTTCTATCTCTTTGCGGATAGTCCCGCCCTTGGGATGCCAGAAAATCAGCCCCGGCCCGGCCAGCTCCTGAATGGAAAACAGATCGAGCTGCTGCCCTATCACGCGATGGTCGCGCTTCTTGGCCTCTTCGATTTGGTGCAGATAATTGTCGAGGTCTTTTTTTGAGAAAAACGACGTCCCATAAATCCGCTGCAGTTGCGGATTCTTCTCGTCCCCCAGCCAGTACGCGCCCGCAATATTCAGCAGCTTGAACGCTTTGATTTTGCCGGTCGAAGGAATATGCGGCCCGCGGCAGAAGTCGAGAAACTTGCCAGTCTTGTAAATCGAAATTTTTTCATCGGGACGAGTGAACTGCTCGATGAAGTGGCACTTCATGAAGTCGCCTTCACTCTTGAAGCGCTGCAAGCCTTCATCCCGCGGCAGAAACTCGCGCGCATAGGGCAGGTTCTGCTGCACCAGTTCCTGCATTTTCTTTTCGATTTTTTCCAGGTCCTCGGGCGTGAACGGCGTCTCGCGATAGAAGTCGTAAAAGAATCCGATCTCGGTCGCCGGACCGTGGCCAAGTTTCGTCTCCGAAAAAAGTTCGAGCACCGCCGCCGCCAGCAAATGCGCCGACGAATGCCGATAAACTCCCAGCGCCTCCGGATCTTTTTCCGTGAGGATGCGCAGGTCGGTGTCTTTATCTAATGGCCGAGTGAGATCGATCAGATCGCCGTCGCTGGATGATTTAGGAGAAAGAGATTGTGGGGGGACGGGCGTCTCGCCCGTCCGGTTTCCATGGCCAGCACCGGAGCCGTTGCCATTTTCGGTATCCAGCGGCCGCACCTTCGCCACCAGCGCCGCATCAGCCAGTCGCGGGCTAATGGACTTAGCCACGTCAAGCGCAGTCGTCCCAGATGGAAATTCTTTCGAGCTCCCGTCGGGGAGATTGATGTGAATGTTGTCAGGCATGGAGTGAGTTCAGTTTAGTGAAGCGCGGAATGAGGGTCAAACAATGCGCGCTTCGGCCTCAGATTACAATTGCGAACATGGCAGATGAGATTACCCCAGAGCAAGCAACTGAGCTCGCCGACAAGTTCATTCGGCGGTATCTGGAGAAAGCTGCTGAGTTGCACCTGAAGCCCTATGTTGGGCTCATTGGTGAGAGCCTGCGACGAAGCTTGAGCCTCGTTTCTCAGGCGGCCAAAGCGGACAAGGAAACCGCCGCAGAGATTCTCCGCTCGGTTGTAGTCCTGAACCATGCTTACCTGGAAGACTTTCTTCGCAACATCGCGTTGTGGTTGCTCCCCGCCGCCAGCGAGGAGACGCTGAACGAAGTGCCGCTGTCAGGGTCCAGGCACGCAGAGAAGTTTTGGCTCGGAAAACTTGCCAAACATCGAGGTAAGACAGTTGACGACTTTTTAGCGAATCAGTAGCCGCCTACATGGACCGCTCGACTTTCGGCAACGTCACTGAGATCAAGTCTTTCTTGGAGGGTCTCGGCATCGAGATCCCGCGCGAGGACAGCAGCATTTCTGGAGGCTTCCCCCAACTTCCTGTAACGGGAGATGTCATGTCGCATTTGGAGTCAATGATGAAGCGGCGGCATCACATCGTACATCGTGCGGACCGAACCCAAACAGGCGTCTTGCAGGAGATCAGCGAGGCAGACGTCCTGCTTTGGCTGGTGGCGACGCTAAACCTCACTCTTAACATCGCAACGGTGAATTTCACGCGGCGACACAGTTTGGAGGAGTTTCAAAAGGAAGTCAGGAGAGTGGTGCCGGCCACAGATAGCTCAGCCACAGCGGGTCCCGCAGAGGAGGCGAAATGAAGAACATTGCTCTGGTGATTGTTACAGTTCTGACCGTTGTTGTGTCGCTCTGTGGGCAAGCCCCGGTGATTAAACACACAATCCTTTCCCCGAAATCCAATCTCGACACGGCGACCGTTTCAGAAGGCTTTGCTAAGTATTGCCCGAATGTCGTGGTGACTGAGAACCAGGACAAGGCTGACTACATTTTGGAGGCCTCAAGTAAGACGACGTACTCAGACGGAGACTCTTCCAGCCATTGGCATTTCACTCTGCTAAGCAAAGATGGGGACGTCCTAATGACCACGCACCCTGAAGTTCACTTTGCAAACCGGTTCAAACATCACTTCGAGTCCGTATGCAAGTACATCAATGGCAAGTAGTTCGGAATCTGGCCAACCTCGGCCCGAACGACTCCCGCCCGACTACACTTCCCGCGGGCGTCCGAAGCAGAGCACGTAGCCATTATTGTCTATCACCTCGAATGCGCGCAGGCCGTCTTCGGTGTCTGCCAGAGGCTTGTGCATCGGAACGGCTCTGCTGACGTACTCTTCGTACAGCGAGTCTGGGTCGGAGGTGTGGATGTAGGCGTCCCAGCGCGCCCATTCGTGGCGCGAATGATTCGGCTGCGGATGAATCTCAGGGGCAATCGCCTTGAAGCTCACCATAACGCCGTCACGCCGGACGAACGCCCAGAAATCCTCGCCCTCCCCATTGCCTCCGCCCTTGTGCTCAATTTCAAAGCCGAGCTTGGAGCAGTAGAAGTCGAGGCTAGACTGAAGATTCTCGACAATAAAAAAAGGAACAATGCTGTTGAGGGTAGGCACGGCTGATGGTAGCACGCGCGGACGGGCAACCAGGTCCTTCGACTCCGGATGACAGTGGACGACAACTCCGCTCAGGATGACCGATTGAGACGGTTTATAGGCAAGCTTTCGAAAGCGCTGACCTGTGTCTCAACGAGCGGGACGATATTGTCAGGCAGAACTATCATGCTGAAGCACATTGCGCTAATAGTCGTTTTGGCTTGGCAGGTTGATCCGTCTTACGTGGTCGAGGACCGCCGTGGTGGCCCCTGCAAAGTCACATGCCAGAAGGAGGGTGTGCCACCTGGTTTTAGTTGCGGGATCCTTTACAAAGTTGACCCGCCGGTTCCGGAGGGCGTCGCCAGCATCGTTGGCGGGGACTATAACGCGATTCGCGGAGTTACGATCATTTTGAACCAAACCTTCTACACCGCCGTGTTTGATCCACCCTTAAAACCAGACGATAAGTTTCCAACCTTACGGCAGGGCGACGATGGCATTGCCGCAAGAGTCGAGGGTGATGAGCTCTTTGTCAGATGGCCTGTCGGAAAAGAAGCAAAGGGCAAGATCATTCGGCGGGAAACGATGAACGGCAATCGTCCCCAACCTGCGTAAGAGCGGCAGGGTGCCCCGTCCTTGTCTCTGCGGTTTTTGCAGGGACAGGGTGGGGATGTTGACCGTCATCTTGCGCGTAGGTAAGAGGTGAGATCAAAATCCCCCACCCTGCCGCAAAAAGCGCGGCAAGGATGGGGCACCCAAAGCCAAGTTGCAGGGCCAGCATATAATCTCGCTTATGACCCAAGAAGCGCATGAACTACTGCAAAAGGCACTTGCTCTGCCTGAAGTAATTCTCAAAAAATAGAGGGTGACCAGCTCGGTCACCCTGAGCGACTACTGACGTCTGAGGCGCTAGTAGCGGAACAGAAGTCCCGTAGAGATGCGCATGTTGTTGTTGTCGCTTGCACCATTGGAATGGAGCGAGAGCCAGTCCAACTGCAACGCACGTACGGCGAAACGGCGGCTTGCTTTTATGTCCACGCCGCCTCCGAACATCATTGCAAATCCGTTATCTGATGCCGACGCGCTCCCAACGGAAGCAGAGCCGCGGAAGCCACCGGCGAGAAAGTGCGCGAACGGGGTGAATGCCGGGTTGCGACGCAATGAGACTTGTGGCCCGAATGTGTAGGTGTAGTTATGGAAGCTGACGCCATTCTGAGACTTGTACGCACCGCTGAAATCTGAGGCGATGCCGAACCAATTGTTAAAGTTAGCGGTGGCGCCTGTATTCCAGCCGTTTGCG
>Ga0137379_10004956_pt1 | contig 12556 bp, 12 predicted proteins | sample SagtaG_18_FD_104812 | JGI IMG/M metagenome (GOLD analysis project Ga0137379, IMG submission 104812) | Vadose zone soil microbial communities from Sagehorn Ranch, Mendocino, California, USA - Sage2_L_80_16 metaG | ecosystem: Environmental > Terrestrial > Soil > Vadose zone | place: USA...
ATGAGTCCGGTAATAGTCGGCATTGTGCCTGGTTGAACAGGCGTGGTGGACTTGGAGTATCCGCAGCCGATGGCAACGGTGGAAAGTAACAAGATTGCTAAGAGTTTCATGAGATTCCTCCTGGTGAGTTGCTTGAAAAACAAGTCTAAAAGCGCGGGAACGTCAGCTTGTCTGAGGGCTGTCATCTTCCTGTAAAGGAATACGGTCAACCAAGAAGACGCTCCCAAGTCAGAGTGAAGTTCTTGTTCTAAACAGGCGTTAGCCTCATTGACCGCCTGTGTTGTTTTCCGTTTTTCAAACGGTTGAAGTTGTTGAGACACACACTTGGCTCGAAGACGGTCCGTCGCACTACTTCGTGCGAATCAAAATGCCCTTACATCTAACGAGTGGTTTGTGTCTACTTTTTACTTGGGAGGCGTAATCGGCCTCACTAGACATCACGAGATTTCGAGAGGATTTACTTTTCGTGGAAGCAGATTTTTTCGGAACGTGGAAAAGATGCACTTCACGATCGCGGAGCAAAGAAATCAGTAAATCTCGTCGAAGGGGGCGCGGCCTCGCTGCCGACATCGCACGCGGAGATTGTTATAAAGAGGAGTTATTACAGATCCGCGCTACCTTGAGACGAGACTTTGAAGTTCTCTTTCAAGTTCTTGCACCGCCGTACCTGCGCTTTTCTGGCGGATTAGTGTTTGACGCACGGCTGTGAAGTAGGCCTTCGATATCTCGTCGTAGCGTGAGCCGGCAACGGTCGATGGCCGTGTCACCGCTCCCTCTAAAAGCACATCTCTTAGAGTTCCGAAGAACGGATTCGCTTTGAGGACCGCAGAGTCGTAGTAAAGGCTTGGCCGAGTCGGAGCGTAGCCACGCGTCGTAGCATTCACCCGCTGAATCTCAGAGCTGGTTAGGAACTTGACCATCTCGATGGCCGCGCTCTTGTTCTTAGATGTCTTGCTGACCATAAGTTGAAAACCACCCAGAATGTCGGCGTGGCGTCCGTCGGGCCCGTCTCCCATGGGGAGCACGGTGACACCGACGCGATTCCTAATGCTTGAGTCATTCTTCATGCTTTCAAGGTAAGCGTATGGCCAATTGCGCATGAAGGCAGCTTCGCCGCTCTTCCATATCTGAAGAGAATCGTCCTCAAGCTGGTCTGTAACCTCTGGCGGCGACAGTGTGCCGATCCATCCCCGGGCGCGCTCCAGCGCCCTTACGAAGCGATCGCGGCGGATGCTAAGCTTTCCGTCGGATCCGATGAGCGTGCCTCCGGCCTGCGAAATCTGCCATTCTAGCGCATTACAAGTCAATGCTTCCGATGCCGCGCCTTGCCAGAGAAAGCCCCAAAACAAGTTGTTATTTCGCCGCTCCCCATCCTCGATCGTTCGGGCCTGGCGCTCCAGTTCACTCCAGGTAAGCGGTGGCTGCGTAAAGTGGTATTTGTCCAGTAGATCGCGCCGATAGTAGAGCAGGCTAACCTCAGTGAAGTACGGGACAGCGACCAACTTACCCTTCACGTTGTCGTTCAGGATAAGACTGGGCAGCATGTCACGAAGGCCTCCCACAGCCGCCCTTAAGTCTTCGGCATAGTCGGAAAGGATCCCCGGCCAGACAATATCAATCGCGTAAACGTCGGCGTCGGCGGATCCGGTTGCGAAGTCCTGGAGATAACTGGCCAAAACGGCAGTCGTATCGTTGCCGGGCCTAACGGTTTGGACGGTGATGCCGGTGAGCTGCTGAAACTTTGCGATGAGGGCATCATCCCATGGCCGGTCCAGTGCGTTCTCCGGGAGGACAATCTTGATCGAGGTCCCTCGTAAGTCAGTCCTCAGGTTTTTCGGCCACTCTTTGATCTCGAATTCCGAAGGCGGCGCCAGACTGGTTTGGGAAGGAAGTGACGCCAGCATAAGAAGAGGGACTGTGAGGACGCAGAACCATATCATCGTGATTTTGTTCACAAGTAGCCCTCCGTGTGCCAACTCGGGATTTGCCATTGAACCTCATGTACTACTTCAGATTGCCGAAGTACGAACTTTGAGCGCTCTAGGGGGACTTAATGATCAGGCTAGAGCTTTTCCTGGAAAACCCTTACGCGGCGCTATAGGACGCTGCCAAGAAAATCTTCCACGAGTAGCCATGTGGTCCGGACTGCCTCCGGGTTGTAATTCTTTCCATCATTGAAAAGCGGTTGCGCGTAACCGTGGTTCGCACCCGGATAAACGAACATCTCGTACGGTCGTTTTGCCTCTTTCATGTTGGAGAGAAAATTGATGGCGGCCTGGGTTGCACCAGTATCTTCGCCGCCGGCAATCACCAGAACAGGACCCTTGAGTCTCTCGAGCCGTTTGGTGTCGATTTTGTCAAAGCCGAACCCATAAATCATCACGGTCGCGCTCACTGCTTCCGGATCGTTCAAATTGGCATTGAGCGATTCTAGTGCGCCCATGCTAAATCCAATGATCGCCAGCTTCCTGCCAGGCCGTTTCAGATAATCCAGTCCCGCTTGCAATATCTTGTCGGTTTCCTTTCGGTCTAAGGACTGCATCAGCTTCACCGCCTCCTCGTGGCTGGTCGCTGATTTGCCCCCATAGAGGTCAACGGCAACAGAGCAATATCCAAGAGTGCCGAGGTGTTTCACGGACTGTTGAGTGGCATCGGAGATGCCGAAGTAATCATGAACGACTAAAACGGCGGCCCTAGCATCTGCAGGTCCAGCCACGAAGGCCCGGAATTCCCTCCCGTCGCTCTGTTTGAGAGTGACGAAACTTCCCAACTCCGCGGCCGAACTATTATCTTCACCTACAGCCCTCGCCGCAAAAGTCAATACCAATAGCAAAAGCACACAGGAACTTAGAAATTTCACTGCGTCACTCCACCTCCATCTAGTTTAGGACTTCAATTCAGTGCGATTCCGAACTCTCACTCTCCTCGAAAAGCTGGGCACGCGGCTTCTTCCTGCCGACACCGCACCCAGGGATTGCTGAAAAGAGTTCATTGCCAAGCGGGGTGAACCGCATTTCCCTGACCACCTAAAGGAGTCGGCGTGTGACTTAGATCACGGTCTCTCATAGCGGAATGGCAAACCATGCAGGATTGCTGTGCGCTATTTCCTTCCTGGGAAACTAGAGCGTAAGTCAGCCCATGTATCGACCAGGTAACAACCTTGTAGCCCTTGACCATGCGGTAGTGGAAACTCACCTTCTTAAAATCGACGACGACTCCTCCCGCCGCAACGGCCACCGAATCGGGCGTCACCATTAGGCCTACCGGACCCGTTTGCATCTGATAGGCGATATAGGCAGCAGTCTTGCCGCCTACTTGCACCAGGCGCGCACCCTCCAGACGGTAAGGCCGTTCCTCGCCAGGGGCGGCAGGGGACGTCGGCACGGCCTGGGAAAACTGTGACCTTGTTTTGAGCCATTCATTGAGCGCCTGCTGCGAGCCCGAGCGAACGTCGAGCGCCAGACTTCCTTGGACGTACTGCCTGTGAGTGCTGACAGCAAATTCTGCTAACTTTGGTCCAGAGATGGGTGTGCGCGATGACGGCGGCCTCGTAGCTAAAAATCCGACAATCACCATGAGCGCAACCGCTGGAACCAACCACCACGTAAACCGCCGAGGTGATCGCGGAGCCCACACAGGTGAAGTGACGGAATCGGGCCGCGACGGCGCCTTTAGTTCCGCCAGCAGTTTTTCTTCCTGCGGAGTCGGGTCCTCGTCCACAGACGTTGCAGCGCGTAGCAAGGATCCGCAGTGGTCGCAGAGCGCGGCATGTAGTAACAACTGCCTTGCCTTCAACTCCGGCCACAGTCCGGCGGCCACTTCAGGCCAATCAATATCTTCGTCTTTGGGACACTCGGCACGCGCTGGTGCGGCTTTCGAAACCACTACATTCCGGACCGGGTTTACGAGTTGCCGATATTTCGACACCTTCCTGCTGCAATCCTCACATGACCGTACGTGACGTTCGGCCTCGCGAACGGCGTCCGGAGAGGGTCCATGCAGCTCTTGCCCGGCCTCCGAAGGCGAGGACACGAGAGCGTTCAGCTCTTTGCTATCGATATGTTTATTCAATGGACGTCCCAAATTCCGACACTCCCTATACCGTTAATACGAGTTCGCGAGGGAATTTGCTTTTGACTCCGCCCCCGCGCCATCTTCGGAATCCGAACGAATCCCAGTTCCAATGATCTGCTCCCGAATGCCATGTTTGAGCCGTTCAATGACGCTACCTACTCCCTTGGCGCCCAATCCAATGGTCGGCAGGGAGGCAATTTCTTTGGTGCTCATTCCTTGCCGGAAATAGAGCCAGAAAATCATGCGGTCGCGCTCCTGGTCGGCCCCGGTCAAGCAACGCTTCAGATGTTCATCGATCTCATTCAAAAAGACTTCAAAAGCGATTTTTTCTTGGCTCCCATGAACCTCTTTCCCCGCCTCGGGTTCGACATCGCTGGTGGAAACATGCAGCTCGTCACCGCCGGATGATTGACTATGGCCATGCTTGAAATAGTCGTGAGTGGCGTTGGCGGCGGTCTTCTTCAAATATCCCAAAATCGCTTCGGGACGCTGGATAGCAAAGTCCCGCAGGAGGCGGCAGCCACCTTCCCAGAGTTTGAGGTAGGTTACCTGAACCAGGTCCTCCACCAGGGAGCGAGAAGGCTCGCCCCACAGGGAGGCGGTGCGCAAAATGGTGAGGCTGATGGGCCTTCCCACCCGGGAAACGAACTCTTCCCACGCCTCGTCATCACAGGGTCCGGCGCAGAGACAGACGACGTCTTTTAGGGACAAAGACGAATATCGCGCGGTTCTAGGAGTGCTAGACATCTTGGTTTTGTTGTTTCTGGTCAGTGTGGTGGGGGCGGTCGGCAAAGGTAACAGTGCCGATGATGAAAACGAACCGTGACGCTTTTGCCAGTCTCAATTTCGAACACGCCTCCCCTTGGTGCCTGCGGATTGGATGATCGTGAGTACCCTCTGCTCGTAAAAACTCTGTCATCGCTCTGTCAACAATGTGCAAGTTGCCCCTGACCTCGTGTCGCCGCTTCTCTTGTTTCGAGATGTAACTGCCGTTGATTACCTGGGCTTCGGGCAGACTCTCGTGGCATCCGACCGCTTCCCCTAAAATCTCGCCTAGTTGCAGCCAAGAACCGCGGGCTCATATGCAAGCTAGGCGGTACTACTCGAAGCAGTCCTTAGCGGCTCGTAAATAAATTCCAAATAAATTCCAAGCACCGTCATCTCGGCAGAAATAAGGTCTTATGCGAGTTCGAGAGTTCCGCTGCGGGCCCGAGACTATCCAGATGTGAACAAACCAGTGGTATCGACGAGAGCGGCGTTCGCTCGGAGAAACCTATCGTCGGATCACGTCCAGTTGGCTAGCAGCCCATTTCCACGCAACTTCCTCGTCGTCGCACCTGCACTCGATGTGACCGAGTTCGTGTTTGAGGACTTGCTCGGGCGTATATTCCATGAGTTCGAGGAACACCTTGGCGCGGATGAACGTGACGTGGTTAGGCTGGAACGTGAAAGCGTAGTCAGAGATGAAATTTACCCTGTCTTGGCGCATCAGAATGTCCCACACGTTTTCGTTGCAGACCACCACGACTTTCCAGTTCGCGGGATAGGGCAGATGGCTGACGATCTGAGCCGTGGGACTAACGGCGAAGCTACAAGCCGCGACGGTCTTGGTGCCCGCCGCGATCACAGTCGCGGCTCGACCCCGCTTGGCGAACGACGCAAGGAAAAGCAGTAGAATAGGCACAACCTTGAGTGTGGACATACCCTGTCTCGTTTTGCGTTAGGCACCGGGGAGTCTGCAACCGCTTCCCGGCGCCGTCTCGAACTATGCAAGGTAGGTCGTGCAACTCAATAGAGTCCTTAGCGGCGCGTTAAAAATTTCCAGGTAAATTCCAAAATAGCCATGTTCCCTGAGGCAAAGGTCTTGTACGAATTTGGCAAATTCCGTTGCGACCCCCGGGAACACCTGCTGTTGTGCGATGGCAAAGCGGTTTCCCTTTCGCCGAAATCGTTTGAGATCCTCGTCGCTCTGATTCGGAGTAATGGCAAGCTGCTGATGAAGGACGAACTCATCCAGCAGGTGTGGCCTGACAGTTTTGTGGAAGAGGCCAATCTAACGGTCAATATCTCCGCCCTGCGCAAAGTGCTGGGCGAAACTCCCTCCGGGCAGCAATATATCGAGACCGTACCCAAGCGAGGATATCGCTTTGTCGCGCCAGTGACCGAGCACCGAGATGACAGTAAACCAGTTCTATCAGTGCACGATCCCGAGGTTGAGCAGGTAGGCCCGTTGGTCGAAGTTGCATCTGCATCCACCGCACCCGCCCGTTTTCGGCGCTGGTGGCTGGCCGCTGGGCTGCTGCTGATTGCAGTCCTGGTCTCGATTCTGATGTCCAGTCGCCAAGCCGCGCTCACCGACAAAGACACAGTCGTGTTGGCCGACCTCGCCAACACGACCGGCGATCCCGTCTTTGACGACGCGTTGCGGCAAGGGCTCTCCGCGCAATTGGAGCAGTCGCCGTTCTTGAATCTGCTTTCGGACGAGCGCGTAGCCCAGACATTGTCTCTGATGGCGCAACCCAAAGACTCCCGCTTGAATCACGACCTGGCCCGCGAAGTTTGCCAGCGCACAGCCAGCGCGGCGGTTCTGGATGGGGCGATTGCGCAAGTGGGCACCCAATACCTGCTGACATTGAGAGCCGTCAACTGCTCAAACGGGGAATCGCTAGGCAGCACGGAGGCCCAGGCCGCCGACAAGAACCACGTCCTCGACGCCTTGGGCAAGGCGGCTTCGGGAATCCGCAGCAAGCTGGGCGAATCGCTGGCCTCAGTGCAAAAATACGATGCGCCGGCGGAAAACGTGACCACCCCGTCACTTGAGGCCCTCCAAGCCTACAGCCTTGGGTATCAGGCCATGATCTTAAGGAACCAGTACGATGTCGCGATCCCCTTGTTCCAGCGTGCGATCAGCCTGGACCCGAACTTCGCCATGGCCTACGCGAGAATGGGGACGAGTTATTCCGTTCTTAACGATAACGTCCGGGCAGCCGAGGGTATCGGCAAAGCATACGAACTTCGAAATCGCGTGAGCGAGCGGGAAAGGCTCTACATCGCCTCGCATTACGAACATTTCGTAACCGGGAACCTGGAAGCAGCCCGCAAAACCTATGAATTATCACTACAAACTTACCCACGTGACACCCCCCTCGGGAATTTGGCCGCCATTTATAGCGAAATGGGCAACTACGACCAAGCCCTCGCCGCCTATGAACATGCCATGCGATTGGATCAAAACGGAGATACATACGGGAACCTTATAAACGGGTACCTACAACTCAACCGACTGGACGAAGCCAAAGCTACAGCGCGCCAGGCGCAATCTCGCAGTATTGATTCTCCCGAGATTCACCTCCATCTTTATTGGGTCGATTTCCTTCAGCATGACTCTGCGGGGATGGACCGTGAGGCGGCGAGTGTGATGAGCAAGGCGGGATACGAAGACCAAATGCTCAACTCCGAATCGGACACGGCCCTTTACCAAGGGGAGCTCGCCAGGGCACGGCTACTGACTCGACGTGCAGCCGAGTCGGCCCTGCGAGGTGACGAAAGAGAAGCTGCGGCTATCTACAAGGCGGAAGGATCGCTTCGCGAAGTACTGGTGGGTAATAGCGATTTGGTGGAAGAAAACGTTCGAGCGGCACTTGCTATCTCACGCGGCAGAGATGTGGAAGGTTTTTCGGCACTGGCGCTGGCTCTGGCGGGTAATTCCGAGCAGGCTGCGCGGCTGGCTAACGAGTTGGCAAAGCGCTTCCCGGAAGACACGATTGTGCAATTCAACTACTTGGCCACTATCCATGCGGCCGCTTCGCTTCGGAGCTCGAACACCGCAAAGGCCCTAGAGTCCCTCACTTCGGCAGTACCCTATGAACTCGGGGGGAACTTTGAGAATCTGAACTTTGTACTTTACGCGGTTTACCTGCGAGGCGAGGCGTACCTCGCGGAAAAACAAGGCACCGCAGCTGCCGCCGAATTTCAGAAGATTCTTGATCACCCCGGCGTTGTCCGAAATGAGCCCATCGGCGCACTGGCGCACTTGCAACTGGGCAGAGCCTACGTTCTCTTGGGAGACACTGACAAGGCCAAGGCTGCCTATAACGACTTCCTAACCCTCTGGAAAGACGCCGACCCGGACATCCCCATTCTGAAAGCGGCGAAAGCGGAATACGTGAAGCTCCGCTAGCTCGAAGGGGCCACCCGAACGCCGAGTCCGCATCGAAGTTAAAACACTAAAAATTTAGGAGTACAGCCATGCTAGACCCACGTAAGGCATTCAGCAGTTTCTCAGTAAACGACATTCAGAAGGCCAAGGAATTTTACGGCAACACGCTCGGAGTTGAACTGTCCCCCGGACCGGAAGGCACTCTCGTCATCGCCCTAGCCGGCGAAACCAAAGCCCTGATGTACCCAAAACCCAATCACCAGCCCGCCACTTTCACCGTTCTGAATTTCCCCGTGGACAATGTAGAAAAAGCTGTCGATGAACTCAACCAACGTGGCGTGCGATTTGAAATCTATAGCGAACCAAATTTGAAGACCGATGCGCGCGGGATCTCCCGGGGCAACGGGCCAACGATCGCCTGGTTCAAGGATCCGGCGGGAAACATTTTGTCAGTTCTTGAAGCCGCTTAGCGGGAGTCCGCATTACATCGACAGCGGATGCCCCATCCCAACGGCGCGTTCTTTGCGACGTTAGGGTGGGTATTTTGACTCTCGCGGTGGGGATTTTGACTTTCCATCATCAAGGAAAATCCTGCCTAAGGCCTGCCCACTCCCCGAGCCCTGAGCGAAGTCGAATGCGCGCGGCAGCGTCACTCAAGAAAAGGATAAAACTCCCCGCCCACCCTACGCACCGGCTGCCCTCTGCTTCGCTGGAGACGGCGGGATCAGGGCTACCCCGACGATCACCAGCGCAACCACGCCCACCAATTCTCCGCGTTCGATCCTATGCAGGTATTCCTGCACCGCCATGACCGTGGCATGAGCAAAACTCGACCATGCTGTGAAAGCGATCAAGCTGCGATTGCGCCGATGGGTCACGCGCCGCCACCAACAGGAACATTCCCAGCGTGACATAGAGGCTGAGCATCATCGCCAGCGCGGGCCCTCGCGATAGAAACATAATCAAGGGATAAACTGCAGCCGAAAAAACCAATCCCACCACCACTAGGACAATCTTCAGCACGCGTTCCCGCCGCATAGTCCTCCTGCTAAATTACGCTATCGGAAATCCTAGGGATGCGAAGAAATAGAAGTCAACGAGGGTGCCCCGTCCTTGTCCCTGCGAAATTTTTATGGGCCGCCGGAAAAAAGATAGGCCAGCATTCTAGTTACACCGGCCCACAGTCTCAAGCTGAACACATGCCTTGAAAATTCGTGCCCGAAAGGTGGAATATTCCACCGAGCAACGGAGTGTCGATCTATAGTCAGGCATGAGGCAGGAGGGAGATGATGAAGAACCACAAGATCATAGGTGGTGGTGGCATACAACTCCACCTTGTTGAGACGGCCAACGTTGAGATGGGCAACGCAAGCGGGCGCCCAATCCTCTTCATTCATGGTTTTTCTCAGTGTTGGCGCACATGGGACCGGCAGATGAGTTCCGACCTGGCCGACGATCGCCGCCTTGTCGCAATGGATATGCGGGGCCACGGCCTTTCTGATAAGCCTCGCGAGGGGTACGCTGATTCGAAATTGTGGGCTGATGATGTTAATGCCGCCATACAGACTCTGAAACTTGATCACCCGATCCTCTGCGGGTGGTCTTACGGACCGCTCGTTATCCTCGACTATATCCGGCATTACGGCGAGGATGACATCAGCGGCGTCGTCTTTGTCGGTGCCCATCACCAAGCTCGGCAGCGAGGCGGCAGCGTCAATGCTGACACCCGAGTTTCTCAGCCTCGTGCCAGGTTTTTTTGCCACAGAAGAAAAAGACAGTCGGCGCAGTCTTGAGTCCCTATTGCGCCTGTGCTTCGCGCAACAACCCTCAGCCGAGGACCTGCGCCAGATGCTGGAGGTCGCCCTTTCCGTTCCAGTTTACGTTCGCCAGGCGATGTTCTCGCGTTGCTTCGATAATGATGATCTTCTGCCTCGAATGCGCAAACCGGTGCTGATCGCACATGGCGCGAACGATGCCGTTGTAAAACCAGCTATCGTGGATGAACACAAGGCCAGCCTACCCCATTCTCAAATTCAAGTGATCGCCAACGCCGGACACGCACCTTTTTGGGATGATGCGCCAGTCTTCAACCGCCACCTTCGCGCGTTCTCCATGTAGGGACAGGTGCCCTCCACCTGTCCGGCGACCCAGGTGTATCGGGGCGCATGGCTTGAAAACCGCGAAAGCTTGTCTTTTTTTTCCGAGGCCCGGAGCGCAGTCGAAGGCGTGGGGGCAGCCTCATCGAGGATTAGTTTTCAAACAGGTGGCCCAGCCGCGGAGTTTATATGCTCCGGTCGAAATCCCATCCCAACCATTCGTGCAGGGATCCGTCGCAGCCTTGGAAATTTCTCCGTGATCCTCAGCACCAGCGGAGGAGGAATCGTCTCCGGCGAATCAAAAATGGGCTCAAGTAGATGCTTGTGCAAGAAGACCTGAACCCGCTGAGTCAAGCTCGCTGCCCGCTCCCGCCGATCTTGCACTGCCTTCAGGTCTCCTATACGCAATGTATGGTTGAGCAGTTTTGGCGCAAGCAGGTTGGCCGTCGCCACCGCATCTTGAATCGCGAGATTGATGCCTACTCCGCCCACCGGAGACATCGCATGCGCCGCATCTCCAATGCACAGCAGTCCTTCGCGATACCACGTCCGCAGGTGATTCACTTTGACGTTTAACAGCTTCACGTCATTCCACTGCGCGATTTCGCCGGTGCGATCCGCGAGGAACGGAGCGCAGCGGCCGATTTCTTCGCGAAACGCCTGCAAACCGCGCTGCTGTCTTCCCTCGAAAGAACCTTTGCGAATGACGTAAGCGCACTGCCAATAATCACCCCGGTTAATCAGGACCATGAACTGACCGGCGCCCACAAAACCAAAAGCCTGCGGCGGATCGCCCGCCTTTTTGGTGACGCGAAACCACAGAACATCAATCGGCGTGCCCAGGTCAATCAGCTCGAGCCCGGAGCGTTCGCGCACCGTCGAACTCCGGCCATCCGCCGCCACTACCAAGTCTGCGCGGAGTTCGAGCGTACCCTCCGGCGTGTGCGCCTTCACGCCTGCCACCCGGCCATTTTCGAGCAGCAGGTCCGTCACTTCCGTTTCCATGCGCAGCCGGAACTGAGGGAAGCTTTGCGCATGACGCGCAACAAAGTTCAGGAAGTCCCATTGCGGCATGAAGGCGATAAATTTGCAATGGGTTGGAAGATGTGTGAGGTCCGCGAGATGAAGTACGCGGTCGCCAAAGTGTGCTTCAATTCCGCGCAATTCGTCATGCGGCTGGCGCAGCAGGTCTTCGAGCAAACCCAGCTCGTACATCACCTCCAGCGTAGAAGGATGAATGGTGTCGCCGCGAAAATCGCGAAAGAAATCTTTGTGTTTCTCAAGGACCGTCACTTCCACGCCGGCGCGAGCCAGTAGAAATCCCAGCATCACGCCGGCCGGTCCACCGCCGGCAATGCAACACGTAGTGCGTTCGTTCATGGGTATTGTTGGATGCTTGGCGGGCCTCGATGATATTGGTAGCATTCGTTCGCAACGCGAAAAGCGCCGCGCCACGTAGAAGCTCATGCTGCCGCCATTTGAGTATCCCACCCTTCGAATCGCGAAGGGTGGGCCAGCCTCCCCCAGACGGACGATTCCGGAAGGCGGTCCAGTCGCACGGGTAGGGCCACATGATGGGAACTACGGTTTGTCGCGCATGCTGTCAATCATCGCTTGAATGACTCGTCCTGCAGCGGCGGGATCCTCTTCGGACAACTCGCGTAGTTTACGGATACCTAGTTCCTGCTCGCGTAGACGACGACTGCTGTGGAAGGTCCAACTACTACGCCCCCATAGTCCCCGATTCACGTCATTGAAAGCATTTATGCCTTTTTCAAGCTCCGTTGATACAGCGTTCCGGCTGCTAGTTGAAGGCTTTGGGTTCACTTCCGGGATCCATTTCGAATGGACCGGGCCCAATAGCCAAAAAACTTGCCAAATAGGTTGCTACGGCGATCGAGAGGACAACAATTCCAGGATAAAAGAGAACGCTCAAGAATCCCACCCTCCGCTACCAATACAAGAATGTACCCCTACCAGCCCCGAGTCTGCAGCATCTGCGCTTCATCAATCCCGGATACTGCCAGGCCTTTCATCGCGCTGCCGGCGTCCTCACTCACCTCAAGTAACACTTTAGGGTCGTTGAAGTGAGTGGTGGCGCGGACAATGGCTTTGGCGCGGCGCTCGGCTTCTGCGGGAGGGGCGAAGGTGGTGGAATCGTTCATGAAGATTCCGGAGCCTACGAAGACGGCTTCGGCGCCGAGCTGCATTACGAGAGAGGCGTCGG
>Ga0137379_10004958_pt1 | contig 12556 bp, 9 predicted proteins | sample SagtaG_18_FD_104812 | JGI IMG/M metagenome (GOLD analysis project Ga0137379, IMG submission 104812) | Vadose zone soil microbial communities from Sagehorn Ranch, Mendocino, California, USA - Sage2_L_80_16 metaG | ecosystem: Environmental > Terrestrial > Soil > Vadose zone | place: USA...
ACCGCCGATGGCACACCCCGCGAGAGTAAAGAGTAAGGCTCTCGACGGAGTCCCTCACCTCCCATTCCAAGAGTTCGCGGTCTCAAGCTTAGAAGCTCTTCTGGGTCTACTCAAGAAAGCAAGGATCAAGGATTCGGAGATAGAAGTCTCCACATCAGACGAGTCTCAGCACACTACGTGTTCAAAGCCTCTCGTTCATGTGCTCGTAATGACCGAGAGAGGTTCCGGGTCCGCTGAGTACAAAGACCTCGCCGCTCTGTACCAGTATTGTCCCGAGTGTCGGACTGCAGTCAGAGTTCTCTGAACTGCCAGAAAGATGTCTACACTGGCGTCACGCAGAAATTCTCCTGAGGGACACGGTCTATCATCGGAGAATGAAAGCTTGAAAAAGGCCCCTGCGAATACGAGTAACCTTTGAGACGACGAGCGAGTGGACGATAGCCGGGCCGCCGTATTAGCCCTCGAGGATGGCACAATCCTTCGTGGAAAGGGCTTCGGGGCCCCAACTGAGGCTTCGGGCGAAGTTGTCTTTAACACGTCAATGATGGGGTATCCAGAACTTCTCACGGACCCTTCCTACTTCGAACAGATTGTTGTCATGACCTATCCAATCCTCGGGTCCTACGGGGTCCCCTCATTCTCTCTTTGTGACAAGCATGGAATACCTCTCCACTACGAGTCTGACTCTATCAAGGTGAAAGGATACGCGATTCACTCACTCTCGAATCCCAGCCACTGGTCAAGTGACAAGTGTCTCGATGAGTGGTTGAACGATGAGAAGGTCCCTGGAATCAGGGACTTGGATACTCGCGCTCTGACCAGAAGGATCCGCACGAGCGGCACAATGCTCGGGCTTCTAAGAGTCTCCGAGAATATGATCAAAGATGAAGAGGTTACGGCAGCACTCGGGAAGCTTATCGACCCAAATGAGGACGACCTGGTCAGGCGAGTAAGTCCATCCGAGCCGGTCCACTATGTCAACAACTCAGATTCGACCGTGGTTCTGGTCGACTGTGGAGTCAAGTACGGAATACTCCGAAACCTCTTGGAGACCGGAGTAAATGTGGTTCGAGTCCCATACGACTCCTCAGTCGAGGATATTCTCGAGTTTGAACCCACCAGCATAGTGATCAGCAACGGTCCCGGAGATCCAAAAAAGTGCGAGGCAACTGTCGAGACGACAAGCCGACTGCTTGAGACGGACATTCCTGTTCTCGGGATATGTCTGGGAATGCAGATCCTTGCACTAGCAGCCGGTGGCGACACGTACAAGCTCAAGTTCGGACACCGAGCAGTCAACCACCCCTGCCTGGATCTGAAGACTGGAAGATGCTACATCACCACCCAGAACCACGGATACTCTGTCAACTCCAGCTCGCTTGACCAGACCCCGTTCGAAGTCAGATTCCTCAACGCGAACGACAAGACGGTCGAGGGAATCCAGCACAAGAGGAAGAGAATAGTAGGCGTGCAGTGGCATCCAGAAAGCTCTCCAGGACCCTACGACACACAGTTCCTCTTCGACCAGTTCGTCAAGGAGTCCTTGCAAATATGAAGATCAAAGGGCTTGACAAGGTCCTGATCGTTGGGAGTGGCGCCATCAAGATAGGCGAAGCAGGAGAATTCGACTACTCGACCTCCCAGGCGATCAAGGCACTCCGGGAAGAGGGAATCGAGACCATCGTAGTGAACCCTAATATTGCCACTATCCATACGGACAAAAAGTTCGCGGACAAGGTCTATTCGGTCCCGATAAAGAAAGAATTCATTGAAGAGATCCTCGCAAAGGAGCGACCGCAGGGAATTCTTCTCGGATTCGGGGGCCAGACCGCACTCAACTGCGGAATGGAGCTGGCTGAGAGTAGGATTCTCGATAAATACGCCGTGCAAGTTCTTGGCACCGGCATCAACAGCATCGAGATGGCCGACAACAGAGAGCTGTTCAAAACGACAATGGCCGCGAACGGTATCCCAGTCCCGAAGAGCCGGAAGGCGTCAGACCTTGCCAGCGCTCTCAAGGCTGCACGACAGATCGGCTATCCTGTCATTGTAAGGGTCGCATACACTCTCGGAGGACAGGGCTCGGGGGTCGCATTCGATGATGGAAAGCTGAAGGAGATCGCTCAGCGCGGACTAGCCTACAGTAGGATCCAACAGATCCTCGTAGAGGAGTATCTCGACAAGTGGAAAGAGGTCGAGTACGAGGTCATGCGGGACCACGACGACAACTGCACAATTGTCTGCAACATGGAAAACATGGACCCGATGGGAATACACACTGGCGACAGCATCGTAGTGGCACCATCTCAGACCCTCACGAATAGAGAGTACAATATTCTACGAGCAACGGCTCAACGAGTCATCCGTGCCTTGGGAATAATCGGCGAATGCAATATTCAGTTCGCCCTGGACCCAAGAAGCGAACAGTTTAGGGTCATAGAGGTAAACTCTCGACTCTCTCGAAGCTCTGCCTTGGCTTCCAAGGCTACCGGCTACCCCATAGCCTACATCGCAGCCAAACTGTCTATCGGCTACACTCTACCCGAACTCACCAATAAGATGACAGGAGTTACGACGGCATGCTTCGAGCCCTCTCTCGACTATATAGTCGTCAAGGCCCCCCGCTGGGACTTTGGGAAATTCCGAAGAGTCAGCAACGAGATCGGGACCCAGATGAAGTCCGTGGGCGAGGTCATGGCTATTGGACGATGTTTCGAAGAAGCGATTCAGAAGGCCATTCGAATGCTGGACCTTGGAAGAGAGCTTACCGATGTAGACGATTTGGGGAGAAGCTGGCGTAGAATCAAGAGGGAACTGCAGGAACCGACAGACCAGAGAGTCTTCTACGTTGTCAAGGCTCTCAAGTCAGGATTCACGGTAGACGAGGTGTCGAAGCTCAGCGGAATAGACCCATGGTTCCTCGACAAAATCCTCAACATACTGGGAGTGGAACAAGAGCTCAAACAAGAGGGAATCTGCAGAGAGAACGTCGAGAAAGCGAAGATTCTCGGATTTTCGGACTCAAAGATCGGACGACTGGTTCACAAGTCTGAAGGAGAACTCAGAGAATTCCGGAAGAAGCAAAACATCGTTCCCTGTACGAAACAGATCGACACACTCGCCGCAGAGTGGCCGGCAAACACAAACTATCTCTATCTCACCTACGGTGGAACCGAAGACGACCTTCCTTTCGTGGATCAAGACAAGGTTGTCGTCCTAGGCTCAGGCTGCTATCGGATTGGATCAAGCGTCGAATTCGACTGGTGCTGTGTCAACATGGGACTCGCACTCCGAAAACTAGGGCGAGAAGTGATAATGATCAACTGCAACCCGGAAACGGTGTCAACAGACTTTGATGTTCTCGATAAGCTCTACTTTGAAGAACTCACCATCGAGAGAATCCTGGACATCATAGACAAGGAGAGACCAACGGGCGTCGTCTTGAGCGTTGGCGGACAGACACCCAACAACCTCGCGCCAGGACTTGCTCCCCATGCGACGATTCTGGGCACCTCGCCCATCAGTATCGACACAGCCGAGGATCGGTCGAAATTTAGCCTTCTCCTGGACAAGCTAGGGATAGAGCAGCCCGAATGGAGTAAGCTCGAGACCCTCGACGGAGCAGCGGAGTTCGCAGACAAGATCGGATATCCCGTACTCATCCGACCCTCTTACGTTCTGTCCGGCGCTGCCATGAACGTCGCGTTCGACAAACCGCAAATGATCGAGTATATTCGCCAGGCGTCCCTAATCTCAAAGGAATATCCCGTCGTAATCTCAAAATTCGTCACGGGAGCGCGCGAAGTCGAGGTCGACGGAGTCTCAGACGGAGAGAACGTCTTCATCGGCGCCGTGATAGAGCACGTTGAGAATGCAGGAGTCCATTCTGGAGATGCCACGATGAGCATTCCCACCCTTACGATCAGGGACTCGAGCAAACATCGAGTCTTGGATTATGCCAGAAGGATCGCAAAGGCCCTCGCAATCAAGGGCCCCTTCAACATCCAGTTTCTAGTCAAGAACGGTGCAGTGCAAGTAATCGAATGCAACCTCAGAGCTTCCAGAAGTATGCCTTTCGTCTCAAAGATGACAGGAACAAACCTCATGGACCTTGCAGCCAAGGCAATAATGGGCGAGAAGATTCCTGATGGCGAAGGCAAGGCTACCGGCTTCGGGGTAAAGGCGCCCCAGTTCTCCTTTACACGACTTGACAAGGCTGACCCAGTTACAGGGGTCGAGATGGTGTCCACGGGTGAAGTCGCGTGCTTTGGAGAGAACTTCCAGGATGCCTTCATCAACGCCCTCATCGCAAGCAATTTCTATGTTCCGAGAAGAGGCGACTCTGTCCTAATCACAATGGGGAAGACTCGCAGGGCAATAATCCCCTACGCGAGGATGCTCGCCACGAACGGGTATCGCATCTACGCGACGCGACACACGGCAGAGGAACTCGCCGGAGTGGGCATACCATCAACGACCCTTTACAAGGTTCGCGAGAAGAAGAGCCCAAACATTCTCGACTACCTCACGAGCCGGAAGATCAAACTTGTGATAAATATTCCCAGCCACGAGAAAGATGCGGAGTCCAGACTGATCCTTCGGGATGAGTATGTCATCCGTAGGAAGGCTGCAGAGTTTGGTATTCCAGTTGTGACAAACCTTGAACTCGCCCAGGCCCTGGTGAGATCGTTAATCTCCTACAACGGCGAGACTGGCTCTGGAATGCCGCGAGACAGAGAGGATAGTTCGACGGAATCCCGTGGAACTGGCCTGGGAGCAATGTTCGACACGGCGAAGCCGAAGGAAGACAAGAGGCGGATTCCAGTCACTGTTCTAGCGGAAGGCTGAGTTGTTCATCTCCCGGAACTGATCCGTCGAGTCTGCGGGATTCGTAGAGAGCATCCGAAATCTGGCGCAGAGCTCCGGCCAGAAGGTTTGCCTCCCGTCTTCTGATCGCTGATCTCCCCAGCACATTCTTGACTGCTCGTGTCGCTAGGCCTATCTTGTAATCTTCAACTCCCACTATGGTCATTGAATCGGACAAGTATCTGAGAATGGTCTTTCTGACCTCTTCGGTAGCCAACGCTTCCTCGGTGACCTCTGATGCTGGGTTGTGTAGTTCGTAGAATACTATTGCAGCCGCATGCGACAAGTTCAGAGTCTGGTAGGCCTCCGAAGCGGGTATTGTGACTGTTGCATCGCATAGGCTGAGCTCGTGGTTGTTGAGCCCTATGCCTTCTCTTCCGAAGATTATTGCGACTGTGCCATCCTGTTGGGCTAGAACCTCGCTCAGTTCTCTTGGAGTCATTGGCCTCCGGAGGAGATTTGTTGCAGAGAGTCCTCTCTGCGCTGTTGTGCCAATCGAAAGATCGACGCCATCGAGAGACTCTGAGAGTGATTCGTGAACCGTCATGGAATCGAGAACGTCCTGTGCGTGTCCACCCCTCATTCTGCCATCACGGCCGAGATTCGTGACAGGGTTGACGAGGCGGAGAGATCTCAGCCCGAAATTCTTCATTGCTCTTGCAACGAAGCCGATCGATTCTTCGAAGGCTGGTTCAACCAAGACTACTTGATAATTTGGCAAGCCGATCGCTGCGACAGGGTCTTCCGGGCGACGGTCTTATGACGGTTTAGATTGTGCTCTGAAGGTTCAATAACGTCTGGACGTAGGATCCCAAGACTCTACAAGCAACAATTATGATCACACCTAGAATCACCATCTTGATTGCAGACTTGGCCGCTGACTGCTTCAGTGTTATTCCTCTAAAGGCGCCCATCAACGCGAGAAGAAAAATGCCTACGAGCATCGAAGTGGGCGTTGAGTAGAACTGGGAGAGCAGTACGAGGGGGAGGAGTAGCGTAAGAGATGCTAGAGTCGAGGTTGTCGAAGTTACGAGACCGGAGACTAGAGCTCGCCGGTGAACCCTTGAGAGTAACTCGTGGAACACCTTATGCTCCTTCCTAGTTGGTGTCCGCAATTCGCCATTGCTGTTCCGCGACCGTTTCGTCCCCACCTTTCTCGAATGCTCCCATGCCGCCATCAGCCGCGTCTTCTTTTCCGTAGTTTCCGAGAGATAAGTGGCGGCAAACACCGATAGTGCACCTGCTGCCGCACCGCCCACCCCTGTCACGAAGATCTCTAACGGCGCGAGACCTGCGCTCCCGGCAGCGGCGATTATTCCCAGCACAGAGAATATTCCATCTATCGACCCAAAGACCACCTCTGCCGCAAGACTGCCTGTTTCGTGAGCGATCAGTTCTGTGGTCTGGATAGCCAGGGTGACTCCCTCTAGCGAGGGCACGCTAGCCTACGACTCTGCCGGGCATGAGGATACTGTTACCATTCAGCAACTACCAAGAATACGCCGACATTCCGCATTTCTATGAGGCCCTACCCGACTCAGTGTAGATGGAAGCATGACCGCAGCACTGAATCCCGTTCCCTTCGACGCAGGGTAACATTCTCCCTTTGGCTCACGAAGCGGCGTGTTAACTAGGAACCACCGTGCGACGCTCGCTGAGACGCTCGAAGAGGGGCTTCAGCACTATCATCGCAGAAGTGATGATGGTGCTCATCGTGATAATGATGTCAGCAATCGTCTTCATCTGGGTCGTCCCCACCTTCCAGTCGAACACGGGACAGGACAACTCAGGCGCAGCATACGCGGAAAAGTTCTCGACAGTATGGGGCAACTTTGCAACATTCGCCCCTTCGGATCCTGAGACAGTGTACGCCTGCACTGAACTAACTTGGGCCAACATTCCGTCAGGAATGTGTCCCGTTTCGAGCCCGACGACATGTAACTCGCCGACAACCTCACCCATAACATCCCCAACCCCCTCGAACATTTTCGTCCCAGTAAATGGGGTCTGCGTGATCTACGCACAAGTTGGCTATGTCTTCGCCTCGAAAGGTTCCAACTTGACAGTCGTGGGCACGACCATAAAAGGTCTAGTCGGCAACTCCTCTTCGATTGTAACCCTAAAGAATGTAAACGTTCAAGGCTGGACGGGCCTTTCTGACGTTCAGACCGTAACAATCTCCGGAAGCTCCCTTAACACCCAAGGAATCACGACCATTTGCACCGACAATTGTAACAGTGCAGTTTACGAGGCGGGTCGAGGTACATTGACGTTTGTCAATAACACTGTCAACGGACAATTCGAGTCCGAAGTCAGTCACCAAGCGATCATCACCGGCAACACGATCACGGGAAGGCTAGAGGTGGAAAGCGCAGACTTTGGCCAGATCATGAATAACAAGTCCGGAATGATGGATCTCGCCCAAGACGGCATCTTGGTCTTCTCAGGAAACACAGCCTACGGAAATGACCCGGACTACGTCCCTCAGCCCGATGGGACAGCATGCCCCTCAGGGACAGGTACTGCAATTTGCGTTGGACCGAACAACCGTTGGTGTGCTACTGGCAACAATGTAGTGCCTCAAGGAAAGTTCTTCAATAGTCCGGCCTGCATTGGAAACATCGAGATAGACATCGCAAACACCGGGTCCATACCCGTCAATCTTGTCGCGGCCTATATGAGTAACATTCCACTTGCTGGGCCCATCGCGTGGAAACTTCTCTCGGGAGGCGCCGTCCACAATTCACTGCCGATTACGATCCCTGTGGGCCAGAGTGTCAACGTTACTATGCAATGGACTCCGCCGCCAATACTGACTACTTTGCCCTGGAATGGGCTCTACTTCATCTTCGTCTCGTCGCACGAAAACTTTGTGGACGGATATCTCTACTTCGGACACAACCCGGCGCTCACGATCACCAGCCAGTCGCGTCCACAGAATCGAATCTGTCCACCCTGCTACTGAATCGAGATTTATCGTGTTAGGTCTAGTATCAACCGGGTATCCTCAAAGTAGTCCCCTGTTCAGTTCACGGGCTAGGGAATCAGCCAGCAGCCTTGTTCAGCTAGACACGGTTCTGTGAGTCGCTGTCTTCCTATGGCCTAGGTTTACTAGGTTTTTGGCTGTCGGAGCACTATCTTGCCAAAGCTTGCGTTCCGACCTTGTCGTCTGAGTATGTTGTTCGATGAAGGACTCGCACCCAGATCCATCCTCCGAACAGACCGGTGACTATGTCCGTGCCTATTCCAGCCACGATCAACAATGGCAGGAGTATCAGTGGCGGGTCGCCCTGATTCATCAGGGGCCCAAAGATCGAATTGACCAAGTATCCACCTAGAAAGCTTGGTACGATGATAATCGGGAGGACGGGTAGGAAGCCGGATAGTTCAGCCGCTAATCGTTTGGTGGAGATCCTCCACGAGCCGCCAAATTTCGCCCTATACACGAACGCGACCAGAATCCCGACGGTGCTCACTTGGATTTGTGCCAGATTCTCGATCAGCAGTGGAAGAACAAGGATGAAGAGAGCAAAGTACCCAACTCTCTCGGACAATGTGATCCTTTTCAGCTCTACCAGAATCTCTCTTCCATATCTTTGAAAAATCGACACGGTGCCCAAGATCGCGACTGCCCCTACGACTATGGTGTATGTTATACCCGTCTGATAATCGCCGAGGGTGAGTAGAAGACCTACTTCATCGGCAAGGAGCCCTCCGCCGAGACCGTACATGATCGCCGCTAGTCTGTTCCACCGATCGCCTCCAACGATTCCCAACCAGCCTGACGCGGCGAGCAGAACTATTCCGTACCAAAAGTGGTGAAAGTGAATTCCAGATTGAACCACGACCACCTGTGGTAGTATGAAGGTGAAGAGCCTGGCAAGACCGAAAGCAGGCAGGAATGCGAGTAGAGCTAGCGCTGACAGCCAGGGCCCTTTGGAATCCACTAAATCATCCTCTCACTCGTTTCCTCGCTGGGAAATCGCTCAGTTCCTTTCGTTGATTCGACAACCAATCCTTCAGGCTCACTATCTTTGTCGTGGAGCCGGGGGTGGGAGTCGAACCCACTTCAGCCACCACTGCGGGTGTTTACTACGGGTTGCTACGAGGCGTGTCTGCAGCCCGTCGCCTGAACCGATCGGCCCTCGGTGGACAAGCCAACCCCGGCCTCGTATGGCCCCCGGCGAAGACGATCAGCCGGCCGCGAATCGTATAAGCTTGATGAGGCGACCAATAAACTCGCTCGGATCTGCCGGGACTGTAAATAGAATCCAGAGGCTATCGAGGCTAAGCCCCCAGAGTTTTATAGGACGATCCCGCAGAGATTCCAAAACCAGCCGACTCGGAACCCTTGGAGAGAAAGACTTGTCTGGAATAGACGCGGTCAGAAAGATCGTAGAGACCGAGGGACAGGCCCGGAGAATCGTCGACGAGGCCAAGGTCCGAGCACAACAGATCATCGCACAGACTTCACAGGAAGCTGAAATGCTCCGGCAGGAAGCCTTGTCGAGCGCGCAGAAACAGCGCGAGGAGATTCTGGGAATGGCAAAGGAGAAGGCTGAGGCCGAGGCTCGCCAATCAGATGTTGAGACTGAACAGCTTCTGAAGAACTATCGGAAGCTGGCAGAGGCCCGAAAGGACGACGCGGTAAGCAAAGCGTTGGAACTCATACTAAGCGGGTGAACAGAGTGTCAGAGTCGTTGGACAAGCTTCACAATCGGATACTCTCCGACGCGAAGTTGAAGGCGGACGAGACGATTCGTGAGGCCCAGGCGAAGGCAGACCAGACTATCGCGGAGGCCCGGCAGCGGGCTCAGAAAGAAGCCGATGAGCTCCTTGCAAAGGCCAAACTGGAAGCGGAGGCGGTGAGGAGGAGCATTCTCAGTTCAAAGGTGAGAGCCAACAGGCTGAGGATCCTCGACGAAAAGAACCGTATCGTCCAGGAAGTTCTGGGAGCGGTCGAGGAGAAGCTGTCGAACATTGCAAAGTCGTCACGGTTTGGTGAAACGGCCCAGCGATTCGTCGCCGAGGCAGTGAAGGCCGTTGACTCTGACCAACCAGTCGTGAGACTGGGATTCAAGGGCTCGTCAAAGCAGAATCTGGACAGTGTCTCAAAAGTTCTTCCGAAAGGTTCGAAGCTAGTATTCGAGGAAAACCCCATCGACGGGCTAGGGGGAGTAATCGCGAGCGATGCTGAAGGCCGGATCATATTCAACAACTCATTCAGGTCACGCCTCGAAAGGCTTGACAGCCAGCTCTTGACGTTGATAGCCTCAACAATCTTCGGCGAGTAGACCCACAAGCCTTGCTTCACCCGGACCCGATGCGACACGTCAGCATAGTAGTCGCCAAAGACCAGCTACCCAATCTCCTCGCGTACGCCGGGTCCAAGAAGCTCTTCCACCTCACAGAGGTCGAGGACAGCGACCTTCCGGAGGGTGCACGACGCTATCAGGCGCTAGAACTCTTGGCCAAAGCGTCTACTGTCAAGAACCGGATAGCCAGCTTGACCACAGCCCTCCAGACTGGAGACTCCGGGGTAGAGAGCTTGAAGGCGCCCGTTGATAATCTGGAAGAGCTTGCCCGTTTTCTGGACGATGAGACGCTCAAGCTTGAACAATCGGGCCGGCAGATCGATGATGAGCAGGGCAAGATACAGACAGAGAAGGAGCAGACCTCCGAGCTGTCAAGATTCCTTTCTGGACTGGAGAACGTTGGAGTGTCGCTAGATGCGATTGCCGGAAGCGGCTTTCTGACAAGCCTCGCGGGAGAGGCCATTACTGAAACAATACCGTCGGTGCAGAGAGAGCTTGACCAGATAACCTACGGCAACCTCATTTTCGCCATCACCAACACCGCTGGAAAAAGCCAGACGTTCCTCGCCATTTTCCCATCCGCATTCCAGGACGATGCGAAACAAGCGGTGACCGCACTGGGCGCCAGGCCAGGACCTCCATGGACAGACCTTCCACCCGACCCTAAGAAGGCGAAGGAGGTTATCGACTCCAGACTATTCGATCTTGAGAAAGTATCCAAGGAACTCGATGAGAAGAAAGCGGGGCTCGCGAAAGAGAAAGGCCCGAGAATCAAGAGCCTGGCAACCTTATCTGAGATACTCGATCTGAGGACGAAGGCGCTCTCAGGGTCGACTGCGACTGAGGCAACGGTTCTGCTTCAAGCCTGGGTTCCGGAGCATGCTGCCAAGGACGTGGGGGAGGGTTTGTCGAAAGCTTGCAATGGGCTCGCGTCAATGTACGTCGAGGAAGAATCTAAGAATAATGTAGAGAGCTCGGCCGAGGAACACGCGTCGACGAACGATGCTGATCCTCCGACCCTTGTCAAGGCTCCAAGCTGGACCCGGCCGCTCCAGAGCATAATCGACAATTTCGGCATACCATCCTACGGCGAGACGAATCCCCTTCCCTTCATGATCCTCACGTTTCCACTCATCTACGGACTGATGTTCGGCGATATTGGTGAAGGACTCCTCTTCGTAGCCTTCGGTGGATTCCTGCTCTATCTAAAGAGGAAGAAGGCCAAGGTCTTCGAGATCGGCCAGATATTCGTCAACGGGGCAGAGCTGGTGCTGATGCTAGGGATCGGCGTCACCATCTTCGGCTTCGTCTTTGGAGACATATTCGGCTTCGAGTCCAGCCAAGTCCTTGGGATTCCCTCGCTCTTCGCTCCTACCGCGGGAGCTTTCCCGACCAGTCCGAACGTTGCGCCCAGCACCGCGAACCTCATCATCTACATGATCTTCATCCTCTTCTTCGGGGTCGCACACTACCTGTCCGGTCTCGCCATCAACGCCTACAACAAGATCAGACACCACGAGTACAGACATGCTTTCCTCGGGCCAATCTGCTGGGCCTGGTTCTATGCGATGTTCATCTACGCGGCAGTCCTAGTCGTGAATTCAGGATTCAAATTCTCGGTTCTGTTGCACAACCCGCTGGTAGTAGTTCTCCTATTCGTTCCCTTAGGGCTCTTAGGATACGGCGAGGGCGGTCTCCACCTGATGGAGGTCTTCATTGGGGCCGGAAGCAACACATTGTCCTATCTTCGGATATGGGCGCTAAGCCTGGCAGACTTTGCGGTGAAGTTTGCCTTCTGCCCCTCCTTCGGAATCGTTGGAGCAGTCTTCGGCAATATCCTTGTAATGATCCTCGAAGGGCTCATCGTGTTCGTCCAGACTCTAAGACTTCACTGGGTGGAATGGTTTGGTAAGTTTTATGAAGGGACCGGCCACCCTTTCGCGCCCTATCAAGAACCTATGACCTGGATTGTGACACAGTAGTGGCTGTCGACTGCTCGACGCTCTCGTCTGTAACCCTCTGTCCCACATTCTGGGCAGGACTTGGCGCAGGACTCAGCGTTCTACTCTCCGCCATCGGGGCTGGACTCGGAATAGGAATCTCAGGACCCGCCATAGCAGGCGCAGGAGTAGAAAGACCCGAGGTAATGCTGAAGACCTTCATCGCAACCATACTCGCAGAGGCACTCGCAATCTACGGCCTCGTCGTCGGACTTCTCTCGGTCTTCGCCATAGGTCCGGCGCTGACGATTGAGAAGGGAACTCGAATCTTTGCAGCGGGACTGACGATGGGGGCCGCAGCGCTCGGTGCCGGCTTCGGTATCGGTGCCGCGGGAAGCGCTATGGCTTCCGCCACCGCTGAGAAACCCGAGATCT
>Ga0137379_10004960_pt1 | contig 12554 bp, 10 predicted proteins | sample SagtaG_18_FD_104812 | JGI IMG/M metagenome (GOLD analysis project Ga0137379, IMG submission 104812) | Vadose zone soil microbial communities from Sagehorn Ranch, Mendocino, California, USA - Sage2_L_80_16 metaG | ecosystem: Environmental > Terrestrial > Soil > Vadose zone | place: USA...
GGCGCACCGGGCGAAACCTGCCCGCCGCGGTGATGGTCGGCCTGGGCCTGGGCGGGGTCGCCATCCTCACGCTGTTCACGGTGAAGGCCACCTTTCTCGCCTTTGTCGGCGTGGTGGTCGGCGTCGCGCTCTGGGAACTACGGCGTGCCGTGGCGGAACGGCAGGTCAAGCTGCCGTTGATCCCGGTGGCCGCGGGCGGCGCCGTGGCGTTTGTCCTCTCCTACTGGCAGGGGGAGCGCGCCGTGCTGGTGTGCATCGCGATCACCGTGACCGCGATCATCGCTTGGCGGATCCCCGGCGGCACCTCCGGCTACCTGCGCGATGTGATGGCCGGCACCTTCGCGCTCGGCTACCTGGCATTGCCCGCCTGTTTCGTCGGCCTGATGCTGGCCCCGCACGACGGGCCCCGGCGCACCCTGGTGTTCCTCATCCTGACCGTGTGCAGCGACGTCGGCGGCTATTTCGCCGGCATCACCGTCGGGCGCCATTTGATGGCCCCGGCGATCAGCCCCAAAAAGACCTGGGAAGGGTTCGGCGGCTCGGCATTGTTCTGCCTTCTCGGCGGGGCGATCAGCCTGCCCGTGCTGCTGCACGGTGCCATCTGGCAGGGGATCCTGCTCGGCGCCGCGGTCCTCGCCTTCGCCACGCTCGGCGACCTGGCCGAGTCGATGATCAAGCGGGACCTGGGGATCAAGGACATGGGCTCCGTGCTGCCCGGGCACGGCGGCATCCTGGACCGGATCGACGCCTTGCTCATCACGGCCCCGGCGGCCTGGCTCCTGCTGCTGGTCTTCATCCCGTGACCCAGCACTGACACCCGGCGGCCGCCGCCTGCCGCCCCCGGCCGCGCGCCGGCGTGTTTGCTTTCCGATTGCCAGGGGAGTTTGGGGTGCGTCTCGGACTCATTCCACCAGTGGTCGGGAGCGGAGCAGCCCATGTTGAAAAAGCCGATCGGCATCATCTTCCTCGTTTACCTGATCATCGGCGTGATCGTTGCCTGGGAGAAGGGTTACCTGCACCTCAGCCTGCTCAAGGCCATTGGTTCCGCGATTCTCGCCATTCTGCTGTGGTGGCTGCCGCTGCTCGGCATCAGCCTGCATATCCATTGACGCTCTCAACGGGCGCGCGGCCCGCGGCGTCATCGGGCGCGGCGGGCCGCGGCGTTCGGGGGCGCAGCCGGCTTCGGCGTCATCGGGCGCGGCGGGCCTGGGGCGCCGGCTACAGGCTGGTCACCCAGCTCCGGCGCTGTGCGGCAAGCTGGGTCACCAGGCTGGCCGCGCCGCGTTCCTTGGCGATCAGGCGCTCCCGTTCGGTGATCGGGATGATCCACAGCCACCGCGTCGGGTCGCCGCCCACGGAGAAGCCGGTCAGGTCGGGCACTTCCGGGCCGAGCAGGTGAGCGGGGTCGTCAAGCAGGAGCACGGCCTCCTTCCCGCCGCCGAGCGGGAAGGTCGCCGGCTCGTGGTACCAGCGCACCGTGTGCCCGGTGCCGAACCAGGTCACCGCGCGCCACGGGTACTGGGCGAGCCACAGGAACACGCGGGCGGCGTCCCGGCTGGGCATGGTGGTGGCGATGGCCAGCTCGATTCGCGCGCACGCGCTCGGGTCCTCCATGGCCTGCTCGACCACCGGCATCCGCTGGCAGCTCATGCCGATCGTGGACAGCACCGTGTACTGCCGCTGCGCGGTCGGCGGCCGCTCGGAGACGCCGACCAACGGCTGCTTGCCGCCGCTGACATCCCAGTACCTGGCGCCGGGCCCGAGCCGGGCGAGCAGGTGGCCGAGCATGGACCGCTGGAACGACACCCAGGAGTCGTCCCGCTGCCGCCACCGCCAGAACGCCGTGGCCCGGTCGGCCCGGGGGCCGAGGCCCTCCATCGCGTCATCGAGTGACCAGCCGAACGGCGTCTGCCCGATCACGTCCCTGCTGTAGCCGGGCATGCCCCGGGCCATGTCGGACCAGCCGGGAATGACCGCCAGCAGTTGCCCGCCCTCGATGAGGGCGACCCCGTCGCCTTCCTCGAACCACAGTGCGCGCAGCGTCCGGGCGTCCAGCGGCGCCCGGCCCGCCGGGTGCTTGGTATGCGCGGCCGGCATCATCGGCGCCTGGCCCGCGCCCAGCCGGGACAGGTCCGCGCTCGGCGGTGCCTGCTCGTGGTTGGCGATCCACGCCGCCCCCAGCACCGCTCCGGCGTCGTGCAGGTACGCGGCGGTGGTCGCGCCGTCGTACTCAACCACGAGCCGGCGGCTACCGTACGGGCTCTCGCTTTCGAGCACCGTCCCCGGCTGACCGGAGAACGTGCCGGACCTGGGACCCCGGGGTCGGTTGCGCATCGAAGACATGCCAGAAATCTACTGAATCGGTGCAGGTCATGATGGCTGGGCGGGACAACTGGAACACTGGGAACGCAATGTCTTCGCTACCGCTCGTCTTCACCGCCCCTCGCCGCGGCCAGCCGCCGCGGCATCTGGCCGACTTGTCGGCGGAGCAGCGGGCCGAAGCGGTGACCGCGCTCGGCGAGAAACCGCTGCGGGCCCGGCAGTTGTCCCGGCACTATTTCGCCCGGCTGAGCGTGGATCCGCACGGCATGACCGACATCCCGCAGCGCTCCAGGGCCGCCCTGGTGGCCGGGCTGCTGCCCCCGCTGCTGACCGAGGCCAGGGCGGTGAGCTGCGATAACGGCGCCACCAGGAAGTCCCTATGGCGGGCGCACGACGGCACCGCCCTGGAGAGCGTGCTGATGCGCTACCCGGACCGCGCCACGGTCTGCGTGTCCAGCCAGGCGGGCTGCGGGATGGCCTGCCCGTTCTGCGCCACCGGCCAGGGCGGCCTGCGGCGCAACCTGTCCACGGCGGAGATCGTCGAGCAGGTCCGGGCGGCGGCGGCGACGGTCAGGGACGGTGGCCTCGGGCCGCCGGGCCGGCTGTCCAACGTGGTGTTCATGGGCATGGGCGAGCCGCTGGCGAACTACCGGCGCACGGTGGACGCGGTGCGCCGGATCTGCGACCCGGTCCCCGGGGGCTTCGGCATCTCGCAGCGCTCCGTCACGGTCTCCACGGTGGGGCTGGCGCCCGCGATACGCCGGCTGGCCGACGAGGGTCTTTTCGTGACGCTGGCCGTGTCCCTGCATGCCCCCGATGACGAACTGCGCGACGAGCTGGTGCCGGTGAACACCCGGTGGCGGGTGGCCGAGGTGCTCGACGCCGCCCGCTACTACGCCGACCGCACCGGGCGCCGGGTCTCGGTCGAGTACGCGCTGATCCGGGACGTGAACGACCAGCCGTGGCGGGCCGAGCTGCTCGGCAGCCTGCTGCACCGGGCGCTGGGCCCGCTGGTTCACGTGAACGCGATCCCGCTGAACCCGACGCCCGGCAGCAAATGGGACGCCTCGCCGAAGGCGGCCGAGCAGGAGTTCGTCCGCCGGGTCGGCGCGGCCGGGGTGCCCTGCACCGTCCGGGACACCCGGGGCCGGGAGATCGCGGCGGCCTGTGGCCAGCTCGCCGCTACGGACCGGTAACGTTCTCGGTCATGTCAGCAAGGAACGCGCTCAGCCGGTACCGGGACAGGCTGGCGTGGCGTGCCGTGCACCGCCTGTGGGACGCGGCGCAGCGGGCCGGGGGGATCACCGCCGACACCCCGGCGGGCCAGGGGTTCGCCGGGTTCGGCGCGGGGTCGATCATCGGGTTCCCCACCGGCGCCCTGTACGGCGAGCGGTGGATCGAGGTCGGATCGGGGACGATGATCGGGGCCCTGGTCAGCCTGAGCGCCGGCATGGTCCCGGGGCAGGACCTGGGGGAGCGGCCGCTGCTGCGGATCGGTGACCGGTGCCTCATCGGCCGGGGCAGCCATATCGTCGCCCACTACTCGATCATGATCGGTGATGACGTCTACACCGGGCCCTATGTGTACATCACCGACCAGAACCACGGCTACGCCGATCCCGATGTGCCGATCGGCCGCCAGTGGCCGAGTAACGCCGCCGTGTCGATCGGGGCCGGGAGCTGGCTTGGCGCCGGGGTGATCGTGCTGCCGGGCGCGGTGATCGGCCGGAACGTGGTGGTCGCGGCCGGTTCGGTGGTGCGCGGCGAGGTGCCCGACTGCTGCGTAATCGCGGGGGTTCCGGCCCGGGTGGTGCGCGAATATGTGACCGGCGACGGGTGGACCAGGCCGGCGCCGGCTCCGGGGCATCATCGCTGAACTGCGGGGAAACGTTTCGTGAGTCTGTCACGATGGGCGCGTGGGAGCTGAAGTTCGCGTCGCCAGCGCGGCGTACCAGCCGGAGCCGAAGGCGGCCGCCGCGGCACGGCGGTTCGTCCGCGACACCCTGCAGGCCTGGGTGGTGACCGGCGATGCCGACGGGCACGGGCTGGTGGACGACGCCGTGCTGCTCACCAGCGAACTTGTCACCAACGCCGTGGTGCACGCGGGCACGCCGGTCCAGATCACCTGCAGGCTCGCGGACGGCGCGGTCGAGGTCGTGGTCAGCGACGGCCACCCGGGACGGCTGGTCCCCGAGGCGCCCGAGCCCGACCCGGCGCCCAGCGAGCGGACCGGCGGCCGGGGGCTGCTCCTGCCCGCGGCGCTGGCCTCGGCGTGGGGGGTCGCCTACGGGCGGGCGAGCAAGGCGGTCTGGTTCCGTCTCACGCTCAAAGGGGCAGGCGGCGCGACGGCTGGCGGCCTGGACCGCGATGGGGACACGGCCGGTGAGCTGGCCGACGCCATCGGTGTCACGGCGGCCCTCGCCGCCGCGCTGCGTTCCCCCGAGCCGATCGCGGCCCCGCTGGCCGCCCCGGCCGCGGTGGCGGACACCGGCTACCAGCGGCTGCTGTCCGGCACGGTGGAGTCGGCCCTGGTGGCCGCCGGCGCCGACGCGGCGTTCGCGATGATGCCGGACGAGGACGGGGACCTGCGGCTGCGCGCGGCGGCGGGAAAGATCTCGCTACCAGACGGCGAGTCCATCGCCGGGGCGCCGTCCGTGATCACGGTTCCGTTCGTCGTCGACGGCCAGGTCACCGGCCTGCTCGCGGCCGCCGCCGCGGCGCCGGGCAGCTTCGGCGACCCGGAGGCGGCCCGGCTGCAGCGGCTCGCCGACCGGTCCGGTCCCGGGCTGCAGCGAGCCTGGCTGAGCGAGCTTGAACGGCTCAGGAGAGGCCGGATCGCCGCCCTGGCGCAGGCACGCGAGCTGCTGACCGGCAGCCTCGGCCGGGACGAGATCCTGGAACTCGCGGGCCGGGCGATCGTGCCCCGGCTGGCGCCCTGGTGCGCGGTGCTGCTGCTGTCCGGGGAGTCCGGGCTGCGGACCTGTTACGCGCGGCACACGACCGAGCCGCTGGCCGGCGCCCTGCCCTGGCTGCTGGACCAGGTGTGCCAGATGGTAGCGCCGGACTTCTGCGCGGGACGGGGAGCGGCGCCGCGCCCGGGCCGCCGCTGGCCGATGGTGGTGGGGGACAGCGGCGGCGCCCCGCCCGGCGTGACGGAACTCGCCGCCGGCACCGCGTGGTGCTTCCCGCTGGGGGAGCCGGGCGACGCGGTGGGCGTGCTGGTCATCGGGGACGGCGGCCTGGACCGGCTGCCGCACGATGTGGCGGCCCTGGCGGCCGACCTCGCCTGCCGCATCGGCCTCGCGCTGAACAGGGCCAGCCCGGACCCGGCCGGCCTGATCGGCCACAAATCCTGACCGCTGCTCCTGGCTGCCTCGCGATCAGGCTGTCTCGCGGTCAGCCGGCCGCCGCTTGCTTGTCGCTGGGCCGGGCCTTGCGCCGGGTAGCCCCGCCGTTGCGCGCGGGGCGCTGGGCGGCCGGTGCTTTCTTCGCCTTCGCCGAGCCGTCGCGGGCGGGCCGCTCGGCGGGGCTCTCCGCGCTGTTGCTCGCTGCCTTGCGCCGCGCGCTGAGCTGATCCCCGGTCGTGCCCGTGCCCGCCGCCGTGGCGCTCGCGCCAGGCTGGCCGTCAGTGCCCGGGTGCGCCGGCTCGCGCGTGGCGTCGGCCTGGCGTTCGGTGCCAGGGCCCGCCGCGCCCGGGCTGGTTCCCGGGCGCCGCCCGCCGGGTGCGGCCCCGGCGCCGGGCCCGGCCCCGGGTGGCCCCCGCCGGGCGTTCGGCGCAGAGGTCTCCTGGAGCTGTGGGGTGAACACCTCGCCGCGCAGGGCCCTGGCCACCAGGTCCACCGCCTGGGCGGTGGCCACCAGCCTGCGCCCCTCCGCCCGGTAAGCCGCGAGCACCGCCTCGAGGGCGTGCGGGGGGAGCGCATCACCGAGTTCGGTGCGGGCGGTCCGGTATCCCTCGCGGGCCCCCGCCACGCATGCCTTCGTGTGGTGCACGGCCATCGCGGCGAGCGCCAGCGGGTACCGGCGCAGTACCCCGTGGAGCCGGTAGTCGGGGGGAACCGTGTCGAGCAGCCAGGCTTGTGCGGTTCGCTCGAAGTCTTCGCTGCCTGGTGGGTGTACCCCAGCGGGCCACCCGGGCGGCACGTAAGCTGCCATGCCACTATGATAGCAGATTATCGAATCTATGTTCTACTCACCGTCCAGCCAGAAGCTGGACACGGGCTCGGCGCTGGCATGGGGGTAGCCGGCGCGGGTGCGGCGATGGCGGCGGGCCCCGTCCGCGGGGCCGGTGACCGGCCCGAGGCCGACGGTCACCGACCCGCCGCCCGAGGCCGATCGGCCGACGGTCAGCGTGCCCCCGGATGCTTCCGCGATCCGGCGTGCGATGTCCAGGCCGAGCCCGGTGGAGCCGTCGCTGGACCGGCCCCGCTCGGTGGGGTCGGCGCCGGGGAACCCCGGCCCGTCGTCGGCGACCACGAGCCACGCGCCCCCGCGGCCCGACGGCTGAGCCGGATCGCCAGGGCCGCGCCATCGGCGGCGGGCGCGGTGGCCGCGTTGTGGTGGTGATGGCGGCGGTGCCGGTGCACCGTCGGGCTGGGGCTCGGGGACGGCGAGGGGCTGGGAGCCGGGTTCGCCGTGGCCCGGGGGGTGGCGGGATGGCCGCTCACCGTGGCGGCGGGCGCGGTGCGGGCGAACAGGACCGCGAAACCCACGGTCGCGACCGCGCCGAGCTGGGTAGCCCGCCAGGTCAGCCGGGACAGGCGGGGTAGCCCATGGGACCTGGCCTGCCCGGCAGGGTCGTTGTCGTCGTACTCGTAGCCGGCCCACATGAGGAATGAGGACACCACGGCATGCGTTAAGGCCCGGTGAAGAGCCGCTCAAGAGGCCGTTGCCGATACTGGCTAAAATGGCCCGGCAGCTTGGACCGTGCCAACCACACCCTTATCCGGTAAGGCTTAACGATGCCCGCACGCCCCCTGTCAGCCCGCGATGACCTGCGCAACGTCGCGATCGTCGCGCACGTGGACCATGGCAAGACCACCCTGGTCGACGCGATGCTCTGGCAGTCGGGTGCATTCCGGGCGAACGAGCGGGTGGCCGAGCGGGTGCTCGACTCCGGTGACCTGGAGCGGGAGAAGGGCATCACGATCCTGGCCAAGAACACCGCCGTCCGGCACGGCGGGCTGACCATCAACATCGTGGACACGCCCGGGCACGCGGACTTCGGCGGTGAGGTGGAGCGCGGGCTGTCCATGGTGGACGGGGTGCTGCTGCTCGTCGACGCCGGCGAGGGGCCGCTCCCGCAGACCAGGTTCGTGCTGCGCAAGACGCTGCAGGCCGGCCTGCCGGTCATCCTGGTGATCAACAAGGTGGACCGGGCCGACGCGCGCATCGCCGAGGTCGTGGACGCCTGCTACGAGCTGTTCCTCGACCTGGACGCGACCGAGGAGCAGATCGAGTTCCCGATCGTGTACGCCTCCGCCCGGGCGGGCCGGGCCTCGCTGGACCGGCCGGCCGACGGCACCCTGCCGGATTCGCCCGACCTGGAGCCGCTGTTCGCGGTGCTGCGGGACCATGTGCCGGCCCCGGCCTACGACCCTGACGCGCCGCTGCAGGCGCATGTCACCAACCTGGACGCGTCGTCCTACCTGGGCCGGATCGCGCTGTGCCGGGTGCACAACGGGTCGATCACCCGGGGGCAGCAGGTGGCGTGGTGCCGCAGGGACGGCTCGGTGGAGCGGGTGAAGATCAGCGAGCTGTACCTCACCGAGGCGCTGGAGCGGGTGCCCGCGCAGACCGCCGGCCCAGGCGACATCATCGCGGTGGCGGGCATCGGCGACATCATGATCGGCGAGACCCTCGCCGACGCGGAGGACCCCCGGCCGCTGCCGCCGATCACCGTGGATGAGCCGGCGGTCTCGGTGACGATCGGGGTGAACACCGCCCCCCTGGCCGGCCGCGCTAGTGCCAGCCCGGGGGGACGACCCCCGGGGACCCCGCGCGAAGGCACCAAGGTCACCGCACGCCTTGTCAAGGACCGGCTGGACAAGGAGCTGGTCGGCAATGTCTCCCTCCGGGTGCTGCCGACCGAGCGCCCGGACACCTGGGAGGTGCAGGGGCGCGGCGAGCTTGCCCTGGCGGTGCTGGTCGAGACCATGCGCCGGGAGGGCTACGAACTCACCGTCGGCCGCCCCACCGTGGTCACCAAGGACATCGACGGCGTGACGCACGAGCCGGTCGAACGGCTGGCCGTGGACGTGCCCGAGGAGTACCTGGGCGCGGTGACCGGGCTGCTCGCCGGCCGCAAGGGCCGGATGGAAACGATGATCAACCACGGCACCGGCTGGGTGAGGCTGGACTACACCGTCCCCGCCCGCGGGCTCATCGGGTTCCGCACCCAGTTCCTCACCGACACCCGCGGGACCGCCATCGCGCACCACGTCTTCGAGGGCTTCGAGCCGTGGTCCGGGCCGATGCGGGTGCGGCCCACCGGGTCGCTGGTCGCCGACCGGTCCGGCGCGGTCACCAGCTACGCCTGCTTCTCCCTGCAGGAGCGCGGGTCGCTCATGGTGGGCCCGGGGACCGAGGTCTACGAGGGCATGATCGTCGGCGAGAACTCCCGGTCCGACGACATGGACGTCAACATCACCAGGGAGCGCAAGCTCAGCAACGTGCGCCAGTCCACCGCCGAGGAACTGGAACGGCTGGTGCCGCCCCGGGTGCTCAGCCTGGAACAGGCACTGGAGTTCTGCGCGGCCGACGAATGCGTGGAGGTCACCCCGTCCGCGGTCCGGCTGCGCAAGGCCGTGCTCGACGGCAAGGAGCGGGCCCGCCAGCGGGCCCGCCGCTCGCGCGGCGAGACCGACTAGCGTTCCGCCCCGGCGGCCGGCCTCCCGGCGGACGCTGAGCGGCGCGAGAGCCCGTCCCGCGGCCGGGCAGGCGCGCCCCGCTACTTGATCAGGCCGAGGTAGACGATGCTGCCGAGCCCGGCCACCAGGCAGTAGATCCCGAACGGGGTCAGCGTGCGGGTCTGGAAGTACTTCATCAGGAACCGCACCGACAGGTAGGCGCCGACGCCGGACAGAATGCTGCCGAAGTACACCTGACCGTGGATGTCCTTGCCGAGCGGCCCGTACAGGTCGGGAATCTTCAGCACCCCGGCGGCCAGGATGACCGGCGTGGCGAGCAGGAAGGCGAACCTGGCCGCGTCCTCGCGGGACAGCCCGCGGGCCATGCCCGCCACCATGGCCACCCCGTCCCGGCTGATGCCCGCCAGCAGCGCCAGGATCTGCGAACTGCCGATGATGACGGCCTGCCAGTAGCCGTGCCTGGCCAGCCGCCGGTCGGCCGCGATCGCGTCCGCCAGTTCCGCGGACCGGATCGCCTGGTGGCCCGCAGCGTGCCGGGCGCCGCCGGTCCGCCGCTGCGTGCCGACGGCCACCATCTCCCGCTCCCGCGCCCGTTCCTCGGCGACCTCCCGGTCGGCCTGCAGCGACGCCTTCCGCCGGAACCGCTCCCCGGCGATCAGGATCAGGCCGTTGATGGCCAGGAAGATCGCGGCGCGGATGGGCTTGCCGAAGAAGACCCGGAACTCGTGCTCGAAGACGAGCCCGATGAGGCCCACCGGGATGGTGGCCAGGATGATCATCCAGGCCAGCTTCTCGTTGACCGAGCGGAACGCCCACCGGCTGGTGCCCGGCTCCGGCCGGGCGATGTGCCTCAGCGAGCTGAAGAACCCGCCGATGATCCGGATCCAGTCGCTCCAGAAGTAGATGAGCAGGGCGATCGCGGTCGCGACGTGCAGGCCCACGATGAAGGCCAGGTAGGGCGACTCGGTCGCGGCGACGTTGAGGTCGTTCCCCCAGCAGCCGCCGATCAGCGCGGGGAGGAGCACGTTGTGGCCCAGGCTGGACACCGGGAAAAGCTCGGTGACGCCCTGGATGAGGCCGACCACGCCGGATTCGAGATACGTGAGGTGGGCCGGGCAGCCATGACCGCTGGCCGTCGCCGCCAGCGTGGCGCCGGACTGGAACAAGGTCAGGTCGGTCATGCCGGCCCTTTCGCCATGGGGGAGGTCACAGTGCGGCACGCCATCCCCCAAGGGGCGCTGGCCTGCACCGTCTCATGGTACGGAGTGCGCGCCCGCGGCGCGGCCGGCCGGTGGGAATTTTGCTGTGGATTCTCCCGCCGGAGACCTCCGGTTGGGGCGGCGCCGCTGACCGGCCCGGAGATCCCTAGCCGCGCTTGCCCGGGACCGCCGGGGTGTCGTGGGCCGGCCGGCGGCTGATCTTCGAGCCGAGCCAGACCAGCGGGTCGTACTTGCGGCTGACCACGCGCTCCTTCATCGGGATGATCGCGTTGTCGGTGATCTTGATGTTCTCCGGGCAGACCTCGGTGCAGCACTTGGTGATGTTGCAGAAGCCGAGGCCGAAGTCCTCCTGGGCGATCTCCCTGCGGTCGGCGGTGTCGGCGGGATGCATCTCCAGTTCCGCGATCCGCATCAGGAACCGTGGCCCGGCGAACGCCGGCTCGTTCTCCGGGTGGTCCCGGATCACGTGGCACACGTTCTGGCACAGGAAGCACTCGATGCACTTGCGGAACTCCTGGGACCGCTGCACGTCGGCCTGCTGCATGCGGAACTCGCCCGGCCGCACCGCGGCGTCGGGGGTGAAGGACGGGATCTCCCGCGCCTTGGCGTAGTTGAACGACACGTCGGTGACCAGGTCCCTGATCACCGGGAAGGTCCGCACCGGGGTGAGCGTGATCGGCTCGCCGGGCTCGAACACCGACATCCGCGTCATGCACGCCAGCCGGGGCCGCCCGTTGATCTCCATCGAGCAGGACCCGCACTTGCCCGCCTTGCAGTTCCACCGGACCGCCAGGTCGCCGGCCTGGGTCGCCTGGAGGCGGTGCAGGATGTCCAGGACCACCTCGCCCTCGTTCGCCTCGACCTGGTAGTCGGTGAGCTCCCCCTGCCCGGCGTCGCCGCGCCAGACCCGCAGAGTGACCTTCGTGCTCGCCATCAGTTCTTCTCCTCAACCAGGGCCGAATCCGCCGGGGGCAGTTCTTCGCCGGTGTAGTACTTGGCCAGTTCGTCCCGGTCGAACAGGCCCATCAGGTCGGCGCGCATCGGGACCATGGGCTGGCGCGCCACGGCGACCCGGTCGCCGTCCAGCGAGCAGACCAGGTTGACCTTGCGCCACTCCGGCGACATCTGCGGGAAGTCGTCGCGGGTGTGGCCGCCGCGGCTCTCCTGGCGCTCCAGAGCCGCCTGGGCCACGCATTCCGCGATCAGCATGATGTTGCGCAGGTCCAGCGCCAGGTGCCAGCCGGGGTTGTAGGCGGTGCCGCCCGCAGCGCTGACCAGCGCCGCCCGCTCGCGCAGTTTCTCCAGCTCGGCAAGGGCCGCCTTGATCTCTTCCTCCCGGCGGATGATGCCGACCAGGTCGCTCATCGTCTGCTGGACCTCGGCATGCACCGTGTACGGGTTCTCACCGCCGGCCCGCTGCAGTGGCGCGAGGGCCTCGGCCTGTGCCGCCGCAAGGTCCGCGTCGCTGGCCCTCGGCCGTCCTGCGCCCAGCGAGTCCAGGTACGCCACCGCGCCCATCCCCGCGCGGCGGCCGAACACCACCAGGTCAGACAGGGAGTTCCCGCCCAGCCGGTTGGATCCGTGCATGCCGCCGGACACCTCGCCCGCGGCGAAGAGACCGGGAACATGCGATACGGCCGTGTCGGGGTCGACCTCGACCCCGCCCATCACGTAGTGCTGGGCGGGCCCGACCTCCATCGGCTCCTTGGTGATGTCGACGTCGGCCAGCTCCTTGAACTGGTGGTACATGGACGGCAGCTTGCGCAGGATCACCTCGGCGGGCAGCCGGGAAGAGACATCGAGGAACACGCCGCCGTGCGGGGACCCGCGTCCCGCCTTCACCTCGGCCCTGATGGACCGGGCCACCTCATCCCTCGGCAGCAGTTCCGGCGGGCGCCGGTTGTGCTCCGGGTCGGTGTACCACCGGTCGGCCTCTTCCTCTGTCTCCGCGTACATGGCGCGGAACACGTCAGGCACGTAGCCGAACATGAACCGCTTGCCCTCGGAGTTGCGCAGCACCCCGCCGTCGCCGCGGACCGACTCGGTGACCAGCAGCCCGGCCACCGACAAGGGCCACACCATGTGCGTGGGGTGGAACTGGACAAACTCCATGTTCAGCAGCGTCGCGCCGGCCAGCAGCGCC
>Ga0137379_10004964_pt1 | contig 12552 bp, 5 predicted proteins | sample SagtaG_18_FD_104812 | JGI IMG/M metagenome (GOLD analysis project Ga0137379, IMG submission 104812) | Vadose zone soil microbial communities from Sagehorn Ranch, Mendocino, California, USA - Sage2_L_80_16 metaG | ecosystem: Environmental > Terrestrial > Soil > Vadose zone | place: USA...
AGTGACCGAGGCGGCGTTGGTCAAGTTGAGCGCCGTGGGAACCGTGACAGTCACCGTTGCGTTGGATTGGCCGCGTGGCGTGACGACATCCAGCGGCGACGCTTTGATGCACGCCAGCGCGCTGACTTTGATGTTGTCGAAGGTGTGGATCAACCCGTTGCCAATCCCTTCGAAGGTGATGTAATTATTGCGGAAACCGGTTTGTTTGAGGAGGCTGAGGTTGGTCCCGCCGCCAATCTGCACCTGGGCGCCGTTGACGAACATCGAGCTGGTGGCCGGGCTGATGCCTTTGAAGTTGGAGGTCTTTGTTTCAATCCGCACGTTGAGATCCCCCGCCGGAAGCGCGTTGGTGAAATCGCTGCCATAAACCGCCACCGTCCCGTCGAAGACCTGAATGCGCCCGTCGTTGCGGAACAAAATGCCCATGCCGTCCGAGGCGTTAACGAAGCTGCCCTTATTGGACGCGCCAAAAACAACGGCCGCCCAGTTGGCGTTGTCGTGGCTGGGCGTGGTCGCGCCCGGATTGACCTGAAACTCGATCGTGAATTCCCCGCCGTCGGTGAAATTGTAGTTCGGAGCGACCCAGACCAAGTCCGTGCCCGTGATGTTCAAAGCGAGATGGCCCGGCGCGTCGGTTGAATTCACCTGCGTAAAATCATCGAACAGTCCACCGCTGGCGGTGTCCGATCGCTCCGAATAACTCAACACTCCGACCGCGCCGCCGTTTTGCCGGCCCAGATTGTTTTCGAAATTAACGTCCGAACTCAGAGCCGAAACATTGAAGTTGTCCTGGAACAACACCTCGGCAACGCCGACGCCCGAACCGACCGTGACCAGGACGGAGTTGATCACGCAGGCGCCCCGGGCGTTGGAAAGGATGAGCGAGGTGACTCCGGGGCCGGCGGCCGAAACGGTGAAGCTTTGCACGTTTGTGCCGCCGGCCGGGTACGTCAACGTCAATCGCCCGTTGGCATCCGCGCCCACCGGCACGGCAACATTGCGGTCCAGGCTCGTCACGGTGACCTGAGCGGTTTGGGTCGAGTTGAGTTGGTGTGGGATCGTTACGGCCACTGGATCACTGATCTGGCCTTGGATCTTGTCCACGTTTTCGGGCGAAACGCGGATGCAAGGCACCGCGCTCACAGTCAGATTGTCAAACGCGTGCACCCACGGCCCCGGAAACCCCAACCCTTCCAGCGTGATGAAATCGTTGCGAAAACCGCTGGCCTTGACGTGTTCGAGGGTGTTGTTGTCGATGCGCACCTGGGTGTCGTTCACGAACATCCGGATGGTGGCGGGGCTGCCGCCGGAAAAATTCGCCGTGTCCACCTCGATGCGAACGTGGAAGTTGGTTCCGGTGGGAATGCCGCCCGGATAATCGCCGCTGCCGCTATAGATGGCTCCTTGCGCCTGGGTTTCCCACACTTCGATGCGCCCGTCGTTACGGAACAGAATCCCCATGCCGTCGGAACTGAAGATGAACGGATTCTGGCTGGTGGAACCAAAGACAACGCCGCACCAATCGGCCGAAAGCGGATTGCCGGCATCGTCTATCCCGGGATCCACATCAAATTCGATAGTAAACCGGCCGCCTTCAATGAAATTATGGTTCGGTGAAACATAACTGTTCGACTGCAAACGCAATCGGCCCGGTGCGTCCGGACTGCCCACCTGCGTGAGATCATCGGTCGCAGCATCCTCCGAATACGTCAACGGCGCGGCGTTGCCGCTCTGCCGCAGCGTGTTTTCGAAGTTGATGTCGTTGTTTTGGGCGGAAACGTCGAACGTGTCGCGAAACATCAATTCGTTTGTGATGGTTACCTGGGCTAACGTGGTGTGCATTATCGCCCCAGACGCGATTGCGATGAGCGAAAGAAGTGAGGTCCTTTGCATAGGGATGCACGAAGACTAATTTTCTTTCCGGACGGCTTCAAGGTTTTCTTTCCTCGTCATCGAATTACTGAGTTCTGGAGAATTAAGTGAGCGCATTTTGAATCTGACCCAAGCACAACGTGGCCATCCGGGTTGGAGTTCCGCCTTTAGGCGGTCCACCATGGTGCACCGGGCCAACCGCCTGACGGCGTACCGATGCGGCAGGAAGTGGCGAGCGCAGGCGCTCCCGCCTGTTGTCTTCCGCGCCCCCGCGGAAGACGCGTGCGCGGAAATAGTCTCTCGATTGGTGACGAAGGACGCCACACGAGGCCGACCGGGAGGGCGGTTGGCTGCGGCCGAGGCTGGCACGCTCCACAAATCGCACAGCCTCGAGACGGCTGAACTCCAATCGAGGGCCGCATCCAAATGCAGCCAGTCGGCGACGGACCTCGAGATTTACGTCCAATTTCCCCCAATTTTTGATATGGTGCCTGAAATGAGTTTCAATGATTTCTTCCTGGAATAAATCTCTCGTGACTGTCTGCGCAGTTTTCGGGCTCGCCCAAAGACTCCCTGCCCAGACCGTGCTCATCAATGAGGTGATGAGCTCCAACGGCCACACGCTGCTGGATGAGAATGGCGATTCATCCGATTGGATTGAACTCTACAATGCCGGCGCGACTCGGGTCAGTCTTGCCGGTTTCGGGTTGTCCGACGACCCGGCGTCACCTTTCCAATGGACTTTTCGCGACGCCGCAATCGAGCCGGGCGGCTTCCTCCTTGTATTCGCCTCCGGCAAGGACCGTCAACCGGGCAGTATTCCCCCCACCAACCCTCCAGCCCTTGCCGGGCTCAAGGTCTGGTTGCGCGCGGATGCCGTGGCTGCCAACGACCCGGCCCAGGCGCGCGCCAGCGGCGGCAATTTCTTCATCCGCCGCTGGAATGATCAGAGCGGTGCGGCCAATCCCGCCCAACAAACGACCGACGATCTGCAGCCGCAATTCATGCCTGCCGTGACTGAACTGAACAACCAGCCAGCGCTCCATTTCGATGGGGTGAACGATTTGCTCGCGCTGCCTGCCCCACCCGCGCAGGACAACTTTTGTTTCATCGTCGTTGCCCGGGCTGGTGCCGGGCACGAGGTGGACCCGCAAAGCGCGTCGGGCGTCGGAGGCGTGTCCGGGCAGTGCTACCTTCTCGGCGCAACCTATGGCGGGGATTTCAACGCTGGCGCCGGTTTGTCCGTCGGCACCAATGGGGTTTCCGTTTATGAACATGGCGCAAATTACATGCCCGCGCTGGCCGTTTACGCAGGCCCGGTCGGCAGCGGCGCGACCCTCATCTCGGTCAATTACTCGAACAAACAACCGTTCCTTTATGTCCAGGGCAATCTCACACGCACCGGTGTTCCTTCGCCCCGCGCGACGGTCACGGCGCCCACGCAAATCGGCTCCGGCGCTTACGGCGCATTCGCCGGGGACGTCGCGGAAATCCTGGTTTATGACCGCGCGTTGTCGGAGAGCGAACGCCGTTCCGTCGAGGAATATCTGGCGGTCAGATACGCGTTGCGCCTGCCCTCGCCGCTCCATACCAACTTCAAGCTCGATGCCGATGGCGAGCCCGTGTTGCTCACTCGGCCCGACGGTGGCCGGGCCGACGAATTTCCCCCCCTTGCGCTTCCGTCCGACGTGTCGTATGGCCGCCAGCCCGATGGTGGCCCGGTCGGGTTTTTCTTCGCTCAACCGACGCCCGGCGCGTCAAACACCACGCCGGGAGTGACGGAGTTTGTGCAGGCACCGCAGTTCTCGCACACGGCCGGCTTCCACACGAACAGCTTTCAGCTCACCTTGAGCGTCACAAACACGGGTGCGATCATCCGTTACACTCTCGACGGTTCCGAGCCAGGCGGGGGAGCGTCCATCTATTCCGCGCCGATCCTCGTCACGAATCGCACGGCCGCGCCGAACAATTTGTCGATCATCCCGACCGTGCCGTCCGGCTATCAGCCGCCGGCCGGTCCTGTGTTTAAGGGAACCGTGGTGCGAGCCAATGCCTTCAAAGAGGGCGCGCTGCCGAGCGCGACCGTGACGCGCACTTTCTTCGTCGATTCCAAAGGCCGGACACGTTACAGCGTGCCGGTCCTCTCGATAGCGACTGAGCCTGGAAACTTTTTCGATCCGAACGTCGGCATCTACGTGCCGGGTAACGCGCCCGGAGGCAACTATTCGCAGCGCGACAATAACTGGGACCGGCCCGTGCACGTCGAGTTTTTTGAGACGGACGGCGCGGTGGCCTTTGCGCAGGACGCGGACGTTAAAATTCATGGAAATACGTCGCAGAACTTTCCTATAAAAGGCCTCGATCTCGACGGCAGTGGAGGTCAGGGACACCACGCGTTCCGTTACCGCATCTTTCCCGAACGCGCGCGCAGCGAGTTCGAGCACTTCCTGCTGCGACCATCAGGGCAGGACTACTACCTCTCATTCATACGCGACGAATTCATGCAGAGCGTCGCGGAGGAACTGGGCATGGAGACGCAGGCTTCCAGACTGGCCGTCGTTTTCCTGAATGGCGAATACTGGGGCCTGCATTACCTGCGGGAAAAGGAAGACACCGATTTCATCGCCTATTATGGCCACGGTTCCCCTGATGCACTCGATTATCTGGAAGGATACGCCGTGGCCCGGGCCGGCGACACACAGCGTTACGACGCGATGATTGAATTCCTGCAAACGCAGGACGCGCGCGTTCCCGCCAATTACGCTCAGGTGCAGAGCTGGATGGAAGTGCCCAATTACCTGGACTACAAGATCGCGGAAATTTTCAATTACCGCTGGGACATCGGCAACCATCGGCTGTGGCGGCCCCGCACTCCGGACGGTCGCTGGCGCTGGCTGCAGTTTGATAACGACGTGGGCTTTGGCGGTTTCGCCGCAGTGCCGCCGCCTTGGGCCTTCAACATGCTTGCCTACGACCTCGAACCGAATGGGCCGTGGACCCAGTACACGCTCAACGATCACAACAATCCCACGGCCACTTTCCTCCTCCGCGCACTGATGCTCAACGACTCGTTCCGGCGCGATTTCATCAATCGCTTTGCCGACTTGCTCAACACCACTTTTCAGCCCGCGCACCTGATCGATCGCATCAATCAAATGGCCGTGGTGCTCGCGCCGGAAATGCCGGAGCACATCCAGCGCTGGCGCGCCCCCGGTTCCTTCGCGGAGTGGAACAGCAACGTCCAGGCGCTGCGGAACTTTGCTGTGAATCGGCCAAGTTACGCGCGCCAACAGATCGCCAGTTATTTCGGGTTGCGCGGCACCGCGAATCTGTCTCTGGGAGTTTCCGACACCAACCACGGCGGCGTCAAAATCAACACGCTGACTACCGCGGCACCCACCAACGCGCCATGGAGCGGCCTTTATTTCAAAGACAATCCAATCACGCTGTCCGCCGTCCCGAAGGCGGGTTATCGCTTCACCGGCTGGCAGGGCATCCTCGGAGTCTCCACCAACACCATGACCCTGCTGCTGAACGGCGACCTGGCTCTCACCGCGGCCTTCGCCGTGGATCCCGACGCAACGCCAACGCCTGCGCCGTTCGACCTCTCAAAAGGCGATTATGCGTTGACTGCCTGGAGCGCGACTGAGCCCCCGGGGACTTATCCATCCAACATGGTCTTCGTCCAAACCACGACGGCCGATCCCGGACTCTCCGCCGAGCCGGACGCGCTTTGGACGCTTTCCTACGACCGCACCAACAGCAGCCGCGTCAACGGCCTCGGTGACGCGGGATTCGCCTTTCTCAACACGAGCGATCCGCAGGCGGATGGCGGCGGTTATCTTGGGGCAGCGCTGCTCGGATTAGGAATCAGCAACACGCGGAATGTTTTCGTGACCTGGAGAGGCGGCACCGTGACGCCGAATGAACGCGCGTATGCCGTGCGGCTGCAATATCGCGTCGGCGCCACGAATACCTGGAGGGATGTCCTCGACGCCCTCGGTCAGCGGGTCGAATATGTCCGTAACTCTATCGCCGGCCATTCACAGTCGCTCGGCCCGGTGGAATTGCCTGCGGAAGTGAACGGGCAGCCTTACGTCCAACTTCGGTGGAAATATTATTTCGTGACCGGCGCGACTGGTCCGCGAGCCCAATTGCGCGTCGATGACATTCTGGTGGCCGCCGCAGGCGCCGCGCCGGTTTTCACCCGGATCGAACCATTGATCGATGGAGGCGTGCGGTTCGACATACGCGGTCTTCCCAACGGGCAGTACGTCATCGAAAGCTCGGCGGATTTTGAGGCGTGGGAAGCGTTGCGGACGCTGAACGCCAGCACCGACGGATTGCTCGAATTTGCCGAACCCCACTCGAACGCGTCCGGTGCTCGATTCTTCCGCGCGCGCACGCCATAGGAATGTTGGATGTTGGATGTTGGATGTACGATTTCCTGCCGTCGCAAAATTCTCTGGAAAAGGAACGACTTCTTTATAGTGATGTGGCCGTGCCGGACGAATGGACCTCCCTCACTTCTTGAACTCCATCACGATGCCGTTGGTCTGTTTGAGGGAGCGCCCTTCAACGTGCGCATCCATAAAGACCATGTTTGCCTTGCCATCCGCCTGATGAAGTCGCCCGCCGTGTTTGTAGCCCACGTCCGTCTTGGCGAGATAAATGATGGCCGGATGGTTCAGGAGGAAAGAGAGGTCCGCGATCAGCAACGTGTCGCTGGGCTGGCGAACGGAACTCATCTTCGCAGTGGTGCCGTTGGGCGGCTGGCCGGTGGCAAGGTTGTCCGGGAAATCCGCCGACGTGAATTGGTTCATGCCATAACTGATCTTCCACGGGTTGCCGATGCCGGCGTAGTTTTTGTAGTTCTGCCAATGGTTTTCCAGCAGGCGGACCGGGCAGCGGAAGATGCTCACCGCGAAATCGCTGTTAGTCGTGGCGTTGCCGGCAATAAAGGCGGTGTTCTTGATATACTTCACCAGCAAGGTTTCGAAATTGTTCTTGTTGGGGTCATTTCCAGTCGCCCAGGCGTAGGGCAATTTATCGGCATTATCGTCACCATACAGGTGCGTGGCCACACCCATTTGTTGAAGATTGCTCTTGCACAGAGTGGATTGGGCCTGCGTTTTCGCGCGAGCCAGCGCCGGCAGGAGCAGACCTGCCAGGATGGCAATGATCGCAATAACCACCAGCAACTCGATCAAGGTGAAAGCGCGGCGCGAAACGCGCCGGCTGGCAACGAAAGGATCCACTTTTTTCGCGCCGGTCATGGTTAAATTCTTCAGGGAATTATCAGAGCCATTACTGCCTCTGGGAGCGATTGTCAAATGTCGCATTGGGTGTAAAGCTAATCAGCATGGTGCTCATCAAATGTCCGGAATGCGGGAATCAAGGGATAAATCCCCCTGTCGAGTCACCGGCTTGACTCTGCCAAACGGTTGCGGAAACTTCACCAACAGCCAGCACGGAAAAACAAGCGGGTTGGAATCCCTCGACTCGCCGGTAATTTAAGACGCTGGCCGTGCAGCGATCATGAAGGCGCGCTGGAAACTCGTGGTGGTGCTCGCGGCGGCGAGCGGGTTATGTGCTTTTTTCCTGTTGCGCTCCGACGGCAGCGAGCAAAAGGCCCTGGAGGAAACCCGGCGTGCTGTGCGTCAGCAAGGATTTAAGATCGATCTCAGCGAGTTCAACTTTTCGGCCTCCGCCGAATTTCGGGCTCGCACTGCCGCTTTAACCTTTGCCGGACCGCACCTTCGCCGGCCGCCAACTCCAGAAGGCACTCCGGAACTGATGATGCCTGTGGGATCCAACGCGGCTCGCGTCATCTGGCAGCAGTTCAAGTTGGCGAGCAGCTACTCCGGCGAAGATGTTTGGCCGGCGTTGAGAGAATCCTTGAATGAAAACCGGGCGGAAATGGACGCCGCGTGCGCAGCGGCTCTATCCGGCCCCATCCGCTTCGACCTGAATGCAAACGCGGGCAACGCCATGCTGCTTCCGCATCTTGCCTCGCTGAAAAACCTCATGCAAATGCTCGCCAACCGAGCCGTGCTTGAACTGCATGACGGAAATAAAAGCGCCGCATGGACGAACCTGTTGGCCGCGAGCCGGCTCGTCACGGCGTACGATCCGGAACCCGCCGAGGTGTCGCACTTGGTTCGGTACTCCTGTGCGACCGCCGCGTTTAACATCGCTTGGGAGACGCTCCAGGCCGCTGGCTGGACGGATGAGCAGCTTGAGCAGCTTCAGCGCGAGTGGGAGTCAGTTGATTTCTTCAAAGGCCTGCCAGAGACGGCGGCTTTCAAGCGCGCCAGCATGGTGGCGACCTGTCAACTCGAGCGCCAGCAACCCATCAGCCGCCCGGTTGTTGCCTTAAGCGACGTGATCCATTCTCCCCGATCAACTTGGTACGGACTCACCGAGTATTGGCGCCTACTGCGCTACCGCCAGCACGGAACTTATGAGGATGAGAAGGCCCTCTTGCTCCACTACCGAGACCGTGAACTCGAACTTCGACGGGCCGTGCGAAGCCCGACATGGACCGAGATGCGCCAGCTCTCCGGCGTTACCAACATGATTCCCTTCCAATCAAAGTATCCTTCGAGAATGCAAACGATGATGAACATGAAGCAAATCGCTTTGGCCGGGATGTTGTACGCCCAAGGACAAGGCCAGAGCTGGCTGGGTAGGGCAGCCGATGCGGAAGCCCGCCGCCGGCTCATTGTCACCGCCATCGCACTGAAGCGATACCATGTCCGGCACGGTTCATATCCGAACTCGCTTCAAGAACTGGTGCCCGAGTTGCTCAAGTATCCTCCCAGTGATTTCGTGGATGGCAAGCCCCTTCGCTATTGTCTCACGGATGACGGCCATTTCGTTCTTTATTCGGTTGGATTGGATTGTGTTGACAATGGAGGGGAAATGCCGCGCCGAGGACCGGGAAGGTTTCGTTACCCAGGTCCGAGCAGATCCGGCACCCCGCAGGGAACCGATTTGGTCTGGCCGCGCCCGGCTTCGACCGCCGACGTTGAAATGTTCCATCGGGAACAAATAAAGGCCCAGGCGGAGCGAGCGGATCGCGACGAGGACGTTCAGGCTGAGGCGCAGTGGCGCCGCACGGCCGCGCGTCAGGCCGGAGTCGAAAAGCTTCTGACGGCAAAGCCCAAAGTCCGATCCGCTGAACCGAGCTTTCGCGGTCGTCCGCTCAGCGAAGCCCTGCGGAATGAAAACACACCAGCCACCAACAAAACCACTGTCGACGAATTGCTGACGCTGAGGCAAGTCGCCACCGGTGAAGAGCCCGAAACTGTGATGTTTGAAGCGCCGGTCAACTAAGATGTCCTAACCAATGTTGGCAGTCTGCAACTGTATATTGACCCAATCGAAGATGAGGACTCCGACGAAGGCTGCGCTGTCGGGCAGATGGAGTGTCGGCGCGCCGTCAATGGAAATTGTCTCCTGGTGTGGCGCACCATCTACGAAACACCCGGCAAACACGCGCTGCAATTGGGATTGGATTTGAATGAACCTGCAAGAGACGACGAAGTTATTGTCGGCCCGGTCGCCCCGTTTGTGGTGAGCAACCTCTGTCAGTTCACTTTGTCATCCGCCTATTTCAACCCCGAATTGGGCGCGACGCTTCGCGCGAAGTTGCCGGAACCGAATGGGACTTACACCCTCCAACTCACCTCGCCGCTCGGCGAGCGCCTGAAGACGATCACGGGCAGCACGTCCAACGGAGTCATCAAGGTGCATTGGGATTTGACTGACGAGCACGGACACAAATGCACCAACAATGAGTTCGGCAGTGTCTTCCACATCATCCTTCCCGATTCGGGACGATCACAGAAGCTGAAGGGGCCTTGAACAGACGGATCGGCCTGCGGGCAACCACGAACGTAGCTAGCACGGCTATTGAGCAGCTGGAAGGACTTGGGGTCGCCGCGGAACTCTGCCCAATTCCAGCTCCCCGGTCCGCAAGCGGCGAGTGGCACGCAACGATTCTAGCGCGTTCGTTCATTGCAATCCCAGGCGACTTTCAATAAAGATCCAATGCGCCACCTGCGACCGGCACGCCTCCCATCACGTCAGGGTCATGCGCAAACAAGTTTTCAAGGGAGAATCCTTGTCACGGAGCATAAATTCTGAAATGGTTGCCTTCAAGATTTCGCACCAACCAATGGATAAGGGGATTCCTTGATTTAACACGCTGTCGGAACAAAGAAGTTCCAAGCAGCACAAGGCACTCGATGAAAATTCACCAAGGAGGTTCTGTTCGATTCGCGCTGGCGTTGGCGGCGCTGACGCTCAATTCAAATTTCATTCATCGAACTTTAGCTGCTTCATGGGTCACCAACAGCCCAATGACGACGGCACGCTGGTTCCACACAGCGACGTTGCTGCCTGACGGGAAGGTGCTGGTTGCAGGGGGATCTGGCAGCGGAGCAGTTGCGAACGCGGAGGTGTACGATCCAGCTTCCGGGACATGGACGGCAACCGGCTCGATGGTCACCTCGCGTTATGGTCACACGGCGACGTTGCTGTCCACCGGGAAGGTGCTGGTCGCTGGGGGCGTCGGAAACGGTACCGCTCTGTTCAGCGCGGAAGTGTACGATCCAGTCAGCGGGACATGGACGACGACCGGCCCGCTGAACACAGCACGCGATCGTCACACGGCGATTTTGCTATCTGATGGGCAGGTGCTGGTGGCGGGAGGATCGGGTAAGAACGGCAATCTTTCCAGCGCTGAAATGTATAATCCAGCCACCGAAACGTGGACGGCAACCGACCCGATGAGCACCGCACGCCATGTTCACACAGCTACGTTGCTGCCGAACGGCCAAGTGCTGGTTGCAGGGGGTACTCCTGATGGAATTGCCGCTCTGTCCAGCTCAGAACTGTACAATCCGATTGCCAGGACGTGGACGAATACCGGCTCAATGAACATTGCACGCATGGTTCACACGGGGACGTTGCTACCCAACGGGAAAGTGCTGGTCGTGGACGGCAAGGACAGCGACTCCAATGCGCTGATCAGCGCGGAGCTCTACGATCCCCCCACAGGGATATGGACCATGACCCGCCTTCCGTCCGATTCGCGACTAGGTCACACAGCGACTTTGTTGTCCAATGGCGAGGTGCTGGTCATTGGGGGCGGAGGCAACAGCGGGTTTCTTTCGAGCGCGGAACTGTATAATCCGACCACTGAAGCATGGACGGTGGCCGGGTCGATGAGCAGCGCACGCGAGGTGCACACAGCGACACTGCTGCCCAACGGAGAGGTGCTGATAGCCGGGGGCACACCCGATTTACTTACCACTCTTTCCAGCACGGAGCTGTACGATCCGGCCAGCGGGAGCTGGACGAACACTGGCGCGATGAACACCGCACGTGTGTTTCACACTTCGATCTTGCTTCCCGGCGGAAAGGTGATGGTAACCGGCGGTTCCGACGAAAATGGCAAGCTCTGCAGTGCTGAGACGTATGATCGGAAAACGAGGTTGTGGACGGAAGAATTCCCGCTAACTATCGGACGAGACAGTCATAGCGCAACCTTGCTACCAGATGGAAGACTGCTCATCGCAGGTGGCCGCAGTAGCGGGGTCGGTTGTCTATCGAGCGCTGAGATCTATGATCCTTCGAGCAGGACATGGAGAATGACGGATAACATGGCCGAATCCCGGGCAAATCACACAGCAGTCTTTCTTCCCAGCGGGAGATTGCTTGTTGTGGGGGGCTACGACGAATTGACGAGTCGCCACCTATCCAGCGCGGAGGCATTCGATCCCGAAACCGGGAAGTGGAAGTCGGCTCAACCACTGTCTATTGCGCGTGCCAATCACACGACCACTTTGCTCCCGGGCGGGAAAATACTGGCCGCCGGCGGGTTCGGCAGTGATAGCCGCGCACTTTCCAGTGCGGAGATTTACGATTCCGCAACCGATCGGTGGACAGCTACCGGCGACCTGATAGTCGCGCGAGGGTCGCATTCGGCGACTTTGTTGCCTAACGGGAAAGTGCTCGTCGCGGGTGGGTGGGATCGTGATGCCCGCATCCTCTACAGTGCCGAGCAGTACGATCCAGACATCGGAACCTGGAAACTGAGCGATTCGATGAAAGGGTTCCGAACAGGTCACACGGCAACTTTGCTGCCAGATGGGCGGGTGCTGGTCGCGGGAGGTAACGCTGCCACGTTCGATGGCGCGGAACTTTTCGATCCGGCCAGCGGGAGATGGTCGGTCACTGGTTTGCTGACGCGCGGCCGGCATGACCACACGGCGACGTTGCTGCTTGACGGCACGGTGCTGCTGGCAGGGGGCTATGTGGTCAACGCGGGTGGATTTCTGTCCAGCGCGGAGTTCTACGAGAGGGGCCTAGCCTTTGATCCAGTCTGGCAGCCGCAGATTGCTGCAGTCACCTCGCCGCTCAGTCTAGGCAGCAGCCTGTTTATCACCGGCTCCGGTTTCCGAGGCGTCTCCGGAGGTTCGGGCGGCAATTCTCAGGATTCGCCAACAGATTATCCAGTGGTGCAATTGCGGAGCCTGGAAAGCGGGCAGACCTTGTTGCTGTCGTCCACCAACTGGTCCACGAATTCGTTCATGTCACTTCCGGTATGGAATTTCCCACCCGGCTATGCGCTGGCAACGGTGTTCGTCAACGGCATTCCCAGCACCGGCA
>Ga0137379_10004965_pt1 | contig 12550 bp, 5 predicted proteins | sample SagtaG_18_FD_104812 | JGI IMG/M metagenome (GOLD analysis project Ga0137379, IMG submission 104812) | Vadose zone soil microbial communities from Sagehorn Ranch, Mendocino, California, USA - Sage2_L_80_16 metaG | ecosystem: Environmental > Terrestrial > Soil > Vadose zone | place: USA...
AGACGGTCATCAGGCCACGCAGCAACGCATAACGCAACGATGCCTTTGCCGACCGCGGCAAGCCGCGTAGCCCCAGTTTGGCGGCCTCGATATCGACGATATAAAAAAGCGCACCATAGGTCAGAAACGCCGGCAGGAAGGCGTGCTTGACGACATCGGCGTAAGTGATGCCGACATATTCCGCGATCAGGAACGCCGCCGCCCCCATGACCGGCGGCATCAATTGTCCATTGACGCCGGCGGCCGCTTCGATCGCCCCCGCCTTTACCGGCGAATAGCCGACGCGCTTCATCAGCGGAATCGTGAACGTACCGGTCATGACCGTATTGGCGACCGACGAGCCGGAAATCATTCCGGTCATGCCCGAGGCGACGACACCGGCTTTCGCGGGTCCACCGCGAAACGTGCCGAGGAGCGCGAAGGCCAGTTGGATGAAGTAATTTCCGGCGCCGGCCTTTTCCAACAGACTGCCGAACAGCACGAAGAAGAATACGACGTTGGTCGATACGCCGAGCGCCACGCCGAAAATACCTTCCGAGGACAGCCACATCTGTGATGCGACCCGCGCCAGCGAGGCGCCCTTATGTCCCATTATCCCTGGCAGCCAGGGACCGGTGAAGATGTAAATGAGCATCAGGGCCGCAATCACCGCGAGCGCCGGGCCAACGGCGCGCCTGGCGGCTTCGAGCAACAACACCACACCGATGACCGAAATGACGATGTCCGGCAGTGTCGGTAAGCCCGGACGGAGCGAAATTTCTCCGTAGAAGACGAGCAGATAGACCGTGGCTGCCACGCCGAGCATGGCGAAGATCCAGTCGATTACCGGAATCCGATTGCGCGGCGATGACTTCAGGGCAGGGAAGGTGGCGAAAGCAAGCAGGAAGGCGAACATCAGGTGCACGATGCGCGCCTGACCGTCGCTGATTACCCCGAAATTGAACTTGTAGGGGAGAGGGGATGCATACCAGAGCTGGAAGAGCGACCAGGCAAGGGAGACCGCGACAATGTACGTCTTGGCGAGACCCGTTGGCTTGCGTCCGCCGATATCGGCTTCCGCCACCAAGGTCTCGAGCGCGTCGCGCGTCGGCGCGGCGCTGGTGTTTTCCCCCATCGATCCTTCCTCGCTGCGTCCAAAGAGGGAGTAAACCCTCTTCGGAGGGCGCCGCGTTAGATCACATCCAACCTTTTTCTTTGTAGAACTTGACCGCTCCCGGATGCAGCGGCGCGGACAGCCCATCCTTGATCATGGCTTTCGGATCAAGCGCGGCGAAGGCGGGATGCAGCTTTTTGAATTCATCAAAATTGTCGAATACCGATTTGACCAACGCGTAGACCGTGTCGTCTGCAACCTTGGCCGACGTCACGAGTGTGGCGAGGACGCCGTACGTTTCCGTCGGATTGGGATTGTTGGCGTACATGCCGCCTGGAATCGTCGCTTTGGCGTAGTAGGGATGCTCCTTAACCAGCGCGTCCACTTTCGGACCAATCAGCGATATCAGCTTGGCACTGCAAGCAATCGTCGGGTCCTGAATAGCCGCCGACGGATGGCCGACGCCATAAAAGAATCCGTCGATCTTGTTATCGCAAAGCGCCGTCCCCTGCTCGTCGGCTTTGAGCTCGGCCGCGAGCGAGAAGCTGGCCCTTGTCCAGCCCAACTGCCTTAGAAGCTCTTCCATCGACGCGAGCGTACCGGAGCCAGGATTGCCGATATTGAAGCGCTTGCCCTTAAAGTCAGCGAATTCCTTCACGCCAGCATCCCTGCGCGCCAGGACCGTAAACGGCTCGGGATGCGCGGAGAAGACGGCGCGCAAATCGGGATCGGCATTACCCTTGAACTGGGCCTCGCCTTTGGCGGCGTTGAATTGGACGTCGGACTGCGCTAGTCCAAAATCGAGTTCGCCGGCCTTGATGGCATTGACGTTGAACACCGATCCCCCGGTCGACTCGACCGAGCAGCGAAGACCGGTTTGCGCGCGATTCTTGTTCATCAAGCGGCAGATCGCGCCGCCGACGGCGTAGTACACGCCAGTGACGCCGCCGGTCCCGATGGTGACGAATTTCTGTTGCGCCAGAGCCGGTGTCACCAACCATGCGCACGCGAATAAAACCGCCGCTAGAGTGCTTCGTATCATCTGCACCATCTCCCTACTCCTCCATTTGCTCTTAAGCCGCGACGGCGGCGTCGATTGCGTCTGCCAACCGCTCGACGATCGTGTCGATCGTGGCGCTGTCGATGATGAAGGGCGGCGCAAGGAGCACGTGGTCTCCCCGTGTGCCGTCGACCGTTCCGCCCATCGGATAAATCATCAATCCGCGCGCCATGGCTTCGTGCTTGATCCGCGCATGCAACCTGTACGATGGATCAAACGGCTCTTTGGTACCGCGGTCGGATACGATCTCGATCCCTTGAAACAGACCGCGGCCGCGCAGGTCGCCAACAAAAGGATGATTGCCAAACCGCTCATTGAGGCGGCGCGAAAGATAATCGCCCTGCCGGCGCACGTTCTCTAACAGATCGTCGCGTCGTATCACGCGCTGCACGGCCAACGCCGCGGCGCAAGCCAGCGGATGACCCATATAGGTGTGACTGTGCAGAAAAGCACCTGAGCCCTCGGCAACCGTGTTGAAAATCTTCTCCTGAATCAGCAGCGCGCCGATCGGTGCGTAACCGCCGCCGAGACCCTTGGCGATGGCCATCAAGTCAGGGCTAATCCCCTCCTGCTCGCAGGCGTGCAGCGTGCCGGTGCGGCCCATGCCGCACATCACCTCGTCCAGAATGAGCAAGATGCCGTGGCGGTTACAGATCTCGCGCACCCGCCTGAAATAGCCGGGCACGGCCGGGACGGCGCCCAGCGTGGCGCCGACCACCGTTTCGGCGACAAAGGCGATGACGTTTTCGCTGCCGAGTGCATCGATCTTGCTTTCGAGTTCGTCCGCTAAGCGTGCACCATAGGCTTCTACCGTCTCACCGGCACGCTTGTCGCGATATTCGTAAACCGCTGATACATGATGCGTTTCGATCAGCAGTGGACCGAACTGCTTGCGCTGCCATTCCCGCCCTCCAATCGCGAGCGCACCAAGCGTAACACCATGATAGCTCTGACGCCGCGCGATGATGAAACGCCGTTGCAGTTCCCCACGTTCGACAAAATATTGGCGCGCGAGTTTCAACGCCGCCTCCACGGCTTCTGAGCCGCCGCTAACGTAGAATACGCGACCAATGCCTTTTGGCGCGTGCGCAATGAGATCATCAGCCAGTTCCTCTGCGACCTGCGAGGTGAAAAAGCTCGTGTGCGCGTAAGCGAGCTGGTCGAGCTGCTTGTGCATCGCCGCTAGCACGTCCGGATGCGAATGGCCGAGACAGGACACTGCCGCGCCAGCGGATGCATCGATATATTCCTTGCCGGCACTGTCGTGGATTATGACGCCGCGGGCAGTGGCGGCGACTGGGTAGGAATGGCTAATTTGGCGATGAAGAATGCGGGTCATGATTGCTGTTCTTGATGAGCGCCCTCAATATGCCGTCCAAGCAACTGTGTGAGCCAATTTGAGCGTCAGTCTACAATAATTCCGCCGCAAGGGAGAACATGTTGCATGGTCTGGCGGATCGGCGTCGATATCGGCGGGACCTTCACTGACGTTGCCGTTGTCGAAGAGGCCAGCGGACGCATCGGTGTGGCGAAAGTGCCGACGACACCCGGTGATCTCGCCGAAGGCGTACTGCACGCGCTCGCGTCGGCAATGAGCCGCCACGATGTGGTCGACACCGAGGTGGGTCTCCTCTCGCACGCGACCACTGTGGTGACCAATGCCATCCTTGAGCAAAAGGGGGCGCGTGCGGCGTTGATTACGACGCGCGGCTTCCGCGATGTCCTGGAGCTGCGGCGCTCGGCGCGTGCGAACCTCTACGATTTGTTCCAGGACGCACCAGCCACGCTGATCCCACGTCGTCGCCGATTTGAAATCAGTGAACGTATCAGTGCGGACGGCAAGATCGTCAAACCCCTTGCCGAAAGCGAAGTCGATGAACTGATCGCAGCCCTGAAAACGACGGGGGTCGATGCAATTGCCATCTCGCTCGTGTTCAGTTTCCTCAATCCCATGCACGAGCACCGACTCGGCGCACGGCTACGAGCGGCATTGCCAGACGTACCCGTTTACTTGTCATCGGATGTATTGCCCGAGATGAGAGAGTTCGAGCGCACGAGCACGACCGCGGTTTGCGCCTATGTCGGGCCAATTCTTGCCTCCTACCTGGCGCGACTGGAACAGGTTACGCGCAGCCGCAAATTGCCGCCGCTCTACCTGATGGGATCGAATGGCGGCATTCTTGAAGCGGACGAGGCCATTGCCATCCCGGCCATGGCTGTCGAATCGGGTCCGGCCGCCGGCGTTGTCGCGGCCGCACTCGTCGCCCGACAAACCGGGCGCCAAAACCTACTGTCGTTTGACATGGGTGGCACGACGGCCAAGGCAAGCCTGATTCGAGATGGTCGGTACGACACTACGCCGGAATACGAAGTCGGCGGCGGATCGAGCATGATGCGGTGGACCAGCGGCACCGGTCATCCGGTTCGCCTACCGGTCATCGATCTAGCCGAAGTATCGGCCGGAGGCGGTTCGATCGCATGGATCGACCGGGCTGGAGCGCTACGCGTAGGCCCTAAGAGCGCCGGTGCCGATCCTGGGCCCGCTTGCTATGCGCGCGGCGGTACCGAGCCAACCGTCACCGACTGCAACCTTTTGCTTGGCTATCTAGATAAGGAATCGCTGCTTGGGGGCGATCTTCCGATCGATCATGCGGCAGCCACGGATGCCGTTCACGTCCGGCTCGCCAAACTCCTTGGTGTCGATTCCCGCACAGCCGCGGCTGCTGTCATCGATATTGTTAATCATGCCATGGCCGAGGCTCTGAAAATTGTTTCCGTCCAACGCGGCCATGATCCGCGCGATTTTGTGCTCGCCGCTTTTGGCGGAGCGGGGCCTCTGCATGCCGCAGCGCTCGCCAGTGAGCTCGGCATTGTCGAAGTGATTTGCCCGCCGATCCCCGGAGCTTTTTCGGCGCTCGGTCTCATCGCCACCGACTTAAAGCGTGATTATGTACAGACGCTGTTCATCACGACCGATACCGCCGATCCTGCGGCGGTAGAGGCTGCCTTCATGGCCCTGGAGAATAAGGGATGTGCAATGCTCGATCGTGCCGGTATCGCCGCCGAACGTCGGCGCTTCGAGCGCGCGGTTGATGCACGTTACGAGCGTCAATCCTATGAGCTCACAATATCGGTTCCACCTCACCCGATTGATCAAACGACCTTGCAGCAAATCGCCGAAGCGTTTCACTCTCGCCATCTGCAAACTTATGGCCATGACAATCGCAGCGAGCCAGTAAAAATCGTCAATGTTCGCGTCGCCGCGATTGGCACGATCCCGCCGCTGGTGATCCGGGATATACCCGCGCATGCCGGCACCGAAGCGATCAAGTCGCGACGCCAAGTCTGGTTCCATGAAACTGGCGAGGTCGACGCGCCGATCTACGATCGTCGGCGGATCTCATTAGGCCTTAAGCTGGTGGGCCCGGCTGTGATCGAATCTCTTGAGTCCACCATTCTTGTGCCACCGCGATGGCAGGCAAACGTCAACGAGGATGGATTTGTGGTGCTAACACGATTGATGCACGAGTAATGCAACAATGACAGACATGCTGCAAAAGTCTGATCCCGCTACTTTCGAGATTGTCAAAAACAGTCTTTATAAAATCGCCGAGGAGATGCGGGTTGTCCTGGCAAAGACTGCGTATTCGCCGCTATTGAAGTCAGCCGGCGATTATTCGTGCGGCGTCTTCGACGTTCGGGGCGAGATGGTAGCACAGGGACCCGACCTACCCATTCACCTCGGCTCGATGCCCGATGCAGTCCGCGCTGTTGTCGCCGTTTTCGCATCGGACGTGCACGACGGCGACGTTTTTGTCCACAACGACCCCTACTTCGGGGGCAGCCACTTGCCGGACGTGAACGTGATCCGGCCGGCATTTCACGTTGGCGAACTCCTCGGCTACACCTGCCTACGCGCGCATTGGCCGGATATTGGCTCTGCCACACCCGGAAGCTATGGCGCGGTGACGCAAATCTTTGGCGAAGGGCTCCGGATCCCGCCATTGCGGCTCGTCAGCGGTGGCGTCCTCAATGCGGATCTTGAGAAGCTCATTTTTGCGAATGTCCGCACGCCCGACGAGCGCAAAGGCGATCTCGGCGCCCAGCTCGCGGCGACGCTGCGCGCTACCGAGCGTCTAAATGCGCTCGCCCAGCGCTACGGGAGTGTTGAGGTGAAAGGCTACATGACGCAGGTCATGGATTACTCGGAACGGCTGATGCGCGCGGCATTGATGGATCTGCCTGACGGCGAAGGTCGTTTCGAAGATTTCTGCGATGGCGACGGCATCCCCGATGATCCCTCCGGCGCCGATGCGCGATTCCGCATCCAGCTCTCGGTGCAGAAGATCGCAGACCGACTGATTGTCGATTTTGCCGGTACCGACCCGCAGGTCAAAGGTCCAATGAACGCGCCACTCTCGGTCACGGCATCGGGGGTTTATTGCGGCCTGAAAACCGCGGTCGACCCAAATAATCTCATTCCTCCGAATTCGGGCTGTTGGCGCACTATTGAAATTAGGGCTCCCAAGGGCTCCGTCGTGAACGCGGAATTTCCGGCGCCAGTCGTCTATGCGAACCATGAGATGTCGCATCGGGTGGCCGACATGGTCATGGGCGCGCTCGTCAACTTCTTGCCTGAGCAGGTGATGGCGTGCAGTCAGGGCACATCGGCGATCTTGACCCTCGGTGGTGTAGATCCGCGCAATGGTCGGCACTACGTGTCCTACGAAACGATCAAGGGCGGGTTCGGGGCACGACCAAACAAGGACGGTATCAACTGCATCGCCAGCGGCATCTCCAACACGATGAATACTCCAGTAGAAGTGTTGGAGATGGCCTTTCCCGTACGCGTTGAATGCTATGCGGTGAACCCGGATTCCGGCGGCGCTGGCCGTTACCGCGGTGGATGCGGCGCAAAGCGCATCTGGCGCATGTTGGAGGGTGCCGATGCGACCGGAGCGCTGTGCATGGAGCGGATGACCTCGCCGCCGTTCGGTCTGCGCGGCGGTAGCGCCGGCGCCCCAGCCGTTGTGACGCTCACGACGCCAGATGGCGTCACGCGCTCCCTTCCAAGCAAGGGTGCATTTGCCGCGCCGGCTGGTTCCATCATTGATATGTTAACGCCCGGCTCCGGCGGTTTTGGCCCGGCAACCGATCGCGATCCGGCGGCGATCGGTCGCGACCTACTCGATGGTTATGTGAGCGCTTCGGCAGCAACACGCAATTACGGTATTACGGACCCGGATGATTTGCGCGAGTTTGCTGCAGCCGAGGATAAAACGTGACCTATATTCCGAACTCGATCGAGGCACGCGACGTCGCAAGCCTCGTGCATATGCAGACCAATCTGCGCAAACACCAGCAAGAAGGCCCGCTGGTCATCACGCGCGGCGATGGTTGCCGCGTGTACGACAATTCCGGCCGCGAATATATCGAATCGATCGCAGGGCTGTGGTGCGCCTCGCTCGGCTTTTCATCCGATCGGCTCGCCAAAGTCGCCTACGAGCAGATGCGATGTCTCGGCTACTATCACCTTTATCGCCATCGCTCGAGCGAACCGGCGATCGCGCTGGCGGAGGAGCTACTCAAAATCGCGCCGGTGCCGATGGCCCGCGTGCTATTTCAGTGTTCGGGCTCGGAGGCGAACGATACTGCCATTAAACTTGCCTGGTACTACTGGAACGCGGTCGGTCAGCCGCAGCGCACCAAGATCATTGCGCGGCAGATGGCCTACCACGGCAATACCTGCGCCGCCGTGAGTCTTTCGGGGAAACCGGACATGCACGCCGGGTTCGGCTTGCCGTTCGCGAATTTCAAACACACTGAATTTCCCCACTATTACCGTCGTCATGAGCCGGGCGAGTCCGAGGTAGAGTTTTCAACGCGCATGGCCGAGGCGCTAGAGGCGTCGATAGAAGCGGAAGGTCCCGACACCATTGCGGCGTTCTTCGCCGAGCCGGTCATGGGTGCCGGCGGCGCCATCCTCCCGCCGCAAGGCTATTTCGAAAAGGTCCAGGAGGTTTTGCGCAAGTACGACATTTTGTTTGTTGCCGACGAAATAATCTGCGGTTTTGCGCGCACTGGCGAAATGTGGGGCTGCCAGACCTTTGGCATTCAGCCCGATATGCTGACTTCGGCTAAAGCGCTATCCGCTGCGATGCTGCCGATTTCTGCCGTCCTGATCAACGATCGCGTGCACGAGGCGATGCTTGCGCGGTCGGACAGGTTCGGCAACTTCGCACATGGATTTACTTATGCAGGCCACCCAGTGGCAGCGGCGGTCGCACTCGAGGTGCAGAAAATTTACGCAGAGATCGACATCGTTAGTCGCGTCAAGAAACTTGGCCCGGTTCTGCAATCAACGCTTGGTCGGCTGAAGGAGCATCCACTTGTTGGCGACGTCCGAGGAACGGGACTGATCCTCGGCATGGAGTTGATGCAGGACGATGAGAAACGCATTCCCTTCGACAGTGCGCTTAAGGTGGGTGCGCGGGTTGACACCGCTGCGCTGCGTCACGGACTGATCCTCCGTGTAATTGGCGATCGCCTCGTGTTTGCTCCCCCGCTCGTCATCGAGAGCCAAGACATTGACGAAATCGGCCAGCGACTCGAGCGCGCGCTCGACGACGTCGCCGGAGATCTCAAGGAAGATATTACGTTGAGCGGTCGTTAGTCCAAGGTTCGGGGAAAACGCGTGACAGCAATAATCATAGCCGCCATCAAGCCGTGATCGATAGGAACGCCCGCAGCCATCGAACGCCATCCGGTCGAGTTCATCGACGAGAACGGCGGTGGCGCCGGCGTCCGGCTAGGAAAACGTCACCAGAAGAAAAGTTAGGTCACGGGAGCTTTTCCCGGACCACATTTTTTTCGGACCACATTATTAATGTGTGTACTTCATCAACGGCGTGGTTGAGGCGCAGCGCACAGTCTCAGCGGCCACTTCCAGACCGATGGCTGCAGCAAACAGCGGCAAGCCAGATCGCGCGTCAATTCCGTATGTTGAGGGACGAAAAACTAACTAACATTCAGTTCGGCGGTCGGGCTCGGGAGCCAAATCGTTTCCACTTGACGCTTCAGGCTTCTTATCTAATTCCGCGACAACCGTGAGCAAGCGGGGCGATATTGCTTCGGAAGGATCATAACGCTTTCTAAGTTCCCGCCCGATCCGTCGTCTGGTGAACCACCAGGCAACTGGCTCATACTGCGCGCGAGCGTTTGGCATCCTTGGTCAACGAGCGGTTAGGACCCTCACAACTTATAGCCAACTAGGGAATCTGGAGTTCGTTCCTGACAATACGCGCCCTTCCAGGGCAGCATGCCCTCAAGCCAGCGCATGGCGGGCCCGCTGACCAGCCATTCTCCTCGATGACCTTGTGTGACCCGCCAGCCGGCACAATCGCGCGATGGCGGCAATGACGCGCTGACTGTCGCTGGTGGCCTTCGCCCGCCGCCCGCGGTTACGCTAGACCTCTGAAAAGACAAAGGAAAATCTGCCGAACGTGGAACTTTTTTCGGGCCGCCGGCTTGTCAAACGGGGTAACGCAGCTCATTCAACGTAACCACAAATGCGTGTCTCTAGCCGCTCAGTCGCTCCATTGCGTCGAACTCAGGAGCTATTCGCACCGAGCATCTACTACTTTCACCCGCTGCTCGCCGGTCCGCGTCGCTCATGGCCAGTGCATTTGAGCCGCTGCAAAGCGCTGGGTTTTAGTCACGTCGTTTCAGCGCCGCTTTTTGATCCTGGCGACAACGGGGATCTGTTCCTCTCTAGTGACCACGAGCGCGCCAATCCGGCGATCGAGCCTGGTGCTGCTGTGGACCCGATCGTCGGTGAATTCGCCCGAGCTTGCCAAGAAAATAGTTTGCAGCTGTTGCTCGACATTGTCGTCGGACGCGTTGCCACCACCTGCACCATTGCCAAATCGAGACCAGAATGGTTTTGCCTAGACGCGACAGGCGCACGAGTCGATCCACGCGACACGCGCGGCCACGGTGACGCTGCAGTGGGGCGATTCAAGGATCCGACCATCGCCAAGCAAATTGCGGCCTGGTGGATCGAGCGCCTGGCTCGCCTCGCGCGCGCAGGAGCCGCTGGATTTAGATGCGAAGATCCGGGTGCGATGCCACCGAACCTCTGGCGGCACGTTATCGCCGGCGTCAAGCAGCGCGTTCCCCATTGCCGATTCCTAGCTTGGACCCCAGGACTGGATTGGCGGACAATTGCCGCTTTGCGGGACGTCGGTTTTGACGCGGCATTTTCCTCGGTGATGTGGTGGGATGGTCAAGCGACTTGGCTGGTTGAGGAGCATGAATTGCTGCGCAGCTTTGGCGCGGTCATCGGCTGTCCGGAAGTCCCTTACGGGCCACGGTTGACGAGCCGCATAAAATATCCCGCCGAGTTCCGTCATTTGCTTCGCCGCACCGCCGTCACCAGCGACGGCATGATGATCCCAATGGGGCTAGAATTGGGTGCGACCATCGCCATGGATCGACGTGGCGCGCCTGATGGCGGCATTCCTGCAAAACGTGACAAAGCCGCAGTCGCCACCGAAATCCAGGAAGCAATCGAGCTAACGAATAAATTGGCGGTACTCGGGATCGCAGGTGAGATGCGCATTCTCACCGCTCCCGAACAGATGGTTACAGGACTGCTGCGCTCTGACGCTGCCGATGTTCGCTATGCTGCTGGTTGTGTCGCCGTATTGATCAACGCGGATTTGCAGCATGAGCAACCAGTGCCCATCTGTTTTGATCCGCTGCCGTCAGCCGCAGGAATCGCGGCGCTGGCTGAGGGCCCGCTTTCGACTGAGCGCGATTGGCGGGATGCTCTCGCACCCGGGGAAGTCCGGCTCCTTGATGTGCGGCCCAACGCGCCAGTTAAGTTGCGCGGCAGCAATGACCAGAGGACGGCGCTAACAAAACTGCCGCGGATCGTGATCGACAATGTGACGCCGACGGTCGACGACGGCCGTTTTGCAGCAAAGCGTGTCGTCGGTGACTCTATCTCTATCGAAGCTGATGTATTCACCGACGGGCACGATCTGCTGCTGGTCGATCTGCTGTGGCGCGCTGCAGAGGCCGCAAAGTGGCGCCGCGTCAGCATGCATCCCGTCGGCAATGATCGCTGGCGAGCGACGATCAGGCCCAATCGCATTGGCCGCTATGAATTTACCATCGAAGCGGGGTGGGACAGATTCAGCACTTTTTGTCGCGATCTTGCACTTAAGTACAATGCTGGCATGGACGTCGGTGTCGAGCTAATAGAGGGCCGACAGCTCCTGGAGCAGAGCAAGTCGCGGATACAAAATGGCGACCGCAACATAATCGATTCTGCCCTGAGCCGGCTCACTCACTCGGATATTGACACAAGCATTGCGATCTTCCCGGCGGATGACCTGCGGCAGGTGATGCGAAAGGCTGCGGAGCCGCTCTTCCGCTTCCGGAACGCGCGGCAATTTCCGATCGATGTGGAGCGTCCACAGGCGATGTTCGGGGCTTGGTATGAGCTGTTTCCGCGTTCGGCATCTGACGACCCCAACGGACACGGTACCTTAAAGGATGTCATCCGGCATGTGCCGCGAATAACAGCGATGGGGTTCGATGTCCTTTACTTGCCGCCGATCCATCCCATCGGCTCGACAAATCGCAAGGGCAAAAACAACAGCCTGACCGTCGGGCCTGATGACGTCGGCAGCCCATGGGCGATTGGCAGCGCCGAAGGCGGTCACGATGCAATCCATCCCGCACTTGGCACAATTGATGATTTCCGGCTGCTGCGCGACGCCTGTGCCGCTCACGGTATGGAGATTGCGCTTGATTTTGCGATCCAATGCTCGCCCGACCATCCGTGGCTGAAGGATCATCCCGCTTGGTTTAAGTGGCGCTCCGATGGCACGGTGCGTTACGCGGAGAATCCGCCGAAGAAGTACGAGGATATCGTCAACGTCGATTTTTATGGTCGCAACGCGTTTCCCGGCTTGTGGCATGTATTACGCGATATCGTCCTTTACTGGCGCGGCGAAAACGTGCGGATTTTTCGTGCTGATAATCCTCACACCAAACCGCTGCCATTCTGGGAATGGCTGATCGCGGAAGTCCGCGGCGAGTACCCGGATGTGGTCTTTCTTTCGGAAGCTTTTACTCGGCCGAAAATGATGTATCGCCTGGCCAAGGCAGGCTTTTCGCAGTCCTACACCTATTTTACTTGGCGCAACACCAAACAGGAATTGACGGACTACTTCACCGAGCTGACCAGCTCTGCGGTGCAGCACTATTTTCGGCCGCACCTGTTCGTCAACACGCCCGATATCAATCCCCATTTTTTGCAGACTTCAGGACGACCAGGCTTTCTCATTCGCGCGGCGCTCGCGGCCACGCTTTCCGGTTTGTGGGGA
>Ga0137379_10004971_pt1 | contig 12544 bp, 17 predicted proteins | sample SagtaG_18_FD_104812 | JGI IMG/M metagenome (GOLD analysis project Ga0137379, IMG submission 104812) | Vadose zone soil microbial communities from Sagehorn Ranch, Mendocino, California, USA - Sage2_L_80_16 metaG | ecosystem: Environmental > Terrestrial > Soil > Vadose zone | place: USA...
CCCATTGGTGTCCCGGAAGTAGCCGTGAGGGATTCCTGAGCTGTCTAAATAGTATCCCACCACCTGGTTTGAACGATTGAGCTGGTCAGCAAAGGTCGTGCTAGCTCCCGAGACGCTAAACGGCGTTATGGTTCCGCCAAGGCTGACGAACGCCTGGAAGATTCCGCTGCCGTAAGAAAACCCGCCGACAAAGTCGGCGACATTATTTATCCCAAGCACAACGGTGGCGATCGCGCCGGGAAAATTGTATTCTGTGAAGGTGCCGCCCGACAGGAAAAACCCGTGATCGAAGCTATCGCTTCCGATGTAGTCACCACAGACTGTGCGTGAGTTATTGATGCCTCGTCCTTGGGTAAGATTGCCGGTATCGTTAGGTTCGACGATCGGCGCGCTAAACTTACCATTGTTGAACCGGATAAAACCGCGCGACACCAAGCTCGAATCGAGGTAAATGCCAACGATGTCGCCTCCGTCGTTAATTTTTGACGGCTCGGTCAGATTTTCGGTCCCAGGATAATCAAAAGTCGTGATCACTCTGATAGAGACTGAGTTCGGTGCTTGCTGAGCGAACGTCCCCATCAACGAGAACACGAACAGAACTGGCAGAATGCTGATAAATATCTGTTTTGGTTTCATGATGCTTGTTGCCTCCTTAATTGAATTGCCATTGCTACGGAATTTTGGATTTACGATAAACATAAGAAAGATTAAAACGCGAATGTGGCAAAAAACACAAGATCCAGTTAGCGAAGTTCGATAAGGCCAGTTTGCGTGTATCTGGATTCGTTGCGGCCGCTGGTTGCTGACCGCGGCGGCTCTTTAGTCTCAGCAGGAACCCGGCGGGGGGAGAGCCAGCGACCGTTGCTACAGCGCTCTCGGGATCGCTGTCAAGGGAACGCACCGGATCGGTTGATGCCGGCTGGTCCGCGCGAGGGACACGCCAGCCATTGTCTTGCCAGGCCATATCCGTTTGGAAATTTACTCCCTGATTGGCAAACCACTGCCGCCCTGCTTCATTTCCGATCTCGTAGCGCTTACCTTCTCCACGGACAAGCCATCCTCGGCTTTCAAGAGTGGCAGCGATCGCCACGGCCAACTGGCCGGCCAGATGATCGTAACACGTGCGGGCCTGGCGAAGGGCTCGCGCGGAGGGTGAGAGTTTCGGCAGATTAAAAATTGGTGGCCTTCCAGAGAGCTGCGCCAAATCTTCGATCACCGTGGCGACGGCGGGATTAGCCAGTCGGTAATATCGATGCCGGCCCTCAACGTCCACCGCCAGCAGTCCGCCGTTAACTAATTTTGACAAATGCCCACTGGCGGCCGTCGAGTTTATCCCCGCTACTCCGGCGAGTTCACCCGCCGGCAAGGCACGGCCATCCAACAGCACCGTCAAAATAGCCGCACGGCTCGGCTCGCCGAATAGCGCAGCGATCGGAGCGATATTTGGCTCAACACGCATGCGACCTAATCATTTCCTTTCTCCGCCGTTGCCTTATTCGATCCGATAAAAATACGATCGCTCTTCGATCAGAATACAACGGGACTTCTCCGCTTCCGCCAGATTCGCACGGGCGTCTGAGTCGTCCATCAATTTACTGCGATAGTTTTCGTAATCGGCCAGGCTTTTAAATCCGATGAGGGCAAGAGCAATGTTATCCGGACCGCCCAAACCTTTCTTGGGGAGCAAATAGCCGATGGGCTTGCCGCCACAGCGGCGGATGATGTCACCATCCATCCATTTGCGGGCATACGCTTCGAAATCGTCGAGCTTGTGCGGATCGATTGTGTAACGAATGCAATGATAAATCATGGAGCACGCTATCAGCCCACTCGGCGCGGACAATTCAGCCAAGCGTGAAACATCCGTCTCGTTGCTCGACTTGATTTCGTCGCCACGAAGAGTTCTTGCAGCTTCGCCGAACATTTTAAGCGGCCATGCGACTAAAGCCGTGAGGCCGATAATGAAGCGCCGTCGTCCAGCGGTTGACTGCATCGCCTGGTAGACTGGTTTAAAGGGGTGGAGTTTTTACCCCCCATCGTGGACCGTAATTAAATATCCGTCCGGATCACGAAACGTGAAGGTCTTGCCAAATGGGCTGTCTGCTAAGCCCGCTGTAATCGGAACTGCCCGCTCTTTCAGCGTCTTGTGGAGTGAAACGGCATCATCTGTACGGAACCAAATGATTACACCTCGGCCAGGATTGGACAATGGCTCATCGCTATCAGGCAATTTACGGATTGCGAATCCGCATGGCTGCGTAGCAAATGCAAACGCATTGGGCCGCTTTTCAGGTGACTCCTTTAGTCCTACAAGTTCACTGTAAAAATGATAAGAGACATCAAGATCACGTACAAGCAGCGTGATGAAGTCAGGTCCAAGTAAATCAGACATTGGTTTCTCTCCTATATGTAATGGTGACGTAACCGGTATCTAACATTGTAATAAGCCGAAATTTTTCTGTGTATTTCTTTGGAAATTACCTCTAATATCGTCGGCAAATGCGTCTGCCTGTCGCTCACACGCGCCTCCACTGATTGGTCGCCCCAAAGCAAGAGGTGACCACAGTGATTTGTTAGCCTTCTCAATCATAATCGAGCCACTGCCGCAAATGAGCTTGTGCGGATCAATTGTGTAACGAATGCAATGATAAATCATGGAGCATGCTATCAGCCCACTCGGCCCAGACAATTCAACCAAGCGTGAAACATGTGTCTCGCGTTGCACTCTCTACATGGCAGCTTCGGCAGCACAGCTCGTCGATATATTCTGGCCTGATGCACGCATTCCAACATTCTCATTATCTCTTATTCCGCCGTCCGGTAAGAAAAAGAATTCCGGAAATCTACGCTCAATGCCGCGCACGAGCACAGTTCCCTCGGCGGCCAAGGCGTGAATCTCGGGATTCACGACGCAGTTGTCCTCGGGCGCGTTCTCAGAGGTGTTCGACGGCGGCTCGCTGAATCGGCTCGACGCGTATGACGCCGCTCAGCGTCCGATCGCGAAACAGGTGATTTCGATCACTGGGTGGCTGACGACCATCGCAACGGTACCAGAATACATCCGTCCGCTCCGGAACCTGATCGTTCAAGGCGTAAGCCCTCTTGTCCGACGATGGCTCGCGTGGCGGCTATCGATGCTCGGCTACTCGGCGGCAGCGCCCTATAGCTTCGGGGACCGACAGGCGGAGGCACGCCGCCTAACATAGAAACAGCACTGCTTCAAATCTAATGATTATTGGAGGAACGAATTCTCCAGTGGATTGTAGCCGGCGGCGAGGAGCAAATCGCGACAAGCCCAAGAACGCCCAGTCGCGCTTCCTAATTTATCGAGTGCTTGATCAGCCCGGAGATGGGATGCGGGCTAGTGAAAGCTCAGGATCCTGTTACTATTCGCTACAGCGGCGATTTTTAAATACAAAATTCTTCCATTCAACTGGAGAAAAAGTGTCCGAATCATCCGGGAACTTGTTTTTTTTGAACACTTCGGACACCTTTTCCTAATTGGCTAAGCATCGTTATTAGCGAAGTTTCACCCCGTCCCAGCCGAGCGCCCTCGGCTTCGCGAACATCTGATGTAGCAGAGAGAATGATGAAAAGGATGATCCCGCTGCAGTGCGGTTTCTTTGTTGCGGCTATTTTTTGGCTGATCGCGACACCACTCTTTGCCGGCCAAAGCACTGCGGACGCGCCATTGTTCAAGGAGATAACGTTACCCAACGGCATTACGCTGCATTATGTCGAGCAGGGGAGCGGCGCGCCCGTGATTTTCGTTCATGGGTCGCTCAGCGCGAAATCCATGCTGGACCTGGCAGGAGGTACGCTCCGGCCCAAAAACACAAACAAACAATGGCGAGCAGGATAATGCCGGGGAACATTCCCACGAACTTCAGCAACAGCAGTGTGTCCAACAGAGGCATCAAGGAACAAAGCAAAATCAATTGCCTGGCCGATGCGCATCTGCTGGCACTGAAGGCCAGCACGCTGAGGATGATGAGGTGGAGTGAAAAGATCAGCCACAGTGCTTTCATGTCTGCAATCAGCGCCGGCTTGGCGTCGCTCGCGCCCATGGCGCGTGCCATGCTGGTGTAGTCCGCTGCGTGATATATCGCTGTGCCGAATAGGATGACGCATCCAGCGCTGATTAGCCATTGTCCTAGCTTCATGATTCGCTCTCTACAGAAAGCAAGTGGCATTGTAAACCTCGTTTTTGTTCTGGTCATCCGATTTGTGGTTCAAATGCGCAGTGAAAAACTAAAGTGCTGGCTGAAACGCACGCTCCTTGCATTCTGTGCATTCGCTTTCGTGGTTGTCGCGGTGCTCTGTTCACTGATGGTCCTCGCGAGGGCGAGAGGCGAAGCGATGAGCATGACGTTGTGCCACGAATAGCGCCGGAAGCGCGCCATCGCCGCGAGATACTCCTTCAGTCGCTCACTGTGGCCAGCGCGGAGGGCCTGCCGGAGTTGCTCGATAGCGTTGCTTGCGATCTGTTTTGCTTGTTCGACTTTCATTTTTCTGCTCCTCCTGCGATCAACGGGGGGGGCAAGAAAAGGGACGAGGCTTACTGGACCACGTAACGCGAGCGGAACGTCGAGGAGTTTACTGGAACGGGGAAGTGACTGATAATTTGCGAGTTCGCGGCAAGATGATATAGGCTGATATATATCTGACTCGAAATCAGCAGGCCCGTAACGGCCGCCGTACAGCGATAAATATTCATAATCAATTCCTTAACTCTAGTTCACTCATCCGACCGATCATCTCTGGAGCATCGGTCAGCTGAGCTGCATATGCGATGCTGACGCGGCCATGGCCTGTCGTTTCCGGTTTCACAGAAGAGTTTTAGCCAGTGCCCAGATCGTTGGAGCGTCCAGCCTTCAGGCGAGACCACTGGGAGGTGGGACGTCCATTGGTACGCAGCGTGTCCATAATGTCCCCCTTGCGGCCGAAGCGATTGCCGCCTTCGTCGGCGCGGAAAGCTCGCAGCTCGATAACATTCAGAACGGGCTCAACGAGCTCAAGGTGTGAGATTCAGAACAGCCTGGCCATGCTCGAGGTCTGCTGGGACTGACACGTGGTCGTGCACAACCAGCCAGACGTCATCGATTCGCCGGAAGCACGCTGTCCAACGCAACCACAGGTCGCTGATGTGACCGCTAGCCAGCGTGCCCTTCACGTGGTTGAGGCTATGAACGAAGGCCAACTCGCCGTGCGTCGTGACGTTCAACTCGCGTACTTCGTAGACGATGGGGCCAGTATATGCAGCGAAGGCTTCTTGCCAGGCTCGACGTTTATTGTTAGCCCCGACGTATCGCAGGGGCGGATTGAGATCGAATGAAACGATGTTGGATGCATAGAGGGACATGACGCCGTCGATGTCCTTCGCGCGAATCGCCTTCGCCCCGTCCTCTACGCGCTGTCGAATGAGCGCTTCAGCCACGGCTTCCTCCTTCTCACCCCGCTGGTTGGATGCCTGGGTTGGTCTGGCATATAGCCCGAACAGCAGCGCGGCCACTGCGAGGATGAGGAACATGACTGGTACCCCATTCCCAAACGAGTAGTCGCGTGCGCGGAGGTGAGTAATGAGTGCCCCCACAAAGAACAGTGTGAGGCCAACCGCAGCGGCTGTCCCAATCCATGGTACGCCGATGCCAACCAGCAATCCGACCGCCCCCGCCGCTTTGAGCACGCCCAGCGGGGTCAGCCACGATTCGGGCACGCCCACTTTGGTCATGTTGGCGAGAAGCCACTGGGGGCGAGTGAAGTCGTTTGTCGCGGCATAGAGGTTGGCGGCAGCGGCCAGCACAGTGACAATGATGTAGGCAGCAAACATGAATACCCCTTTCTACTTGCGGAAGTGTCAGTTCGAGATCACCAACCTTGCGGATCGAGGAGCGATTCTCAAAACGTTAGTCATGAAAATTGGCGACATCCGCGCGTGACATTGGAGTTCTTACCACGGCTCGGGGCCGTTGTCGTTGAAAACTCCGGCGGTGGGGCCGTCGTCGGGAATTAACGCCAACCTGCCGGGGATCGCAGCCGCTTCTTCGACTGTCCTCTGCCCTCGGTGCTGAACGCATTAAGTTGCTGTATCCGATTTGATTGGAGCCACTCGGCCCCCTGAGTTGCTCGGCGAAACCGCTCCGAGCACGCGGTTTGGCGGCCGTAGCGCCCACGAAGCGAGAGCCAGGCCGAGTAACACTACGGGAGCGATGACATCGTTTGGACGGCCGCGCACTGCCTGCGAAGCAGCCGCGCCGGTCAACTCAAAGACAATGCCCGCGTATGCCCATTCTTTGAGCCGTAGAAAACCGGGTACGACCAGTGTTATGGCCCCGGGTATCTTCCAGATCCCGAGGATCGCGAGCACATACACCGGGTAGCCAAGGCTCGTTACGACGTCGACGACACGCGGGCCGCTGAAGAGATCCGTTCGACCATGCATCAGATCCGTCACACCACCTGCCAGAGTCTCAAGCGCGATGAGTATGGTGGTCACCCAATAGCCGATCACTTTCATTTTCGAAGTCATATCTCCTCCTTAATGTCACTTCCGCGCATTGTGTAACCAATGCAAATGATAAATCATAACGCACGCTATCAGCGCACTCGACGCAGACAATTCAACCAAGCGTGAAACATGCGTCTCGCATTACAGTCTCTACATTGCAGTGGCACCCGAAAACAACAGCAGAAAGCATGAAGCGTTAATCCTAGGCGGCACGACCGCGACTTAGGTTGAGTTATTGCGTGAGTTGCGCGAGCAGTAACTCAGGAAAGATGAATGAAGAGCTCTGGGATAGGGTGGATGATTTTCTCTCGGAAGTGCTCGGAACATCTGATCCGGTGCTCGAGGCGGCGTTGCGCGCGAGCGCGAAAGCCGGGTTACCGGCGATCCAGGTCTCAGCGAATCAGGGAAGATTGTTGCAATTGCTGGCGCAGATTCAGGGTGCACGTCGCATTCTGGAAATGGGAACCCTGGGCGGCTACAGCACGATTTGCCTGGCGCGCGCGCTGCCGCCGGAGGGTTGTCTGATTTCCCTTGAACTGGAAGCAAGCTATGCCGAAGTCGCGCGCAAGAATGTGTCGCGGGCCAACCTGGAAAAACTAGTCACAATTCGCGTGGGCCCCGCTTCTGAGACGCTCGCGCAGTTGTTCTCAGAAGAAACAGCGCCTTTCGACTTTATCTTTATCGATGCGGACAAGCCGGGTTATCCAAAGTATTTCGAGTGGGCGATGAAACTTTCGCGGCCCGGCACGCTCATCGTGGCCGACAACGTCGTGCGCAAAGGCGCCCTGCTGGATTCAGATAGCAATGACGCCAACGTCCAAGGCATGCGCCAGTTGCTAGATATCATCGCGGCGGATCGGCGTGTCAGCGCGACGGGAATTCAGACCGTGGGGAGCAAAGGATACGACGGTTTTGTCCTGGCGCGGGTTATAGCTTAATTCGGTATTCGTTCGGGATAAGCCAGGTTTGTTGACTAGAAGCAACCAATTGCGGCCGAAGATCTGGAAACCCAGCTGATTCAATCGTTCGCGTTTTGACACCAGAGATGCAATCATTTTTCGCCCATTCTTTGAGATCGGCTGCAGCGTCTTTTCATTCGAGATTTGGCGATACCCTTATCCCCGTTATCGAAGACGCATGTTTCATGCTTGGTTGAATTGTCCGTGTCGGAGGTGGAGGCTACTTTGTCAATGGGATTTCCGGGAAACGCGGCAGGAGTTCACTACTGTTAACGCAAAAATGGGTCGGCAAAACGTAAGATAGGAACGTGCATACCGGTTTGGCCAAATTAGGACTAGTGAACGGATCGCTCTGCAAGACGCGACGTCGCCGTTCGGTTATGGCATTCGAAATGGTTAGACTTGATCGCACGGCAGTTGAACCACTGCACCACCAACTTTACCGCCAAATTCGTGATGAGTTGAAGGCGGTCAGCTTTAGCGATGGCTCGTCTCGACTTCCATCCTCCCGCGCCCTGGCCGTTGACCTTGGAATCTCGAGGCTGACAGTTAATCTCGCGTTTTCGAAGCTTCATGCTGAAGGATATATCCGATCGAAGGCCCGCTCCGGAACATTCGTGGCAAGTCCTTTCCCCGAAAGCTTCCTGAGCGCGCCTAAGTCAGACGTTCATTCGCAAATACGGCGCCCGCCTCGCATTTCTGAGCGCGTCAGGAGTATTCCGGATGAGCGAACTAGAAAAGAGTTCGATCTCGGGGCACCGAATGCTGGACCGGATATCTCGCTGGTCCCCGGCATTCCCGCGGTTGACGAATTTCCCATCGACATTTGGGAACGGCTCAGGGCACAGGTTCTCGCAAAAAAGGGAACGCCCTTGTTGCGCCATGCATCGAATCGTGGCGACGCAGATCTGCGCAACGCAATCGCAGCTTACCTTTGTGATTTTAGAGGGGCTCGCTGTCATCCAGACCAGATTGTGATCGTTGGCGGAAGGCAGCACGCGATATTGATCAGTACAATGGCGTTGCTGAATCCGGGCGAGCCCGCCTGGATTGAAGATCCGGGATTTCACCAGGCCCGAAGAGTCTTAACGTTTGCCGGCGCGAAAGTAATCCCAAAACCGCTCGACCATGAAGGAATCGTGATCACACGATTGCCAAAAGAACCGTTGCCGAGAATTATTTACATAACGCCTTCACATCAATTTCCCCTTGGGATGACAATGACTTTCGAGCGCAGGACAGCGCTGCTCGATTATGCGGGTGCTCATGACGCATTTATTTTCGAAGACGACTTTGACGCCGAGTTCCGCTTTGCTGGACCTCCGCTCCCTTCCCTGCAGGGACTCGATAACTCCGGCCACGTGATTTACTCCGGAACGATGAGTAAGATTCTTTATCCCTCCTTGCGTCTGGGCTACATCGTTGCACCGGAGCGGTTGGTCGATTCGTTGGTCAAGGTCCGAAGCACAATGGATCAACACTCGCCCGCGATTGATCAAGCCACGCTGGCGCGATTCATCACTGAGGGATTTTTCGTGAGCCACGTCAGACGGATGCGGAAACTGTATTCGGAACGAAGAGATTTCTTCATCGACCAATTTAACAAGTTGCTCGGTGACCGTTTCATTCTTCAGATTCCAGAAGCCGGATTGAACTTCGTCGCCTGGCTGAAGCGCGAGGAAGACTTCCCAATGATCAAGCGTGTCACCCTGGAAATCGGAGTAAGGCCGTCACCGTTATCATTTTTTTGCATTCAGGCGAAGCTTAAGCCGGCGTTTGTTTTTGGTTTCGCGGCTTGGACGCCGGCGCAGATTCGAGAAAGCCTTGTTAAGCTTGCATCCGCGCTCAAGACCCCAGTTCGATCTTGAGACGTGCCAGTCGGCTCGGCCTTGCGACGCGCGGAATACTTTTCCCAACCGCTTGCCGTAGAAGCGAGGAGCACAAGGAAATTACGCGATTGCGAGGACGCGATCACCAGCACGCGAGCCGCCCATTCGACTTCGCTCAGGACAGAGTGTACGCTACCCAATCTTCATTTCTGATTCCGCGAGAATCGCTGCCGAATCCGAATGCACCCTATTAAGACAGGTGCGCGGTTTTGCTCCAAACCGTCGCTCAAATGCGCGCCGAAATCTGTCTCTATCTGAGAAGCCGACCGACGCGGCGATGGTATCGAGCGTCCTTTTAGGAACCGACAGACGCCGCTTTGCCTCGTTAAGACGCAGGTTTTCTACGAACTCCGCTGGCGTGCTGCCAAATACACTTTTGAAAGCGCGATTAAAATGACTGGGCGACATACAGGCTCTCCGCGCCAGAACATTAACTGAAAGGTCTTCGTTCAGATTTCGCATAATCCAAGGGACCAGTTCTGCAAACCTGTCAGCGGGCTGGCTGTTAAACACGGCTGGCTTGGGAACCTCTTGGCGGCCGTTCCCGTTTATTCGTGGAATCACGATTTCCTGGGCCGTGGCCAGCGCCACATGCCGGCCATAATCCTCTTCGATCAAAGCGAGCGACAGATCGACAGCTGCACCAAGACCGGAAGATGTATAAAATGCGCCGTCCTTAACGAGCGATCTTCTGGGATCAACGCGCAGATTTGGGAAGCGTTGCGCTACGTCGCTCGCATATCGCCAGTGGGTAGTAACTTCACGCCCATCGAGTAATCCTGTTGGAGCCAAACCATAGATGCCGGTACCGATAGCGGCGATGCGCCGCGTTCGGTTCGCATTCATCAGGACCCACTCCGCAATCCTTTCACAGACTTCAGGTTTGCGCAGTCCTTTGCCGCCGGGCACAACAATCGTGTCCCATTCCGAAACTGCTTCGAACGTCTCTTCGGGCGTGAAAATCATTCCGGATTCGGCTCGGCAACATGCGGGACTCAAACCGATCACGTGAATCTGATAACATGGAATTCGGTTACTGTATCCATCATCCAGAGCAGCCGCTGAGAAAGTGTCCGCAGGACCCACAAAGTGTGAGGCGGTCACGCCGTCGAATCCGACAAATCCAATCCGCTTTGGGGTCATCAATTCGGTCCAACAGTATCATCTTCCTAATTCTAGTTGGTAGGACATAGAACCGACGATACGCGCCACGAGGAACTATCAGAACCCACCTCACAAACGGCAATGAGTGCGCTAAGCTCTGGCGGGCGGCTGGCCGCTGCAATCCGTTGTTAGACGATCGTTCATGACAATTTCCATTTCAGCCAGACAGTCATTCAACATTTGGTTGCATCATACTCACGCGGTTGCCTTCTGTGTCAAAAAATGAGACGTAAAGGCCGTAGCCGGGTATCTCCATCGGCTCGCCAAGGACTTTGCCGCCCGCTTCCGTAACTCTCTTCATGGCCTCCTTGATATCACCCACACCGATTACGACGGACGGATACTGCGCTGGCATATCAGCGGATTTCTTGTAAAAGCCACCGTTGATGGCTCCCGGGTTTTTCGGCCGACCGTTCTCGTCGGGCTCCGTGGTGGTAACGAGCACATACTCGTTCATATCGGGGCCGAGCATCTGCGTCTTCCAGCCGAATGTTTTTGTGTAAAAGTCCGCCATGCGGCTTTTGTCCTCCGCAGGCATTTCAAAGTGGACTACTGGATTCATTGTTTTCCTCCGTATCAGTTGAAGTGTGTTTCTCTATGTGCGTGGTGACCGTCTAACGTTGAAGTGCCGTTGCCATTCGTCCCTATCAACATTAGGGCTTCGCCTGGCTTTCTAGCTTCTCCAAAAACATGTCGAGCAAGTGATTGAATTTCTTCGCCTGATCAATGAATACTGCATGGCCAGCCTCAGAAACGACTTCGAGCTGTGCGTTTGGGATGGATCGCTGCATTTCGCGCTGACTCTCTAATTCCTTCGATTCACCGGACGCGATGATAAGCGTCGGTTTGGACAGCTTCTTCAAAGCCGGACGCCGATCGACCGTAAAGAGATCGGTCATAAGCATCGCAAGGCCGGTTGTTGTTGACATTTTCTCACAATTCGCGGTGAGCTGCTGCAGTTGCTCTGGAGAGATCTCGTGTTTGATGACGCTCTTGATCATGCCTGCGTAATATTCTTTTGGGTGGGCGGAATAAACAGCCATTAGCTCGAATAATTGCTCGCTAAACTCGGGATGAAGCTTAATCTCGGCTGGACCGGCTGCGAACGGAGAATCCACAAGAACAAAGCCCGCGATTGAATCGGTCCCAAATTGTTCAACGTAGGCCGCGACATCCTGGACGCCTTGTGACCAGCCAACGAGAACCACGTTTTTCAGTTCCAGCTTTTGAATAATCTCTCTGAGGTCTCGCGACCTCGCTTCTGGCGTGTTATCGCCATCTGTTTTGGTCGAGTCTCCTTGCGAGCGCGGATCGATAGCAATAACGCGTCGATTTTTCGCGAAATGTTCCATCTGCGTCTGCCAGATTTGGCTCGTGAAGCTCCAACCTGGGATAAAGATCACGGGCGAATGACTGTTCTTCTCACCGTCGCTGACGTAATGAATCCGTATGCCGTCCGAAGTCGTGATGTTCCCGTCCTGCTGGGAATATGCTGGAAGAGACAGAAACCCCTCCGCCAGTAGCAACAATATTACGAATCTAAGTTGGGCACGAATCATGAACTCAACCGTGTTGTTTCATATCTCTTAAACTCAGCCCATTGGCCGTGTCCATTGCTTCTTGTCAACATTTGCCACAATGATGAGGCTTCCGCGATTTCAGCATCGACGTCCAACATCGGTTTACTCTGCAAGAGCAATTCGCCATCCGGCAGAACTCTCGCCGTTCCTTCGGCATCAAAACAAAGGTTCTTCGGATTCAAGGGATGGGCCGCGGCGTTGCTTGGCTTCATCGTGCGACCAAGACCTTCGTACCCTTCGCGACCAAGGCGGGAGGGACCGCACCGCCGATGGCCCCTCCCGCTTCGCAGATTACTGCATCTCATTAATGCCTAGTGTACCGGCACCGCCAAATACGCCTCTCTCGCACCGGTGACAGGATCAGTAATAGCTCTGCCCGTAATCTCTCCGTTGTCATTTATGTCTTTGGCGGTTTCGAGAATGGCAGAATAGCCGCCTTTAAGA
>Ga0137379_10004974_pt1 | contig 12541 bp, 15 predicted proteins | sample SagtaG_18_FD_104812 | JGI IMG/M metagenome (GOLD analysis project Ga0137379, IMG submission 104812) | Vadose zone soil microbial communities from Sagehorn Ranch, Mendocino, California, USA - Sage2_L_80_16 metaG | ecosystem: Environmental > Terrestrial > Soil > Vadose zone | place: USA...
CCCAGACTCGTTCGTGGGCGGGGGCGGCGACTTCTTCGAGCAGGCGGCCGCCGCGATCGCCGCCAGCATCCCGCAGGCGCAACGCCACACCATCCAAGGCCAGGCACACGTGGCCGACCCGAAGGCGCTCGCTCCCGTGCTCGAGCAGTTCTTCAGAGAATGATCTCGCCAGGTTCACTCCGTCACTGAGCACACTTGGCGTGCAGCCGCACGTCACTTGCGTCCCGTGAGCACGAGGTCGTGCAGGGTTTGGCAGGTGGCGGCAAGGAGCTGGTCGCGGTCGACGAGGCAGAACGTGAGTGTGCGTACGCCATAGAGCACCTTGTCATCGGGTAGCGTGATCGTGCCGTCCGCGCTGGCCAGTGGGTAGCTCCGATACTCGTCGACCGGCGTGGCCCCGTAGTAGACGCGCAGCGTCGCTCCGGCGGGCAGGCCGTCGAACTGGTAGCGCACGGCGCTGGCAGGGTCAGCTGGGCGCGGTTGTGCGGGCTGAGGATGCGCACTGCCTGCGACCGGACGCCGACCACGCTGACCACCGTCTGTCGGCCGGCGGGATGGCTGCCGCATCCGGCCAGCAGCCCGATAGACGGCAGCGACAACACGACAGCTATTACGACGACAGACCGGCGCATTACAGTCCGACGCCTTCGGCGAACCGGCCGTGCTGCCGGTGGATCCACTCCAGAGCCTGCTGGCCGGTGGCGTGCGAGGGCAAGCTGCCGATGAGGGGGATGTACGGGTCGTCCCCCAACTCGACAGCCAGGTGCGCGTCCTCGTCGGTGAACTCACGCAGGACGACTGACCCGTAGCTCGGTGGTGTGGTAGGCCAGGATGGGAGCTGCTCTATCATGTGTCGATTGTCGCTGTGGTCAGCGTCCCGCGCCGCCCAATATTCGCACGCTCATGCTGCCGACACGACGGTCAGGTCACAACGGACCCTGCCACGGCGAGTAGCTTCATGTCGCGGAACTGGCGAAAGCTCTCTTTAGGTGGCCGGCCAGAAGGAGTCGAGCACGTACTGATCCGAATAGTGCCCAGACCTCGACAATCTGCCCCGCCTCAACCCTCATCAGCTGGCAGGCGGTGACGTCGAACTTCCGGCCCTCGTGCTGCGCGGAGCCGTGCTGCACCGCGACGATATAGTGCTCGCCGACCGCTACATCGAGCAGCCCCCCCCGGAACGTCCCGCCGGAGAGCGGGCCAATCCTCGCCTGGAAGTCTCTGATCGCGTCTCGGATCGCCGGCCGGCCTCTGTGATCGCCGGCGACCGCACTCTTCCCCGGGAAGTGCCAGACCGCCTCCGGCGCAAAGCAGGACTCCATTGAAGACAGATCACGCGCTGCATAGAACCGGCGGACGGTCAGAATGTCGGCATCGCTTATCGGCATGCTGCCTCCTGCCTCGAAGGTGCTCTTCTGCAGAAAGCATCCTTGCAGTTTGACCTATACAGGCTCGCGCTCTCGGGCGAGACAGCGCGGAGGCCGTGCAGCCCAAGGAGCTGCAGGGGACCTTCCGGCGTGTCACAGGAACACGCGAGCCTCTTTTTAGCGGTGGTTTGTTGGATCACGGAAAGGTGCAGGTCACGGCTCTCGTTCGTCCGGCGGCGGAGCGTCTGCGCAGGTGGGAGCAGGGAAGTGTGGCATCAGTGCTCCGACCTCAACAAACCGCCGATGAGGACATTTCGGAATCTGGCTGGGTGCGAGACATCGAGGTCTCTACGCCAATGCGGCACAGTGGGTCACAGCACGTAGCGGAGATCGCCCTGATACCAGCCGTCCGTGGTGAAGGGATGCATCACTGGTCCGCGCCACCCAGGTTGCTGCTCCGCTGATACCGCTCGACGTTGCGGCATGAGCCGCTCTCCTGTCTCGGGTCCTTGGGTCAGACGGCGTGGTACGGCCCGCCCTGCTGCACAACGACCTCGCGCGGCTGCACCAGCTCGGCGATGCGGGCGGCGCGCTCGGCGGTGTAGGGCTCGATGTCCACGCATACCACGAAACGGCCCTCGCGAAGGCCGATGCCGACTCCGTGGACTCCTGGCTCGGTCCTCGTCGTCAGCAGCATGGCGGCGATCTCCTCATTGTCGGCTTGGACCTGCCGCCAGGTCCGTGGGGTGGCCGGGACCGCCAGCCGAGCTGGCTGCGTGACCCGGCTGCGCAGCACGCGGTCCGGTGCCGGTCGACCTCGGCGGTGAAGAGCGCGACGATGGTGACGAGTGGTTCGTTGTCCCAGTAGCAGCCGCCGAAGTGGTCTGCTGCCTCGTCCCGGCCGTAGCGCTGCACCAGCTCTAGGTCGTCTCGGAGTTGGTGTTGGGCCCGCGCAACCGGATCAGTCTCGTCCATAGCGGCGACGGTACCGCAGGCGGGTTCTGGACACGGCCGCCCGGCCGGCAGTTGGTGGCTGCCGGCCAGGCCGCCGGATTGATCAGTAGACGGTGACTCGGTAGGCGTTCGCCGCTTCGGGAACGGGCTGGTAGAAGGTGGTACCGCCGGACTTGCAGTCTCCGCTGCCGCCGGAGGTGATGCCGAGGGCCTTGGTGCCGTCGTAGAGCGGGCCGCCGGAGTCGCCGGGTTCGGCGCAGACGGTGGTCTGGATCATGCCGCTGACGGTGCCGCCGCCCTGGTAGCGGACGGTGACGTTGAGGGCGGTGACGGTACCGCTATGGGTGCCGGTGGTCGAACCGGTGCGCTTGACGGACTCCCCGACGAACGCGTTGGCGGCGGTGAAACCGCCCGGGTGGCTGAGCGAGGTGTTGTCGTAGCGCACGAGGGCGTAGTCGTTACCGGGGAAGCTATAGTCGATCGTGGGGCCGATCAGAGTGGTATGGCTCGAGTTGGTGTACCAGGTCTTGGCCACCTTGCCGCAGTGTCCCGCGGTGAGGAAGTAGTAGGTGCTGCCCTGGACGACGTTGAAGCCGAGTGAACACCTGTACCTTCCGCCGTAGATGGCATCACCGCCCGACAGCAGCGGCCTGAACACGCCGCTGGTGTGCTTGACCGCGATCGCGTCGGCGCTGGCGCCTGCGCTGCGCTTGACAGTAGCGACCTCCGCGGCGGAGACGGTGCTGTCGGCGATGACGACGACGTAGCCGGCTGCTGTGTCTGTGTGCCAGGCGATGCCGTCCACACCTGAGCGGGCCACCGCCGCGCTGACGGCGGAGAGCTGGGGTGCACCGATGTACTTCGCGGGAATCGCATCGGCGGCCGGCAGGGCGTAGGCGGAGGCGGCCACCACGCCGCCGATGACGATCAGGAGTCGGGCGGTCCGGGCGATCCGGCTTCGGACAGAGCTGCGTTGGATCCTCACAGGCTCCTCCAGACGGAGTTACGGGGACCTGAAGGTGTGGTCCCACTCGGAGCTGTCGACCGAAAGACACAACGGCGAGTGGCCATCGGATTACCGACTGACCAGCTAGAAGTATTGAGCCCGGCGGACGAGCCTGCAAGAGTTCAGACCCCAGCAGAGCATGAATTGCCGACCAAGGTTCTGCAGGCCGGTCGAAACATTCTCGCCGAGGCATGCGGTCGGCGATCAGCGTCGGGGCACCTCGGGGTGATGCGCGTGGACCGCGCCGCGCTTTTCGATGCCCTCTGCGCAAGGGATGCCCGGCGCGGGGATGGCGCGACCTCAGACCTCGTTCCGGCCCTCAATCTCGTCGAACCCACGGGGATTGGATCACCGACAAGGAGCATGAAGCGGTTCGCGCGCTGTCGCGTTCGGCCCACCAGTTGAGGGATTCAAGCTGGCTCGAACCCAGCGAGGTCCATCAGGTTCTACCCATGCAGAGACACCCCATCGGCGAGGGGAGCGGTCTGTAAACCGTGGCCACCGGCTGTGCAGGTTCGACTCCTGGTCTCTGCACCACCAGCCACACGGGGACGTAGCTCAGCCGGCAGAGCGCGACGCTGGTAGCGTCGAAGGCGCGGGGTGGGCTTGCTCACATCGATCACGTCGATTCCGATTTCACGTAGTGGTATATCGCTATCGACCAGACCAATCTTCGTACCGACCAGCCATCGCGACGGAGGCAAAGCTGGCTCAAAGGTATCGGCGGACCGAGGTCCTGTAGCTACAGTACGAAGTGCCGAAGCGGGCTTCCAGGGAACGCTCCTCCCGGACCACCACGACGTGGGTCATCAGCAGTACAAACGGCAAGAGGAGCAGGAGCCAGACGGCATTGATCACCGAGGCGACCCCGACGTAGACGAGGGTGCAGGAGACGTACATGGGGTTCCTGCTGAAGGTGTACGGTCCGGCGAGGACGATCCGGCTTGGCCGTCCCATGTCCACCTTGCCAGCCGCCAGCACCGCCCACGCGGCCAGCCACAGGCCGGCGAGGATCAACGGCCACCCGACGGCCTGGCCTATCCAGGCCGGCCATGCCAGCCTCCACGACCTGACGACGTGCAAGATGATGCCCGCTCCGAGGCCCACCAGGTAGGTCTCCGGGAGCGGGACGTTGCCCCATCGCCATGCAGCAATCTTGCGCACGCAGTCATCCCCGCGAGCCCGGCAGTCCGTCATAGCGGGCCGGCGTGAACAGGCCGAGGGAATCCCAACGCCTGGGCTCTGAGCCCGGGGCGGTCCGCTGACTGCGCTTCCGCGCATCGTCTTGCTTTCTCATTGCAGCTTCCCCCGCCAGTCATTGAATCATTGAGGCGACGAGGTCACGCGTGGTCTCGCGATGAGCTGTCAGGCGACGCCGAGCGCGTTGCGCAGCGCTGCCAGGAACGCTTCGGGCTGTTCGGAGGCTGGGTCGTCCGCGGCGTTCTCGATGACTTGCAGCGGCCAGTCGTGGCGGACGCTCGCCACCTCGGCGGCTCGTAGCCGCACCTGGCGGTCGTGTCGCCCCCAGATCAGGGTCGTGGGAACGGCGATCCGCGCAAGGTCCTCCGGCGGGATCGGTGGCACTCCGAGCCGCGGCATCAGGCTGCGGAGCGCGGCCTTCTGGCTGGGGGCGTGGGCACGGTCGAGGGCATATTCCTCCAGTAGCTCCATGACGCCACCCGCCTGCTCACGCAACCCGTCCAGGTCGACGAAGCATTGGCGGAAGAAACGATCCTGCTTGCGCCTGGTCGGTCGCGCGAGGTAGGCGATCAGGGTGAGCGCGAACCTCGGCGAGGGCCGCAACCGACCCAGACCGAACGTGTCCACGAGCACCAGCCCGCTGAGCCGATCAGCATGGTCGCTGGCGAAGCGGGCCGCGATCGCGCCGCCGAGCAGATGTCCTACCAATGCGGGCGGCGACGGACAGGTCCGCGTTATCAGCTCGTCGAGCCATGCAAATACGCGGCCGGTGTCAAGGCGGCCGTCGGTCACCTGCGAGGCGCCGTGGCCGGGCAGGTCAGGGGCGATGACCCGATGGGTCGCCACGAGGCCGGGGATCACCCGCATCCACGTAAGGGCGAACTCTCCGGGTCCGTGGAGCAGGACGACCGGTCGGCCGTTACCGCCCTCCAGCATGGCGGTCGAGACGCCGGCCAGTTGCAACCGTCGCTCCACGACGGGGATCTTGGCCACCAGCTGCTCCCGGGCTCCTCTCCCGGCGGCTGGCAGGTCGTGCCGCTCCACGTCGTGCTGCCCTGTAGTGGCTGCGTTCCTGTCAGCGTGGGATCTGGTCATGGCTCGCTCCTGGCTCGCGTCGACCCGTAGGCCGACAATGGGAGCCGGGCGGTGGCCACGCATCGGTGGAAACACCCAACTTGCGCCGGGTGGGCGCGTGGGTAGTTCTCGCCAGTCGGTGATCAGATGACCCGATGTGCGGTCAGGGTATCGCTCCTCACTGGTTGTTGCCGAGGAATGCCTCGACATCGGCAGCAAACTCCGCGTGATACTGAAACAGGAACCCGTGTGCCGAGTACGGGTAGATCTTCACCCGAGCTTGCGGGATCAGGCCTGCGAGCAGGTACGAGTAATGAGGCAGGATCATGGGGTCGCTGTCGCCGTTGGCCACCAGCACCGGCAGGTCAATTGCGCCCAGCCTCTGCAGCAGCGCGTGATTCGGGATCCCCCAGGCACAAACTGCGTCGTACTGCGCCTGGCGTGTTTCCCAGGTCGTTGCCTGGTCCCGGTCCTCAGTTCTGGCGACCATGCGCCGCAAGGACTGCTCGCCAGCTTGCCGACTGGAGGACGACCGGGCATAGAACACGTCGAGGACGCCATCGGGGCTGACTTCGGGTGCGCCGACCGCTGCCATGACCTCCGCGGCCCAACCGTGCATTCCGGCCGCACCCTGCGGCGCTGAAGATGCCAGTATCAGCCGACGGAGCAATCCCGGCCGTACAGTGCGATTTCCTGCGCGACGAAGCTGCCGATCGAGAACCCCAGGAGATCCACCTGGTCGAGCTCCATCGCGGTGAGGAAGGCAATAGCGTCGTGTGCCATCTGCTCGACGACGTGCGGCGTGGCTCCGGTCGAACCGCCCACGCCCGCGTTGTCGAACGTCACGACACGCCGGGTGGACGCCAGCGCGTCAATCAGTGCGGGATCCCAATTGTCAAGATTTCCGTGGAAATGCTGGAGCAGAACCAGCGGCACCGTTCCTTGGCCAGCCTCGCGATACGCATAGTCAATGCCGTTGGCGGCGCTGATGAGCTTGTTTGGAAGCTCTGAATAGGTCGCGGTCATGCGAATGCGACCTCGCTGACATCTATCGAGACGATCAGCGGCTCGCTGAGCGCTTGGCCGTCTGCCGCTCGCGGAAAGACCCTGTGCTTGGTAGGGAGCATGATGCCGGCCACCTGCGTGTAGTCGGAGACGTAGTGCGCACCGGGGTTGCCGCCCATGATCTCGACGTCGTAGTCGTGGCGCCGGATCAGGCCGTCTTGACCGAAGTACAGTGTCTGCTCGGTGCTGTGGGTGGCGAGGTAGCTCGGCCAGATCACGTGCAGCCTGCGCCACTGCTCGCCCTGCTCCTGCCATTGGTCGAGCTCAGCCGTTTCGAATCCCGGGAGGGCGAATGTGAACGGCTGCGTGACGAAGACGTCATCGAGCACGCCCTGCTGGCCCTTGAGAGCCCAGAGGGCGCCGCCTTGGATCAGGCGCGCTGAGACGGTCTCCAGCTGGGTCCAGCGCGTAAGGCCACCGTGGGCCTCAATGACGGTCTCAAGCAGATCGGTCATTACTCCTCGTTCTTTCTGGCCCGCCGTTGCGAGACGACCTCTCCAGGCCATTCTCAATCGAGATGGTTCTCTTTGCGGGTAGGCGTGCTGCCGTTAGGGCTTGAGTGCGCGCGCCGACCACCAGAGCATGCCGGGGTTGACGCGTTCGGGGTAGATGGCGAGCATCTGGTCGTACAGCGCTCGCGCGGTCTCCGTCGTCTCCACGATCCGGTCGAAGTCGCGGACGTACTGGCGGGTCTCCTCGATGATCTCGGGGCCGTCGTGGCGGCCGGCGCGCTGATGCCCGGCGATCACGGCCCGAGGGCCCAGGGACTGGATGGTGTCGAGGGCGGCGAGCCACGCGCGCCGGCCCTGCGGGCTGGACTCACGAAGGTACTGGTGGACGTCGTTGTAGACGGCGTCGCCGGCGACCACCAGGCCGATCTCCGGGACGTGCAGGCAGGTCGTCTCGTCGGTGTCGGTGTGCCCGAGCTCAACCGCGACCAGGTCGTGGCCCTCCAGGTCGATGGTGTGATCCGGCAGCGGATCGGCGAGGACGAGGTCGTCTGGGATCTTGCCGGGCAAGAGCCCGTTCCAGAAGGCGAGAAGGTCCGGCGTGGAGCCTTGCCGCATCGCCTCGATCACCGCGGGCACGGCGAGCGCTCGTGCCTGGGGGAAGCGGTCCAGGATCATGCGCAGGCCGAACCAGTGATCGCCGTGGCCGTGGGTGATGTAGACCGCTGTCAGGTTCTTGCCGTGGGCGGCGACCCAGTCGGCGAGGTCGCGTGCCTGGCCGACGGTCAGGAGCGGGTCGACGAGGACGGCGTCCTCCTGGCCGGAGATGAGCGTCGCCGCTATCGGTTGCCACAGGAACTGCTGTGCGCCGGGAGGCGGGTCGTCGCTGGCGGTTGGCTCGAGTGCCGTCACGTACACATCCCAGGTGAGCGGGGCAGGTTGGGTTGTCATCGGAGCTCCTTTCATGTCAGCCCGGGAACTTCAGGCCCTCGCGGCCGAAATCGTCCGCGTGCTGGAGGAGGAAGGCGCGGAAGTCGGTCAGCCAGGTGTCCACACACGACCCATGGCCCCTCCTTCACTTTCGGCTCCAGCCGCGCCACCTGAAGTCGGCGTCCATCGCGATGTCATGTCCGGAGGCAGCGCTCGTATCCACCAGGGCACAGTGCGAGTGGCCAGCATCTGGTGGGCGGTGCGCAGCTGCTCGCGCGCGTCAGCGCGGCGGCGCTCGCGGCGCAGCCACTCGCCGTAGAGCAGATGGGTGCGGGCGACCTCCGCGCCGAGGCGGGTACGGCCCAGGCGCGCGACCGACTCGGGGTAGAGGCGCTCGGCGACGTCGCCCTCGCTCAGCAGGGCGCGGACGCGGGCTTGGATCCCCAGGGCCCACTTGCTGGGCACAACATGCGTGCGCTCGGACAGCCACTGGAGTGCAGCCCTGGTCGACGCATCCGGCGCACGGAAGTAGTCGAACAGGACACCCACCGGCACTCCCGACTCATCACAACCACGTCATTTGAGTAGGCACGGCAATGGACAATTGTGGGCAGCCAAGTCGTCTGCCGGGCGGGCGCGGACGGCCATCGTGAGGGTCGTCCCGTGCCGCGTCGCCAGCACGGGAGGATCGCTCTGTAATGGTCGTCGCCCAGGCTGACGATCACCGAGCGCCTCGCCGACGGGCGGAAGGCTTGACAGAATCGTGCTCCAGGATCTCCGTACCGGCGCCCAGATGGGGGCAGTGGACGGACGTTGGGTTCGGCGGGGTGGTCTGCTGGTGGTGCGGTCGCGGATTCCATCCGGGATGCCCAAGGAAGGCATACTGCCGCCGCTGGCCTTCCAGGGCCGATGGCGGCGCTATCAGGAGCTTGCGCTGGAGGCGTTCGAACGTGATCGGCGGGCGGGCAGGCGCTCCACCCACGTGCTTGCCCCGCCGGGCTCCGGCAAGACCATGCTGGGGATGGAAATCGTCCGCCGCCTCGGCACGCGAGCGCTGGTGCTCTGCCCGAACTCGGCTGTGCAGGCGCAGTGGCTGAGAACGGCCGAGCTGTTCGGCGCGTCCGATGGCGTCGCCGCACCAGGTCCAGACGCCCCGATCGCCTGCCTGACCTATCAGTCGCTCTGCCAGATCCAGGATCCGGACGTGGCCTTGGGGAACGCCGCCGAGCGACGTTGGATCGCCGACCGTGCCCTGGCTCTGGGCGTCCCGCCCGCCGAGGTCGAGCGGGAGGCGGCGACCTGGCGGGGCGAGGCGGCGAAGCGGCGGTCGCGGGAGATCGCCCGGATCAAGGCCGCGATCAAGCGGGAGATCGCCCGGGGCGCGCACGAGGGTGTCGAGTTGGCTGACATCCTGGAGCCGACCGCGCACCGACGGGTGGAGACGCTGCGCCAGCTCGGGGTGGGGACCCTGGTGCTGGACGAGTGTCACCACCTCGCCTCCCTCTGGGGCTATGTCGTCCGCGCGGTCGCCGCCCTCCTCGGCGACGTCCACCTTGTTGGGCTCACGGCCACTCCGCCCGACGAGCTGACCGAGCTGGAGGCGGAGCTGTACCAGAGTCTGCTCGGGCCGGTCGACTTCACGATTCCGACCCCGGCCGTGGTGCGCGAGGGGTTCCTGGCGCCCTACCAGGAGTTGGCATGGCTCACCGAGCCGCTCGAGAGTGAGGCCAGTTGGCTGGCAGAGCACGACCTGCGCTTCCGCCAGCTCGTCACCGACCTTCACCACAAGGACATCGGCGGGTCGCTGAGCTTCCCGGAGTGGGTCATCACGCGGCTGCGCGTACGAGGGGCAGGCCCGGGGGAACCGGAGATGCCGTGGGCGTCGTTCCAGCGGCGGCATCCCGCCCTGGCCCGGGCGGGCCTCCGGTTTCTCGCCTCGGCCGGCCTGCTGTTGCCCGAGGGTGCTCCAAGGGGCGAAGGCTACCGCGAGCCACCGGCCCTCGACGACTGGCTGGTCCTGCTCGAAGACTACGCGCTGCGCTGCCTGGCCCCGGACCCCTCACCGGCCGCGGCCGAGCGCTACCAGGCGATCGCGGCGGCCCTGCGGGACCTCGGCTATCGGCTGACCCGCCAGGGAATCCGCCGCGCCGCCTCTGACGTGGATCTGTTGCTGGCCAATTCGGCGGCCAAGACCCTGGCGCTGGCCCAGGTGCTGGCCTGCGAGATCGACGCCCGTCTCGCGCGGCTTCGTGCACTCGTACTGTGTGACGCCGAGTTGGTCCGCAAACCCGGCGTCGCGCTGGTCGGCGTCCTGCGGCCGGAAGCGGGCACAGCGCCCGAGGTCGTCCGAGCCCTCGCCGCCGACGAGCGGACCGCCATCGTCCGGCCGTTGCTGGTCTCCGGACGCGGGCTTCGCTGCGCCCCATACGACGCCGACCATCTGCTCGCGGCGCTGGCGGAGGCGGCCGCGGAGGCTGGCGAGCCCCTTGCCGGGTGGCGCGCCGAGGCCGACGGCGAGGGTCTGGTCCGGCTGGTCGCCGCGACCCCAGCGTGGCAGCCCGGCCGCTGGGTGCCCCTGGCGACCCGCATCCTCACCGCCGGGGCGACATGGACGCTGGTCGGCACCCGCGCTCTACTCGGAGAGGGATGGGACGCCCCGTGCGTCAATTGCCTTGTCGATCTCACCACGGCCACGACGGGCGTGTCAGTCCGGCAGATGCGCGGCAGGTCGCTACGCCTGGACCCGGGCGACCCGGAGAAGATCGCGTCCAATTGGGACGTGGTTTGCGTCGCGCCCGATCTCTCGAAGGGCAGCGGCGACTACGACCGGTTCGTGCGCAACCACCTCGAGCTGTACGCGCCATCGGAGGACGGACGGATCGAGGCCGGGCCGACGCACGTCCATCCAGCGCTCGGGCCATTCGCGCCGCCGCGCGCGGCACAGTTCGCCGCGCTCAACCGCGCGGCCGCTGCCCGGGCCAGAGACTACCAGCTCGCCCGGGCGCGCTGGCGGATCGGGACGTCCTACCGCGGCGAGGACCGCGACACGCTGTTGGTGCGCCACCGCAGGCAGCCCCCGAAAGTCAGGCCGGCACCCTCCGAACGAGTGCCGCGCTACCCGTACAAGCAGTCGGGCCCGCTCACGCTCGGGGCCGCCGGGGCAGCCGCTGGAGGGATGCTCGCCGCCCTCTCCGGCCAGCCGGCGGCCGCGCTCACCGCCGCCCTGCTGCCCGCGGGGCTTGCCTGGGCGGCGGCCCGCCTGGGGCGGGTCAGGGCCGAGCTCGCGGACGCGCTGCCGCTCGACCGTGCCGCCCACGCCGTCCTCGATGCCTACCAGGACCTCGGCGAGATGAGCGCCGAGGCAGCCTCCTCCCTGGCGATCGAGCCGCGCGCATCGGGATATCTGCGCTGCCTGCTCCGCGACGGGACGGAGGAGGAGAGCTCACGCTTCACGGGTGCGCTCAATGATCTGCTGGCCCCGCCTGAAGCGCCACGCTATCTGGTGTCGCGGCTGCTGCCAGGGCCAGCCGGGCGAGGGCGCCTGCTCCTCAGACTCCTGACCAGGCGGGCACTCTTCCCGGTTCGGTGGGAGCCCGTTCCGGGCGACCTGGGGAGGCGGAAAGACCGCGCCGAGGCGTTCGCCCGCGCCTGGCGACAATGGCTCGGTCCCAGCGACCTGGTCTTCACGCACCGGACCCAGGCTGGCCATGCCGCACTCGCCCAAGCCGTCGCGCAATCGACCGACTACGAGACCAGCGCGCGCAAAGTCTGGGTCTGACGCTGCCACGGCAGGGAAGAGGGGCTGTGGACCCCCTCTTCCCTGGTCCGCGATCGCCTCAGCCCGTGGTCGAGCTGAAGATGTCGTTGTTGCCGAAGGCCGGCGGGCAGTCGCCGAGCGGCCAGGGCGCCGGCAGCACCACATGGCCTGCGTTGAACGACGCCTGCCGCCAAGCGTCCATCGCCGGGCAGTCGGCGGTGCGGCGGACGTCGGTCCATGTGCCCGCGCCGTAGCTGTTTGTGGCGACGGCGTAGACGTAGTCACCCAGGAATTCGTTGTACAGGATGCGCCCCTGCGAGGTCCCCCGAGCGTCGCCGGTCGGCCCGCTGGAGGCCGTGACGAACGCTCCAGGGGCCCCATTGGCCCCGATGGCGGCCACACGCAGCACGCCGTGCTCGGGCCGGGGGTTGACGGTGGTGTTCTGGAACGGCGCCCGGAACGCCATGTACACCACGTAGACAGTCCCACCGTCGGGTGAGATCGCCGGCGCGGAATACACCGACCGGTCGCCCTCTTCGGAGACCACACTCGGCGCGCTCCAGGTGGCTCCGCCGTTCGTGGAGAACGACAGCAGCGTCTTTTCGTTGTTGAAGCCGAACCGGCCGTCGCTCCAGGCGTCCACGAGCTCGTTGGTGGCGCCCTGGCCGGTGGGCGCCCCGTTGGCAATGTCCACGCTCGGCATGGCCGCCAGGTCGGTGCGCGCTCCGGCGATCCCGTC
>Ga0137379_10004976_pt1 | contig 12538 bp, 10 predicted proteins | sample SagtaG_18_FD_104812 | JGI IMG/M metagenome (GOLD analysis project Ga0137379, IMG submission 104812) | Vadose zone soil microbial communities from Sagehorn Ranch, Mendocino, California, USA - Sage2_L_80_16 metaG | ecosystem: Environmental > Terrestrial > Soil > Vadose zone | place: USA...
CGGGGAAGAAGGTCTTGAACTCCTGGTAGAGCTGGGCGGCCAGGGTCTTGTTGTGGGCGAGGACCAGGGTCGGCCGGTTGATCCGGGCGAGGACGGAGGCGATGGTGAAGGTCTTGCCGCTGCCCGTCACCCCCAGCAGGACCTGGTGCTTGTCCCCCCGCTCGAGCCCCGAGACCAGCTCCTCGATGGCCCGGGGCTGGTCGCCCCGGGGCTCGAAGTCGCTGGTCAGGCGGAAGCGGCTGTCGGCGGGGGCCGCGGCGAGGCGGGGCTCTTCGGCGCGCATCCGGCTCATTCAATGACCCCCTGCCTATCCCGATCCTTCATCGACCCCCCACCCTATCCCTCCCCACGTTGGGGGAGGGGAACGCTGTTACGCGAGAGGCTCCGCGCTTCATCGACGTCCTGCCATCCTAACTCAGGCGGACGCCGTCACTGGCCGATCGACTGTATCGACCAGGCTCCGTCCTTCCGCACCAGACGGAACGTCTGCTGGTGCGGTCGCAGAGGCTTGCCGTTGATCGTGTCCTTGCGGGACACGCGGACCACCGCCTTCGGGCCGTCGACCTCGACCGCGTCGATCGTGATTCCCACCTGCTGGAACGGCATGGACTTGAACGCCTCTTGGAGGCGCTTCTCCTCGTCGCTCGAGAGGTCGGGCTTCAGGGTCTTGAAGAGCGCGACGTCCTTGGTCTCGATGGCGCGGGCGTAGCCGGCGATCACCTGTCGCACCGCCCACTCGGCGCCGGACATGGCCGGCACATTGGCCGCCGTGGGGGAAGGGGGCGCAGAGGTGGGCGCCGCCGTGGACGGCGCCGGGGACGGGGCCTGCGCGGGAGGGGCCAGGCTCGGAGCCACGCCGGCCGCGCGGCGGGCGGCGTTGGCCGCCGCCACCGCCGCCGCAACCTCCGCCTCCCGGCGGGCCCGGTCGAAACCGTCGCCCGCCTCGAGGAACTGCTGGGTGGCCTCGGCGAACTGGCCCCTGAGCAGGAGGTCGTCGCCGGCGGCGGCCCGCGCGCGCGCCGCCTGCGCGCGCGCGTCCTCGGCCTGGCCGCGGAAGTGCTGGTTGAGCGCGGCCGTCAGCTCACCCGCCACCGGGTGGTGCGGGTCGACGGCGAGCACGCGGCGGAGGGCCTGGGTGGCGGCCGCGGTGTCGCCGCGGCGGAAGGCCTCGCGGGCCTCCCGCGCCGCCGCCTCGAGATCGTGGAGGGCTCCCTCGGCCCTGCGCATCAGCTCCCGGGCCTCGCCGTTCCCGGCATCGAGGTCGAGCACGTGCCGGGCCTGGGCGATCGCCGCCGGGTAGTCCTTGTTCTCCAGCTCGGTTCGCGTGAGCTCGATCTGCCCGGCGATGAGGGTGTCCTTCAGGATCCCCTCCTGCTCCCGGGCGATCTCGGCCGGGGGCAGCGGGGGCCTCGTGGCCGGCCGCGCGCGGAGCCAGGATCCTCCCGCCACCGCGAGCCCGGCCACCACGACCGCGCCCGCCCCAAGCCAGACCGCCTTGGAACGGCCTCCCTCGGAAGCCCGAAGCTCCTGCAACGTCCGCTCGGGCCGGGCGGTAACCGCCAGGTCGCTCTCCCCCAGCTCGATCCGCGTGGGGTCGAGGGCGGTCGCGCCGGTCACCATGTCCGGGAACATGGACATCGCCTCGGCGTCCGGCGCTCCCAGGGCCATGGCCGCCGCCCGGCCCACCGCGAAGGCGCGCCGCGCCCCCCGCAGCGCCTCCCGCATCTCCCCCGCGCTCCGGAAGCGGCGGCCAGGGTCCTTGGCGAGCGCCCGATCGACCACCTGAACCACGGGGATCGGCATCCCGGGCACCCATCTGTGGATCGGCTTCGGGTCCAGGTCGAGCACCTGGTACAGGACCGTGTGCAGGGTGTCGGCCTCGAACGGCTTGTGGCCGGCCAGGACCTCGTAGGTCAGCGCCCCCAACGAGAACACGTCGGACCGCGCGTCCACCTTCTCCCCCCGCACCTGCTCGGGGGACATGTAGTTCGGGGTGCCCATGACCGTGCCCGAGCGGGTCATGTCGGAGGTGCCCAGCCGGGCCAGTCCGAAGTCCATGATCTTGACCTGGCCGCTGGTCAGGATGTGGATGTTCGCGGGCTTCAGGTCCCGGTGGACGACGCCCTTCTGGTGGGCGTAGGCGAGGCCGTCGCAGATCTGCTCGACGATCGAGAGCTTGTCCTCCAGCCGGCGGACCCCACGGCGGTTGATGGGGTCTCGGAGGTCGGTTCCCTCGAGCAGCTCCATCACCAGGTAGGTGATGCCTTGCTCCTCGCCGAACTCGAAGACGGTCACGATGTTCCGGTGGCTGAGGGCGGCCACGGACTGCGCCTCGCGGTGGAAGCGTTTGCGGAACTCCTCGTCGGCCGTGAGGGTGGCGGCCACGGTCTTGATGGCAACGAAGCGGTTCAACACGAGGTCGTGGGCCTTGTACACCTCGCCCATGGCCCCCTCCCCGATCTTGTCGAGGATCTTGTATTTCCCGAGCTGCTCCAACTCCATCGCCTCGAAGGCGGCGGGCGCCGCGGAAGCCCTGCGCCGGAGAGAAATTTGCCAGAGATCGTATCACACGGGCACGCTGTCGCCTCGGGAAGGCGCGCTATCGGCCAGTGCGCTGGGCCCGCTCGAAGCGGACCCGGGCCCGCATGAACTCCCGGGCCGCGGCGGCGTACCTCTTGCCCCGGAACGCCGCCTCGCCCTCCCGGAAGAGCGAGGCCCCCTCCTGGAAGCTGTCGACCCGGCTGGCCTGGGCCTTGTCCGCGGCCTGGCGGGCTCTCGACGCCTGGCGCTGCGCTTCCTCGGCACGCGTGCGGAACACCGCATCGAGCCTTCCCGTCAACTCGCCGGCCGCGGGGTGGTCGGGAGCCAACTCCAGGAGCTTCCAGTAGGCGCGCGCGGTGTCGGCGTTGTCGACGGCGGTCCGCGCGTCGCCCGCTGCCTGGTCGATCGCGTCCCTCGCCTTGCGGGCCTCGGCCAGGACCTTCTTCGCGCCCGGGTCCTCGGCGTCCAGCCTGAGGGCTTTCTGGGCCTGCCGAGCGGCGTCCTCGTAGTCGCCGGCTTCCAGCCGCCTCCGCGCCAGCTCGACCTGGGTCTCCACCACGGCGCGGGCCAGCTTGTCGAGCTGCCGGTCGGCGGCGCTGGAGGTCGTGGGGGTCGGGGCCGCGGGCCCCCTGCGCGTCAGGAGGACCGTTCCCGCCGCGGTCGCCGCCAACAGGATACCGCCGATCACGAACGCGAGGGCTCCCGGGCGGGCCGGCTTCGGTGGAACCGAAGTCGGCGGCCAGCCTGAGCGTGAGCCGCCGCCCGAGGCGCTGCGCGACCCCGAGGCGGACCAGGAGGCGGCAGGCCCGGGGGCCGGGGGGGCGTCCGACGGACGGCGCGAAGGAACGGCGGGAGCACCCGCGCCGTCCGTGGCCGGGACCTCGAGCTCGGGGATGGTCTCGTCGCCGCGACCGGCCGCGATCACCTCGCGGACGAGCTGGACCGCCTTCAGGAACTCACTGGCGTCCGGGAAGCGCGCCGCCGGTTCCCGGGCCAGGGACCGGTCGAGGAGCTGCTCGACCACCGGCGGCAAGTCGGGCACCAGCTCGCGCGGCGGGCGGGGTCGCGCCTGCAGGACCATGTAGAGGACCGAGTGCATCGACTCGGCGTCGAAGGGCTTGCGGCCGGTGAGCAGCTCGTAGAGCACGCAGCCCAGCGAGAACACGTCCGAGCGGGCGTCCACGTGCTCGCCCCGCACCTGCTCGGGGGACATGTAGTGCGGAGTGCCCATCACCAGGCCGGTCCGCGTCATGTCGGAGCCCGACAGGCGGGCCAGGCCGAAGTCCATGACCTTGACCTGGCCGTCGGGGAGCAGGTGGATGTTCGCCGGCTTCAGGTCGCGGTGGACGATGGCGTGGGTGTGGGCGAAGGCGAGCCCGTCGCAGACCTGCTCCATGACGTCGAGCTTCTCGTCGAGGGTCCGGAGGCGCCGCTCCGCGATGGCTTGCTTGAGGTCGGTCCCCTCGAGCAGCTCCATGGCCATGTAGAGCTTGTCCTGCTCCTGGCCGAAGTCGTACACGGTGATGATGTGGGGATGGGCGAGGCGGGCCGCGGACTGCGCCTCGCGCTGGAAGCGCCGGCGTCCGGTCTCGTCGGCTCCGACGTCCGAGATGATCTTGACCGCCACGTGACGGCCGAGGGCGGCGTCGTAGCCCTTGTAGACGCTACCGCTCGCCCCTTGTCCGATCTTCTCGAGGATGCGGTACTTGCCGATCTGCTCCAAGGGACGCGCCGGATCTTAGCACGGCCCCCGCGGCTTCATCGGGGCGGCCGCGTCATCAGGTCCTCGATGACCCGCGCCAGCTCCGTGGGCGCCATCCTCTCGATGAGGTAGCGGTGGCTCTTGCGGGCAGTGGGGACCCACTCGTTGTAGCCGAAGCCCACCCGGGCGTGCATGAGGCAGAGACCCGGCTCGGACTCGGTCCAGTAATCCCGCGGGCCGCGGACCGCGTAGAGCACGGCCGTCTGGTCCCAGCTCTGCCGGTTCGCGAGCCCGTTGAAGTGGAGGTAGGCGGCGCGGACCGGGCTCGTCTCGGGAGCGGCCCGCAGCCGCTCGCCGGTGAAGACGCGCGCCCCGATCTCGAAGCCCGAGAAGACGACCGGGGTGGGCCAGTCGTGGAGGGCCCGGACGGAGGCCGCGGTGTCCACTTTCACGTTGTACTCGCCGTCGCCGTCTTCGAACCGCCCGTTGGGGAACTTCCCTCCCATGCAGACCCAGAGCTTGACCTTGCGCCGGACCAGCTCTTCGCCGCTCAGGGGGCTGGCCGCGTCGGGTGGCGTGTCGAGCAGGCTCTTCAGGTTGGTGAGGAAGCCGACCGAGACGATCACCACGCTCCCGTCGGGCTGCCCGGCCAGGACCTTTCGGTAGAGGGGGGCCGCGTCGGGGGCGTCGCTGCTCTTCGCGAGGCGGTGGGGGAAGGCCTTCCCCACCGCCTCCGCGTACTTCGACTCGGTGGGGTCGCCCGCGTCCTTCGGGTAGCCCACCTGGAGCCCACGCTGGCAGCCGATCGGGACGTCCGGCCGGCCGTACCAGGTGTTGATCGCGTCCAGGCAAGGCCCGACGTGCTCGTTTCGCGAGGAGATGCCCGCGGCCAGGATCTCCGCCTCCCCCAGGTCGGCCAGGGCGTGGAGCGTGGCCAGGGCGCCCACGTCGTCCACGTCGGAGGCCATGTCCGTGTCGAAGATGACCTTGACCGGCGGCCCCGCGGCGGCGGCGCCTCCGATCAGGAAGAAAAGTCCGGCGAGCAACCCTGGGAGGCTCGGCCGCTTCATGGCAACGGCCGGGATCATAGGAGGACGCCGGGGTCAGGTCAACGCGTCGATCCAGCCCGGGGCTGACCCCCGCTCCCTCCTTTCCTCCGCTTCCCGTAGAATGGCCACGTTCATTCGCACTGGACCGGGGAGGACTCATGGCGGACGACAAACCGACGCTGATCGACGCCCAGGCGGACGTGGAGGGCCGCCTCAAGGGCAAGGACGCGCACATCCTCGGCCGCTTCAAGGGCGAGGTGGACGTGTCGGGCCGCCTGTTCCTGGGCGAGGGGGCACGGGTGGACGCGAAAGTCGTGGCCGACGCCGCCGAGATCGCGGGCGAGTTCAAGGGCGAAATCAAGGCCCGCGCCATCACCCTGGCCGAGAAGGCGAAGGTCGAAGGGAGCGTGGACGCCCACCTCCTCGTGGTGAAGGAGGGCGCCCAGCTCAACGGCGCAGTCACCGCCGGTGGAGCGAAGGGCAAGGCCGCCCCCGCGAGCCCCCCGGCCACCCCTTGATCCTTCGCGAGCTGGCCGACCGCCTGGGCTGCGCCCTGCGGGGCGACGGGGCGGTCGAGGTGGATCGCGTCGCTCCCATCGACGCCGCGGGCCCCGGCTCCCTGACCTTCGTGGCCAGCGCGAAGTGGGCGGTCCGGCTCAGGACCACCCAGGCCTCGGCCGTCATCGTCCACCCCTCGATCGCGACCCCGCTCCCCAGCCTGCTGTCGGACAACCCGTACCTCGCCTTCGCGGGAGCGGTGGTGCTCCTGCACCCGAAGGCGGCGGCGCCGCCGGGCGTGCACCCCTCGGCGGTGGTCCATCCCACCGCGGCCCTCGGCGAGGGCGTGCACATTGCCGCCCTGGCCGTGGTGGGAGCACGCACCCGGATCGGCGCGCGCTCGGTCGTCCATCCCCACGTGGTGCTCCACGAGGACGTACAGGTAGGCGAGGACTGCGTCCTCCACTCGGGGGTGCTGGTGCGCGAGGGCTGCCGCCTGGGGGACCGGGTGGTGGTCCAGAACGGGGCGGTGATCGGCGCGGACGGCTTCGGGTTCGCGAAGGACGCGGAAGGCCGCTACCACAAGATCCCGCAAATGGGGACGGTGGTGATCGAGGACGACGTCGAGGTCGGCGCCCTCACCGCGATCGACCGGGCCGCGCTGGGCGAGACCCGGATCGGGCGGGGGACCAAGCTCGACAACCTGGTGCAGATCGGCCACTCGGTCACGGTCGGACGCGACACGGTCCTGGCCGGCCAGGTAGGGGTCGCGGGCAGCTCGACCATCGGGGACCGGGTCACCCTGGCCGGGCAGGTGGGGGTGGCGGGCCACTTGAAGATAGGGGATGGCGTGATCGCCACCGCCCAGACCGGCATCCCCCACGATGTGGACGCGGGGACCGTGATCTCCGGTTACCCCGCGATCCCGAACCGCGAGTGGCTGAAGGCGAGCGCGGTCTTCCCCCGGCTGCCCGAGCTGCTGCGTCGCCTGCGCGCCCTCGAGAAGCGCCTGGGCGGCGACCCACCCGACGAGGGATGACATCCCGGCCTCGAACTCGTTCTGGAAATAGTACGAAAGGTAACAGGCGAGGGAGGGTAGGGGACGTCTGAGCTAGCGCTCCTTCAGCCTCAGCTTGCCACCCGGCACCGCGTAGTAGCCCTGCCGGTGGCGGACCCGCAGGCCCTTCGGCTTGACCTCGACCTTGAGCCGGTGGTACCGGCCGTCGAGGACCAGGTTGTCGGAGACGAACCCGAGCACGTACTGGTTGGCCAGCTCGTCCAGGATCTTCTGGTAGATCGCGGACAGGTCCTTGTACGCGATCGGCGAGTACACCTGGCCGCCACTCGACTCGGCCAGGGTGTTCAGGATCGCGCGGGCGGAGACGTAGCGGTTGGTCCCCAGGCCGAAGTTGCCGTTGAAGGCGATCGGGTAGACCGTGACCCCGCTCGCGCGCACGAGGGCGATGGTCTCGGCCAGGCTGATCGCGCTCGTGGTGTCGTCGCCGTCCGTGAAGATCACCAGCACCTTGCGCCCGCTGGAGTCGGCCACCCGGGCGAGGTAGACGCCGATCGCGTCGTAGAGAGCGGTGTTGCCCGACCCCTTGATCTCCAGGATCCGCTCGAAGAGCCCCTGCTGGTTCTCGTCGTTGTAGCGCGAGAGACGGATGTCCTGGTCGAAGAAGATGAGCAGCAGGTCACGGGCCCGGGGGATCGACTCCAGGAAGCGCACCGCCGACTGCTGGCTGAGCCGGATCTGCGCCTTCATGCTCTCGCTGGTGTCCATGAGCATGCCGAGGTTCAGGCCCAGCGGCTGCTCGTTCCCCTCCCGGGCGGCGGGGGCGAAGACCTGGACGTTCCGGGCCAGGAGCGGCTTGCCGTCCTCGTAGATGACGAAGTCGTCCCGGCCCAGGTCGCTGACCAGGTTGCCCCGGGCGTCCCGCACGGTCACGGTGACGTTGACGACGTCGATCCCGCCCGGGTAGACGGGAACCTTCTGGGCGGCGGCAGGGGCCGGCCCCGGGAGGGCGCAGAGGACGGCGAGGAGGGGCGGGAGAAAGGTCCATCGGGTCCGCGGCATCTCCTCTGGCCTCCCCTCGGCCCAGGAGCGCATCCGAAACGGCGCTTCTTCGGACGAACTCCTAATGCAACACGTCGATCACCCGCACGGCCAGCTCGACCTTGTTGAACGGCGGCATGATGTAGACGCCGTGCGCTCCCTCGCGGGCGGCGAGGGTCGCCTCCTGCGCGATGCTCACCCCCTCGGCCTGGGCCTTTTCTCCGGAGCCCGCCTTCTTCATCCGCTCGCGGATCTCGTCGGGGATGCGCATCCCCGGCACCTCGTTGTGGAGGAACTCCGCGTTGCGGTGCGAGTACAGGGGCAAGATCCCCACCAGGATCGGGACCTTGATGTGCCGGATCATGGAGAAGAAACGCTCGAGGGTCCGGGGATCGTAGATGGGCTGGGTCATGATGTACTCGGCTCCCGCCTCGACCTTCTGCTCCAGCCGCCGGACCTCTTTCTCCGTGTCCGGCTTGCTGGGGTCGGCCCCGCAGCCGATGTGGATGCCCAGGGCGGGGCCGATCAGGTTACCCGCCAGGTCGCAGCCGTGGTTGAGGTGGTCCATGATGCGGATGAGGCCGATGGAGTCCACATCGTACACCGCGGTCGCGTCCGGATAGTCCCCCAGTTTCGGGGGGTCGCCGGTGATGGCCAGGATGTTGCGCAGGCCCAGGGCGTAGGCCCCCAGGAGGTCCGACTGCATTCCGAGCAGGTTCCGGTCGCGACAGGTGTAGTGCAGGATGGTGTCGATCTCCACCTTGGTCTGCATGAGCACACAGAGGGCCTGGGCGCTCATGCGCGCCGAGGCCCGCGGCCCGTCCGCCACGTTGATCGCGTCGACCTCCCGCTCCTTGCAGTAGTGGGCGCGTTCCAGGACCTGTCCGGGGTCGACCCCCTTGGGCGGGTCCAGCTCCACCGAGACCACGAACTTCTTCCCGAGCTTCCGGGCGAGCGCCGTCTTCTCCTCCCGTGGGACGGGGGTGGGGGCCTCCTTGGCCCGGGTCGGGGGTAGGACCGTGACCGTCTCGCGGCTCGGCTGCAGCATCCGCACCGAGCGCACGAGGTTCTTGATGTGGGCGGGAGTGGTGCCGCAGCAGCCCCCCACGAGGTTGGCACCCGCGGCGATGAAGCGCCGGGCGTAGGAGGCCATGTACTCGGGCGTGCAGAGGTAGACGTAGCGCCCGTCCACCAGCGCGGGCGCCCCCGCGTTCGGCATGGCCGAGAGCCTCGCGGTCGTGGCCACCGCGGCCATGCGCTGGATCGTGAGGAGCATGGCCTGGGGGCCCTGGCTGCAGTTGGCTCCGATCGCGGGAACCCCCCATCCCTCGAGAGTGCGGACCGCGTCCTCCGGGGTGTCGCCGTAGAGCGTCGTCCCTTCCTCGTTGAAGGTGAGGCTCACCACCACCGGCAGGTCGGCCGTCAGCTCGCGCACCGCCTCGTGAGCCGCTCGCGCCTGGTCGAGGGAGGGCATGGTCTCGATCACGAACAGGTCGACCCCGCCCTCGATCAGCCCCTCCACCTGCTCGCGGTACGCCTCCTTCGCGTCCTCCAACGGGATGTTGCCGATGGGGGCGAGGGGCTTGCCGATAGGGCCGATGGAGCCGGCCACGAGGGCGGCCCCGCCCGCGGCCTCCCGGGCGAGCCGCGCCCCCTCCCGGTTGATCTTGCGGACCTGGGCCTCGAGGCCGTGCGGGCCCAGCTTGAAGCGGTGCGCCCCGAACGTGTTCGTCTCGATCACGTCCGCCCCCGCCTCGAGGTACTCGCGGTGGACGCTCTGGACGAGGTTGGGGTTCGAGAGGTTCAGCTCGTCGAAGCAGCGGTTCAGGAAGACCCCGCGCGCGTAGAGCATCGTCCCCATGGCCCCGTCACACACCACGACGCCCTCGGCGAGGCGCTCGAGGAACGGCTTGACGGCGTCCGGAGAGGCTTTGGTGATCACGTGCGATCAGTTTAGCCGGTATGGTTCGATCGGGGCAAGACGCCTGAGATCCGAGGCTCCTTGCCCTTGTCCCAAGGCTACTTGCACCCCTATACTTGAGGCACCTTGACACCATGGCGGCGGGTCGTTGAGCGGGCTCACCGCGTCCGCAGTCGGCCGTCGGTCACGCTCGCAAGGTTACGCGGCCGGAACGATGGGCGGAGTGGCGGTCCGCCGGGAGGTAGCCCGATGGGGCTAAGCTCCGTGTTGGCGCACAGGTGGCGGGGGTTCTGCCTCGCTCTCGGCGTTGCAGCTCTCGGCGTCGCGGCCCTGCTGACGCCGTTGCCCGCCCGCGCGCAATCCTGCACCGCGCCCGCCTTCGCCACGCGCGCTGACCTTTCGACGACGGGCTCCCCCATCGCGGTGGCGGCGGTCGACGTCGACCGCGACGGCAGCCTCGATCTGCGGGCGACGACCCAGACGGCGGTGATGAGCCTCCGCCGCGGGAACGGCACGGGCGGGTTCCTCCGCCGAGGTGACGATCCCCGCGGGGGTCTCCACGTATTACTTCGTGGTCGCGGACTTCAATCAGGACGGCCGGCCGGACATCGCGGTGGTGAACGCCGCTGGACGGTCGAGTCTTCCTCGACGGAGCCTCTGCGGAGGCCGCCGGTCGTTGCTTCTGCGCCAATGAGCCCGCGACCCGCAAAAGGAATTAGGGGTCTTCGCGGAATCGTGTGGGTGAATCCGAGGGTCCGAAAAGGCTCCTGGCCGCTGTGGGAGCGGGTGCGAGGGGGGTGGCCGGGTCGCGAGAATCAGGCATACTCCGCGAATGCCTCCAAGGCGACGTCGGCTTCAGCTCCACGTTCTCGACCTCCCAGAACATCTTGGGCGTGGGCTCCGCGGACGGCGTGGTGTACGCTTTGCGGATCCCCTTCTCCGCGTGATCCGCTCCCTTCCTGGACTAGCGGGCGACCCGGAAAACCGTTTAGAATGGTCGTAGGAAGGGGTCTCGCTATGCCCGAAAGGGTCGATCCAAAAGAGAGTACGAAGCCCGACGGTGCACCCGGAAGCCCCCCTGGACGTGAGCGCTACGAAAAGCCGGCGGTGGCCTGGGAGGAGGTCCTGGAGACGAGGCCCGGGCTGATGCAGGGCTGCGCCAAGCTGCCCGGCCAGACAGGTCCGTGCGAGAGCGCCACCGCGAGCTGACATGTCTTATCGCTACGCACCCCGCCTGGCCTGGCAGCTCATCGACGGCGAGGCCGTCGTCGTTGACCTCGACCGATCCCGGACCCTGGGCCTGAACCGCGTGGCCTCGCTGATCTGGTCCTTCCTCCCCGAGCGGGACGAGGCCACCATCGCCGCGGAGATGGCCCGGCGGTTCGATGTCTCCCTGGAGACCGCAACGTCCGATGTGAGCGAGTTCCTCCGATCCCTCCGGGCGCAGGGCCTCGTGGTCGAGGCCTGATGACCGACGCCGGCACGGCGCCCGGCTGGCTCCGGCTCAAGGGCCGCGCCCTCGCCCTGGCCCAACCCCTCTCGGCCAATCTCGAGCTGACCTACCGCTGCAATTGGCGCTGCGTCTTCTGCTACAACCCCCGGCACCACGACCTCCGGGGGTTGCGCGGGCCGGAGTGGATCGCGGTCCTCGACGACCTCCGGGCGCTGGGGACGCTCGCGGTCGCGCTCACCGGCGGCGAGGCGCTCACCCACCCCGACTTCCTCGCGATCGCGCGGGCCGCCCGAGAGCGCAGCTTCGCCCTCCGCATCTTCACGAACGGCTCCCTGGTGACCGAGGCGATGGCCGACGCCCTGGCCGCGCTGGATCCGATCGGCGTCGAGATGAGCCTCCACGGCGCCTCGGCGGAGACCCATGATCGGACCACCGGCCGGCCGGGGTCCTTCGACGCGCTGCTCCACGGCCTGGAGCGCTTGCAAAGGCGGGGCCTCCCCCTGCTCCTGAAGACGCCCCTCACCTGGATCAACGAGCAGGAGCTGGACGCCATCATCGAGCTGGCGGCGCGGCTCAACGTCCCCCACAAGCTCGACGCCACCCTCACGCCGCGTGACGACGGAGACCGGAGCCCTCTCGAGTATCGAGCCTCGCCCGAGGGAGTGGAGCGGATGTACGGCCGGCTCGCCGAGCGCGGCCGCCTGCCTTTCACGGAGCGGGCCGCCGGGGCCGTGAACTGCGGCCTGGGGCGGATCACCGTGGCCATCGACCCCGAGGGCAACGTCTACCCCTGCCTGCAGTGGAAGCGGACCTCCCTCGGCAACGTCCGGCAGACTCCATTGAGGGATCTCTGGCGGAGCTCCCCCGAGCGCGCGGAAGCGGCCCGGGTGGCCCTGGCCGCCAACGAGGCCCTCATGGGCATGGGCGAGGCGCTCGCGCGCTTCCCGTTCTGCCCCGCCCTGGCTTTCCAGCGCACGGGCGATCCGCTGCGGCCCGACGAGACGCACACGCTGCAGGCCGAGACCGTGCAGCGGATCCGCGACCCCTGAGCGTGCACCTGGTCGGCGGCCTGCCCGTCGAGATCGAGCCCGAGGAGGCCCTGATCCCCGACGAGCGGAAAGCCCTCGCGCGGATCTCCCGGCACGGCGTCGGAGCGGGGGAGCGCGCCCTCCCCTTCCGCCTCCGGCTCGTCGCAGAGCCGCCCGGGAACATCGCCGACCCCGTGCTCTTCGAGGACGGCGGACCCGCGGCGATCGACTGGGTGGATGACCGCGTGCGCGTGAGCCACGCGCGCTTTCTGGCCGAGCTGGATCCGATC
>Ga0137379_10004986_pt1 | contig 12519 bp, 8 predicted proteins | sample SagtaG_18_FD_104812 | JGI IMG/M metagenome (GOLD analysis project Ga0137379, IMG submission 104812) | Vadose zone soil microbial communities from Sagehorn Ranch, Mendocino, California, USA - Sage2_L_80_16 metaG | ecosystem: Environmental > Terrestrial > Soil > Vadose zone | place: USA...
AACGAACTGGCCCGGTTTGCCGTCGAGTGCAACAGCCGCGCGCGACAGGCTTATATGGAGCAAACCGGAGAAGATGGTATTTCACTGCCTGATCCAATTGCCATGTCCATTGCTCTCGACCCCAGCGTCGGAACTGAGTGGAGTGCGCACTATGTGGATGTGGAAACCCACAGTGAGTTGACACGGGGCATGACCGTTGTGGATCGCCTCAGTGTGGCCGACGACGACCGGAACAAGGCGGTTTGGACCCCGGTTTTGGACAAGGCACGCAAGGCGAAAGTGTGTTGGACAATCGACACGAAAAGGTGGAAGGAAACCCTCCTTTCCGCGCTCAATTAGTTGGGGCCTGACATGCATGCCCTCCTGAGAAAACGAGGTGGCGTAGCACGATGGATGATCGGGATAGGTCTCATTACGATGACCCTGACATTATCTGTGCGGGCAGAACAGGTTTCACTGCAGGCGATCGTTACACCTTCCACAACAATTTTGAAAGATGGCCGCGTGGTCACCTTTGCTGTTCACGGTTTCATCGAGTTCAAATCGCTCGCCGAGCTGTTCCCTTACATCGAGTCCCAGACTCGACGCTGGCCGGCGAATGGCGGTCTCGACCACGCAGAGCAGCAGCGCTTGGCGCGCGAGTTGCTGCGCGGTGGAATTGAGAGTCGCGTTGTCTCGATGGCCGACGAGCGCCCCCTCGAAGCGCTGATAACGCATACCAGCGAGGAACTCCGGCAAGCGCTCGCGCACGTGAAAGAGCCGGTGCCGCCCAGTTACGCCGAGGAGTTTCTGGCCGTGCAGGAGAAATGGAAGCATTCATTGAACTGCTGGAGTGCTTCACCATCAATTCCGGGACGGGTACTCTCCAATTGGTATCCGATTGAGGAAGGCATCCAACTCTATGGCGCCACTTACGATTCGACGGAGCATTTCTGGCAAGCCGTGAAGTATCACCCTGAGATGACCGTGGCTGGGCTGACGGAGTTGCTCAGTCTTCTGGAGCACAGGGATTGGAGCCCGTGGCTCGGACGTCTTGATGGCGATCCTAGGATCTATTTGCCGAACGCCTACGCCGTGGAATTTCTGCGCTACAGCTTAGCGCCGGAACGGCTTCGCTGGTTTCGCAATGAACTGGGCCGTCATGACTTGCGGGCAAGTGATCACGCGCGCTCGATTCAGCAACGCGGCGGCAAACCCTTCCGCTTCAGCGCGTATGAAGAAAAGGTTCTGTGGGGCGATCTGGCCGATTTGTTCCACTTGGTTTACACGTTCTCTGCGCCCGAGGATCCCATTCGCAAGACGCTGGCCGATCGCCACTTTGACGCTATTTACTTAGATGAGAGCAGGATGGGTTTCATCAGCGAGGGATTCCGCTCTTTGATGCTGGAAATCTGGAAGGTGAAATATCTCCAGATGCCTCGGTTCCGCGAGGTGATCAGCTCTATTCCGAACGAAGTCCGGCTAGCACACTTCCTCAATGACGGCGATTCGCCAGATATTCCCATCCCGGTTTACGTTAGGTACTTAAACCAGATTCGCGATCTTGCGCGTGCGCAGCGCTGACGTGTGGGTTAGCGAGCAGCGCGGGGTCAAGGAGCAGCCAATATGGAGTCGCAGCAAAAACTCTTGGGCATGACGCGGCGCCAGTTTGTGGCGTCCTCCGCCTCCGCTTTGGCTACCGGAGGTCTTACGGCTGCCTTGTCGCGTGATGCCCAGGCCGCCGGAGTACCGCCGAGTGAACAGTCAGACCGGCAAGGCCATCATGCTCCTTTCCGAGTAATCATCGACACCGACCCCGGCGTGGACGACGCTCTAGCATTGCTGCTCGCCATGCGCTCGCCGGAGGTGAAGATTGAAGCCATTACTGCGGTCGCCGGAAATGTGCCGCTGGAGTTGACGCTGCCCAATGCCTTGCGAATGGTCGAAATCGCCGGCCGCACGGACATTCCCGTAGCGGCGGGCGCCAAGGCGCCTCTGGTGCGCCGTTTGGTGACGGCCGCTTACGCGCATGGCGAGAACGGACTGGGCGGCGCGGTCTTTCCGGAACCGAAAATCAGACCCATCGCTGAACCGGCAGCACAATTCATTCAACAATTAGTTCGGAGGTATCCCAGTGACGTGACATTGATCACCATAGGGCCGCTAACCAATGTCGCCACCGCATTGAATTCGGATCCGGAGCTTGCCGCGATGGTAAAGAGCGTGGTCATGATGGGCGGGTCTCTCGCGGGAGGGAACATCACGCCCGCGGCGGAGTTCAATGTTTACGTGGACCCGGAGGCGGCGCGCATTGTGTTTCAATCCGGCATTCCCATCACGATGGTCGGTCTGGACGTCACGCGCAAGACATCTCTGACCGAGGACCACGTGCGCCTGCTCGAGGCCGCGCAAAACCCCGTCAGCCAGGCAGCGGCGAAGATCGCCCGCAACGCGATCAACCACAACCGCGAGCGGGGATTTCTCGTGGGACCGAATATGCACGACTCGCTCGCCGTAGCGGGATTTCTCGATCCATCGCTCCTGAAATGGAAACAGTATTATGTCGATGTCGAAACCGTAGGCGAACTGACCGCGGGCGAAACCTTGGGCTACAGTCCCAACGCCGGCGATTTACGGCGCGCGGGGATGGAGAAACAAGTGGGGGTGACCATGCCGATTCGCGGATCGGCCCCCACGCTTGGCAGTACTAGAACGTCTCCGATCTTGCGCGATAAATTTGTGCCCAATTCCAACGTGGCCACGGACGTGGATTCCGCGAGATTCTTCGACCTGCTGATTGGTCGCTTATCGGGAAAGCAGTAGCCAGGTTTCTCTGTCATGCTGAGCGAAGACCGAGCTTCACTTCGCGAACCGCGGTCGCCATCGAAGCATCCCAACCGCTAGCATATGTGTTGGGGGGTAGGGATTCCTCGTTGGCCTCGCTTCTCGGGATGACAGGAAGCGACGTTTTTCAATAAGGTCTCTAGCTTTGAGGTGAACGATGAAAATTGGCCAGCTCTGGCTTCTGACAGCCGTGCTGCTGACGACCTGGCTCACGTCGTGGGGGCAAGACAAACGAAAGATCATCATCGATCAGGACGCGGCCGGACCCGCCGGAACTGACCTCCAGTCCACACTGCTGCTGATTCAATCTCCGAAGACGGAAGTCTTAGGCATAACGGTGGTGACTGGCGATCAGTGGCTCAAAGCGGAGGTGGCGCACACCTTGCGCATGCTCGAGATCATCGGGCGGACCGACATTCCAGTTGTGCAGGGCGCGGAATATCCGCTGGTGAGGAGAAAGGAGGAGACAGAGCTTTGGGAGCAACAGCATGGCTCTTTTGCATGGCTGGGGGCCTGGACGCCGCGGTTATATCATCCGCCGGACCAGGTGGGAGATATGCCTGAAGGAAAGCCCAGTACCACACCGATCGACGAGGATGCCGCGCATTTTCTGGTGCGGATGGTCCATAAATTTCCGAACCAGGTGACGATTTATGCAGGCGGCCCAATGACGAACCTGGCCCTTGCCATCTCCATCGATCCCGAATTTCCGAAACTGGTCAAAGAATTGGTGTTCATGGGAGCCAGCCTGAACCCAGAGACCACTGATCCGGAATTCATCAACACTCCGCGTCGCGAATTCAATCTGTGGTTCGACCCGGAAGCAGCGCACATTGTGCTACGAACCCCGTGGAGGAAAATTGTCTGCACCCCGGTGGATATTTCGGTGAAGACGCAAATGACTATTGAGCTGATCAACCGAATCAAGGCGGGCGACTCGCCGGCGGCACGCTATGTCGGCACTTATGCGCGACTGCATGGCGAATACAACTATTTGTGGGATGAACTAGCAGCGGCGGCGTGGCTCGATCCGAGCTTGATTACGAAAAAGGAAGCGCGCTTCATGGACGTGGAACTGCACCACGGCGCAGGCTACGGCAACACGCTGACCTGGACGGACCGGGATAAGCCTAAACTCCAAGTCCAGTCGGTCGAGTTGCAGGATGAGCTCGACACAGAGAGGTTTTACACGATGTTTGTGGAACTGCTGACTGCACCCACGCCACAAACTCACAGCAGCACGCCTTAGAACGGGGAGCGAGCTCGCTGCCCGGCGGCCCGATAAGCCTGAGCTTTATCGTGGCAGTTGCTCGAGTGCTTTCTCGGCCTGGACATGGTCGGGATGCTGCTTGAGCAGTTTCTGCAGCACGGCCCGAGCCTCCTCGGGTGCGCCTTCGACCGCATACACCCGCGCCAGGTTCAGGTAAGCCTGATCAAAGGCGGGCGCGACGCGGATGCATTCTTCAAAAATTGCGACCGCTTCGTCCCGCCGCCGGGTCCGTAGATAGAGGACTCCGAGATTGTTCAGCGCCTCTGGATACGCGGGACGGGAGTCTAAGGCTCTCCGCAAGTATTCGAAAGCACGCTCGGCATCGTCGAGTTGCGCAAAGGCCATCCCCAGGCTGTAGTTCGCCTCAGGATCCTGGGGGCTGACTCGAACAGCCCGCTCCAACACTCCGCGAGCTTCATCCCATCGCTTCTGCTGGCGGTAAGCATTCCCCAGGTTTTCGAGGGCGATCAGGTGCTCGGGGTTCAGCTTGAGTGCTTCTTGAAAGTACGGAATCGCTTCCGCGGTTCGCCCTTCCCGCGTGGCCAAAAGGCCGAGATTGTTCCAGGAGTTTGGCAGAGTGTCGGGATAGCTCGCATGAAGTTTGATCGCGCGCTCAAAAGTCTCCCGCGCTTCACCCGTCTTCTGTTGCTTCAAGTAGACGCTTCCCAAGCCGTAGAGAGCCTCGGCGCTCGAGGGATCGTCGCGAAGCGCAAGCCGGAAAGACGCTTCAGCTTGATCGAAATATTCCCGCTGAAAGAAAACCGCTCCGTACGAGAGATAGTTGCGCCGAAACTCCTGAGCATCGATCACGCCGGGAAATGGTAACGCCTTTGCTAGCCGTTCCGTGTCGGTTTGGGGGATGTTCTCGAAGTCTCGTCCGAGGTGCTCCGGATCCATGGATCCTCGATAAAGCTTGACGATGAGGCCTTTGTCATTGATCAACAAGGAGCTTGGAGGGCTGAGGTCACGGTGCCGGTCGAACAAGTACCGATAGAGAATGTTGTAAATGCCGGCCACGTCATCTGTCCCGCGAAGGATGGGGAATGCCAGGCGGCGCTCTCGCGCCAGCGCCAGAATCTTGTCGGCACCATCAGAATTACCCTCGCTAAGACCATCGAGGTTCACGGCGAGCAGTTGAAGGCCTTGGCTTGCCCACCGCGAGTGGAGCGCGTTGAAGACCTTCAAGTCTTCTTCGCAACTCGCTGACCCACTGACCCAGAAATTAAGCAACACGGCCTTGCCGCTAAATGCGGCCAGAGTGCGAGCTTGCCCCGTCAAGTCGGGAAGAGAAAAATCCGGCGCCGCCACGGGCGCGAGCAGCCAGGTTTCAACCCTCTCCCCGAGTGGCTCCTCTCGTTGCGCAATGGTCTTGGAGAAGGGCACGGTTTTAGCCTTGAAGGCCTCAATTCGAGACGGTTCAAAACCCTCTTCAACCCGCACCCTATGGTTGAGCGGAAGCGGGTGGAGTTCCTGCACCAACCCGCTCGGCCAGCGGATGGACGCCTTCACCGGACCTTTGGCGTCACCTAAGCCGAAGAATACTTCTTTGCTGTGCTGCGAAAGAAAGCCCGACCCCGCCCGAAGTGTGTGTGTCTGCCGGCCTTTTTCAGTTTCCACCGTAATCGCCGCACCGATCGCGTCACGATTACTCTTGCGGCCGCGAAGACGGAAAGCGATCGAAGGTGGCAGGTCCGTCATGACATTCTTCAAAAGCCGCAATTGCGGACCATTACGATTTTTCAGGAATACTTCCAGCCGCCCATCCCCATCGAAATCAGCGAGGGCGAAGGCCCTACCGTCCTCCAGAAAGTCCAAGCCCACCACCCCGGAAACGTCGGAAAAAGTCCCATCCCTATTGTTCGCGTAGAACACGTTCCGTTCAAATCCGCTCCACGTGCCGTCGGAACGGACGAGTTCATTGATAGCGGCCCATCCCTGTTCATAATCGGGAGAAGGCGTGGCTTCCGCGGGGGAGTTGGCAACCACCTGCCGCCAAAAAAAACTGTTCAGATCTTCTTCTCGGGTTGGGCGCATCGGTCCGGAGATCATGCCATTCGCGATGTAGAGATCGGGGAAGCCGTCGTGGTCAAAATCCCATGCGTCGCTCGACCACGACCAGCGGCCCATTTCCACTCCGGCGGAAGCGGTCGCATCCTGGAAAGTGCCGTCGCCCTTATTACGAAATAAGGAATTGCCCATGGCGTGTTTGCGATACAGTGCTCGTATTTGTTCAGGCGTATTCTTCTGGAAGAGTTCCTGCGTCGAGATACGCTTTCCGGCCGCGGTCCACATGTCAGCGACGTAAAGATCCTCGACTCCGTCATTGTCATAATCGCACCAGCAGACAGCCATGCCCGCGCCCACATCCTCAACGCTGGCTTGCGGAGCGACGTCGGTAAAAGTTCCGTCGTGGTTGTTGCGGTAGAGGTTCTTCCGCCCGAAGTCGTTCACGACATAAAGATCGGGCCAGCCGTCGCGGTTGTAGTCGTTCCAACCACAGCAAAAACTGTAACGAGTATTGTTTTGGTTAAGGCCTGTCTGCGCGGTGACATCGCGGAAGGTCCCGTCCCGATTGTTGCGCATCATGAAGTTGGGAGGACCGTTCTCAGCATCATAGTAAGGGGAGGGGTATTTGTACTGGTTCGTGCCCTGGTAATAGAGGTAGAGGCAGAAGTAGATGTCCAGCCAGCCGTCGCGATCGTAGTCGGCCACGGCGGCACCCGTGAAGGTCCCCTGCGGAGGGGTGGCAAACTGAAACGCCTCAGCCTTCCGGCGGAACTTGCCACCACCTTCATTCAGAAATAGCAGAGGACCGTTCGTGCGCACGACGATCACATCCTGGCGGCCGTCATTGTCGATATCCACAAAAAGTGCGCAGGCTGTATTCTCTAGGATCCCGAGTCCGGATGCCTCCGTGAAATCCTCGAAGGTCCCGTCTCCCCGGTTTCGATAGAGCCGGTTGGGAAGGCCGGCTGGCTGGCACACATAGAGATCGTCGAATCCATCATCGTCGATGTCTCCGACCGAAACTCCATTGTGTCCGTAAACGTCAATGCCACACGCGCCGTCGAGAACCGTCCGCCAGTAGTCAGCTCCCCGAAGCAACTGGGACGAGTAAGACAGATTGCTGCTGAATGCGGCCGTTGTGATGTCCACGAAAACGGGTCCTGCGGAGCGGCTTCGCGTCTCGTCCAGCGCCTGCCAACTTCGGAGGCGGAATTCACTCGCTGGAGAAGCCGGTGATGACATCGACGCTTCCCATTCGAGTTCCCAATTCCCCACGCGCTGCTCGCGGTAGAAGCTTCGCCCAGAGCCCACCAAATCGTATCGGACGCTAGTCTTCAGCCGATTAGGAACACGAGGCGCCGATGGGGTCACAAGGCCTACGCCAATACTCGCGACGTCAATGGCTGTTACTTGGAGTTCAGCGGTCACAATCTTCGAAAAGGGGCTCAGGGCGGATCGCAGTTCCTGAAGAAAGGCCTCCCTTCCCAGAACAATCTGCCGGGTGAACTTGTTTTTACGGATCTCGAGCGACGGGCCAGAACGCAGCAGCCGCGATTCGATTGGCCGGAACGACGACGCCGAGAAATCCGAGGCGAGAGCCTTCTCAAATTCCTGTACTTCTTGCGGAGATCGCAACAGTCCAGAGCTCCATTTCGCAAGAATTGCGGCGATCTGGTCGTGATATTTTTCGGTGACGAACTTGTCGAGACCTGCCTGCGTCTTGAGAAGCGTCGAGTCGAGTGGGGTATGGGCTCGATAGTGAGGGTGTAAGTGGAAGTCGCCGTCGGATGAGACCGTGTTTCGAGAATCGAGAGTCGAAAGCGAAGGAAAGGCGAGACCGCGCAGGCCTGTGGATACTAGCGCCCCGGACGCTCCCTGGCAACAGCGGACGACAAAGTCACGCCGACTGGGATCGACTGGATCAAGTTCGCCGGGGCGAAGATCGACCAAATGCCACGTCCTCTTTGCCCGACTCAGACCAATGCCCCCCAGATATCTACGTGTAGAGCTGAAATCTAGCAGTCACACTGGAGCCGGTCAAGGTTGGCGGATCCGGAGTAATTCGGCCATGTGATAGGCTTACGGGTCTCAAGCGTCAACCCTCATACTCCGGAGACTCTGCCGTTGAGCGTTCCTCGCATTACTGTGGTGGGCAGTTACGCAGCCGGCCTGACCATGAAAGTTCAGTGCCTCCCGAGCGCCGGCGAGACGCTGTTGGGAACTGGTTATCGCGTGGACTATGGCGGGAAGGGTTCTAATCAGGCCGTGGGCTGTGCGCGGCTCGGCGCGAAAGTCAGTTTCGTCGCCAGAATCGGAAAGGATGCTTTCGGGGAAATGGCGCTGGGGCTTTACCGCGACGAGGGGATTGATGTTTCCCATGTCACAGAAACCGCCAACGCCCCCACCGGTGTGGGATTTATTATCGTCGAGGCTGCCAACGGTCACAATTGCATCACGATTGATCCCGGAGCAAATGAGCTCTTGACCGCCGCTGACATTTCCCAATGCGACGCAGCATTCAATTCACCCCAGGTGGTGCTCACCCAGCTTGAAATTCCCGTCGTAGCGGCCGAAGCGGCCTTGTTGCGCGGACGCGGGTGTGGCGCGATGACGATTCTGAACCCTGCACCTGTCCGGCGTTTACCTTACTCCCTCTTGCAGATGGTAGATGTTCTCACGCCCAATGAAGTTGAAGCCAGAGTGCTCACCGGTCGAAGTCCGGACGCGCCCAGCGAGCCGGAAGCCGTTGCCCGCGAATTGATTCGGACCGGCATAAAACAGGTGGTCATGACGCTGGGTGAAAAAGGTGCGCTGATCGTAGGCGCGTCCTCCTCAACTCACATCCCCGCTGTGCGAGTATCGGCGCTGGACACCACCGGCGCAGGCGATGCCTTCAATGCCGGTCTGGCCGTGGCACTCGCTAGCGGTGCGAATCTCGAGGCCGCTGTGCAGTTCGCCGTCGCCACTGGCGCGCTGGCAGTTACAAAGGACGGCGTCATTCCTTCTTTGCCACACCGCGATAAAGTCCTGCTGTTTTACCGGCAACACGGGCTGACGCCTCCGAATTGGTTTTTGGCGGATCCGGCGGGCAGTTAGATTCCCAGCGTAGGTTCCTCCGCATGCACTGTTGAGCAACTCTTGCTCGACGAACTGTCGAGGGCCGGTTCCCATATACTGCGCAAGAGGAGCTGCACCATGAGAATGACCAGGGGGCTGTTGCTGGCTTTGATATGCGCGCCGTCCTTGCTCGTTTCAGCGCAAAACGATACAAATTCTGGGGTTCAATCGAAAATCATTGCCTTGGAGAAAGCCTGGAACCAAGCGTACAAGCTGGGGGACACGCGAGCATTGGAGGGAATCCTCGACGATCGGATTGTGCTGATTAACGACGACGGCTCTATTCAGACCAAAGCAGAATTTCTTGCCAGCGTGCACCCAGCGAAGTCCCAGGAGCAGCAGCTCGCGCCCGAATCGATGAACGTGCGTGTGTTCGGAAATACTGCCATCGCGACCGGAGTATTTCGAGCCAAGGGAGTCGAAGCTGGAAAGTCCTACGTGCGGCGGGAGCGCTTTGTTGATACCTGGGTTGATAGAGGTGGCAAATGGTCGTGCGTTGCCACGAATGCAACCCCCGTCCTCCACTGAACGATGACTGGCCTCGTTCATTTCGATGGGCTGGTGGGGTTTTGTCCTCGCCCATCGTAGAATTGTGAATACCAAGCTCGACTCAGACCGGTGCGTTTCACATCTGGGTGCGCAAAGGCTACCATGTCACAGGTTTCCGAGTATTTGTTGAGCCGGCAGCCTCGGGCGCGCTGGATGCGGGTTGATACGGCACAACTTCTCAAACGCTTTTTCTTCTGCGAGCGCGCGCTGCTGGTGAGCCAGGCGGCGTGGATCCCCGCAATCGCACCTCTCGAAATCAAAACCGGTCTGGCTCGTTTTATCTGGCAAAACGCAGAAACCGCGCACGCCCTGCGGAATCGGGTGTTCGAGCTTCGTTTCCCGAGCCGTCTGTTGGATGAGGAAGGAGCAGATCATGCGCTGATTGACCTTTTCAGTGGGGTTAAGGACTCACCTTCGGTTCCGGCATTCCTGCTAAGCGTAGGAAAGGTCCTTCTGCCGGCGCTTCGCGATTCTTACCGGGCATATCTCCATGATTCGGATTCAATAGCGGATGGTCCCACTCACCGGTTTCTTTTTCTGGCGCTTGCTGAAAAGGTGGAACAGATCAGCGCTTTCGAGCCATGGGCGGAGTTCGCACTCTCTGGAAATCCCGAGTTGCGCGAATACGCGCTCGCCTGGACGCAAGCGGTTGCGGATCGGCTTTCCCACCTGGGTGGCGTGGGAGTGGGGCCATGCCCCTCGTCGGCTGGCGAACAAGCCCTACCGGGATCAAAGAGCTACGCCATTCCCCACCGGCCAGCCAGAGACCCGCGTTTCTGGCCTTGCCGCTTCTACTGGCCGGACGTAGTCGATCCCACCTATCCCTACGGCGAAGGAATGCAACTGCAACTGCGCTCGGCCATCAGCCACCTCAATGAGGTTTGGGCGATCGAGGCTGGCGGCGCGATTTTGAGCGCCTTCGCCGATATTCTGCCGTGGGAGTGGATCCACAATTCTGCTCGCTGGACCTATGACGAATCGCGCCACTGCCGGATGGGCTATGAACGCCTGATGGCGTGGGGACTCAAGCCGGCCGAGATCCCTCTGGGTACTTACATCTATGAGAGCGCATCGAGCGAAGAACCGATCTACCTTCTGGGGATGCTCTACTTTTTTGAAACCAAAAACATCCGGCACAAACCGGCCCGCGCGCAACTCTTCCACGCCTACGGCGACGCCTTAAGCGAGCACGATATGGACTTCGATTGGGCGGACGAAACCATTCACGCCGGGTACGGTAAACATTGGCTTAAAGAGCTGTTCGCTCTTCGGGGCCAGGACTCGGCGGCTCACGATCAGGTCCGCGTTCGCTGTGAGAAGTTGGTGAGCGATTACGTGAGCAGCGCGACGGCGCAAGAAGTGACCGACCTCAAGCAGGTGGCGGGCGCTCTCATCGCCAAAGCGGCGGATCGGTTGTGATATGAACCAGACCCCGGAGCGCCTGCCAGCATGTCGTCGGGAAATCGGGCGACGCATTGCGGTGTTGACCGCCACGCTGACGCTGGTGTTCTCGGGGCTAGGCAGGACCGCGCCTCCGGCCGCATCTCAGGAAGTCCCCGGCGCGAACGCAACCACCGGGGAGACGCCGGCAGCCCACCTAGGCAAGGGTTACGACGCTTTGAAGCTAGGTAGATATGACGTGGCCGTCAGCGAATTTCGCGCTGCCTTGCAGATCGACCCCCAGCTGGTTCTGCGGGCAAGATTTCCTTTGGCCGTTGCGCTTTTCGAACAACATAAATCAGATGAAGCGCGCCGGGAGTTTGAAATCGTGCAGCGTGAAGTGGGAGAGCATCCCAACGTCTTGTATTACTTGGGCAGGTTGGACTTGGAAAACCGCTCTTTTGAAAAGGCTATTAGGAATTTGAACCAGGCGGTCGTCAAGCCGCCCTTTCCCGACACCGCTTACTATCTTGGGTTTGCTTACTTCAAACAGGGTGATCTGGCCGCCGCTGAGAAGTGGCTGAAGGAGGCTGCTCAGCTCAATCCGCGAGACGCTCGCATCCCGTATCAGCTGGGCCTCGTGTATCGCCAACAAGGGCACGAGGAGGAAGCGAAGAAGGCCTTAGAACTGTCCGAGGAGCTTCGCCGACGTGACGACCGCGAAGGCAGGCTGAGAGTTGAATGCGGGCAAAAGCTGGACCAGGGTCTCCCTGAGGAGGCGCGCACGATTTGCGAACAGTTGTATGATCCCGACAACGCCGAAAAATTGACCGCGCTGGGAACGATCTATGGCCAGCATGGTGACTTGGAAGCAGCGCTGAAGCCCTTGCGTCGGGCCGCGGAGTTGGCCCCGGAATCGCCCCAAATGCAATACAATCTCGCGCTGACCTATTACCAGCTCAACCGGTTCGAAGAAGCGCGCAGGCCCTTGGCCAATTCCATCCAACGATGGCCTGACTTATTTCAACTGAACGCCCTTTACGGAGCCGTCCTGTCAAAGCTGGGTGAGGACCTTGCCGCCTATCAGGCGCTCCGCCACGCACACCAACTCAACCCGCAGGAGTCGGGCACGGTGGACCTGCTCTACATCGCCACCCTCGGGCTGGCGCGGAAGAGCCAGGCAGCCCGTCAATATTCCGATTCACTTCGTTATTTCCTGGAAGCCGAAAAGCTACACCCTCAAGATCCGGAGCCTCACGGGCGTATGGCCGAAATCTATACCCTTACCGGTCGTCCTGCTGAAGCAATGGCAGAAAAGAGGAAAGCTGAGCGACTGCTAAAGGGCATCGGCAAAGTCCAATAAATTGCGGTCC
>Ga0137379_10004988_pt1 | contig 12519 bp, 10 predicted proteins | sample SagtaG_18_FD_104812 | JGI IMG/M metagenome (GOLD analysis project Ga0137379, IMG submission 104812) | Vadose zone soil microbial communities from Sagehorn Ranch, Mendocino, California, USA - Sage2_L_80_16 metaG | ecosystem: Environmental > Terrestrial > Soil > Vadose zone | place: USA...
ATTCCCAAAGAAAACGGCGCGGAGCCGTTTGATAATTTCAATGAAAAAATTACTGCTGAGTGTTATCGCTCTAATGCTGAGTTGGGCAATTATGAATATATAAGTTTTAACCTGGGGCATACGCTGGCGGATTGGCTTGAAAAATCTGAAAAAAATCGAGATGTGTTGCAGCAAATAATAGCTTCCGAGAGAAGACACTACGAGCGCTATGGTGTTAGCAATGCGTTAGCACAACCCTATAATCATACAATTTTACCCCTTGCAACCTTCTACGATAAATGGACACAGATTTTAGGGGGGATAGCGTCCTATGACCATCTCTTCAAGCGTAAACCACATGGGATGTGGCTCTCTGAAACGGCGGTAGACCTGGTAACCTTAGACATTGTAGCACAATGTGGCATTGAGTATGTTGTATTAGCTCCCTGGCAAGCAAAAACCTGGCCTGACTCTGCTGGACCGTATAAAGTGAGGTTGTATTATACGCGCAGCATTAATGTCTTTTTTTATAATGCTGATCTGTCGGGGTCAGTTTCCTTTGATGACTCGATGACAAATGATGCGTATGATTTTGCTAATGCACACCTGGGCAGAGAGATGTTCACCTTAATTGCGACGGATGGCGAACTCTACGGACACCACAAAAAGGACCGCGATAAGTTTCTCTATCATGTTGTCAACTTTGCTGCTCAACAGAAAGGTGTTGAGGTTATCACCCTTGAGCGTTACCTAAAGCTCTATCCTCCAACAAGAGAAATTGAAATATGGGATAATAGCTCATGGAGTTGTAAGCATGGGGTGTCCCGGTGGGATGCAGGGTGTGACTGCACGAACTTTGGCGATCCAGGAAAAAATGCCTGGAAAGGAATATTGCGACGGGCACTTAATGCTCTAGCGCTTCAAGCCTATGAACTGTTTGAAGTTGAAGTGCGGGACGCATTGCCTGAGCCGCATAAGGCACGTAACGAATATATCTGCCTTCATAATGGCTGGATGACAGAGGGTGATTTTTGGGGTAAATATGGTAGAAACCATCGTAAGCCGGATGATGCAGAGATAATTTACAAAACAATGCTGTTACTCGAGGCGCAATACTATATGCAGCAGGCATTTACAAGCTGTGGTTGGTATTGGGAAAGTTTTGATAACTATCAGGCACAAAAAAATCTGCTCTTTGCATATCGAGCAATACATTTAATTCTTCAGGCAACGGGGGTAAATTTTGCTACCAATTCCCTTGATGACCTCGCAGCAATACATCAGTGTATACCAGCTTTGTATGAGCTTGAGCCGCTTGAGTTTGAGCAAAAGATGAATCCTCTCCTGAAGCGAGGAAACTCGACCCATCTTTCCTAGTCCGTTTGACAACATCTGATTAATCAGGCACTCTTTACCCAGTAGTTATTCAGGATGTGCTTGTGCTATCTCCATGGGGAAGAGGAAAAGAGATACATGCTCTGCCCACGTTGTGCTTTTGAAGGGGAGTTAATTGATGGTGGCTGCGCGCATTGTGGTTACGGTCGCTCACGTATTTCGTCAGGGCCTTTGCACTCGATAGATCGACGTATTGCAGTCTATAATTCGATTGATGTAGCAGTGCATGTATTGGCGCCTGGGGATGTGCTGCGGCAGGGGCGCTACCGCTTGATCAAGCAACTGGCTCTACCAAAGAACCAGCAAAGCCAGGGAACAGCATGGCTAGCCAGTGATACCCAGATGCTCAGGGACCTGGTGGTGATCCGCAGGGTGATTCCCCCTAAGGAATTAGCTACAAATGCCGAGCAAGCAGTGCGTACGGCAGCATTACACCTGGCTATCCTTGGCCAGCACCCCGGCTTTGCTGGTCTTATAGATGTATTTGGCGAGCGGGGTTTCTACTATGTTGTATTTGAGCATATCGAAGGCAAGAGCCTGACAGAGTTAATACAGGAGCGCGGCGCGCCTTTAGCAGAGCGAAGCGTTACTGAATATGGACGACAGCTCTGTGAATTATTGCAGGTCTTATCGTCGCAACAACCCCCGCTTGTACATGGCTCGATCAATCCAGAGACAGTCATTGTAAGTCTCCATGGGAAGCGTGTGTCACTGATACACATGCCGCTCTTTGCTCCGGCGCTTTTGTCAGAGACAGAAGCTAAAACAGCAGTCGGTTACTTGGCACCTGAGCAGGTACATGGTAGTACAGAGTGGGCATCAGACATATATGGATTGGCAGCGACGCTGCACCACGCTCTGACCGGGTATGATCCGAACGAGCACATGACTTTTTTTTATCCTCCCATTCGCAGCTTGAACTCAGCCGTCTCATCGGGTATGGAGGCGATCCTACAGCGAGCCCTTCGTGCCTCAGTGGTGCAGCGCTACCATCAATCTGCTGCTATGCAGCAAGACCTGAAGTCTTTAGCGGCAACACGACAGAGCCAAAATGGGCGAGAGGGCGTAGTAGATAGCCCTGCATTTAAATCAGGCGCCATGCTCGAATGGCGTCGACGAAAAGAGACTTTCACTCCTATCATGTTTTGGACAGTTTCTATTGGGTTATGTTTGTTGCTGCTCAGTACACTTCTTCTTACTACAGGGCATAATTCTCCTGCTCGTCGTACACAAAGTCTCGACACTACAGCAACTATCGCTGCGATACAAAATGCTACTGCTACATTTGTAGCCCAACAGGAGACAGCCGACACCAACGCGGAGTTAACGCCCGAAACGCAGATGTATACGAAGGCGGGTATAGGCATCAGCGATGGACACTTCATCTTTGATGCGTATGCACCCCGTACCGATGTTGCACTCAAGCAACAGGCTATACAGGCATTACAAGCTAGCGACATGAGCACAGCGGCTGACCAGTGGATGCAGGCAATTTCTACCGATCCCACAGATGGCGAGGCGAGAATCTACAGCGAGAATCTGGTGTTGCTCCAGCACAGTCTCCCTTATGTCACTGTTGTCCTCGGTTTAGGATTTGATAAGCTTCCAGAGATGTTGAGCACCGACCGCGCCTATATGCAGGCAGCTTTTCTTGCACAGTACGAGATCAATGAGTTTGGTTTGTTGCCAGACAACCTTTTTTTACGTATCCTCATCGCGAATTCAGGGCCGGATAATGCTAATGTAGCGACAATAGCACACTTCATTGTCAATGACGTCGTCCATGACGGCAATCCTGATCATATCATTGCCGTTGTTGGCTGGCCCACGAGTTTGCAGACAATGCAAGCATCTCCAATCCTTGCGACCGCACACTTACCCCTCGTCTCGCCGACAGCCTCGAATGAGGAATTGAGCGGTATCAACTCATATTTCTTTCGTATCAATCCTTCTTATAAGATACAGGCAAACGCCCTGACAGCGGCGATACAACAAATGCATGCCAGAACTGTACTTGTAATGCGTGACCAAAGTGATCCTGAGAGTCCGTCAATAGCTGACGCGCTCGTTGCTCGGTTGAGGGAACTCAAGGTCACAGTCATTAACCGACCTGAAGATGATTTTACTGAAATGATAACTACTGTAGGTGAGTATCGGAACACGATCAAGGAAGCTATTGCCGACAACGTAAATGTTATTTTCCTGGCAGGATCGGACGTCGATGCGATACGACTGGCACATGCAGTGGGTGTTGCCTTTAGGAATCAGCCTGCAAACCCGGTGCTTGCAAATCTCAAGATCCTCGGCGGTAACATGCTGGCACTGAATATGGGCTTACTGTTGGGACAGTGCAGAGATGGGGCTGGGGACGCTTGTAGCAATCCTGCTGATGCATCCTTAGCAGGCGATTATCCACAGGATATGCAACGTCTGAGCTTTATCTCCCTGGGAGATTCACAGGAATGGAATGCACTGCACCTGTCGGTAGTTATGCTACCTCCTTTTTTCACTGATTGGGTTGGGATCTATCAGAACTCTGTGGTGGCCGATAAAAATGCGCCCTCTCCTGATCAAGATGTTATGTTGACCTATGATGCCTTGCAAATAATTGCCAGGGCCGCGCAATCGATCCAGGGGTCTTTGGCGGGTCAGCCAATCCATGATGCCCTGACTTCTCTGGGGGAAGGAACCACGCCGGTATTTCAAGGAGTCAGTGGGCGCATCCTATTTGATGCCCAGGGGAACCCGGTAGACAAGGCAATTGCAGTTTTGTATATCCAGGCTTCCGGCGGCGCGAACATGATTAAACTGAGAGAAATTACTGGAACGTTCCAGGTAAATTGATTCAATCGGTGGACAGGCGTTCTGAGTGCGTGGTAATAAATGTCATGTGTATCTCCTTATATAAAAACGGAAAGGGATGGGGTATCTATGCGATGTCCTCGTTGTGGATTTGACGGAGAGTCCGTGGGAGGCGGCTGTGCCCGCTGTGGTTACGGATATATGAGTATGTCATCGGGTCCTCCGAGTTTAGCTGTGCAACGCTCCTCATCGACCTCAATGCCACTTACGCTGCAGTCGTTGATGCGCGGCGATGTATTGCGCCAGGGGCGGTATCGCTTGATAGAGCAGTTGTCCCTGCCGGAGAATCAGCAAGGTCAAGGAGCTGCGTGGTTGGCGAGTGATGCCCAATCGTCTACCCGGCGAGTAGTGATACGTGAAGTAGCCATGCCCGAGGGATCAGCTGCCGATAAGGAACGGGTGGTAGGCATGATTGCCTCACGCATGGCAGAATTGGGTCAACATTCAGGCTTTCCTAATTACATTGAGGTGTTCAATGAGCGCGATGCCTACTACATTGTGCTACAGCAGCCTGAAGGCGAAAGTCTCGCTTCAGTGCTAAGACGCCAGGGCGGCGCATTACCAGAGCGTGTCGTGGCTGAATATGGGCGACAGCTTTGTGAAATACTAACCATCCTCTCGCAGCATCAGCCTCCGCTTGTACATGGTTCTATCAATCCCTCTACAATCATCGTTAGCTCTGATGCAAAGCGTATAACTCTCATACATATGCCCTTGTTTCCTCCGAATGAATCGTATGCAGGCATGGGAAAAAGCCCTTCTGGCTATCTGGCACCAGAACAAGCTCGTGGCATCGTCGAACCTTCATCGGATTTATATGGAGTAGCAGCAACGCTCCATCATGCCGTCACCGGCTTTGATCCACGTGAACGCATGGCTTTCTTCCACCCCCCCGCTCGTCGTCTCAATCCCACAGTTACGCCGCGTGTGGAGGAGCTGCTTGTCCGCGCGCTGCGTCTCTCTGCTCCACAACGCTATGCTCGCCCTGCCGATATGCTGAGGGACTTGAACACCTTAATCCAATCATTTCCGCCAGAAAGCGAGCGTCCCAGCCCCGTCACTGATCCCTTACGTTTCAACGCGTCAAATAAACGCCAACGAATCCGGATTAGTAGTCCACGCAATATGGCTATGTTTGGCTTAATCGGCGCAATCGTGCTTTTAGTATTTCTCTTTGCCACACTACCTCTATTGCGTATAGGCACTGGAGTGACTCCTGCGCTGGATACTGCCCAGCAAAATGCTACTGCCACAAGTGTGGCACAACAGCAAGCTGCTATGAATGCAGAACTGGCGCTCGAACTCCAGAGTTTCCAGAAAAAAGGCATTGGCTTCAGCGATGGCCGGCTTGTTTTTGATACCTATACCGGCCGCAATGATGCCGATCTGAAAAAGCAAGCAGCGCAAGCCATCCAACGCAATGACCTGAGCAGCGCCGTCAATTTCCTTACCCGGGCGGTTTCCGCTGACCCAACCGATGGAGAAGCTCAAATCTACAACGAAGACCTGCATATCCTCCAGAGTGGAACCCCTTTCGTAACCGTTGTCCTGGGGCTCGCTGTCGATAGCTCCGTCGTCGATTTTTTGCTAGGACGCACGGAAATGCAGGGAGCGTTCCTGGCGCAACGGGAGATCAATACTGGTGGATTGTTGCCACATGGCCTGCAGTTGCGTCTATTGATTGATAATTCGGGTGCCAATAATGCAGATGTGGCGACAGCAGCCCAGTTTGTCGCTAATCGAGTCTCCAAAGCGGGCAATCCCGACCACATTATTGGCGTGGTTGGCTGGCCGTTTAGTTCGCAGACCATCAATGCTCGCGATATCATCGCCTCTGTCCATCTTCCCCTCGTCTCTGAGACTGCTTCCAGCGTGCGCTTGAGCGGCAGCAGCCCGTACTTCTTCCGCGTGAATCCACCGGATAATCTACAAGGCAATACCTTGGGAAAATTTGCGGCCCAGCAGCTCCAGGCTAAAAACATCCTGGTCATGCGTGATCGCACCGATCCCTATAGTGTGTCGTTGGCAGATGCCTTTACCTCCAGTGTAAAAGCGCTCAATGCCAATGCCATTAATAAGAGCGTTGATAACTTCACCGAAGGGACTACCACAGTTACACAATATGAGAAGATTATCCTGGATGCAATGACACAGAATGTCGATACAATCTTCCTGGCCGGACTCGATGTGGACGCGGTACGATTAGCTCATGCTGTGGGCGAGGAACTGCGAGTCCGGCCAGGCGACTCATTTTTGACCAATCTGCGGATCCTATGTGGTGATGCAGTCGATACTAACTTACTGCTGGGGCAAGGGAGTGGTCCAGATGCGACGATCGCCAGCATGTTCCCACAGGATATGCGGCGCCTGACCTTTACAGCCTTTGGTCATCCAGACGAATGGACATTTCTGGGGTACCCAAAAAACCAGCAGCCACTGTTTTTCGCGAACTGGGGCAGCATCTACCAGAGTTCGACGGTGGCAGAAGACAATGCGCCCCCTCCTGGCAATGATGCAATCTTGACGCATGATGCTGTGACGGTAATCGCGAAAGCGGCCACCTATGTGCAGGGGCCGTTGACGGGGCAAGCGGTGCGTGATGCACTTGCATCGTTGGGCAGGGGCAACATCTCTGCGTACCAGGGAGTCAGTGGACGTATTCTCTTTGATCCCGAGGGCAATCCCATCGATAAGGCCATCGTCGTGTTGCGCGTCAAGGGTTCAGGCAACACCAATACTATCGAACTGATACAAATTGCCGGGCAGTTCAAATAAAGCGAATGCCACTACAGAGGCCTGTAATGGCATTCGCTCCCACGGAAATGAAAAGCAAGCAAGATGCGAAACTCCTTCCGAACGCAGAATGCTTGCAAGCAACAGAGCAATATGCTATACTCACCTCACATCCAGGAGTATCAAGCAACGAAGACACGGCCTAACCAGAAATGGAAAAACCTGTAAGCGGTGCCGGTATCTCGGTTTGCAAATGAAGAAATCTTCATTTCTTCACCCTGCCTGCTGACACAAGACGCTAAATATGGTATGATAGCAGTGGCATGGATTTGACCGCTGTGGGGTTGCGGATGCAGAGGCTCCCCTCGGCTTACTTTTTCGCTTGCCCAACTGGTCATGCGAATACTATCCTCCAGAGAGAAGGAAGGAGGCGATTTCGTGGAAAACGCATTTCCTCGCTGTCGCAAATGTAGTGAAGGTGATCTGGTTCCGCTTTCGGATTTCGGTAGCCAAGGAGCTTCCATTGAGTACAAGGCCTGGGTTTGCACCAACCCTTCCTGCCTGTACAATATAAAGATCCGTAACGGCGACATCATCATTAACGAACCTATTAGTGATGGATCACTCCATTCGTATCGCAGCAACCGTTCATAAGGTGAGATACCAGGTCGCACGTGGAGCGGCTTCTCATCTGAGATTGAAAAAACTGGAGTGAGAAGGCAAAAGGCATGAGCGAGTTTCTCACTCCTTTTGCCTTCAGTCATATCTTTGGGCAATAACTCAAGTTGATCCTCTAACTCCTCAGAAATCTGTAGAAGGAGACTCTGTGTCTGAGCAAGGCTTCAATCCCTTTAAAAGTAGTTTGAGTCGTACGCGCCAACTATTTAGCCGGGTTGGAGATGCTTTTCGACAACCTGACATAACTGATGATTTCTGGGATGAACTGGAAGAGACTCTCATAAGTGCCGATGTTGGCCCCAGCACCAGTGCCTGGCTTATAGAACGATTGCACAAACGTGTTGCCGAAGAACGTATGCACAATACAGTCCAGGTGCAGCGCGCTCTACGTGAAGAACTGGTGGCTCTCCTGGGGAAGCCATCATCTTTGCGCTTTGCAAAACAGTCTATCCTGACAGTTATTTTGGTGATTGGAGTCAATGGCTCCGGTAAGACCACCAGTATTGCCAAGTTGGCCCATCGCCTTACCAGAGAGGGTCACAAAGTTATTTTGGCGGCCGCTGATACATTCCGCGCTGCCGCTATTGACCAGCTCAGAGTCTGGGGGGAACGCGTCGGAGTCCCGGTCATCAGCCAGAATCCGGGTTCTGATCCAGGGGCAGTAGTCTATGATGCAATTCAAGCAGCAGGCACACGAGGAAGTGATGTGCTGATTGTAGATACTGCTGGTCGACTTCACACCAAGTATAACCTGATGGAAGAGTTGAAGAAAATCAATAAAGTTATTCAGAAGCTCTTGCCAGAGGGACCTCAAGAGTTGCTCGTGGTAATTGATGCTACTACTGGTCAGAACGCCCTTTTACAGGCGCGTAAATTTGCTGAGGATATTGGTCTGACCGGGGTAATCATCACGAAATTGGATAGCACAGCCAAAGGTGGTTTTGCCTTCGCCGTCGTCGACGATCTAGGAGTACCCATTAAGTTTATTGGTACGGGAGAAAAGGTTGAGCATCTTGCCCCCTTCGATCCACAGAGTTTCGTGGCCGCGCTCTTTGCGCAAGACTGACGAGGAGGTATCTCATGGTCAAAGAAGCTATTCCCCCAATCTCAGCCCAGGCATCCTCCGCCGACCAGCCTAAACCAGGTGTTCACCCATCGGGTAATCTCGCAGTCAAATGTATAAAATGTAAAGAGCTTTTGTATGGACGCGACTGGGAAAAGAACCTGAAGGTATGCCCGCGTTGCAACTACCATTTCAAACTCACGGCTCAGGAACGAATTGATCTCTTGGCAGACCCAGGCAGTTTCGTGGAAATAGACGACGATATTATCTCTGTTGATCCGCTCCACTTTGTCAGCCGTTCAGAAGTGTACGCAGATAAACTCGAGGAAAAACGCCAGGACACCGGAATGAACGAAGCAGTTGTAGTTGGCCACATCACAATTGAAGGGCTGCCACTGGCGCTCGCAGTGATGGACTTTCGCTTCATGGGAGGTAGTATGGGGTCTGTCGTCGGTGAGAAAATCACCGATGTGATTGAGTTCGGCATTGAACGGCGCATACCCGTACTCATCTCCTCTGTATCCGGTGGTGCACGCATGCAGGAAGGTTTGTATTCGCTTATGCAGATGGCAAAGACCTCTGCTGCCCTTGCCAAACTGGGAGAGGCCAAGATCCCTTATTTTAGCTTGATAACAGACCCTACCACTGGCGGTGTAACCGCCAGTTTCGCTATGCTCGGTGATATCACCCTCGCCGAACCAGGAGCGCTGGTGAGTTTTACCGGTCCACGCGTGATTGAGCAATTCATGCATATCAAACTCCCTGAGGGGGTCGTGAACTCGGAATTCGCACTGCAGCACGGTATGATCGATGCTGTAGTACATAGGCGTGAATTAAGACACACACTAGCACGGCTACTACATCTCTATTCACACAACAGGAATATGTAGTTGGGAATGTTCGATCAACCTTGAACCTCGAACGAAAGAGGGGGAGAAAGATGGCTTATGATCTAGAGTTTGAGAAACCACTGGTTGAGCTGGAAAAAAAGATACACGCGCTGCAACGTAAAGGCGAGCACCTGAAGCCTGATGAACGTATACAATTGCAGCGCGCCGAGCAAGATCTGCAACACCGAACCGAAGAGCTGTATAAAAACCTCACAGCCTGGCAAACTCTACTGGTAGCACGCCACAAAGATCGCCCCTATGCCGCCGATTATATTCGCCTCATATGTGATGACTTCTTCGAATTACACGGTGATCGTTCTTTTGGAGACGACCATGCGATCATGGCAGGCCCGGCAAAGCTTGATGGCACCACAGTATTCATGGTCTGCCATCAGAAAGGCCGTGACATGAAGGAGAAGCAGTATCACAACTATGGCTTGGCGCACCCGGAGGGATACCGCAAGTCGGCTCGTGTAATGCAGCAGGCCGAAAAGTTAGGCTTCCCCGTTATTTGCCTGGTCGACACCTCAGGAGCATCTCCTGCCCTTCCCGATGAAGAGCGTGGGCAGGCTGAGGCGGTCGCCTATAACCTATATCTTATGTCGCGCCTGCGTGTGCCCATCATCGCCGCAGTAATCGGGGAAGGTGGTAGTGGTGGAGCTCTGGCTATCAGCGTCGCAGACCGAATCCTAATGTTGGAGCACAGCATTTACACTGTGGCCTCCCCAGAAGCGGCCTCCTCTATTCTATGGCGCGACCGGGCCTTTGGAGCACAAGCCGCCGAGGCCATGCGCATCAGTGCGCGTGAACTCAAGGCGCTTGATCTTGTTGATGAGTTGGTTCCAGAGCCCCTTGGAGGCGCCCACCGTGATCATCAACTCACAGCTGTAAATCTCAAAGCGGCCCTGCTCAAGCACCTGGCAAAGCTGAAGCAACTTCCTGTAGATGAGCTTTTAGAACAGCGCTACCAGAAGTTTAGGGCTATTGGCAAGTTTGGCCGAGTATCCTGATTCCGGGTCAAGCATTAAGAGCAAGCAGCGAAACGTGCATGTCTACTCCCACTGGCCCTCGTCGCGAACATTCCAGCACGTATGTGGTGCAGGATCGCTCCAATGAAGAAGAACTCACCCGCCTGCACATCCAGGATCACATTGGAGATGATAGTTTCTGACCTAAGAAGCGCACCGTTGGGGATGATAGAAGAGCCACGAGAGACACCTGGGAGATAGCTCACATACCATGCCACGACCTTCCAGGGCAATCGCATCTTAATGCTTGAGCGGAAGTGGAAAGACATTTCGGAAAGAAGGGGTTTCCCATTACTTTATGTGGAGGCGTGCTCCATGGTACGCCAAAGAGGGATGCGACGGAGAGTCAAGGCCTCTTTACAACTCCCTTGCTCACCCCGTATAATAGAAGCGCAACAAGACATTTATCTTTTTCTCCAAATCGTGGCCGCTGGCTATACGTGACAAACATGGTCAAAGGCGCGCATAGTGTTTCACTACTTGAATTCAAGGCATGTAGTGCGGAGTGAATCTCTTCAATCCGGGCTGCATCTCCCATCTCTTTGAGAACAAGTAATCCATCACCGCCTGACACAGGCACAATGACCGTTTCCATGCCAGTATGCTTCACGTGATACCTTCCTGATTATTTGTGATTCACAAAATATGAGGAGTAGAGCTTTGACGACACGTTCACGCAGCAATTACGCGATCATTCCACATCCCGAAAACGCATGCATTCTTCTATTACAGGAGCGCGATGGCTGGACGTTGCCGCGACATACCGAAGAAGGGGCAGCAACGATTAATCGAGCTATAAAGCAAACATTTGGCTTGGAGGTGACAGTCCTCTATGCGGCTTATGAATACAATGGTGAGCAGGAAGATGGCATGGCGGCTCAGCAGATAGACGTTCTGGAAAATCATAGCGCTGGCTGGCAATTGCCTGCTGCTGGGCGTTGGGTGAGCGCTCAGCAGCTTCCAGAACTGACGCTGACTGTGCCAGGGCACGCTCAGGTGATTGGGCAATGGTTCTGGGAGCGCGAGCAGTCTCACCATGCTGTACAGCGGCGTCCATGGGCTACGAGAGGCTGATACGCGACGATGCTGGCCTGGTTAGAGGGGCAGCTTGCCAGGCAAGGGTATCAGGCGAGAGAGGTTGAGCAGCTTGCCGTCTCTGATTTGTCGTGCATTCTGCATATTCAGACCAATCGGGGCGAATTGTACCTGAAGTGCTGCGACCCAGCCTTTCCGCATGAACCCGCTCTGACGCAGGCGCTCTCGCAGTTCTGGCCTGCTTCTGTCCCGCGGGTGTTGGCGATCAACCTGCCACAGAACTGGATGCTGATGGAGGACGCCGGGCAGGTACTGGATGAACGGCATCCAGAGAAAGCGCGCGATCTGGCCTGTTGGCAGGAAATTATCTCGGCATATGTCGGAATGCAGATTGAGGCCATTAGCCAGCGCGATTATTTGCTCAGTCAGGGCTGCCCAGATCGGCGTCTGAAACTCCTGCCAGGGCTTTTTGAGGCAGCGCTGGCTGATAAAGAGATGTGGTGCATAGGTCGAGAAGGAGGGTTAACGCACGAGGAGTTGACGCGACTGCGCGGTTTGATGTCCAGGTTGGAGGGAATGTGTGAAGAATTAGCGAACTATGGAATCCCAGAAACGCTGCACCACGATGACCTCCACGCAGGAAATATTATGGTCAGAGAAGAGCGCTTTGTGTTCTTTGATTGGGCAGAGAGTTTCATTGCTCACCCCTTCTATTCGTTGGCCATTATCCGGCGCTATGCGCGCTTCTTTACCAGTGAGCAGTTTAGATGCGATTGCTCTGCACAACGTCACTGATTTCTGCGTGTCGTTCATGGTTGCACATATTCCGTGTTAGAATGGGTTGTATATTCTCTAG
>Ga0137379_10004993_pt1 | contig 12512 bp, 9 predicted proteins | sample SagtaG_18_FD_104812 | JGI IMG/M metagenome (GOLD analysis project Ga0137379, IMG submission 104812) | Vadose zone soil microbial communities from Sagehorn Ranch, Mendocino, California, USA - Sage2_L_80_16 metaG | ecosystem: Environmental > Terrestrial > Soil > Vadose zone | place: USA...
AGGGCCTTGTCGAGAGCGGAGTCGCGGCTGTTGGCAAGATCTTCAGGAGGGAAAGTGGGGACCTCGATATCCGGAGGGACACCAGAGCCATCGAACGCCTTGCCTTCCTTAGTGAGATAAATCTCGTTGGGGAAACGAAAGGTCCAGCCATTTGGAAGCGTGCGACCGAGAACGTCAGAGAAGACGCCTTGAGTATTCGCGCCGACACGGGTGACATGAGGCTGGCGGTCGAGAATGGCCATTGTGAAAGTTTCGGCGGCGCTGACGCTATCGGAACTCGTGAGCAGGACGACGGAACCGCGGAACCCTGGCCGCGAGCTGACGTGGACGAGGACGGGCTGCGGCGGCGTGCGGTGGTCTGGATCATGTATGTCGTTGCGGACCACTTTGGAATAGGCAAGATACTCTTGTGTAGCGAGGCGTGAGGCGATGGAGATGCCAAATACGTCGGAACCTCCTCCGTTGATACGCACATCGATAACCAGGCCAGTGAGTTTCGCTGAATCCTTGAAAATGTCGTCGAGCGCAGTTTCCAGCGCTTCGAGCTGCTTCACGAACTCGCGGTCGTCGGAATAGCCGTCGAAGGAATGAATGCGCAGGTACCCGACGGAATCGGACGACGCGCCGTGTTGTGGCGAGTCGTAGTGCAATAAGCCGAACTGCAATTGTTTCTTGCAGAAGTCACGCAGGCCGCCGCGGACATATTTGTTTTCTATGATTTCGGTGATGTGAGCCGCATTTTTCTTCTGCATGGGGTCCGCAGCCGGACGGTAGCCGTGAAATCTCTGCTGGATGGATTTGGCAGCGATGCCGGTGTGGGCGTCGTACAATGGCTCGATCATGTCGTGAAAAATGCGGAAGAGTTCTTCGGGCTTGATCGCCGGCGTGACCTCCGGTCGAAACTTCTTGTCCACGGCGAGCCAATCAGTCTGGCGCAACGCGAAAAAGGGATAGTGCTCCGCGAAACTCTCCCAGAAGACCTGATAATTCGTGAGCGGCGTATCCGCCAGAGTCTGTCTACAGGCTTCGGGCCGCGACGCGCTGCGGCGGAGCAGAATGCTCGAGACGCTGCCGTCTATGTGGAGCCAGCGAGTATCCTGCGAGGTTCCCGGCGAGACGCGGAACGTGTCGTCACCGCTGGTGAAGATGATCTCGTTGGGTGTGCCCACACCGTTTTTGTGCGTCGCCTTGAGGGCGGGGATGCAACTCAGCGTTGTGATCTCAGAACTGCGCAGGTCGTCTCCCTGGAATTCGATGAGGGCTCCATATCCGTCGGTGAGCCATAGTCCCTCGAGGGATTTCGTCGACAGCTGGTTCTGTGCACTGGCCCAGGCGCCAAAAACAAGCAATACGGCGCCGACAACAAAAAAGGTGAACCCGGCGCATGGCCGCTGTGACTGCCGTTGTAGGTTCATGCAGGCCTCGCCCAAGATGCAAATCCGTTCATCGTGCACCTCACCTTTGTTGCCCTCAAAATAATAGTCAACTCGCGCGTGTGGCAATCCGGATTTCGGCGCGGGACAGGGCGCATCCGACAATTCTGGATGAGTGGTCGGCAACCCATACCTTGGGATTACTTCGAGCGAGAAGCAGATTCCCCGAAATTGTTGGAAACATTAAAAACGCAGAGTAAGGAATGGAGGCTTTGGAAGGAGCGAACGCGCTTGCAAAGCAGGTGCTCTCCCAGCTGAGCTACACGCCCACAGTCGGAGTACCGTTCATTCTAAGGCATTTCCGCCGATTCCAAAATCCGTTCCTTTGCTTTTCGGTCATCACTGGAGTGAACCCCTATTTTGAGACAGTTTTTGGTGGCCGCACTTCATCGACTGAGGGCGAAAGATCTAAGGCCGATCCTTATTGTCATACTCGCCGGGAACATCGTCTTGCGGAACCTCGTGCGTGGTCACTTCGGACTTGTCCGCATCCGGAGCGTCTTCCACACCGCTGATGATCCCAGCCTCGAACGCCTGCCCTTCTTCGAGCAGCTCCTCTGCGCTCTCCGAATCCACGTTCTCAACAATGGAAATGCCCTGAAGGTCTCCAGCTCCCACACCGGCGCGCGTTCCCAGACCCTTCGGTTCCAGTGAAACGGTCTCGACGCTTTGGCTCTTTCTTCGCACAGACGCTGTTGCACGGACTATCTTCTTTTTGCGCGAAACCTCGTTTTTCGCAGGCTTGCTTTTCGCGGCTTTATTTTTTGCCGTTGTTTTTGTTCCCGCAGCTAGCCTCTCTTTCCGCTTGAACTTCTTGGAAGTTCTCGGCCTTTGCTTCTTTTGGTTCTTTTTCCGATTCGTTTTCTTTATGCTCATCACCGCATTCTACCACCGACACACCCGTAATTGTCCGCACTGCTACTGCCGGCCCGTGATTCGCGGCTTGCCCACGGCGAACATCACCCGCCTGCCACCACCGAGCAGGGCGTTCGCTTTGCGTAGTGCGGATTTCAGAGTTTACAGTTCCGGTTCTCTGCGCTACTGTCCCACGACAATTGGCCTACTCCGTGCCTGGGGTTACGGCTCTCTTGCACAACCAGACCCCCCTAGCGTCTGCTCGAAATCGACAACATCGTCAGACGTTCCTGTGCCAGTGTCCGTGGTATCGCCCAGACGGTCAAAAGACTCGTATGAACCGAGTGGTGCTCGAAAAGCGAGTGGCTCCGTCTCTGCGTTTTGGGGAATAGGACTCAAAGTTAGTTCGTCGGATTTGAGGTGACGCGAAGCGCCTGCATTTCCGATCATTGCGACAAAATTCTGTCACTCATGAACACGCACCGAGGCGTCTCCTGTGAGCATGGGAATTTGCTTCTGTTGAGAATCCGTTGCCCTTACACGGACGATCGACAGCTTTGAAGAACCTTCTCCGATTGCGCGCACGACCACAGACGCCAGAGTTCCTGTGCCGTTCACTCCCACAGTTTTTGGCTGACGCGTTAAGGAGATAACCGCTTGGCCGAGCTCCTTGTCGATATTTTGCACGAGGGCAATCTCCTGAGTCCCACCGGAAAGCAGATCACCATGATGCACTTCCTCAAGGCTCAATATTCGCGGGTCATATTGGAGCAGGAAAGGAACAGAGAACAGATCTTTCGCATTCTCAACGATCAGGTCAATCGACGCCTTCTGTCCAATCTCCAAGCTTATGTTTTGAGGCTCCAAGCGAATGCGAGTAGGTTCGAAGCGAACTGTAGTGGGAGGAAGCGTTGGAGCAAGCACAGCGTCCTCATACCGCACTTGGATGTTCGTTTCAGTACCGGCACTGACAGGCCGGAGGTCCGCTTGCATCAACGCCGGGAGACGAACGATCCGGGGCACCAGCACAATCAACACTTCATTCTCCTCATGATCCGTTTTTTCGCTTGAGAAGAGATAGCGAAGGACTGGAATATGCGCGAGTCCTGGCCACCCGTTGAGCGCTTTCGAGTCAACATGCTCGAATAAGCCCCCGAGGATGCTGACTTCGCCCTCCTTCAGGCGAATGTCGTGTTCGATTTTGCGCTGGCTGATAATAGGCTGCTGGATACCGCCAATCGTGCTCGTTCCTGTCACAGAAGAGACTTCGATCGACAGCTTCAGGCTGACCTCGCGGTTCGGATGGATGCGGGGCGTAATATCAATGTTCACACCGACATCGATGTATGTGAATTGCGTGTTTACGAGAGGATTTACCGAGGCTGAGGTTGACGAAAAACTACCCGTTGCCACGGGTACGCGGTCGCCGACACGGAGCTTGGCCGGTTGTCCATCGACAGAACGCAGTTCTGGGTTCTGGATAATGTGTGACGTGCTGTCGGTGAAAAGTGCATTGACGGTGGCTCCTGGCAGCGTGATGCTGTAGTTTGTGGCTATGTGGCCAAGCTCGCTCAAAGGTGCCTTTGTCTTAGTCGAAGAAGAATCGCTTGGCGGCGTGTACGAGAGTGTGGCAGCGCTTCCCGGATCGATACCCAGTTGATGCACTTTGTCACGTCTGGCCTGGAGCACCTCCACCTGGATAACGACCTCGGGCTTTGCGTTGTCCACATCGTGGATCATTTTCGCCGCGAGGGCCAGCTTGTCAGGTGTATCGCGGATCACGATAGCGTTTTGCGAATTCAGTTGCTGGACTCGCTTGAGGTCGAGTAGCTGTCTCAATCCGTTCACAATCTCAGTCAGATCTTGTGACCACACCGTGTTTGACAAATAGTACGTTTGCACAATCTGTTCCTCGTAGTCGCGGCGCTTTTGAGGTTGGTCCGGGATCACCATCACGATGTTCTGCGTGACAGGCTTCCAAAAAGCCTTCGCTTCAAAAGAAACGACATCAAGCGCCTGCTCGAGTGTGACGTCGGCTAATTCTACTGAGATCCGTCGCGCCGGGAGGTCGGGATCGAATATCACCGTCAGGCCAGCGAGTTTGCTGATCGTTTCATAAACAATCTTCGAGTCGTTCACCATCTTGATGTTGATCGGTGACTTGGATAGCGGTTTCAATTCGGGCGGACCCTCAGCTAGTGCGTGAAGGGCCTGCGGCCCGAGACCCTGAGCGGGAACGCATTCAGATCTTGTAGGAACCGCCAACGCAGCATTCAGTCCGATCACAAGCAACAACTTTAGAATGGAGCGCAAAGCAACACTCAGCATGTCTTGTGCTCCGGGAGGTTGCTCGTTAGCGTTTGCACTCCGGCGTTCCTCCCTGGCAATACTTGCGGTTTTATTCATCAATAGGTACGTCACACTTCTCCGATAAAGCTTGCCTTCGTCTCAAGACGCAGATTTCAGCCTTATTCGTGTCTGTCCGAGGTAGACACAAACACCGGGCCAGGTGGAAGCAAGGGAGCGGAAACGCCGAAAAATGGATGCGGCAACTGCTCCAGCTTTTGCTTTTGATCCGCGCTTAACTGGCTGTACATCCTGGACTGGGCCTTGGCGTCAATAGCCAGAATCTCGCCGGAGATGCTAGACATATTTCTGGCGAGCTGATCGATTTCTGCATCGGGCGCAGCCGCTTTCTGGGCCGAAAGAAGGGCGTCAGAAGCTTGTCTCAGCTGTTCAAGCAGGGGCTTCGACACTGTGTCCTCCTCGTTGAAGATCGCTTTCGCACTCGCCTGTTGGCCTGCGTTCAGCGACAGCATGGCGGTTAGCATAGCGACGCGATCCGCACCTCCCGCAACACCAAAGGCGGCTACCGATGGACCGCTTTGCGTCGAATATTGCTGAGCTGAGGAAACGGCGTGGACCGCAGCCATTGAAAAAACCGCAACCGACACATACTTAGCGAGGGTTTCCTTCATGGACCGACTCCTTTGTTCCGGATTTGAACCCGCCTTCAGCCAGCTAGGACGCTGTTGTCGCGCGGAACGTTTTGTCGATCCTGTAAGACTTCCGTAAGAAGTGAGCTTACAAGCGCCTAACAACTGAACCGAAAAACGAAATCGGACAAACGAAGGCCGAGCGAGGTGCAGTGCAGTCGGTAACGAGCCTTGCCCCTTAATGAGTGCACCCTTCTAGAAGCGCGTTCCTGGTTCGACTAGAAAATAGCTCGCTGAAGGCACCTGGCGTCTGAGAGATCCCTGAGTCGGATGGCGTAGAGCGAACGTACATGTAGCCCACGCTGCGTACCCCGCGGATGCGCGTCGTGCCGTCTGGCAAAGGTCCAAGTTTGCGTCGCAAATTGCAAATGTGAACATCAATACTGCGGTCAAAAGGACAGTACTCCCGGTCCGAGACCTTTTTCAGCAGGTCTCTTCGATGAAGGATGCGTCCGTTGCAACGCAAGAAGACTGTGAGCAAATCAAACTCGACGGTCGTGAGGTCGATGAGCTCGCCCTTGCGGCGACAGGTACGCGAGCCTCCGTCCAGGGAAAGATCATCCACTTCCATGTGTTCCGGAGTGACGCGGGAGTCGCGTGCCAACCAAGGTGTCCGCCGCCTGGATATTGCACGGATTCGGGCGAGGAGTTCACTGGGATTGAATGGCTTGACTAAGCAGTCATCCGCTCCGAATTCCAGTCCGATGATGTTATCTACTTTGTCAGTTTGGTCGCTAAGGATCAAAATACCGACCGTCGAATGAGCACGAAGCTGCTTGGTCACCTCTAGCCCCGTCAACTGTGGCAGTTTTAGGTCCAGGATCACAAAATCGTGCTCTCCAGAAAGGCCATGCATCAGCCCTGACTTGCCGTCATGCGCAAAATGAACCGTCATTCCTTCCCGCGCCAAATGCGCTTCGAGCAACTCACACCTCTCTCGGTCTTCGTCGATTACCAGCACGCGAGTCTTCAGGCTGAGTTCCCTTCTCGTAGCCATTTTCCCTGTCCCCGCATTTACCCGTGCTCTCAGAGAGAGCAGCTCTCAGTGAGCCAAGACGCACACCTGGTTTGAATCGTTGTCTCTGTCTTGCAAGGTTATAGTAAGAAGTGAACTTACAAGTGGTTTACAACAGAGTCGCCGGCAGCGAGTCAAAAGCGCTTTAGCGGCAGATTTAAATAGGCTCAGTTTTAAACTCTTTAGAAGTTGTGAGCCTTTTTCGAAACGGCATGGCCTTGTCTCGGGCAAGACTAAGGAAACGGGATGAATTTGTAGCCCGACCGATGGGCGGTCAGAATGTGACGGGGCGATTTCGGATCAGTTTCTAGTTTCTGCCTCAACTGGGCGACGTGGACGTCCACCGTTCGCGTATTCGGAAGCCCTTGATAGCCCCACACCTGTTTGAGAAGTGCGTCGCGAGAAATGCGCTCATCCGGGTGCGAAACAAAGTACCGCAACAGCTCGAATTCTCTCGCAGTCAATTCGACGTGCGAACCGTCGCGGAGAACCTCTTCTTTGCGAAGATCCACGATCACGCTTCCGAAACAGAAAAGAGAATCAATTAATTGGGGCGGCGAATTGTTCGCGCGACGAAGCAACGCTTCCATTCGCGCCAACAATTCCGCAACTTCGAAGGGCTTTATGAGGTAATCGTCAGCGCCGGTCTTTAATCCTTTCACTCGATCATTGACATGGCCTCGCGCCGTAAGCATCAACACGGGCACATTCATGCCGTGGCGCCGCAATTGACGGCACACCTCAAATCCGTTTCGACCCGGCAGCTGAATATCCAGGAGCAGGAGGTCGTACGCCTCTCGAAGGGCCTGCGCCAGCCCCTGTTCGCCGTCCTTACAGGCAGTGACAGAGTAACCCTCTCTCTCCAAACGCTCGTGCAGAAGAAGGGACAGGGTCAGTTCGTCTTCGATGATCAGGATCCGATTCATACGCTGGGCGCCTTCTGGACGTGGTGTTGACCGGGATGCGCAGGCAAGAAGAGAGAGAACGAGGTGCCGGTGAGTTCCGAACTTTCCACCTCGACTATTCCCCGATGGCTTTCCACTGCACGTTTCACCAATGTAAGACCTAGGCCGACACCGGGTATTTGCGAAGTCTCACTTCGTCTGCCTCTATAGAACGCTTCGAAAATATGTGGAAGGTCGAGCGAAGAAATGCCCGGACCTCGGTCCTCGACCGAAATCTGTACCCACTCCCCCTTCGCCTTTCTTACCCTTGTCGCTCGGATGGCCAGCCATCGTCCCGCTGCAGCATACTTGGTGGCATTTTGGATCAGGTTCTCGAGACATCTGGTCATCAAACGAATGTCCACATCAACCAGCGGAAGAGCCGGCGCAATCTCGATCTCCAGCTCCATACTGGCATCCTGCAAAGCTCGCTCGCATTTTGCCAGGGAAGTTCGCACCATTTGCTCAGGAGAAATCGCGGTAGTGCGTGGAAGGAGTCCTGTCGATTCAACCCGCGCGAACACCAACGTCTCCTCAATCATATGGGAGAGTTCCGACGCGTGAGAGCTCACGATTTCGCCGTACTTGCGAGCCTCTGCCGAACTCTCGACCATTCCTTTCTTGAGGTTGTCAGCCGCTAAACAAATAACCGCGAGAGGAGTGCGCAATTCGTGGGATACGCCGAGAACAAACTCTGTTTGCATTTGCGCTAAAGCGCGCGCCCGCTCCGTGAAAGCGATCAGTGCAAGAATTCCCAGCGCGAGCACGAGAAGAACGCCTCCGCCCAAGAGCAGATTCCTCTGACGAAAGATGGCCATCGCCTGGTCGAGCGACCCCGCCCTGTATTTCACCGACATCTTCCACAAACCGGTCGCGTCCACGACCGGCGGCAAGCTCGTGCCGCAGGCCTCCGGCTTTTGAATCAAGAACTCGGATAAGCCGTTTGTGGTTGTCAGAACATTGACTCCCGAAGTGCTTGCTACCACCCTGGTCTCGTTCATCGATGAGGAGGGCAAGAAACAATCCATACGAAGCTGAAGAAGGTTGATACTCCCATCAGGACGAACAAACTTGCCTTCTGGCGGCGCGGCCTCCGAGCGAAAAATAACTCGCGATTCCGCATCGGCGGTTTCATCTAGTATGAGGATGTCGTAATCCGAAGAGGTTTTTGGGAAATAAACTTTCACGAGTCTTGGCAACAATGTGGTTTGGATGTAGGCGGCATCCAGGACTACCAGACCCCATCGCGGAAACGGGACCGGACCACTGTCACGCGTTAATTTGAACGACCTGGAAACCGAAGCCGGACCTCCGAATGCGTCCGGGCTTGTAAACTCGGGTGGAATCGGAAAAACAAACGCGGGGTTTCCATCAATCATAACCTCCGGTTTCAACATTCGAGCAGCGCTCACAACTCCTGCTTGCGAAAAGATCTGCAAACCAGCCTGGGAACGGACGGGGCCCGATAAAGTTGTCCCCACGAACGGCAGTGTCAACTTGGCTAAATCTTTTTGCCATTCTTCTGAACTGATTGAGGGTTCGCCAGCTACAAGGGGTTTGGGGAGTCCGTTGAAAGTTCCTTCATCAACAATATAGATTCCGCGCACGAGGTTAGGATAGGGAGCGAAACGAACCCACTGCCCATATCGGTCTGAATATTCGGAAAGACTCGCTGCCGGAGCTTCGAAAAACGCGAAAGCGCGAGTTATCTCAACGTCAAAATCACTTTCCACACGAGAAAGCGCCGTGGTCAGGTTGGCTCTTGCGCGCTGACGCTCCGCCTCACCAACCTGGTTGATCCAGTGATACTGGATCAGCCCCAGGACAGTGAGGAGGCTCAAGAGTACGCCGAAAGCCCACAATCGGCCTGACCGGTATGATCTCCACGTTTGACGTAAATCGCTGAGGATGGTCAAACTCGAGCCTCGATGTCTGCTCTCCCTTCGACGCTCTCGGACCCCCAGAGTTTGCTTGTTACTTTGAACGCGCTCGAAAAACGGACTGGGATCCGGGATGCGTATATCAGTTCCAACGCGAAAGCTTCGAAATTGCAGGATTTGAGAGGCTGTACCGTGCCTTGGTTAGACAATCTCCAGACATCCATTCCATTTCTGGCTGACAAAGTGAGAATCCAGTTTGGGCGGTTGACGTAGTCGCCAGACGGCGAATGCTTCACTCGCTGGAGCTCGCCCGTCTTTGTCGAAATTCAGTAGTACTGTCTTCGGGCTTGATGAACCTAATGAAGGTAAATTGCGTACCAATTGCAATGAATCGGAAACTCATCGGACTTCCAGCTCCAATAAGTCGCCGTTCCCTGTTGCGGAGGGGCGTGCCTTTGCTTGGGTCTATTGTCACGAAACCACCCACGTGGTTGCTTGGATCGATCGCAATGGCGAAGGGCGCACCCTCCGCGGACAGCGATAAACTCGAGCACATTTTCGAACTCCCACCGTCTTCATGTAACCCCTGGATCGAGGCACTGGAAACGCGCATCCCTAGCAATACGCCCGAAATCCCGGCCAAAATAACGGTGCAGGATGTTCTAGCACTCATGCGTTTTCGAATATGACCCTTCTGTGTTCGCCTCATTTCACACCCAGCCCTCGTCTTCCCAGGCGTTCTTTTTCATCTGGACTCTGGCTAGCACATTGGAAACGAAAAATAACCATAAGCACCGAAATCTACGACGCTGGTTTCGCCGTCTGCGTTTGAGGACGCACATCGTATTCGGGATGCGGAACGTCCATGATCCATCTATCGAACCAGCCCACAATGTGGTCGAGACGTTCGATGCGATGCCATGGCTCTCCCGAACGCGAGAGCTCGTGAGTCTCGCGCGGAAAGACAACCATGGCGGTTGGGCGTTTCAGGAACTTGAGCGCGCGGAACAGTTGTTCTCCACCTGAATCCTGGGGAGTGCGGTAGTCCGATTCACCCAAAACAAACAAGACAGGAGTGTGGATATTCTTGACAAAGGTTATAGCGGAACGGTTGGTGTAGTCTTGCGGGTCTTCGAAAGGTGGCGCTTGAAACCAACGCGGCTGGAAAAGAGTGAAATCGGCCGTATACCACCATGAAGCCCAATTGGATATGTCGCGTTGCGATACGGCCGCCGCGAACCGATCGGTATGGGTGATCGTCCAGTCGGTCAGAACGCCGCCGCCGCTCCCACCAGTCACAGCGAGTTTTCTAGCGTCGATGTAGCCACGCTTCAGGAGTTCGTCCACACCGATCATCAGGTCGCGGTAATCATCGCCCGGATAGTGATACTGAATGATGTTTCCGAAGTCTTGGCCGTAGCTGGTCGAGCCACGCGGGTTGAGGTAGAGGACGACGTATCCCCTTGCCGCCATCCATTGAAATTCGTGATCAAAGATCCAGCCGTAGGCAGCGTGCGGCCCACCGTGGATGTTAAGAACTAGGGGGTACTTTTTCTTCGGGTCAAAGTCGGGCGGCTTTTGAATCCATCCCTGAATGCGCTTGCCATCGAAGCTGGTGTAGTTAAGCTCCTCCGGCGGGGTCAAGTTGAGCTGTGACCAGAGCTTGCGGTTGAAGTCTGTAACGCGGGTTTGAGCGCCATCGGTCCCAACGCTCAAGAGATCGCCAATGGCAACGGGCGTGGAAACCAGAACAACGATGGTACGGGCGTTGGGAGTGATGGAAAAATCGAGCACCGCCTGATCGCCCTGCGTGATTTCGGTTACCGTGCCGGATTGCGAATCGACGCGAACCAGTGGCGTGCGTCCTTGTTTCTCGACGCAGTCGAACAGCCAGCGGCCATCAGGCGACCAGTGGAGCGTGCGGCCATTGCCGCCGCGGGGCGCGGCGTTGTCTCCGCCCACGGAGCTTCCCATGTCGTAGTCATAATCGGCGGTTAAATTTTTCGGTTGCGCATTGGGCGCTGCATCCATGACCCAGAGATCGGGCTGCGAATAGGAGCGAACCGGTTGCGTAACCGATCCGTGAAAGGCAAACTTGCGGCCGTCCGGACTGAGGACCAGGTCGTAGATTCCCATGGGAACAGTGGCGAGTTTTTCGAGATTTCCGCCCACCGAGGGCACAGAGTAAATATCCGTGGTCGGGAGTTCGTAATAAGGCTCGTCGATGCGCTCTGTAAGGAAGTAGATTCGCGAGTTGTCACGGCTCCAGACGAGCTCGCGTTCGTCGAAATCGCCACCGGTGAGCTGCACGGGTTTAGCGGGTTCATCGGAGATCGTCGGCACCCCGAGTATCCAAATGTGCTCATGGCGCTTGGGGTCGAGGTAACCGGCATCGTTGCTGCGATAAACGGCACGGCTAATGACGTGGACGTCGGATTCGTGTTCCTTCTCCGGCTCCGGTTGTCGGGGCCCTGCGGAATCCTTAGTGGCTTCCAGCTTTCGGGTCTCCTTACTCTTCGCGGAATCCTTGTTGCGCCGTGCCTTCTCGATGTCTTCCGAAGTCGTGGAGCTCAAAAATGCTATGCGCTTGCTGTCGGGTGCCCACGCCAGACCCGACGCGCCTTTGGGCAGATCGGTGATAATCCAGGCCTCGCCCCCCGCGAGGGACAGCACAGCGATTTGAGGCGGCTTGGGTTTCCCAGATTCGTCTTTGTCACCAGCGCGGACAAAAGCGATGTGCTTGCCATCTGGAGACCAGCGCGGCTGCGCGTCATGTTTGCCGTTCGTCATGCGTACCGGAGGTTCGCTGCCGGATGTGGCGACCATCCAGATGGAAGTTTCATAGTCGGTGCGCTTCTCGTCCGCGTTGACGCGGGTGAACGCGACCCGCGTCCCGTCGGGCGAAAGTTGCGGGTTGGCAACCCAGATGAAGTCAAAGAGATCCTTGTCAGTGATGACACGCGTCCGGGAAGCGATGGGCGGCGCGGGATTTTGTGCTCCAAGCGGAGCAGGAATTACGAGGCTGATGATCGCAACAGCTAAACAAAATTTCATGCGCGTCCTCTTGCCGCATTGCAGCGGACCTGTGATTGTGCTCTTGCAGGCGCTGGTGGTCAAACCGGACGGGTGTTTCCGCGGCGGCTGGCGTCGAACTCGTTCCCGATATGCAAGAGACGGCGTTCGCCCATTGCTTCGACGGCTATTTTGCCGCCAACGATGCAGAACGCAGTCTCGTACCCGCCAGCAGATTGCAGGCGTGGATTGAACAAAACGTGTACCTGAGCCTCAAGTCCGTTCCATTTTCGAAAGAGGATGAAACGCTCTTGCCGGAAGCAGGGAGTTGTACGAACTGCCCGAAGAGAAACGGGTTCAACACGTTGCTCTTCACC
>Ga0137379_10005000_pt1 | contig 12501 bp, 8 predicted proteins | sample SagtaG_18_FD_104812 | JGI IMG/M metagenome (GOLD analysis project Ga0137379, IMG submission 104812) | Vadose zone soil microbial communities from Sagehorn Ranch, Mendocino, California, USA - Sage2_L_80_16 metaG | ecosystem: Environmental > Terrestrial > Soil > Vadose zone | place: USA...
CAGTTTCCGGAGGCGATGGAAAATGCCGGGCTAATCGTGTATGGAGACACAATCCTCCTCGCCCCGCCCAACCGCGAAACGATTCAGTTCCAGCGCTTCTGCGCAGATGTCTGCACCCATGAAATGTCTCACCAGTGGTTTGGCGACCTGGTGACGATGGCGTGGTGGGATGATCTTTGGCTCAACGAAGCCTTCGCCACCTGGATCACCCCAGGGATTGTCGATAGTTGGAAACCCGATTGGCGCTCCACTCTTGACCAACTGCGCGGAACTTTCGGCGCCGCCAGTGCTGACAGCCTGGTCAGCGCCCGGTCCATTCGCCAGCCGATTCAGACAGCCTCTGACATCGACAACGCTTTTGATGACATCACCTACAACAAGGGCGCGGCGGTGCTCGGCATGTTTGAATCCTCAATCGGCCGGGAGACTTTCCGAAAAGCAATCCGCACACATCTCAAGCGTCATGCCTTCAAAAACGCCACCGCTGCAGACTTTCTTAAATCACTCAGTCTAGCGGCCCGGCAGGATGTCGGTGCCGCATTTTCAACCTTTCTGGATCAACCCGGCATTCCTTTAGTTTCGATTAAGACCGCCGGCTCATCCAACCGATACTCGACCCTGCTGTTGTCGCAAAAGCGTTATTTGCCCGTCGGTTCGGCCGGTGACCTCAATCACATCTGGAGCATACCCCTTCGCCTTCGTTACCAAAGTGGCGGACAGGATGCCCAGCTTGGCCTCTCATTAGACAATCAACAGCAGACCGTGAGCCTCAAAGGCGAACCCTCGGCACTGGATTGGCTCCTGCTCAATCGCGGGGCCGCTGGATATTACATCTCTGCGTACCAGCAGGAGTTATTAAGTAACTTGTTGCAAGCCGGGTCGCAGAAGCTTTCGGCGGCTGAGCGCATGAGTATCAGCCATAGCCTTTCCGCCGCTGTGTGGAGCGCAGATTTCCCACTTGGCCAGGCTCTTCCGCTACAAGCAAAACTGCTCCTTGACCCAGAGCGCCGCGTCGTGGAAATGGCAGCCGCTTTCATGAACCTGAACGAGACGGTGCCTCCTGACCTCAAGTCCAATTATCAACGGTTTGTCCATAAGAGCCTTGATCCCTTGATCAAGGGCATCTCCTGGGAATCTCCTCGCCATGAGACTGACGACCAACATCTCCAGCGATTAGCACTCCTATCTCTCGCCTCCAATGCAGGTGAAGATAGCCGGTTGATCGCGGACGCCAAACGGTTGGCTTTGGCTTGGGTGGAAGATCGTCATGCCATTCCGCCGAATGAAGCTGCGAGGGTTGTGGGGATTGCCGGCCGATACGCTGATTCAGCATTGTTTGACCGGCTGATAGCGGAGACCAGGAAGGCCCATGACCCTTCCGACCGGGAACGGCTAATTATGGCTCTGGGTGTCTGCAAAGACAGCGCGTTGGCGCAAAAGGCATTGGACATGTTGGCTGCTCAGGCGTTTCAGCCCGCTGACTCAATGCGTCTGCTCTACGTCCTATCCAGTCACGTCGAAACCAGGTCTCTCACCTATGATTACCTGAAGGAACATTATGGTTCGGTGATTGCGGCTCTCCCCGGCGATTGGCCGAATCTTCCCATCCTAGCCAGGGGATTCGATACGCCCGAGCGCCAAACCGATGTAGAATCTTTCTTCAAGGATAAGGATGTCAGGCTTACAGGAGGTCCGCGCATAATTGCGCAGACCGTCGAGTCCATCCATCTCAACCAGGCCTACAAGGAAGCACAAGTCCCCAGCCTGATCGAATTTCTTAAGCAACAATAAACCGAGCGCCATGACTTATGCCCTCTACCAGTTCTCGCCCTATCCGTTACCATCGCTTTCTCGGGGCTACTGAACCGTCAATGCGCCCACTGGGTCGAAGCCCTGGTCTCTTGCCATCCCTTAACCAACAGACTAGTTTTTGACCGTGAGAGCATTGGAAGCCGCGACAGTTGAACTGCTCCGCGAGGATTATCGAGGGTGGCATGAGCCGATGCCGCCGGAAGAACGGGAGCAAATCCTAAAGCAAGTTTTCCCTGATGTCGCATAACCCTCGGATCGAAGCGATTCACGAAGCTCGCTACGATCTGGAGATGTGCGCCGAGAAGGATAAGCCCGCTGCGCGCGCGAAACTTTACTCGCTGTTCTTATCTCCAAAACACCGCTCGTCCGCCGCAACGGAAAGTGGGAAGATGGAAGTAACTGTCTGCTGCTCCAACCGTGCTGGCTCTCGTACGACCTCACACAGCGTCAACTGTGGCATGAGGTTCTATTCGATACGCCTTGGCGTCACCAAGTCCTTCTCCAACTTTTTCGGAACCCACCGCATCCCGGCTGGCACTGCATCTGCTTGAGAATATTGATGAGGAAATTGAGAAACGCCACTCTGTTGGCCCTTGCCGCGTTGGCTTTATCTCCCGCATCTCAGGCGAGCACCAACCTGCCCCCCTCCCCGATAAAACAGGTCTGGGGAGGCGGAAGGCACACCATGGCGCTGCTGGCAGATGGCAGCGTGTGGACCTGGGGAAGCGATGTGTCCGGCAAGTTGGGCGACAACCAAGTCTCCCCATCATACAGTGATACGAACCACGATAGTTTTATGCCGCTCAAGGTGCATGGGCCGGGGAACGTCGGCTACTTGAATTCGGTTGTGGCCATTTCAGCGGGGGAGAGTCATAACCTGGCTTTGAGAGCCGACGGCACGGTGTGGGCTTGGGGATGGAATGCCTTTGGCCAACTGGGTGATGGGACGACCAATGATGCCCACACGCCCGTTCAAGTCAGTGGATTAACCAATGTCGTAGCCATCAGTGGCAGGGCCTACCATTGCCTCGCGCTAAGATCGGACGGGACCGTGTGGGCCTGGGGATGGAATCACTATGGGCAGTTGGGAAATGGAACAACAACGAATTTTATCTCGCTGCCGATTCAGGTCATCGGGCTCACCAACCCGGCCAGCATTTCCGCCGGTTATACCATCAGCTTGGCCCGGATGTCCAACGGCACGGTCCGAGTTTGGGGAACAGACCGCAAAGGGGAAATGGGTCAAGGGATTTTCGGTGCTTCCAGTTACAGCCCCGTACAGGTGGTGGGGTTGTCAAATGTCGTGTCCGTATCTGCCGACTTTCAGGAACCCGAGGCGCTGAAATCCGATGGCACCATCTGGATGTGGGGCTGGAACAATTTAGGCCAACTCGGTGACGGAACCACTCTGGACACGAATCTGCCGACTCAAGTCCTGGGCTTGACGAACATGATTTTTGCCGGGGCCACGGGAGACAGGGACAACTGCGCCATCGGGGCCGACCACACGGTCTGGACCTGGGGGCGAAATTACAATGGTCAGTTGGGGATTGGAACTGCCGATCAAGCGGCCCACCCATTCCCTGTCCAGGTTCCGGCCTTTGGCAACGGCTATGTGACGATGGTTCAAACACCCGACTGGCATAGCATGGCACTCGAATCCGATGGGACGCTCTGGGCATGGGGTTCCAACGATCACGGGCAGTTGGGCAACAATACCACCAACGATGCCTACAGTCCCATGCCGGTCCTGTGGCCGGTGGTGTCCACGCCGCCCGCTGCCGCCATTACCCTGACCGGCGCCAGGAAACTTTCCGACGGCTCGTTCCAGTTCTCCTTCACCAACAATCCGGGCGCCCCATTCACCCTGCTGGCCGCCACCAATCTGCCGCTGGCGTTGACTAACTGGACGTCGCTCGGGGGCGTCACCGAAGTTTCGCCCGGCCAGTTCCAATTCACCGACCCGCCGGCGGCCAACAGCCCCCTGCGCCTCTACCGCGTCCGATCACCGTAACCTCGGGCAGCCTGCCGAGAAACGCCTCATTTCGGATTTGGTCATTCGGCCTTCGGATTTCCTCCCCGGCCCCGGGATCTGAGTTTTCTATTTTCCAAATTTCAGCCTTTTCAGCTCACCCGCGCAGCGTCAACGAACCCGCGGGGCGCAAGAAGCAATCTCCTCTGTTTCTTATCATTTACGGTCGACGAAATAGCTTTTGTTTACAATTTCGAGTGGCTTGGTTTCAATCCGGGCCATGAACCCGGAAGCCCCTATCAAGGTCCCTCAAGCAATCATTACTTGGCTGCGTGACATCTTTCGCGGCTGCAACGAGCGCATCACAGAAAAGCTGAGCAATAACCCTAATGCCCCAGAGGAGTCTTTCGACCTGACGTGGATCGAATATCTCAGTCAATATGCCTCGCCAAAAACGTTTTCCTCTTGGACGGTGCGTATCAGAACCCATTACCTCGGCGGATTGCGCCATTTCGGTTCGTGGGAAATTGCCGACATTGGGATGCTGCTGTTTTTTCGGCGTGGCGGGAAAATCGTCCGAAGCAAGGTTGCCCTGCTTCAATCGAAACGGCTTTATCCCTCGAATCTCACTGTCCAAGAGGAAGATCGGATTGATTACGATATTGGATTCGCTCGCCTGGCAGATCCTGAAGATGTCAGAGTCTCACTGGCGGCGGAGACAGAATTCTCGTTTGAAGAAAATTCAGTCTATGGGGCGCTCACGGCGGGAAGCGAACAAGTGAAGGCGATTGATGATTTTCAACGCGAGAAAAAGCTCTCCGTTTATTATCAGTTTTATAACCCGTGGCGGCTACCGTTCACGCAGAGCATCCCACTCTCAACCTACGAAACACCAAAAGGGAATTTGACACTGGGAACCAGGGTCGTGCCTGCCGCAGCAGTTCATACAATAATCGGAAACCAACCCAAAGGCTCAACTCCGAAAGTTTCAGATTTTGCCGATTGCTGCGGGAAAGGTGAACATACTTATGGGTGGTGCCTGGAATTCTTTATTGCGGACCTCCTGCTTCAGTGCAAAGAGGGTTCACTGTTTAAGGCTCTTTCTGAGGACCGAATCGAGTCACTTTTTTATCGACGCTCAGGGCCTATTGCTGCGGCCATCGCAATCAGCATTGAACTGCCTGAGCAAATGGAAGACGAAAGGATATAAGCGGATTTCAAAGCAGACATAGCCCATCAGCCACGCCTCACTCTTAAGGAACCCGACAAGGGATGCGCGATTATGGTCGGCACACTAAATGGAAGAAGATTTGGCTGAGCTTTATGAGTTGCATATCACCTTGGTCTCCTCAAAGACCCCTCACTGCCATACGTTGGACCGCGCATCCAGCGGAACCGATCGGCACGCCGGCCAAACCACCCGCGCAACGTAAATGAATCGGTGGGGCGCAAAAAGCAATCTACCACGAGCAAGCGCCAGACCGTGATCGGAGAGCTTGGCTTGAAAGCGGTTCCTGGTTCCCACAAATGAGAAGTGGGAGGCGGCCAACCTATCCCAACGGGGGATTTTTCCAACCCTATTCCAATTGAGCGTTCGGAACTACGCCTTTGTGGAGTCGTTCCGGCAGGCAGGCTACTACCATTGAGGCTCGCCCGCCCCCAATCAATACACCAATACCAGCACCGCCGCTTGCTCGGCGGACTTCACCACGCCCTCGAACTTCCGATCCTTCGTGTTAGGCTCTTTGAGCTTCGCGGAGACTTCCGGCACGGATTCCAGGAAGCCCAGCAGGAAGCTGCTCTTGACCGCGTAGTTCACGTTCTCCGGCAACGCCCCGCCCTCGGCCAGCGCCGCCCGCGCGCTCAACTTAGCGGACACCAGCCCCACCACGTTGCCCCGCTCGTCCACCAGCGCCCCACCGGAATTGCCCGGCTGCACCGGCACGCTGATCTGGAAATAGCGCGCGTCATCCTGCGCTCCGGAGAGCGACGCAATCTCTCCCTTGGCCAGCTTTGGCGCGAACCCTTGCAAGCCGATGTTGGGAAAGCCGACCGTAGCCACCGTACCGCCCAACTTCACGCCTCGGCTCGCCGCGACCGGCAGCGCCACGAACTTGCCCTCCGCCTTGAGCAGCGCCAGATCATTGGCCGCATCTGCCTTCACCACCCTGGCGGCGACAAGGCCGGCGCTCGTGACCAAACGCACCTGCGTGGCGTCTTTGACCACATGCTCGTTGGTAATCAGAAACCCATCCTCCGTGATAAAGAAACCGGTGCCACTCCTTGAGGGAGGGAAGTCCTCAATACCCTCTCGCGGTGATGTTGAGCCTGGCGTCGTCACTTTGCGCGGCTTGAAGTCGCGTGCCAGCCGTTGCGCCTCAGCAATCTGCTGAGACGTCATCAACTGCTCGACCTCTGCTAGCTTATACTTGGCCCCAAAGCCGTCTTGATCTTGAGGTGAAGCAAGATTCAACCATTTATAGGCCGCAACATAGTCCTTACGCACACCGTCGCCATTGGCGTAGCAGTAGCCGAGGTTCTTTTGGGCGGTTGCATTTCCTTGGTCGGCGGCCTTGCGGTACCACTTCACAGCTCCAGCCAAGTCCTTGGTGACGCCTACGCCTTGTGAACAGCAAGCGCCAAGCCTGAACTGGGCCGCTGCATAACCCTGCTCGGCGGCTTTCAGATACCACTTGACGGCTTCCACCGCGTCCTTGGTCACACCTTCCCCGTTGTAATAGCACCCGCCGAGGTTAACTTGGGCGGTCGCATGTCCTTGCTCGGCGGCTTTCCGATACCACCTGACGGCGTCAGCCATATCTCTGGTCACGCCTTCGCCAAATCGGTACCAGGAGCCAAGCTTGCACTGGGCCTCCGGATTTCCCTGTTCAGCGGCTTTCCGAAACCACTTGACGGCGTCAGCCATATCTCTGGTCACGCCTTCCCCGATGTAATAGCACCCGCCGAGGTTAACTTGGGCGGTCGCATCTCCTTGCTCGGCGGCTTTCCGATACCACTTCACCGCCTCAGTCGCGTCTTTGACCACGCCTGCGCCTAAGCCCACTGAATAGCAATCGCCGAGCCTGACTTGGGCGGCTGCATAGCCCTGCTCCGCGGCTTTGCGATACCACCTCGCAGATTCAGCCATATTTCTGGTCACGCCGTTGCCATAATAGTAACAAACAGCGAGGTTGTACTGGGCCGCAGCGTCCCAGCCGTCGGCCGCCTTGCGATACCACTTAGCCGCCTCGACCGCGTCTTTGGTTACGCCCTCGCCGCTGGCGTAGCAACAGCCGATGGCGCATTGAGCCTCGGTGTTCGTTTGTTCAGCAGCTTTCCGATACCAGTTCACGGCCTCGACCGCGTCCTTGGTCACGCCGTCGCCAAATCGATAGCAGGAGCCAAGCTTGCACTGGGCCTCCGCATTTCCCTGTTCGGCGGCTTTCCGAAACCACTTGACGGCTTCAGCCATATCTCTGGTCACGCCACGACCCACCAGATACCATTGGCCAAGCATGATCTGGGCCGATACATCGCCCTGTTCGGCGGCAGATTCGGTGTACCACCTCTCTGCCTCAACCGAGTCTTTGGTTACGCCCTCGCCGTTGGCGTAGAAAACGCCGAGGTTGTACTGAGCCTGTGGTAAATGCTTGTAGGCGGCTCGGCGCATCCACTTCGCGGCCTCAACTGCGTCCTTGGCCACACCACGTCCACAATAGTAGCAAACGGCAAGGTTGTATTGGGCTGCAGCGTCCCAGCCGTCGGCCGCCTTACGATACCACTGAGCCGCCTCGACCGCGCTTTTTGTTATGCCCTCGCCGGTGGCGTAGCAACAGCCTAAGGCGCATTGGGCCTCAGTGTTTGTTTGCTCAGCCGCTTTTCGATACCAGTTCACCGCCTCGACGACGTCCTTAGTCACACCCTCGCCATTTTGGTAGCAAACACCGAGGCCGAATTGGGCGTCTGCGTTTGTCTGTTCAGCCGCTTTTCGATACCAGTTCACCGCCTCCACCCAAGCTTGATTTACGCCTTCACCATAATAATAGCAGGCACCGATGGCGTATTGCGCCTGCGCGTCTCCCTGTTCAGCAGCTTTGCGATACCACTGCACGGCTTCGACCCAATCTTGGGCGGCGCCCTCGCCGGTTTCGTAGCACCCGCCGAGCGCGTTTTGGCCGGACACAAACCCCTGTTCGGCAGCTTTGCGATACCATTTAACCGCCTCAACAGCGCCGTTGGTCACGCCGTTGCCATATTGACAAACTCTCCCCATCTCGTATTGCGCCTTCGCATCCCCTTTCTCCGCTTTGGACCTAGTCTTTTCAATCGTCTCGCGGTCCAGCACAGGTCCCACAGTGCTATCGGCTAAGAGCTTCTCTAGCTCGTCAGGAGACAACGTACTGACCCGCACTGAACCATGCGGCGGTTTAGGCATGATGAAGTCGTTCTTATTCATTAACGTCGATAACGAAACAGGCTTCATCATCTTGACGTCTGGAAGCAGCGCTGCGTGGTTGGTCGCTGTGGAGTTAGCTGTGGTCAGTGGTGCGGGCTGCTTATTACAACCGCCGTTGAGCAACACCAAGAGAAACGTCAAAAACGTCAAAATAATCCGGTTCACCTTCACGGCGCATGACTATTAGATTTTATGGAGGTTCGTTTCTCCTCTTCGCTTTCCAAAGAATCGAGCAACTCTTTGAGAAGCGGCTGAAACACATCGAGCACCCTGATGACAAATCCCGGCTCGAAGGAAAAGCGTCGGACATCGTCCAGACGAACGTAATTCCTCCACCCCGCCAGGAAAGCTTCGATTTGAGTTTCCCTTTTGCCGTCTTCGGGCAAAAACCCGCTGTTATGCACAACAAGGTTCCGAATATCCGCAAGCACGCACATATCCTCCCAGAGCCTACCCTTCGCAGGAAGCTCTACTCCTGCGACTTTTTTGAGATAGTCTTTCGCCCGTCGAATGCCTTTTCCCTTTAGGTCGGAGGGCGATAAGCTCAGCTTCCATTCTCTATTGCAGAGGTTAGCGATTCCTTCAAGCGTGAACTCAATTGTGGAATAGGCGTGAACGAAAAGAGAGTATCGAAGGATTCTGGGTAAATCGTGTTCGACAGAGCGGAAATAATCCGACGCCCACTCCGCGTGCTCAAACCGCAGTTCATCAGTCATACCCGTGCTGCTTGCTTGAAAAGCCTCCCCGGATTTCCGGCTCTGCTCTGACAAAAAGGCTTCGAGCGCTTCGACAAATGAACGAAACTGCTTCACCTCCTCACATAAACTGTCTCGCCAAAGTGACAGACAAGATGGCTCAAGATACACGTGCCTTCCCTCAACCCGCTCACGGGCAAGGGTGCCAAGTTCCTGTCCATCGTCACTCTGGCGGATATCTACTTCCTTTGCGCTCAAGCTTCAAGATCATAGCAGCCGGACCACATAGGTGCAACTGCCGAATTAAGAAGATTAAGAAGATGGGAATGTGTCAAAGTCATTAACTGATCCGAATGGCCCTTAGATAAGTTGTCCCTCTCAGTGAAAGGCACATGAAAAGAGAGATAGAATTTCGATCTTTGTCGGCATTCTCAAGTCGCCGCGCACCACGTTCGGCGAAAACCTTGATTTCGCAGGGGATTGGCGATGTTCTCTCCAAACAGGAGTTTCGAACTCCGCAATCCGTTGGGAAACACCCAATTATGGGGTCGGATAGGCGAGTTCGCCAAACGGGCAATGCTTGTAAAAGCGTCGGGGGATATGCGGGAGAAACCCCAGCCTCCGTTTTATTCCGACAGCTTACCGATTATTTGGTTTCCAGGGATATTGCAGGCTACGTTGGTCGAAATTACAGGTGCAAGACTGTGGCCGAGGTCCGAGCTATGAAAGACCAAATCGCAGGGGTAGCCGCAAAGAAAGTCCAGGCGGCTGAAGTTCAACAAAAGCTTGCGTCTAAGACCTGGTTAGAGGCTTACCCGCTCATCCTCAAACGTTTGCAGCAACCATGAGCTTCACCGGACAAATCAAAGATCTACTATCCGGGAACGCCTTGGCTGTGGAGGTTGGCGGGAATATCTCGCTCAATGATGCAGCCTTGGCCGATCTCGGGGGCCTTCGATTCCCCTGATTCGGATCTTTTGAGGGTGGCGGCATATCTCTATGCCGCTGATTTGGCGATCAAGCGCCACGAGCGCGAGCAGCATATCCGCTCGATCGCCGTTCAGGTGCCGGTTGTCAACCTCCACGCCTTTGAGCACGTGCGTCCGCTCATAACTCCTTAATCCTGCCCGAAGCTCCTATTGCCTGGTGGGAATAATTTTGACGCGAAAGCAGCTCATGTTAGCCTCGGCATTATGAAAGTCCTCACACTCCGAAACACCTGCGCCGCATCGAAGCGCCGGTTCCCGTCAGTGCCAATCCTCGTGGGTGGCCTGCTGGTGCTCGGCTGGACTGCGCACGCGCTGGACGCTGACGAGATAGTCACCCGCCATACCGAAGCGCTCGGAGGCAAGACCAGGTTAGCCGCGCTCCAATCTCTGCGGTTGGTCGGCAAAATCTCTTTCGGGAGCGGGGACTTCAGCATTGACCTGGCTTGGACGGCTCTGCTCAAGGGCCCTGGAATGATTCGCGAAGAAGCTTCGCTCCAGGGCCTGACCGGAGTGTCCGCTTACGACGGCAAAGAAGGATGGCAGGTGCAGCCGTTTCAGGGGCGCAAAGAGCCCGAGCATAGCTCCCCCGATGACTCGAAGGGTCTCGCTCAGAGAGCCGAATTCGAAGGACCGCTGGTTGGTTGGAAAGAGAAAGGCTTCGCGCTCGTCTATCTCGGCTCGCAAGACGTTGATGGCACTGACGCGCTTAAGCTCAAGCTGACGCGTCCGTCGGGTGACTTCGAGTACGTCTTCCTCGATCCCGATTACTTCCTGGTCATCCGCTCGGAGAAGCACACCTTCATCCGAGGCACTGAACAGATCGAGGAGAATGACTACGGCAACTACGAACGGGTTGCGGGAGTATGGATTCCCTTCGCGATCGAGTCCGGGCCGAAGGCTCAACCAAAGAGCCAGCGATTGACCATCGAGAGGGCCGAGCCGAACCCAACCTTCGAGGACGCCCTGTTCCAATTCCCCAAGACCAAGGACGCGGTGCGGTCAACTCCCCCGCCCGCGCCCGACGCGCCCAACCAGGTGAAACCCGGCAGTTCGACTCCGCCTGCTCCTCGTGGCAACGCCGCGGCGCCGCACTTCGACTCGGGTGTCGTCAGCGGCTTGGGCGCGCGCAACATCGGCTCGGCCACGATGAGCGGACGCATCGCAGCGATGGCGGCCCGGAACGAGAACGGGAAGACTATCGTTTTTGTGGGGGCCGCCAGCGGCGGCGTTTGGAAGTCGCTCGATGGAGGCACCACCTTTAATCCGGTCTTTGATAAGCAGCCGGTGCAGTCCATCGGCGCCATCGCGCTCGATCCGTCGAGTGAGAAGATCGTCTGGGCCGGCACCGGCGAAGCCTGGACCCGAAACTCGGCTTCCATCGGCAACGGCATCTATAAATCCACCGACGAGGGCGAAACCTGGGAGCACATGGGACTGCCGAACTCTGAGCGGATCACGAAAATAGTAGTGGACCCAAAGAACAGCGACGTCGTTTATGCCTGCGTACCAGGAAAATTGTGGAGCGACAGCCTCGACCGCGGCCTCTACAAAACCAGCGACGGTGGCAAGACCTGGAAGCTAGTCCTCAAAGGATCGAATGCCTCCACCGGTTGTTCCGGCGTCTCGCTCGATCCTTCAAACCCAGAGGTCGTCCTGGCTGGACTGTGGGATTTTCGGCGCAAAGGCTGGACGTTCCGCTCGGGTGGCGATGGTCCGGAGGCCTTCAGCGGCAGCGGGTTGTTTCGTTCAGCGGACGGCGGCACGACCTGGACGGAGTTGACGGCGGAGTCGAGCGCGGGCCTGCCCCCGAAGCCCTGGGGTCGAGTCGAGGTCACCTACGCGCCCTCCGATCCGAAGATCATCTATGCCTTCATCGAAGGTAAAGACTCCGCCCTGTTCTACTCCGGTGACGGCGGCAAGACCTGGGAGGCTCGCGACAACAGCCGCAACATGGTCTGGCGTCCCTTCTACTTCGCACGGCTGGTGGTCGATCCCCGCAACTCCCAACGCCTCTTCAAGATGAACCTCAACGTCATCGTCAGCGAGGACGGCGGTAAAAGCTTTTCCGTCACCAGCGGCGGTTCGCACGGCGACTGGCACGATGTTTGGATCGATCCCGACAACCCCAAGCATGTCATCGGCGGCGATGACGGCGGCCTGTGGCTCTCTTATGACGGCGGCAATCGTTGGTGGAAGGGCGACAATCTCCCCATCGCCCAGTTCTATCACGTCTCGATCGACGACGCCGATCCCTACCATGTCTATGGCGGGCTTCAAGACAACGGCTCGTGGATCGGTGAGACTGATTATCCTGGCGGCATTCCCAACGACCGCTGGGAATCGGTCTTTTGGGGCGATGGATTCTGGACCATGGTCGATCCTACCGAGCCCGATGCCGTTTACGCTGAAGGCCAGGGCGGGTACATCGCCCGGGTCAATCGCCGGACCCACGCGGCCAGGGACATCCAGCCCAAAGCCGGTTACAAGGAGAAGCTCCGGTTCAACTGGAATACCCCCATCCACGTCAGCCCGAACACGAAGGGCACCGTCTATATCGGCGCTCAGTTCCTCTTCCGC
>Ga0137379_10005001_pt1 | contig 12501 bp, 5 predicted proteins | sample SagtaG_18_FD_104812 | JGI IMG/M metagenome (GOLD analysis project Ga0137379, IMG submission 104812) | Vadose zone soil microbial communities from Sagehorn Ranch, Mendocino, California, USA - Sage2_L_80_16 metaG | ecosystem: Environmental > Terrestrial > Soil > Vadose zone | place: USA...
ACCCTCCGCCAAGAAGAATGTTCCGACGTTGGGGTGCGAACCCGAGAGACGCTCGAAGGCTGCGAGAGCAATCGCATGCGCATGACGGCGGACGATCGCCGCGTTATCGAGACGAATGAACGGCGGGCTGATCTTGCCTTCGATTAGTGAGGCCGGTTCTTGAAAGTAGTAGAGGTCGTGGTTCCGGCGCTGAGCAAATGTGACAACCAGTGCCGCCGAGTCCGTCCGACGGCCGGCGCGACCCGCCCGTTGAATATAGTTTGCCGGGCCAGGCGGAACATTCCTCAGCAGAACGGCCTGGACCTCACCGACATCGACACCCAGCTCGAACGTCGTTGAACAGCTCAATACGTTGACTTCGCCGCGGACAAACTCGTCCTGCAGACTGCTCGCCTTGCTGGCCTTCCATTGAGCCGTGTGCTCCTCGACCGACATCCCGTAGGAGCCAGCTCTCGATAGAGGCGCGAGTAGTGATCGTCGGCCAGTTGAGCCCTTTCGAACGGCTTGACCGTGCCTCCGCACCGATACGAGCTGCATACCCCGGCCACCGAGTGCCACCACACCTGGCGACACGTATCGCAGACCATGGGTTGATGATTCTCGGCCGCTGGAAGCCACTCGAACCGCTCATGATCAAGACGCCATAGAGTTCCTCTCGCGCCATCGGAGTACGAGACGAGGACACGATTCCAGTCCTGGGAGTTCGTGAAGTACTCCCAGACGAGCTTCAGGAACTCGCGTGCGTCATGCCCGATTCCTCGGCGTTCGAAGACGCGCCGTACGAGATCTAGCCGCCGATTCGTTCCCTTGGACGGCATCCAGCCCAGAACGCCGCTTTCCGCCTGTTCGCCACGGATTCCAATCAATAGATTGCGCGGAGCGAAGAGCTCGCTCTGGATATCGACGTTCGCGGCAACGCTCACTGCGCCGCTCGCTCGAACCGTGTCGAGTAAAAGCCGGAGCAGAGCGTTGAGATCGTCTGCGGCCAGTCCAGAGCCCAGAAGGGGCTGTGGCGGGCGATACGCTTTAGGGAACGTCACTGCGAGTTCGGCAATGCCGGTGCCATCGAGGCTCTGTCTTCTGTCAAGGGCCAACAGCTCACGCATCAACCACGACTTCACTTCTGTCGTGTTCGTGAGTGTGCCTTTGTCAGGATCCAGAACCGCGCAGCGCTCCGCCTGCTCTCTGATCGGTTGGATGAGATCGCCGAATCGCGGACGGTCCTTGCCGAGAGCGCTGATCGCATCGGCGATCAGACGCCGTTGAACGGCTCGTTGGTAGGTGACTTCCAGATATGGGGCAAAGAATGCCGCGTCCTGCCTGCTGTCTGAGAACACCAGGAGCTTGCGTCCCTGGCCGGGTCGTTCAGCGAGCTCGGCTGCATCTGACGGTGGAATAGCTTGGTACAGGTCGGTGGCAATCACCGACAGCGGGGCGTCCGTGCCGGTCAAAAAGCGGTAGACGATGCTCTCGTTTGCGATCCCTGCACAGGCGAGACAGCGCCGCAATCCACCCGACCGCTTCTTCTTCTGCTTTGCGAGCGCCACTGAGACACGCCCCGTGCCAGCGGGGCATTCGCAGGCTTCCGACGCAGAATCGAGGACCGCGCCACAACCGACGCAGAGAGCGCAGGTAGCGACGTCGTTGTCGTCATCGAGGTTGGCAGCGAGCTCGTCCTCGTCTGACTCGGCGATGACGCCACCGAGCAGCAGATGGATCACCCCAGAATCGAACGCCGACGCGGAGACGAGTACCTGAGTGTTGCCACGTTGGTCGAGAGCGCCAACCAAATACTCAGCCCCGCACCTACGACACACTCCGAGTTCGAACATGCGGGCCAGCGCACCAATTCGTCGGCACGAAGGACAGTGCTCAAACCGGGCCAGCCGCAAAGCCGGTTCGCCTGGCGGATGCGAAGGAGCAAGGCACACGAACGCACCTTCGAGGGCGCGAAGCATGAAGTGATATCTGGCGGGAACCAACGAGGCGTCACTAGGGTCACGACGTGCCGACACTCCGAGGTCGACCAAGGCCACCAGGTCCTGTGAGGAACCGCCGTCGACGAACACCTTCGTGACGGCGCGAGCCAGGTCTAGAATCCCTTGCTCGAACACATCGTGAAGCCGTCCAACATTGGCGTCCCTGACGAGGAGCTTCCAGAGAAACGCTTCGGGCGTCATCGCCGTGTCAGGACAAGGTATCTCCGGACATTCGGCGCGAAGGACGTCGCCCATGTCTGAGGACGCGTTGTGCTGTCGATGGGTAGCTTGCAGTTTTTGGTACATGTGGGCCGGGAGCGCATACGCACCGGAGTCGTGCTTGAGGGGTCGGCGAACGGCGCCGATGACGTCCTGGCGGTGCGGATCGTTTGTGTCCCAATCAAAATCCTCGCCGAACAAGTCGGACGCGAATTGTGCAAGCGCCGGGTAGTCTTTCTCTCCGGCACCGAGCGTGGCGCTGGTGGCAAAGCACTGGAGCCGGCCTCGCTCGCTTTCAAGCACACGGTCTCGCACTCGCCGAAGGAGCATCCCGATCTCGGTTCCTCTGGCACCGTTGTAAACGTGGACCTCGTCGAGCACGATGCTGCGCCAGTGTGTGGCAGTTGCCCCATCGAAGAATGCGCTGTCCTGCGGCCGTAGCAGGAGGTACTCAAGCATGGCGTAGTTCGTCAGGAGCAGGTGCGGCGGCGCAATCTGCATCTGGTCACGCGCTATCAGTTCGTTGGGAAGGCGTGGTTCAAGTGGCCAACGTTTTCGAAAATCGGCCTCCGCCTTGTCTCGCTCGTGCAGCGTCTCGCCGACGTAACGCCCGAACGTGATCTCAGGGAACGGACGAAGAAGATGACGCAGACGCTTGACCTGGTCATTGGCGAGAGCGTTCATGGGGTACAGGAGAAGCGCTCGAACACCCGGTTCCCGTCCCTTTCCTGCCTCCACCTCTTGAAGCAATGCGTTTAGGATTGGAAACAGGAACGCTTCCGTCTTTCCTGAGCCCGTGCCGGAGGCGATCACGAGGTTGCGTCCCGACACCGCCCTTCTGATGGCTTGTTCCTGGTGCACGTAGAGGCCGCGCTGGAGGGGGAAACCACCTTCCTCAAGCCGTGCCATGGTTCGGCATAGGACTCCGTCGTCGATCAATCCAAGGACCGACGCTCCGGTCTTGAACGGTGCGGCAGCTTCAAGATAGGGCCCCTTGAAGAGCGAAAAATCGAGAGAAAGCCGATTCCTAAACTCACGGCGCCATCTGTCCTCTCGCGGCCGAAACGTCGTCAGGAGGTATCGTTTGTAGTTCTCGGCGATTCGAGTGGTGGCTTCGAGAGGATTAAGCATCTGGATTGCTCGATGTGGACGCCGAATCTGGCTGGCCGGTTACCAACACCATGGCCAAGGTGAGGTCTCGCGCCAGCATTCGAGGGAGCGTGTCGACCAGCGGCAGTAAGGCTTGTGCTGCTTGTTCGACGTGGGAACTGCCGGCAGCGATATGAATCGAGGCCATCAGCACGCCGCGCGAGAGCGTCATGCCATTCTCAACGATCAGCCGAGGACGCCGCGCCGAAAGATGCTCGAGTGGATGCGCACCAAGAGACGGTAGCTCGGCAAGGGGGGCGTAGTGACGCAAGCACCACTCGCTGGAATTGATTCTTCCTTCTCGTTCGGCGAGCAGCCATTCGAAATTCGCTTCGACGAGCGCGTCCAGATCGAGCAGCCGAACGGGCTTGAGTTCCATAGCTTGTTGCACTTGACGAAGCAGCTCGGTGCTCAAGTGCCATTCCTGAAGTCCAACGGGCGCCCCAAGCGAAACGGTCAGTCCGGGGCGAACACCAAGGAACTCTTCACAACGTTCGATGCCTTCGGCGTCGCCAGCCAGTGCGGCTGGCACGTCGCAGCGGGCTGCGATGGGTGGACACATGCTCCAGACATGGCGGAGCATCGAATCGGTCAGGCCGGGTGCGTCCGAGTCGCCGTCCTCGGGACTGGGCGTTTTCAAGAGGGGAATTGCGGCGATCGCTAAACGAAGGAGGTCGGCGGTCGTGACTCGACCGTCCTCGATTGCCCGTGAGGCGCTCCATGCGAGCGATTGACTTGTCCCACCGAGACAATCAGTGAGGTAGTGAAAAGATCGCGCATGGAGCGCCCTGGTGCCTAGGTAGTTGAGCTGCCAGCACGCGGCTGCCACTGACTGAACCACAACTTCGACTCTCTCAATAGCCGTAAGCGGCCTGGATACCTTGCCGGTCGATATGGCGCACTCCAGCGCGACAAGTGGGTTTGTCGAGTCGAGAGCGGTGCGACGTGCGTCGATGTCTTGTGGAGAGCCGAGCGTTACCAGCGCAGTGTTGGGGCTGCTGAGGCGTGGTCGGACAGGGCTGTTCCATTGGTCAACGAGAGTCACCTCCAGAAGGTAGCGTCCGGGAACGAGTGCAGCATCTGCAGTCTTGAACGCGACCGTTCCGACTCCGTCTGGCACAAGGACGATGATGGCGTCCTCCCAAGGTCGATCGACTGACCAGAATCGCGCCTCCCGGTTCTTCATCCCGCGGCTGTCGGTGAAGCGGCACTCGATGACGCCGTTGCCGCCTTCCAGAATCCGAGTAGCACCGATTCCCTGGACCTCGAGCGTGGTGACGAGCCGGATTACCGGGACCGTCCGGTTCTCGAGGTCGATCGAAAAGTCGAGACTGGAATGTTCGCTCTGAGCAACAGTGTCGCGGAACCCGGCCAGACTGAAAAAGAGGCGCCCGGTAGTTGAGGTTCTGATCCACTCAGACGCCTGGAGCGTTGTTGACCCAGCCAAAAGTTTCAAGCGCATTCGGACGTTAGGAATGCCTGTGCCGACAACGAGGGCGGCAACCCTTGACTCCAAGAGATCCGAGACGTCAATCACGATGAGATCCGAAGCGGTGGTGACTCCGGCGTCTCCGCTTCTACTGACAGCCCAGCGCAGTCGAGGTACGGACACAACCAAGGTCAGCTCAGTGGACGCGATGGCTGACTGGCAGCGAATTAGGTCGACCCGAGGTCCGACGTGAAGCGTTACTGCGCCTTCGTTAGCGTTCGGTCCCAATCGAACTGGAGCGTCACACGTCACCCGAATCTGGTCGTGCTCCTGCGGCAGAAGAACGTGTGCGGGCCGTGCCACCACGAGTCCTGGGACGGCCGCAAACAATGCGTTCAGATCGCTCCCAAGCGGTCCACGAATCGCGAGGTGGATCTCCTGCAACATCCAGTCGTGAAGAAGCGGCTCGAGGGAGAAGCCACCTTCGATGCGGGGCAGCCTGTCAGCCGTGATGTTCCGCGTCGCATCGTTACTTCGTGCGGTGATCCGCCACCGCTCCCAGGGCACGTCGGGAAGCTCAGGAAGGCTGAGTGCTGGGAGTCCGGCGTACAGAGCTGCGCCCCCAAGGGAGCGCACGCACATCGCGTCCAGTCCGGTGCTCAAGCTGGGTCGACTTGCCGGCGGAGCCACGGCCACGCGGGCGACAGGTGTGCCGGAGCTTTTCACGACGAGGTACTTCAAGTCCCTGAGGTCGCAATGGGAGAGCTCGCAGGTGCTCCACACCCCGCTCGGTTGCGGCAATCCCTCGACTGGGACAAGCCTCACTTCGTTGGCACTCTGGTCAATGCCCTGCAACGTAGTGTCTTGGTCGTGCAAGGCCCAGACTGATTCGAGCCGCAATTGGTCGTGCCCCTTCCAGAGGCGGCCGGACGATGGGTCGAAAAAGAGCACGGGAAGTGGCTCAAAACAATCGAACACAAAAATGCGGGGTTCCTTGTCGCGAGCTTGAGATTCGACCTCCCAATGTCTGGCCGGATGAAGCCTGACGGTCTGACCAAGCGCATGGGAGCCACGATGGGTCGAGGTGTGCCGCTCGTCCCGGACCCGCCAGTCGAAGCCTCCTACGCCTGACCCGGCGGGCGGCAGTTCCACCGTTGGGCCAAGTCCGTCCCACGGATCGAGCTGAACGTACGGCCGAGGAAGAACATCGCGACTGACTGTATCTCTGACCTCGATTTCGAATGCTGCAAACGCTTCGACCAGACTGGGAGGCAGGCCGAGGTCCGCTGCGCTAGGGACGTGACCGTTGCGCCGCGTCTCGAGAACCAAGTCGACACAGCGTTGGAGGAAATCAACCGCCGGCTCGCCACCATGAAGGACAAATCTAATGGCAGGCTTGTCGACTCCCTGCGTCAGGCTCTTGCGATTTGCCCATAGGCTCAAGATCTCCTGTGGATCCGTGCTTCCGTGCCGAATCGTTCGAACGAGCAGCCGAAAGAAATCGGCAAGACAATAACGGGGGATTCCACCGTGCGCGAGAATCGGCGTCAGGTACCGCAACGCCTTCTCGTCTTCAACGAGCGCGTCGAATGTTTCGAGACCCAAGAGACGAAGTGCGTCCGTGAAAGCGTGTCCAACGAGGCCCGCTCGTGGTCCCAGGAAGGAGCTGCGCGTAGAGCGCAATGCAAGGGGCTTGCACGCCAAGGTGATCGAGTCCCCGAATCGGCGTGGCGGGCTCAACCCAGCCGAGGTCCGTCGGTCGGCTCATCGAATCACCTCCGATTCGGATGAAGCTCGCTGAACCATCGCTCAGTAGTACTCCCTGATATACCCGTACGCTCGATCGAACAATTCTTGATCCTGATGGAGCCTGTACTTAAAAAGGGTCTTTCGGAGCGCCAGCTTGACCTCGCGCTCGCCGGCATGAGTGCTTTGCCAGCCATCGAAACGGACAATCCGAACGATCTCGTCGATGTCGTTCACAACGCGTTCGACGATGATGGGTGTTTCCGGATTCCGCGCCTCCTCGAAGAGCTGAGTGAGCGCCGCCTTTCCCTGTTCCTCGCGCTCGATCGGCGGCGCCGCGCGCTCGGCTGAAACGACGTCTCGCGCGAGGTTCAGGAGTTCTTTGAGAAACTCCACGCTCGTCAAGAGACCTTGCTCGTGTCGTTCCTTCAGGGCTTCAAGCCGCTCGCCGAGGTCCTTGAAGCGCGGGTCGTGAAGACGCTTTCGGAGCCATCTAGAGACCTTGATCTCGATCTCTTTCGCCTTCTTGCCAGGATCGGGCGCGCCCAGAACGGCTTCGAGGAGATCTGCATCCAGGATAAGCGTTTCGAGATCGTCACGGACGGCGTCAACGTGCACGTGCTCGTGAATCAGCTCGATCGTCTTCGGCCCAAGAGCGTGCCACAAGAGGCGACCAGTGCCCGTCGAGGGCCGAACGGACTCATACACGTGCGTGAGCCAGCGGTAATCGGTCTCGTGCGAACTGAGAACGGGATCGGGCGAGATGGCCTCCCACAAACGTGCCAGGTAGCTGTAGTCGGCCGCGTAGTGGTCCCGCGTGTCGTTGTTCGGCAGGCAGGCCTGCGCGGCCATGAGCCCTTCGTAGCCCGTGACGGTCCGATCCACACCCGGAAAGTAGCCGAGGCACTTCTGGACGGCCTCGGGGAGGCGGTCGGACAACTCATTGATGTTCTTGACCACTCGGGTGATCCCCTCCTCATCGAACTGAATCGCCCGCGCGATATCGTCGAACACCCCGAGGTAGTCGACGATGAGGCCATGCGTCTTGGCCTCGCCGTACGGCCGATTCGTGCGGCAAATCGCCTGGAGCAACGTGTGGTCTCGCAGCGGCTTGTCGAGATACATTGCCTGAAGGATAGGTGCGTCGAAGCCTGTTAGCAGCTTTGACGTGACAATCAGGGCCTTCAGCGGGTCGGCCGGATCGCGAAACCGATCGAGGAGCTTCTCCTCGGCGTCACGGTCGCGGCGGTAGGCCGCGTAATCGTCCTCGCCGCTGTTAACGGTCATCACAATGTCCGACATCTCCGGCGGCAGGTGCTCGTCGAGCGCTTTCTTGTAGCGCACGCAGCTTTCGCGGTCGAACGTCACGACCTGGGCACCGAAGCCGTTGGGCGCAACCTTCTGCTGATAGTGCGCGGCGATATCGGCGCAGATCCTCTGGATTCGCTCCGGGGCCTTCACGAGGACTGCCATCTTCGCGGCGGTCTGAGCAAGCCTGTCTCGATCGAGGTCGCTGAGATTGCCCGTCAATTCCTTGAACGCCTGGTCGATGGCCTCCTTGTCGATGTGCAGCTCTAGTAGCCGCGGTTCGAAGTGAAGCGGCATCGTTGCGCCGTCACGGATCGACTCCTCGAAGCCGTAGCGGCTCATGTAGCCGGCCTTGTCTTCCTCGGCTCCGAAGGCGTAGAAGGTGTTGCGGTCCGCTCGGTTGATCGGCGTTCCGGTGAGCCCAAAGAGAAACGCGTTCGGTAGCGCTTCTCGCATTTTCCGTCCCAGGTCGCCTTCCTGAGTGCGGTGCGCCTCGTCCACCATCGCAATAATGTTGCTGCGGTCGTTCAGCACACCGCCGGCTTCGGCGAACTTGAAGATTGTGGTGATGATGATCTTTCGCGTGTCCTGCTTTAGCAGTTGCTGCAGCTCCGCCCGACTGTCGGCCTTCACGAGATTTGGCGTATCCGCGGCGTAGAACGTGCTCGAAATCTGGCTGTCGAGGTCGATCCGATCCACCACGATCATTACGGTGGGATTCTTCAGCGCCGGATGGAGTCGAAGCTTCCGTGCTGCGAAGAGCATCAGGAGGGACTTGCCAGATCCTTGGAAGTGCCAGATAAGCCCCTTTTTCGGGTGGCCGGCGACGACACGCTCGACGATCTGGTTCGTGGCCTCGTACTGCTGATGCCGGGCGACGATCTTGATGCGGCGTTTTTTCTTGTCGGTAGCGTACGCGGTGAAGTTAGCCAGGAGGTCCAAGACGACGTTCGGCCGCAGCATCGATTCGACGGCCTGTCCGATGCGCTTCAGCGCGGGCGTCTCACTGTCTGCTTCGACACGCCAGGGCCCCCACAAGTCCACCGGCAGCCCGATGGAACCGTAGCGGAATTCCTTGCCCTCGGTGGCAATCGAGATGACGTTTGGAACGAACAGCTCGGGGACGTTGCGCTCGTAGTCCTCGTGGATCTGAACCGCCGCGTCGAACCAGCTCTGGCTCGCCCTAACGGGCGTCTTCGCCTCGATCACAACGAGCGGAATACCGTTGACCAGGAGCACAAGGTCGGTCCGCTTCTCCGAGGCTCCGGCGCGGACGGCGAACTGGGTCGTCACGACGTATTGGTTGCGCTCGAAATCATCGAAGTCGATTAGCCGGATGGTGACATGCTCACCACGATCGCCAAACGGCATTGACCGCTCGCCCGTCAGCCACGCCGCGAATTCCTCGTTCGCCTTGACGAGACCGTCGTTCCTGACGCCCAGGAGGATGGCGCGCAGCCGATACAGCACATCGTCAGCGCGGTCAGGCTGCGCAGCTATCTCCGGATTCAGTCTAATGAGAGCTTCACGAAGATGGTCCTCGATCAGGACCTCATTCGGCCGTCGACCGAGGTTCTGAGACGCCAGAAAGTGCCACCCCAAGCCAGTGACTCGACTCAGCCGACGAGCGAGGCCGGGACCGACAGCGGTGTGGTGAGTGATGCCGCCACAAAGCCCGTCGCGTACGAACGCCTCCACCGTGTTGGCTTCGTTGAAGCTCAATGCACTGCCTCCAACGCGCGTCCGACGAACGTCTTCCTTAGCCCCTCGAGATTCTTAGTCCTCAGCACGACAGCACTCTCAACCTTTGTTAAGGCCTTGTGTTCGTCGACGAACTGGGCTTGCTCGGTATGGTTTGGTACCGGCACCAGCGCGTCGTCGAACACGCCACCCTCAATGCGTTTCGTTCCGTGGCTTGACGTTGCTGTTCGCGTCAAAAACCACCGCGCGGACCACTCGGTCCAGAGGAGCAAGTACTCAGGCAAGAGCTCAACCCCCGCCACAAGCGCACGAAGATCCTGGTTGAAGGCGACGTCTCGCTCACACTGAGCCACAGGAAATGTGTGAGCCAAGATCATTCCACGTACGACTACGAGAATCGCCCCTTTCGGGGCGAGGGTCGCAACGACCCAACCGGCTTCCGTAAGCTTGTCCTCGGTCTCGGTGAGATGGCGCGTTTTCAAATCCTTTCCACTCGCCCAAGGTCGGTCACCGTTCCAAAAGGCGGCTTCGGCTCTCGAAGGCGTGCTCCCAGCCAGAACGCGAGCAACTTTCGTCAAGGGTGTCCCTTGCCTAAACCGGGCCGAGAAATAGTCATTCAGATGCGATGCCCGTGCTTCTTGCACGGTCTTACGAGCGCCGTGGAGCGCGTCGATGGTCGTATCTACTGCGCTGAGTACATCGGCGATTCGACGCTGCTCCGGCAGCGGCGGCAGAGCGAACTCCTCTTTCGCCAGGGTCATCCAATTGATCGTTGGCGACAAGGAGCCCACAGAGATCTCCTTTGCCCGCTCCATGAACAAGCCGCTCTGCATGAAGAAGGGAAGGAACTCCGGCAGGACGACGTCAGGCTTCGCTCGCAGCACCATCGCGTGTGCAGAGCAGATGCCGTCGAACTGAGCCACTCCGAGTTTCCTCTGATATACGCGGCGACGCCCGAAGATGATGTCCCCGACGCGAAAGCGCAGTTTCGTTGCTTCGACATCGGCTGGGGAGCCCCAGCGCCGAATCGTCAGCGAGTCAGACTCGAGGTGCTCAAGACCGACGTAGTAGTCAACGTTCGCCTCCGATGGATCATCGACGCGGTCGTTGACAATCGTCGCGATTTCATCGAAACGGAAGGTCTGCCACCCTTTCGTGGAAGCCGCTTCAGGCATCAGCGACCTCTTCACCTAGCGCACTGTCGAGCGTCTCCACGAGCGTGTCGATCTCCTGCCAAAACCCCCGGCCTGCGGCGTCGAATGCGGCCCACGCCGTCTTTAGATCCCCTTCTCCGTTGATCCGTGCTTCGGCGCCAGCCGGCTTGACGTAGCGCGGAATCGAGAGGTTCGCGTCTTTTGCGAGCACCTCCTCGGCCGTCACTACTTTCGCGAAGCCGGGAATGTCATCAAACGCGTGGTAAGCAGCGAGGATGCGCTGCTGGTGTGCCGGATTCAGAAAGCTCTGCGCCCGCTCGCGTGCCACTTCGTGGACGGCATCAATGAACAAGATCCTGCCTCGACGTCCGGCCTGCTTCCGCGTGCGGCAAACCACGACACAGGCTTCCATCGGCGAGTTGTAAAAGAGATTGGGGCCGAGACCGAGGACGCACTCGAGAAGGTCAAGCTCCACCAGCTTTCGCCGCATCGCCGATTCTTCGTTGCGGAAGAGTACCCCGTGCGGGAACAGAATGGCGCACCGGCCGGACTTTGGATCGAGACTCTTGAGAATGTGCTGGAAAAACGCGTAGTCGGCGCGTCCCTGCGGCGGTGTCCCGAGGAAATTTCGCCCCCAAGAGTCGTTCTGCCAAGCCTCTCGATTCCACTTCTTGATGGAGTACGGCGGATTGGCGAGGACGACATCGAACGTGCGCAGGTGGTCCTGTTCGATGGAGGCGGGGTTGCTGAGCGTGTTGCCGGCGACGATTTCGAAGTCCTCCACCCCGTGCAAGACGAGGTTCATCCGCGCAATGGCAGCCGTGATGTGGATCAATTCCTGGCCGAAGAGACCGAGCGTGCGCACGTCGCCGCCGCGGCGCTTGACTTCTGCGAGTGACGAGATGAGCATCCCGCCTGTGCCGACAGTGGGATCGTAGATGCGTTCACCCGGCCGGGGCTCGAGCATCTGCGTCATCAGGTGCACAAGCGTTCGGTTAGTGTAGAACTCCTGCGCGGTGTGGCCGCTGTCGTCGGCGAACTGCTTGATTAGGTACTCGTAAGCGTTGCCCAGCTCGTCTTCGGGCACTGCGGTCAGGCCTAGTTCGTGCTGCGAGAAGTGCTCGATGAGATTCTTCAGCGTCTCGTCTGGCATCTGCCCCTTGTCGGTCCACGAGGCGTTGCCGAAGATTCCCGTGAGTCGCTTCGGGTTCACGGCTTCAATCGCGCGGAACGCGTTTACGAGCGCGCGCCCCACGTCGCGCGAGGCGGCTCGCACGTCGTCCCAATGTGCGCCCTCAGGAATCGCGAAGCGATCATCCGCAGTCGCACGGGCGTAAGCAGTGTCTGTAGTCTCGCTCAACGCAATCCGGTACTCCTGGTCCCAGACGTCTGAAAGGCGCTTGAAGAAGAGCAGAGGGAACACGTACTGTTTGTAGTCGCCCGCGTCGATCAGCCCGCGAAGCAGATTGGCAGCTCCCCATAAATACGACTCAAGCTCCTGCTGGCTTAAATGCTCTGGAGCCTTACTCATGACAGCCAGCCTCCATCGAGGAGGACCTCGCGCAGCCGATGCTCGGCCGCCCGGGCCTCCGTGATCGCTTGTTTCAATGCAGCGACCGCCTCAGGGAGCGGCGGGATATCCTCACCAACCGGAGGTAGCACGTAACGCGAGATGTTCAGCGTCCAGTCTTCGGCCTTGATCTCGTCGAGGCTGACGACCCTCGCACGACCGGGGACGTCCCTGAACGCGAGCGCCCACATTGCGATCTGTCTGGCGTGTTCCAGGTCGAGGAAATTCTGCGCTCGCCCCTTTCGA
>Ga0137379_10005009_pt1 | contig 12494 bp, 8 predicted proteins | sample SagtaG_18_FD_104812 | JGI IMG/M metagenome (GOLD analysis project Ga0137379, IMG submission 104812) | Vadose zone soil microbial communities from Sagehorn Ranch, Mendocino, California, USA - Sage2_L_80_16 metaG | ecosystem: Environmental > Terrestrial > Soil > Vadose zone | place: USA...
AATGCCCCGATCTCCTGTAGCTTCTTGCAGGTCGTTTCTTTCATTCGCGGGAGAGCAATCTCGTGCAAAAGAAAACAAGCGCGAGCGGGATTTCAAGTTTTCGCGATTAATTTCGCCGCACGATCGCGAGACACTTCGGAGTCAAATTTGGCTGCCTGCTCGATAATGATGTCGGCGAAGCCCTGGTCTGTGCCGATGGACGGCGCATAGAATAATGGGCGACCATCGATCTTGTAGGGATTGCGCCGAAACACCTCGCGCCCGCTTGACTCAACGTCATCCCGAGCGGAGTCGAGGGATCCCGTGAAGCTACCCAAGGGCTTCGGCAAGAGCTCAGGATGACAGCTTGGAATACCGAGCAACCTGGGGATGTCTTCGTAGCTATGTAACCCATCTGAAATAAAAAACGGAACCACGACCACGTTCTGAGTTGTCGTCAATTTTTTCCAATTGGAAACCAGGGGCGGTTCTTCCATGTAAACGTTAAGCACAGTCGCATATTTTCCGAGCGCCCGGATTTTTTCCGCTTCACGCTTCGCGGCGACAGCGCTATTTTCATTCAAATCCGTTCCATGCGCCACAATCAGCAAACTGGTTTCGCCTGGATCGATGCCGGGCGCGACTTCTTCTCCACGTTTGAGCAGCAATTCGGTCATGAGCGGATGATTTCCCACCGGGTCACAGTATTTCCAAACTTGACCGCTCGAACGCTTTGTCGCACGGCCATTCAACTCAAGCTCGCGCGGAATCACCGTCTGCGTGAAATAGCCTTCGCTGATAAAATTCGGGACGACGTAAACCTCGCGAACTAATTCGGGATCGAACAAAAACAGTGTGTCGCGGAGGCTTGGCTCCTCTTTCCAGAAGGCGCACCCAACATCGGCAAAAACTTTTCGACGCCGAATCTCCGCCGCATGCGCGAGCGTCGGCGCGCTCGAGTCTGGATTCACGGTGGAGCCGTGGGCGACAATAAGAAGTGCTGAATCGCTCCAGAACTTGGTCATACAAACTATACTTAACTATCTATCTCCAGCGTTGTCATCCCGAGCGGAACGAGGGGTCTCCCAAAAGCCGATTGATCACACGAGGCGTAACAAAATTCGAATTGCGATTGCGAGGTCCCTCGCCGTGTGCGCGGCTCGGGATGACATACTTGCTGGCGTTCGATGTTGGGCGTTGGCCGCTTGCTTTCCAGCTGTTGCAGTCTCTCGCTCGCCAGAAAAGAAAACGGCCGGATCTGTCGCAGACCTGGTCGCTGGAACGGAGTCGAATGCGGTCTTCTAGAAGCGCTTCGTCAATGCGACATACCAGGTTCGCCCCTTGATATTGGCGGTCTGCTCGTCGTAGCCGTTTTCACCAGCCCCGGCGACGAATGACGGTGCTAAATCAAAAACGTTGTTCACGCCAAGAGTGATCGTTGTGTTATTGAGCCAGGCTCTCCATCCACACGAACTGTACTCTGAAGTTGAAACTGGCAGCACGCCCTTGTCCTTCACGTCTTTCATCGTCGCATTCTTGCCGCCGTCCTTGGCGTAGCCGGCGACTTCGTTTTGCGAGGCGGACGCTGGGAAGTTGAACGTGTAGTTCAGGATCCAGTCAACGGTAGTCCATTCACGGATTTTACGATCGAAAAAAGCGTCCCAGTATTGGCCGATGTAATGCACGGTGAAGCCGGTATCGAGTCCACCCAAGGGTGAGCCCGCTGGTCCGTCGTAAAACAGGCTCGCGTACCAACGATTGTGTGTAAACGAGCCCCCGGCGTCGACCCCGAGGAAGCCGCCACCGAACTTGCCGACAACACTTTGTTCTGGTCCACCAGCAACCGCTTGGAGCACTACACGGTCAATATAAGTTCCGTTGAACGTCGCGGTCAGTGTGCCCCAGTCACCATGACCCAATCTCGCGGTGTCGAAGGTATAAACCACCTCGTAATCCCAGCCCTCTTGGATAATCCGACCGAGATTTTGTTCCGGAAGTAAGAGAAGGACAATCGGGCCAAACGGATCCCCCGGGCCGGTTGAGGGGCCGCGTATGACCTGACCCGGGAACTCGACCTCGTGATTTACGAGATATTGCGGATCCAAGACCACGGTGACGGCGCGGAGATCGATGTGGTAGAAATCTGCGAGTAGCGTCAGGCCCTGCAACGGACTCCACCACTTGCCCGGTGTAACGATAGCGCCATACGTCCACTCGTATGCCGTTTCTGGCTGCAGATTAGGATTACCGCTAGTGGCCGACGCAATTTGCAATGCGGTAGCCGGACTGCGCGGATCACCTATGAATTCCACAAAATAATGTTGCACGCTACGGAATAAATCGCTCAAGGTCGGAGCGTGATATGCTTCGCTGTAGGTGGCGCGAATGGTCAGGGCGGAGTCGATCGGCTGCCAGCGCACGGAGAACTTCGGCCTTTCGGTGCCACCGAAATCGCTGAAGTCTTCGAATCGTTCCTGATAATCTAATTCCAGGCTGTAAAGACCAGGAAGGTTCCAAGCAGGACTCGTAACAGGTAGACGAAGCTCCCAATAGATGGACCAAACGTCCCGGCTTCCCCTGGTTGGTGCAAAGCTGGCCCTGCCAATAGTTAGGTTGGAGGAGATGAGCGCGTCGGGCTGATCGTTGGCGCGTTCGGTGCGGTGTTCACCGCCAACCGCGAAGGAGATCGGCCCCGCCGGGAGATTGACCAGGTCGCCGATCAACTTCAAGTCCTCGAGCGTCAACGACGTCGCGCCGAGGTTATGGGCCGTGACGAATATTTTGTCAATGACCGCGTGCGAGTTCTGGTTCCGGCCGAAGGGATTGAAGGCGGTTGCCGGATTGGTATCGAGCAATGCCTGACGCAAAGCGTTGGGGTCGACAACCCCGCCCAAGAGCTCCACGCGGCTATCTGCGCTATAACGGAACCCGGTTTCCCAGTTCCATGTCTTAAAATAATCTCCAAACTCACCCAAATTACCTTTGAGGCCGCCGGTAAACTCGTAATTATTTGTTGTAATCTTGTCGGTGCGGAGCCCCGCTTCCAAAGCACGGTAAAAGACGTCGGTGGTGAACTCGATCCCAGGATTAGGTCCACCACGCGAAGTGTAATCCGGCACTGTGAAGGGATTGAATGGGTTCTGAATCGGCACGCTGATGCCGTTGTTACTAATCAGAAAGGGATGAGTTGCATCCGTCCAGACATCCGGAAAAAACGGAACCGGCGCCAGGGCGGTGTCCCAGAAAGAATGCGTATATTTGAAGTCAGCAAAAAGCTCAAGATATCGGTCGCAGATTTTGCGATCGAGCGAACCATAGAGATATTCACGATCGACCGCAGGCATTGCTGGAGTGAGCTCCGCGAAGTTAAAAAAGTCCCGGACCCCGAGTGGCACATATTGATTATCGCTCTCAGGGCTGGGCGCATGGTGCGGCGTCGGAGTGCGCGATCCTCCGTTAAGGCTCGGCTGGTAAACAAAGTCTTGGACACGCCCGGCGAAGAAATTGCTACGGCCGTCTCCGCCGCCAAACCGCTTAAAGTTCGCGGTACTTGAGATATCAGCATCGCGTGAGTAGATGGCGGCCCGGTTGTAAAACTCGGCGTAAACTACAATGTCCGTTTTATCGTCTCCAGTACCGGCGAGCAGATATCCCCTTTCTTCACCCGCGTCATTGGCAAAGCCGAGGTTGGTGTTGCCATAGCTGGCGTAGAGCTCGAGGCCACGGAACCTGTGGATCAACCAAACGTTGAACACACCGGCGACCGCGTCCGCTCCATAAATGGCGGAAGCGCCGTCCTTCAGGACGTCGATGTGATCGATCAACCCGAGCGGAATTGTGTTGAGATCAACCGTATCACCAGCAAAGCCGAACAAAGGACTGCCGCTGCTGACAACCGGCGCGAGACGACGTCCGTCCTGTAGCACCAGCGTTTCTTTGGCGAGAATGCCGCGCAGATTAATTTCCACGCGGCCGTCACCGGCAGCGACGTTTTCATTGAGTGCCGCTCCTGTAGCAGCTGGCAACTTCTGGATAAGATCAGTGGCAGAGCGCACCCCAAGCCGGGTAATATCCTCCCTGCGGTAGGTGTCGACCGGGTTCGGACCGACTTCTTCTGAAGTCGGAATGTTCGAACCGGTCACGATCACTTCCTCGATAGTAACGCCAGGCTGGCCAGTGGTCTGCGGCGTGGGCAACGGATTCTGCGCAAACGTTACGAGGATTGGACAAAAGAAGGCCGCTGTGATCGCCAAACACCGACCAATGGCGGGAGGCTTCATTTCCGGACATTCTTGCAGGGAAGTTCCCTACAACATGGGTAACAAATCTTCCTATCCGCAAACAAGCATCGTTTTGAAGATTCGTCGGCAAACTACGGCGGCGGGCTGGGGGCCGGATTTGACGGAGGAGCCAGCTGATCCGGGGCCGGAAAAAGGGTTAGCAATTCCGGCGGAACCGCTCGCGCATCTTGTAACTGGCCGTCGAAATACACTCGGACAATGAATCCGCCATATTGGCGTCCGTCAGGTGAAGGCGCTTGGGTCTTTGGACGGATGTAAGTTGCGGCCAGGAATTTCGGAGTCGCATCCGTCCAGTCGCGGTCGGGTGTCAACCAATCGTAAGCAGTCCGCGCATCAGTTGGCTTCATTCTATTATCTCTCGTGCGGTCGTAGAAGGAAACCGCTAGCCTCACGACGTGGCCATTTTGAGTATTTGGTCGCGGTTTCACCCCGATCCTAAGGGAGAGGTGAGTTTGGGCGTTCGGATCTTTCATTTCCGCCAGAGTTGTTTCCGTGATCGCCAGGACTGAGTTATGCGCAACGCCGATTCGTCGCAAAAAATTAGGGAAACGTGCATCCGGACGAAGCGGACGGAATTCGGGAAGAAACGCGATCCACTGCAGTGTTCCCGAGTGTTCCGTAGCAGCGAGCTCTAACCAGCGGAAAGCTTCTTCTTTTTCGCCAAATGCAACGTAAATTGCAGCGATGATCTGGGCCGAGACGTATCGCGTCCGCCTTTCTTGCACGAGTTGATCGAGAATTTTCCGCGCTTCGATTTGCCGGCCCATGCGGCCGTAGGTAATGGCAAGGCCGCTACTCGGGAAACGCTGCTCCTCCTGCGCTTTCGTGTAGAGCGCAATCGCTTCTGCGAAATTTCCTTTCTCGCGATAGGCGGCGGCCAGATTCGAATCCAGATAAAAGTAATGTGGATCGAGTCGCTGGGTCCGCTGGCCGGCGATAATTGCCTCGTCGATGCGCTTGTCGGCTAAGTAGGCTGCGGTGGCAACGTAGCTAATAATCGGTGAGAGCGGGTCCAATTTTTCCGCTTCCAGCACAAGCCCGAGCCCTTCTTTCAGCTCGCCTCGGAAGAGCGGCAGCAGCGCCAGGAAAAGGTGAACGGGTGCCGAGTTGGGATCGAGCTGCAGCGCGCGGTTTAATTCCGCATCCTCCCCCGGCAGGTCCCAATCTAGGATTCGTTTCGCTTCCCCAAGATAGCAATGCGCCTCCGCATCTTTCTCGTCGAGTGCTATCGCCTTCAATGCGGCCACCTTCGATTGCGGATAAGCGTCGAGCGGTTTTACATAAACGTCCGCTAAAAAAAACCAGACTTTCGCGATCCCAGTCCAGGCACGCGCAAATGTCGGATCTTTCTCGAGGGCCCGCTCAAAAAGACTGAGGGCCTTTCGCAAATCCTCTTCGCTGCCTTTGTTAGAGAGATAGAGCCCTTGCAGATAAAGGTCGTATGCCTCCGTGTTCGGTTGTCGATGGGCGGGAAGCGAAATGGCCAGCTTGATCTTGAGCGCGTCGACAATTGCGCGAGTGATTTCATCCTGCAGCGCAAACACGCCCTGCAATTCGCGTTCGTAGGTTTCCGACCAAACCTGAAAACCGTTGCGTGCATTAATCAACTGTGTGGTTATTCGAACACGGTTTCCTTCGCGCCGCAGACTTCCCTCGAGCACGTTTTCGACGTTCAGCTTTTTCCCAACCTCGCCCACGTCCACGCTCTTCCCTTTGAATGAAAACGACGAGGTGCGGGCCACGACGCGCAGCCCCTCGACTTTAGCCAGCGCGCCGAGGATCTCCTCGCTTATGCCGTCGCAGAAATACTCCTGGTCCTTTGTCTGGCTAAGATCGAGGAATGGCAGCACGGCCATGCTTTTCTCGGGAACCGCCGCAGCATGCGACGGCGCCTGCCGAGCCAGTCGAAGGGCGAAGAACGCCGCCGCCCCAATCGCCAGCACCGCGATGAGTACGGTCAGTTTGCGGAAGGAGCGAATGCCGCCGCCGCGAGCCAGCTTCGCGCGGCAGAATTCCACTGCTCTCATCAATTCTCGAGCTGAGGCGGGCCGCTGCGCAGGATCGACTGCCAGGGTGGAACGCAGCAGCTTAATGACCGGCGTGGGGACGTTTCTAGCCACCAACTGTTTTACTGGAAGCGCCGCGCGTCTCTGGCAATCGCGAATCTCATCGATGGTGCTGCCAGAGTATGGCGTTAATCCGGTGAGCGCGAACCAGAGCGTGGCGCCAAGCGAATAAATGTCCGAGCGCGCATCGACCGGACCGCTTCCAAATTGCTCAGGGCTCGCGAAATTCGGTGTGCCAACGAATTCTCCGTGCGTCAGGTCCGTTTCTCCTGCGGCATCCGCGATCGCCTTGGCCAGGCCGAAGTCGATGACTTTCACTTCCAGTTTCGCCGTCGCAGCGTTGCCGGAGGTCAGCATGATGTTGCCCGGTTTTAGATCGCGACGGATCAAACCCTGATCCGCCGCAGCCATCAATGCCCGCGAGATTTGGATCGCGATTTCCAGAGCCAGTTCCACCTTAAGCGGACCATCCCTCCGCACGCGAGTCTCCAGGGTTTCGCCCTCGACTAATTCCATTGCGTAATAGCAATGACTGGCATCCGGCGAAGCGCCGAACTGGAAAACGGCAGCGACATTCGGATGCCGCAGGGCAGCTGCGGCGCGGGCTTCACGCAAAAAGCGTTCGCGCATCGATTGTGAGCCCCGCGCCGCCGCCGGCACGTCGATCACTTTCAGGGCGACCCTGCGACGCAATACCTTGTCCATGGCGAGATAGGTCACCCCCATTGCCCCGTGACCGAGTTCCCAGTAAAAGCCATCTGGGCGTTGCTCGACCTCGAAGTCGCCGAAAACCAACGAGCGAAGTGGCTTGGTTTTGAGGACTGATTTGTCAAGGCCCGTTCGGAGCAGACAAGCCAGGCAGTCGCCTTTCGCGTTCAAAGGCTCACCACATTTCGAGCAGACCGCACCGGTGGATGCCAGTGGTGTTGCCATGGGCGTCTCCCTTAACCTCTCGTTAACACACGGAGCAACTCGTGCAACTCTTCATCCACTTGCGCTTCGGTGTCCACGGTCCGGCGGACCTCTGCGCGCAAGAATTCCCGGTAACGCGCCCGCAACCGGCTGATGTGGCTGCGCAGAGTGGAGGCCGGCAAACTGAGACGAACAGCCAAGTCGTCGTAAGTCGGCAGCGGATTGGCGCTGCCGGTAAGGAAGATCCTTAATTCCTTGAAGAGCTTCTCCTTGCCCTCGGCTTTCTGCTGAGCCGACAGTCGCTCCAGTCCCGCCTCGACCAGCGCCTCTGCCCAGCTTCTCTCGAAAACCCGGCCTTCTCCATCCGGCTCCGCTGAGCCGAAATGCGTCTGGAAAAGCGACTCCGCCGCCTCAGCCCGCGCGTCGTTCAAAGGCAGAAAATCGCGCGAGCCGCCACGCTTCAGCGTTTGCTCGCGGTCGTAAGCGTGCCCCAAGAAATTCTTCAGTGAGGCTAGCAGAAAGGATCGGAACTTGCCTTTCTCTCGATCGACACGCGCGTAGATTTTGTGTTCGATCAGATAAGCAAAAAAACTCTGCGTGAGGTCCTGCGCATCGTGCGCGGTGTACCCGCGCGTGCGGACGAAACTGTAAAGCGGCCCCCAATAGGTTTGGCAAAGCTCCGCGAGCGCGGCCTGCGCAATCTCCGGTTCGGCCTGGCTTCTCCCCGCCGCGACCACCAAGCTCCAGTGGGTCGGAGGGAAGAAATCGCTCCGGCCATGCCTGTTCCCTGCCAGGGTCTTCACGTCAGCGGTTTGTATCAAGACTGCAGAAGAAAAGCAAGCCGCGAGAAACCTACGTTTTTTTGCAGCACGGCTTCCGCAATCCGTTTGGAAAAAGAAAGCAGTCATTACTTCGAAACAAACACAGAAAGAAAACCCAACAGAAAGAAAAACATGCAAACGATTCGTTATAATCTGCCCGTAGGAAATTCGATTGGCCGGTCGCTTGTGCGGTGCGGCTTCGTTCTCATCGCGACCGCTGCCGTAATGGCGGCACTTTTAGCGCCAATAACTGCTCACGCCCAGAGCAACCTCTACGTTTCCGTTAATGGCAACGGGAGTAATTCTGGCGGTTCAATCTTCGAATATACTCCGGCTGGGACGCAGGGCACCTTTGCCTCTGGGCTAGCTCGCCCTCGCGGGTTGGCCTTTGACGGTATCGGGAATTTTTTTGTGGCAACCACTTTCGACACGCCTGGGGACGGTTTGCATGGCAGGGTCTTGAAATTCACTCGGCGTGGCAAGCTGAGTACCCTTGGCAATGCCGCTCACAATTTCTTTGAAGGGGTAGCTACAGACAGCGCCGGCAATGTCTTTGCCATGACGCAAGATGAAAACACTGACGTAGGCACTATTTTCAAGTTCGCACCCGATGGAACGCGTACTACCTTTTGGCTCTACTCCCGGCCAAAGTTTTGACCTGGCTTTTGACAGCGCGGGCAATCTCTTCGCGGCCGACCTTGGCGATCAAACGATATATAAATTTACACCGAATGGAACACGTACCGTCTTCGCCGGCCCGAGCGCCTTCACCTCCGACCAATTTCCCGTTGGGCTTGCTTTTGACAGTGCGGGTAACCTCTTCGTGTCAACCGTGGGCAACGGGGGAAACGATACAATTCTCAAATTTACTCCGGGCGGCATCGAGAGCACCTTCGCCACGGGCCTCAGGAATCCGCGGGACGTGGCCTTTGACACGCTCGGTAATCTCTTTGTGGCGGAGTTCCTCCCCGTCGGCGATATCTTAAAGTTTACGCCGGAAGGCACGGAGACAGTTTTTGCCACAGGGCTTATCCGTCCGCAATTCCTCACCTTCGGGCCAGCACGATAACCCGTTGTAGCCATCAATGGTTAGCTTTACGGTTTTTTCTGTCCGATAGGAATCTTCCAGCCGCGAGAATTACATTCCAATGAGTCGTAGCGAAGGGGTCGCTCTGGCCATGGATGGTCCCCGGCAGAGGGTTCACTTGAGCGGTGTATATCAAGACCGCAGAAGAAAAGCAAGCCGCGAGAAAAATCACGATTTCGTGCAGCACGGCTTCCGCAATCCGTTTGGAAAGAGAAAGAAGTCATCACTTCGAAACAAACACAGAAAGAAAACCCAACAGAAAGAAAAATATGCAAACAATGAATCCGCTAATTCAGTTCAAAAAAATACCAATTCTGCCACTTCTCATCGCACTGGCGCTCGTGGTCGGCGCGTTGACAGCCGTGCCGGCCCTTGCAACACCCCCGGTGAGTGTGACGACGGAGATCCTTGGGGCGGGGACCTTTGACGAGCTCGACGTCTCTGCAAAAACGGGCGCGTGGAAGGCCCGGATCGACACGAAGGGAGAATCGGACCTCAATGTCGTGCGCGTGACGTTTCAACCGGTAGGTCATACCGGGTGGCATACGCACCCCGGTCCCAGCCTGATCATGGTCATGTCGGGCACCGTTACCGAATACGAGGGCGACGATCCGAGCTGCACTCCGCGGGTTCACCCCGCAGGGACCACCTTCGTCGACCCAGGCAACCACCTGCATCTGGTGAAGAACGAGAGTACCACCGACCAGGCAGTGATGGTCGCAGTGCCGCTGATCCCAGCAGGCGCGCCCCGAAGGATCGACGCGCCGAACCCAGGTGTTTGCCCATTCTGAGGAACGAGAAGTGACGGTCTTTGATCGCTAGTCAGTTAAATCGTCCCAGCGGATATTCTTGCTAAACCGCTGGGACGACCTTTCCAAAATGCGCGATTAGGCATGGCGTGTGCGACTCGCTGCGCATGCCTTGATGGGATTGGCCAAGCGGCAATCTGACCAGAGGGCGAGACACATGTGTCTTCCTTGCGCGACACTTAGAGTATCGGTAATCTGACGAAACGATGCGGTTTCGCACTTACAAAAACACTGACCTGACGGTTAGTGAAGTCGGCTTCGGGCTATGGACCATTTCCACCGGATGGTGGGGGATTTTCACCGAAGGCGAAGCGATTGCGCTCATGCACAGGGCATTCGATCTCGGCATCACGCTGTTCGATGCCGCTGACACGTACGGAAACGGATTAAGCGAAGAATTGATCGCGAAGGCGTTTCCGGAACAGCGGGATGAAATCGTGATCGCGACGAAGGTCGGCTACGATTTTGTCCATTACGGAGAGGCGCGCGGACGCGGACAGCGGGAAATTCCGCAGGACTTTTCGCCGGAAGCGGTGACCCGTGCCACAGACGCAGCGCTGAACAGATTGAAAACCGACCGGATCGATCTTCTCCAACTGCACAACATTCGGATGGAGCAAGTTTGCGATGATGCGCTCTGGACAACCCTCGAGAAATTAAAGACCGAAGGAAAAGTTCGGTATTACGGGATCGCGCTGGGGCCGGCGATCGGCTGGCTCTACGAGGGAGTGAATTGCATTCGTGAGCGCGACATCACGAGCGTCCAACACATTTATAACTTGCTCGAACAACATCCCGGCCGCGCCATTCACGATGCCGCAACCGAAGCTGGCAAAGACACGATGTTTCTCATTCGCGTGACGCATTCGTCCGGGATGCTCGAGGGAAAATACACTACGGAAACGATCTTCCCGCCAACAGATCATCGCAGCCATCGCCCGCGCAGCTGGTTACTCAACGGGATAAAGAAGATCGACAAGCTGCGCTTTCTCGAAAATTCAGAACGCACACTTGGGCAAGCCGCGTTGCAGTGGCTGCTCGCAGATGAGCGGGTGGCCTCGACATTGCCGAACATTTATAACGAAGAACAACTCATCGAATTCGCAAAAGCGCCCGAATGTCCGCCGCTGACTGCGGACGATATAGCTAGAATCGACGGTTTGTATTCTGACAATTTCGGAATCGAGAAAGAACGGCCCAAGTTCAAAGGGACAATGGAGCTGCCGAAGGAAACGGCGGCGGCGCTGTAGCCGTTTCGCTGTGCGAAACGCGATCCAGGTTTTCAATTCACACGCTACGTTGCGCTTCTCCCAGCGAAGCGGCTATAATTAGAAAGTTCGCGATGGCGCGACACTATCGCCAGCACGCGAGACGCGTGCGCTACCCTAATCGGACTCGTCTTCTTCTTCCACCGGCTCGGCTCGGCGCACTTCTGTTTTTTCCCGAACGCGACGTTGTTGTACGCCGTTTGCGTTTTGTCCTTTGTAAATTTCTTTGAAAATATCCGCGATCATCGGCGCGGCGGTAGAGCCGCCGTGCACTTTGCGGTCGACATCGCCCTCGTAGAGCGCCGCGAACGCATATTGCGGTTGGTCGGCCGGTAAAAACCCTGCGAACCAAGCGGCCGTGCGCTCCTTGTTTTTCGGTCCCCATTGCGCAGTCCCAGTTTTCCCGGCGACTTCAACATTATCGAGACTCGCTAGATGCGCGGTGCCGCCAGCGCCATTTACCGCATCGATCATTCCCGTGCGCAATTCATCCAGCGTTTCGGATGAGAGAGCGAGTGTTTTCTTGGCCCGCACCTGATACGCCGTCACGATTTCATTATTGAATGTCTGCACCTGCTGGACGAGGCGCGTTTGATAAAACGTGCCTCCGTTGGCGACGATCCCCATGGCTTGGGCCATTTGCAGGGGAGTAACCTGCGTGTCGCCTTGACCGATCGACAAGTTCGCAATGTCGCCGTTAAGCAATCTGCGGCCGTGCGTTGCCTTCATGTATTGATCGTTCGGGACACGACCTTCCGCCTCGCCGCGCAGCGGAATGCCGCATTTTACTCCAAAGCCCAGCTTTAATGCCCAATCAACAATCGGCTCGGCGCCGGTCTTGATTCCGACCTGATAGAACCAGGTATCGCACGATTCAGTGAGCGCCTGAACGAAATTCAGAGCTCCGCGGTCGCCTTTTTTCCAATTGTGAAAAGTGACGTTGCCAATCTGGATTGCCGGAACACACTGGTAGAGATCGTCCGGCCCAACAGAACCGCTCTCGAACGCGGCGATGCCAACCGCAACCTTAAATGTCGATCCTGGCGGATAGGACGAACGAAAGGCTCGTGGCAGCAGCGGAATGTCGGAATCATCCTGCAAGGCTTTAAATTTGTCGGCCGAGATGGAGGGAATAAAGAGATTCGGATCGTAAGTCGGCCACGAGGCCAACGCCAGAATGTCGCCGTTGTTCGGACTGACGATCACGATTGCACCTCGCTTTGCTTTTGCTTCCAGCGCCTTTTCCGCCAG
>Ga0137379_10005015_pt1 | contig 12485 bp, 11 predicted proteins | sample SagtaG_18_FD_104812 | JGI IMG/M metagenome (GOLD analysis project Ga0137379, IMG submission 104812) | Vadose zone soil microbial communities from Sagehorn Ranch, Mendocino, California, USA - Sage2_L_80_16 metaG | ecosystem: Environmental > Terrestrial > Soil > Vadose zone | place: USA...
GAAGAATGCCGCGAACGTCGACGCGAACGGCACGAGCCCAAGGACCTGCATGCCGACCGCCGCGGACACGAGCTGCTGCTCGGCGATGTACATCTCGAAGAAGCGATCGGGGTGTGCCTTCCCAAACGTCTCCAGGTACGTCGAGTTGCTCACCTCGCCGTCGAGCGCCACGACGTCCGTGCGCTCGGCGCCGAGCGCACGCAGCGCGTCGCCGAACGCCTCACGCGTCGACACGCGCGAGCCGACCTCGTACCGCGGCGGCTCGTACGTGCCCTCCCGTGGCCCGCTCGCTGTCGGCCCGGGCGTCCGCCCGACCGTGTCGACGACGACGTCGGTGCGTGGGTTCCCGAGCTCGGCGAGCGCGCGTGCCGCCTCGTCCTTCGAGAGGGCTTTCCCGTGCCAGCCCTCCTTGTCCTCGAGGAACGACACCCCCGCTCCCTTCTTCGTGCGCGCGACGATGCACACCGGGCGGTCGGACCCCTCGGCGTCCGCGTACGCGCGATCGATGGCGCTCTGGTCGTGGCCGTCGATGACCAGCGCGTTCCAGCCGAAGGCGCGGGCGCGCTCCGCGTAGCGCTCGCCGCTCCACTGCAGCATGGTCGGGCCGCGCTGGCCGAGCCGGTTCATGTCCACGATCGCGACGATGCGCGAGAGGCCGTAGTGCCCGCCCAGCTCCAGCGCCTCGTAGACGCTCCCCTCGGCCATCTCGCTGTCGCCGAGAAGCACCCAGCAGCGGAGCTCTCGGCCTAGGAGCCGCGCGGCGATCGCGATCCCCACGGCAGCCGGCAATCCCTGCCCGAGCGATCCCGTCGCCACGTCCACGAAGGGCACCGTGGGCGCGGGGTGCCCCTCGATCCGGCTTCCGAGCTTCCGCAGCGAGAGGAGCTCCTCGTCCGAGATCGCGCCCGCGGCCTTGGCCATCGCGTACAGGAGCGGCGCCGCGTGTCCCTTCGAGAAGATGAGACGATCGTCGTCCAGCCTCATCGGCTTTCGCCAGTCGGCGCGCAGATGCCCGTCGAGAAGCACCGCCATCAGATCGGCGGCGGACAGGCACGACGTCGGATGCCCAGACCCCACCGCGGTCGTCGCGCGGATGCTGTCGGCCCGGAGCTGCGCCGCGAGCGGCGCCCAGCGGTCGGTCGGCACGGTCATCGTCTCGCTTAGCGTGTGCACGCGCCGGTCGCCGCGCTGGATGCCCCGGGTCGCCGATCGAGGTCCCCCGGGCGGAGCGGGGCCACGCGCGTTTTCACCCGTCATGGACACCATGAAGGGTTGAACGATGAGGGTCGCACTGGCCGCCGATCACGAGGGCTACGCGCTGAAGGAGCGCCTGAGGGCGCACCTTGCGTCACGAGGACACGAGTTGCTCGACCTGGGCTCGCACGACCCCTCGCCGAGCGACTACCCGGACCACGCGGAGGCAGCCGCGCGCGCGCTCCTCGACGGGCGCGCCGAGCGTGCGATCCTCGTGTGCGGGAGCGGCGTCGGCGTGACGGCCGCCGCCAACAAGGTCCCCGGCATCCTCGCCGGGCTGTGCCACGACCATTACTCCGCGCACCAAGGCGTCGAGCACGACGCGATGAACGTCCTCACGTTCGGTGCGCGGATCGTGGGGGACGCGCTCGCGTTGGAGATCGCCGATGCGTTCCTGGCGGCGCGCTTCGACGGCGAGGAACGGCACGCGCGCCGCGTCGCGAAGGTACGCGCGCTCGAGGCGCGCTTCGGTCGGAGGGCGGCGCATGGCGAACCCACTCCGTGAGCTGGAGCGCTACGGGCAGAGCATCTGGTACGACAGCCTGAGGCGTGGCCTCATCGCATCGGGAGAGCTGGCGCGCTTCGTCGTCGAGGACGGGCTCAAGGGGCTCACCACCAACCCGGCCATCTACGAGAGGGCGATCGACTCGACCCGCGACTACGACGCCGAGCTCGTGGGGCTGCTGCGCCGCCCCGACCTCGACGCGAAGGGGGTCTACGAGCAGCTGGCCATCCACGACATCCAGGCGGCGGCCGACCTGCTCGGGCCAGTCTATGACCGCACCGGCGGGCGCGACGGGTTCGTGAGCCTCGAGGTCTCGCCCGCGGCGGCGCGCGACGACCGCGCCACCGTCGCCGAGGCACTGCGGCTCTGGCGTGCCGTCGACCGCCGGAACGCGATGATCAAGGTTCCCGGCACGCCCGAGGCGCTCCGGGCGATCCGTCGTCTCCTTGCCGAGGACGTGAACGTCAACGTCACCCTCCTCTTCTCTCGTGAGGCGTATCGCAAGGTCGCCGAGGCGCACGCGGCCGCGCTGGAGGATCGCATCGGGCGCGGCGAGGACGTGTCGCGCGTCGCAAGCGTCGCGAGCTTCTTCGTCTCGCGCATCGACACCGAGGTGGACCGGCGCCTCGACGCGCTCGCCGCGGGCGGCGCGCCGGACGCGGCACGGCGGGCCCGGGCGCTGCGCGGCCGCGTGGCGATCGCGAACGCGAAGCTCGCGTACCAGGACTGGCGGGCGCTCGTCGCGTCCGAGCGCTGGCGGGCGCTCCGGGCGCGCGGGGCGATGCCGCAGCGGCTGCTGTGGGCGAGCACGGGCACGAAGGACCCCGCGTACCGCGACGTCATGTACGTCGAGGAGCTCATCGGGCCCTACACCGTCGACACGGTACCGCCCGCGACGTTCGACGCCTTCCGCGACCACGGCCGCGTCGCCCCGTCGCTCGAGGCGGGCGTCGAGGCCGCGCGCGACACGATCGCGGAGCTCGCCGCGCTCGGCATCTCGCTGGACGAGGTCACCGAGCGTCTCCTCGAGGACGGCGTGCGGCTGTTCGCAGAACCGTTCGCGAAGCTGCTCAGGACCATCGAGGCGCGGCGCGGGGCGGAGACCGGCGCGCACGCCTGAGAGGAGCTTCATGCAGCTCGGGATGATCGGACTGGGTCGGATGGGCGGAAACATGGCCCTGCGCATCCTGCGCGGCGGGCACGGCCTCGTGGGCTGGGATCCCGCCGCCGCACCGGTCCGGGCGATCGAGCACGCCGGCGGGAGCGGCGCCGCCACCCTCGACGACCTCGTCACGAAGCTCACGCCGCCACGCGCGGTGTGGATGATGGTGCCTGCCGGCGCGCCGACGGAGAAGACGACCCTCGACCTCGTGGCGCGGCTCGCGTCGGGGGACGTCGTCATCGATGGCGGGAACACGTTCTTCAAGGACGACGTCCGCCGCGCGCGGCTCCTCGCCGAACGTGGGATCCGCCACCTCGACGCGGGGACGAGCGGCGGGATCTTTGGGCTCGAGCGCGGCTATTGCCTCATGGTGGGCGGCGACCGCGACGCGTTCGAGCGGCTCGAGCCGGTGTTCCGGACGCTCGCGCCCGGCCGCTCCACGGCCCCACCGACGCCGGGGCGCGCGTCCGGCGGCACGGCGGAGGACGGGTACCTCTACTGCGGGCCTCACGGCGCAGGTCACTTCGTGAAGATGATCCACAACGGAATCGAGTACGGCCTCATGCAGGCCTACGCGGAGGGATTCGACATCCTCCGTGGCGCAGCCGGACCGGAGATGCAGCCGGAGCTCCGGTACGACCTGGATCTCGGCGAGATCGCAGAGCTGTGGCGCCGCGGCAGCGTCGTCACGTCCTGGCTCCTCGACCTGGCCGCTGCTGCGCTCGCGCACGATCCGACGCTGGACGGCTTCACCGGTGCGGTGGACGACTCGGGCGAGGGGCGCTGGACGGTGAACGCCGCCGTCGAGGAGGCGGTGCCCGCGCCTGCCCTCACGGCGTCGCTCTTCGCCCGCTTCCGTTCCCGGAGGGCGAACACGTTCGGCGAGAAGCTCCTCTCCGCGATGCGGCGCCAATTCGGCGGCCACCCGGAGGCGAAGCGAGGTGGAGGCGCGCCGTGACCACCAACGCCGCCCGGCTGCGGCCGGGCGATCCCTGCACGTTCGTCGTCTTCGGCGCGATGGGGGATCTCACGAAGCGCAAGCTCCTCCCCGCGCTCCACAACCTGGGGGCGAACGGCCTGCTCCCCCGCGATTTCGCGTTCCTGGGCGTCGCCCGCAAGGCGCTCGACGATGACGCCTATCGCGAGTACGCGGCCGCAGCGGCACGCGAGTTCGCGCCAACCCCCGCGGCGGACGCGTTCCTGCGGCAGCTCGGTTCGCGCATCCATTACGTCCAGGGAGACTTCGAGGACCCGCGGGCGTACGAGGCGCTCTCCGCGGCGCTCGCACGCGCGGCCGAGCAGCACGGCACGTCCGGAAACGCGCTCTTCTACCTCGCAACGCCCCCGACCGAGTTCTGCACGATCGTGCGCGGGCTCGGCGGCGCGGGGCTCACCCGACAGGACGCGGGCTGGCGGCGCGTCGTCATCGAGAAGCCGTTCGGTCACGACCTCGACTCGGCCCGAGCGCTGAACCGTGAGCTCTCCGGTGTGCTCGACGAGAGCCAGATCTACCGGATCGATCACTATCTCGGGAAGGAGACGGTCCAGAACTTGATGGTGTTCCGGTTCGCGAATGGAATGTTCGAGCCGATCTGGAACCGGCGCTACGTCGATCACGTGCAGATCACGGTCGCCGAGGATCTCGGGATTGAAGGACGCGGCGCCTATTACGAGCGCGCCGGCGCCGTGCGCGACATCGTACAGAACCACATCCTCCAGCTCCTCACGCTCGTCGCGATGGAGCCGCCCTCCACGCTCGCGGCCGAGGCGGTCCGGAACGAGAAGGTGAAGGTGCTGGACGCGATCCGCCCGATGCAGCCGGAGCAGGTGTTGCGCGACAGCGTCCGCGGACAGTACGGTGCGGGCGTCATCGCGGGAAGGAAGGTTCCTGCGTACCGCGACGAGCCAGGCGTCTCCCCAGCGTCGCAGACCGAGACGTTCGCCGCGCTGAGGATCCTCGTCGAGAACTGGCGCTGGGCGGGCGTCCCCTTCTACGTTCGCTCCGGAAAGCGTCTCGCCCGGCGCGACACCCAGATCTCGATCCAGTTCCGACGGCCGCCGCTCCTCCTGTTCGAGGAGGCCGGCGTCGAGCAGATCGAGCCCAATCGCCTCGACGTGTTGATCCAGCCGGAAGAGGCCATCAGCATCTCGATGAAGGCGAAGCGGCCGGGCCCCGCGATCGTCCTGGAGCAGGCGAAGCTCGACTTCAGCTACTCCAGGTTTGGCGCCCTCCCTCCCGCAACGGGGTACGAGCGGCTGCTGCACGACGTCATGATCGGCGACACCGAGCTCTTCCACCGCGCCGACCTCGTCGAGGCGAGCTGGCGGATCGTGACCCCGATCCTCGATGTGTGGGCCACGCTGCCTGCGCGCGACTTCCCGAACTACGAGGCCGGCACGTGGGGCCCCACGGCGGCGGGCGATCTGCTCGCGCGCGACGGACGGCGCTGGGTGAACCCCGAGTGACCCGCCGTGCTGGAGAACCGCGTGATCCTGGCCGGTGACGTGGGGGGCACGAAGACCGACCTCGCGCTCTTCGATCCGGGGCCGCCACTCCGGCTCGTGCGGCTCGAGACGTTCCGGACGGGCGCGTTCCCCTCGCTGGAGGAGATGATCGGCGCATTCCTGCGCGACGGCGACCTGCCGCTCGCGGCCGCGACGCTCGGCGTCGCCGGACCCATCGTCCGAGGAACCGCGGTCCTTCCGAACGTCTCCTGGAACGTGGACGCCCGGCGGATCGCCACTCGCATCGGCCTCGCGGTGGTCACGCTGCTGAATGATCTCGAGGCGAGCGCCTGGGCCGTCGAGGTGCTCGGGAGCGCGGATGCGGCCACCGTGCTCGCTGGAGCACCGGACGCGGCGGGCCATCAGGCCGTGATCGCGGCGGGGACCGGTCTCGGCGAGGCGGTGCTGCTCCGCGTCGGGGGGCGGCGGATCGCGGTGTCGACCGAGGCAGGCCACGCGGACTTTGCGCCGCGAACCGATCTCGAGATCGAGCTCCTGCGCTGGCTGCGCCGACGCTTCGGCCACGTGAGCTGGGAACGCGTCCTGTCCGGACCCGGCCTCGTGAACGTCCACACCTTCCTCGCCGAGTCCGGCGGCGGCGCGGAGCCCCCCTCGATCACCGAGGCGATCCGCGCCGGCGATTCCGCGGCGGAGATCGCGGCCGCCGCGCTCGCGGGACGATCGGAGCGGTGTGCGCTCGCGCTCGACGTCTTCACGAGCGCGTATGGCGCGGAGGCGGGGAACCTCGTCCTTCGCGCGCTCGCGACTGGCGGCGTGTTCCTCGGCGGAGGCATCGCCCCCAAGATCCTGCCGTGGCTCCTGCGCGAGCCGTTCCGCGCGGCGTTCATCGACAAGGGGCGCCTCTCGCCGATGGTGGCGGCGACCCCGGTGCGGGCGATCCTCGACGAGCGCGCAGCCGTGATCGGCGCCGCCCGGCGGGCTACCGAGGGCCTCCTCGCGTGACTTCCGGCGTCTTGCGACAAGTGGCGGATGCCGAAGCCGTCGCGCGCGTGGCGGTGGACCTCGTCGTGGACGCTGCCTTCCGGTCCGTGGCCGAACGAGCGCGGTTCACCCTCGCACTCGCGGGCGGCTCGACACCTCGGCGGCTGTACCAGTTCCTCGCGAGCGCACCGTTTCGCGAACGCGTCGGATGGGATCGAACGCACGTGTTCTTCGGAGACGAGCGACACGTCCCGCCGGACCACCCGGACAGCAACTACCGGACGGCGCGCGAGGCGCTCCTCGACCACGTAGCCGTGGCGAGCGTGCACCGCATGCGCGGCGAGGACCCGGACGCGGCTGCCGCGGCCGCGAGCTACGAGGCCGAGCTGCATCGATTCTTCGGGCTGGCGACGGGCGACCCTCCGCCGCCGCTCGATCTCGTGCTCCTCGGCCTCGGCCCGGACGGCCACACCGCCTCGCTCTTCCCCGGGAGCGCAGCGCTGGACGAGCGCAGCCGCTGGGTCGTCGCGCCATTCGTCCGCCAGCTCTACGCGTACCGGGTCACGCTCACGCTCCCGGTGCTCGTCCGCGCCCGCGAAGTGCTGTTCCTGGTCTCGGGGGCGGCGAAGGCAGACGCGCTCGCGAGGGTCGTCTCCCCGGTTATTGGCGACGCGCTGCCGCCGGCCGCGCGCGTGCGCCCCGAGACCGGCGCGCCCGTCTGGATCGCGGACCGTGAGGCCGCAAGCCGCGTCCCCAAGGGGCTGTGGGGAACGACTTGAGCGCGGATCCCCCCGAGATCTGGGTCGCGCGGCACGGCGAGACCGAGTGGAGCCGGACGGGACGGCACACGGGGCGCACGGACGTCCCGCTCACCGCCACCGGCCGGCGGGAGGCCGTCGCGCTGGGGCGTGCGCTCGGCGGCCGGCGGTTCGCGCTCGTCCTCTCGAGTCCGCTTTCCCGCGCGTGGGAGACGTGCCGCCTCGCGGGGTACGCCGACGTGGAGGAGAGAACGGACGATCTCCTCGAGTGGGACTACGGCGCGGTCGAAGGGCGCACGTCGGCGGAGATGCGGCGCGAGCAGCCGGGCTGGACGATCTGGACGGGAGGCGTGCCGCTCGGCGAGACGATCGAGTCCGTCGCCGCGCGGGCCGGAAAGGTCATCGACCGGGCGATCGCGGCGGAAGGCGACGTCCTCCTGTTCGCGCATGGCCACGTGCTCCGTGTCCTGACGGCGCGGTGGCTGGGGCTCGAGCCGAGCAACGGGCGGCTCTTCGCGCTCGGGACGGCCGCGATGGGGATGCTCGGCGACGAGAACGGAGCGCGCGTGATCCGGGCGTGGAACGTGTCGAGCGTCCCCTCGCATTTTTAACGCGCCTCCTCGCCGATGAGGCCGTCGGGCGCGGCGTCGCGCGCTCGGTAACGGAACACGTCGGGATGGTCGCGGCACCGACGCTGGCGTAGGACCGTATGGTCACGACGTGGGTTAGCGCGGCCTGCCGGCGGCGTCCATCTCCCGGTCGAGGCAATACGCGGCGCTGATCAGCGCCATGTGGCTGAACGCCTGGGGGAGGTTGCCGAGGTGCTCGCCGCGCGGGCCGAGCTCCTCGGAGAAGAGGCCGACGTGGTTCGCATACCCCAGCATCTTCTCGAAGATGAAGCGCGCCTGATCGACGTCCCCGGCGCGCGCGAGCGCCTCGACGTACCAGAAGGAGCACATGTTGAAGGTGCCCTCCTCGCTCGCGAGGCCGTCGGCCGCGGCGTCGCGCGGCCGGTAACGGAACACCAGCGAGTCCTCGACGAGGTCCTCCTCGATCGCCCGCAGCGTGGACAGCCAGCGTGGATCGGTCGGACTGATGAACTTCATGAGCGGCAGGAGCAACGTCGAGGCGTCGGTGGTCCGTCCGGACCGGCACTGCACGAAGGCCCGCCGCGCGGGGGACCAGAAGCTCTCGAAGACGTCGTGGTAGATCGCGTCCCGGACCTCGTACCAGCGGGTGAGCGGGGCGGGGAACGAGCGCTTCTGCGCGAGCCGGAGGGCGCGATCGACCGCGACCCAGCACATGACCCTCGACAGGAGGAACTCCTGGCGCCTGCCGCGCACCTCCCAGATGCCCTCGTCCTGCTCCCGCCAGTGGGCGCAGACGAACTCGATGAGCCGCACGAGGTTGCGCCACAGGTCGTGGGAGATGGGCTCCGCGAACTTGTTGTAGAGGTAGACCGCGTCCATGAGCTCGCCGTAGATGTCGAGCTGGAGCTGATCGTAGGCGGCGTTCCCGATTCGCACCGGCTGCGAGTGCGCATATCCCGACCAGTGGGGCAGCGTCTCCTCGTGGAGGTCGTGACGGCCATCGATCCCGTACATGACCTGGAGCGAGCCGTCCGGGCGGAGCTCCCCGCAGCGCGCCTCGACCCAGTCCATGAAGGGGCGAGCCTGGGTGAAGCCCAGGCGCTGGAACGCATACAGCGCGAAGGAGGTGTCCCGGATCCAGGTGTACCGATAGTCCCAGTTGCGGTCGCCCCCAAGCCGCTCCGGGAGCCCGAACGTGGGCGAAGCGACCATGGAGCCGTGCTCGGCCGAGGTGAGGAGCATGAGGGTCAAGGCCGAGCGGTTGACCATCTCCCTCCAGCGCCCCCGGTACGTCGATCGAGCGATGGCGCGCCGCCAGGCGTCGTTGGTCCGCTTGAAGCTCGCCGACACGTAGTCGGGCGCCGACGACACGGCGGGTTCACCCGGGGTGGCTTCCTCGAGGACGAACGAGGCGGCCTGGCCGGCGTCGAGCCGGAAGGTCGCGACGGCGTCCCCGTCGACGAGCGAGAGCGGCACGTCGCTGCGGAGCAGGAAGGCCACCCGGTCCGGCCCGTCCGAGGCGAACACCCACTCTCGCTCCGACCGCCGCTCGACGCGGTGGGGGGCGCGGCCGTAGTCGAAGCGCGGTGCACACACCATCCGGAACGTGCTCTCGCCCCGGACCGTCTTCACTCGGCGCACCAGAATCCGCCTCGGGGATGCGACCGGCATGAAGTCGGAGACCTCGGCGACGCCCTCCGCGAAGAGGAACCGCGTGAGCAGGATGACGGAGTCCGGAAGGTAGAGCTGCACTTGGCGGGCGTCGGAGGACTCCGGAGCGAGCAGGAAGCGCCCGCCCCGCTCCGGATCGAGCAGCGCCCCGAAGATCGTCGGCGAATCGAAGCGCGGGAAGCACAGGAAGTCGATCGACCCGTCCTTCCCCACGAGGGCGACGGTGTGCATGTCGCCGATGACGCCGTAGTTCTCGACGGGCTGCTGTGCCATGGCTCGCCGTCCGCGGCGTCCCCGTGAAGGTGCGGCCGGAAGGCCCCGGCCGCAATGCATTGCTGCTCGATCGCCCGGCCCGCTCGTCGGGGCTGGCGGGCGGGGTGCCCCGCCGTCGCCGTGCGCTGGGTGACCGCCCGCGCGGCCTTGGCGCCCCCGGCCCGGTGGCTCCCCGTCGCCGGCTTCGACTCCGGGCGGCGCAGCGGGGGTCTCGCCGGCTTCCTCGGCTCGCTGGGCTTCGAGATGCTGGCCCCCCGTCACGCCGGGACCGCCCTGGTGTGACGGGTCGGCTGGTTGGTCGCGGGAACTGCAAAGTCCACCTTCCTGCCGTCTCGCGATCGCGAGTCTAAAATTTGTAGTCGGTCGGGGGTCCAGTGTGCCCGGGAGGCGACGGGACAGCGACCGCAGTCGCCAGGGGACGGGGCATCCGAGCGACGCCACGGGACGGGAGATCAATGTTCACCAACCGTATCAGGCGCGCCATGAAGCGGGAGGCCGGCGAGAGGAGGCAGTCATGCGAGCCGTGCGGTTCGACAGGTACGGCGACCTCGACGTCCTGAAGGTCGTCGAGGTGGAACGGCCCAGGCCCGGTCCTGGGGAGCTCCTCGTCCGGGTCAAGGCAGCCGGGATCAACCCGGGCGAGGCGGCCATCCGGAAGGGCCTCATGCACGCGATCTGGCCCGCCACCTTCCCGTCGGGAGAAGGGACCGACCTCGCCGGGATCGTGGAGGAGGTCGAGGCCGGAACGAAGGGATTCGGCGTCGGGGACGAAGTGGTGGGGTTCACGAACCGGCGAGCGAGCCACGCCGAGTACGTCGTCGTGCAGGCGAGCGACGTCGTGGCACGCCCCGGAAGGGTGCCGTGGGAGGTGGCCGGGGCGCTGTTCGTGGCGGGAACCACCGCGTACGCCGCGGTCCGCGCGGTGACGTTGCGGTCCGGTGAACGGCTCGCCGTGTCGGGGGCGGCGGGAGGCGTGGGGAGCATCGCGGCGCAGCTCGCGAGGCTGGCTGATGCGACGGTTCTCGGCATCGCCGGGCCCGGGAACCATGCGTGGCTCCGCAGCCACGGCGTCGCGCCGGTCGCGTACGGGGACGGGCTCGAGGAGCGGCTCCGGGCCGCGGCGGGAGGCTCCCTCGACGCGTTCATCGACACCTTCGGCGGGGGATACGTGGATCTCGCCGTTCGCCTGGGGGTTCGGCCGGAGCGAATCGACACGATCATCGACTTCGCCGCGGCGAAAAGACATGGCGTGAAGGCGGAAGGAAACGCCGCGGCCGCGACGGCGCCGGTCCTCGGCGAGCTGGTCGACCTGATCCGCGACGGGAAGCTGGAGGTGCCGATCGCGAAGGTGTTCCCGCTCGACAGGGTCCAGGACGCGTACCGCGAGCTCGAGCAGCGCCATACGCGCGGCAAGATCGTGCTCGTCCCGTGACCCCCGCCCGTCGGCGGGAGCCAGCTTGGCCGGCGCCCGAGGCCGAGCCGCAATTCACATTCTGGACACAGTCGGCCGGATCCCAGAAAGACGAAGGCCGCGACCCGCCGGTTTCCCGTGCGAAGCCGCGGCCTCCCAAGTCGGGGAGCCAGGATTCGAACCTCGCCGCGCTCGATGAGCGCGTAGATGGTCGCCCTCGACAGGTTGAGGCGCGCCGCGACCTCCGTCGGCGTGAGGAAGATGCTCTCGGAGCGCCGCGCCACCGGCGCGCGCCAAAACGGCGTCGTTACGAATGCGTCCTGTGGGACGGTATGCGTTCGGCCCGATCCGGGGGGACGATCGCGAGCTTTCGCCCGCTCGAGGAGACGCTCCGGGAAGAGGTGGCCTGGTCTCAGGGCGAGCGGTCTCGCGCTGCCCGCGCGCGAAGCCCACCCCGGCCCGGCTTTGACCGGCGCCTCTACGCGCTGACCCGCAGGTCCACGCCGCGCGATCGAGCACCTGAGTTTCGGCGGCGCGGGGTGGGACTTGCGCGGGCCGAAGCAGCCGACTATTGTTGAGTACGTACTCACGCATCATCGCGCTCATGGCACGCCCCCTCAGCGACGAAAAACGAAGTGCCCTCCTCGCGGCCGCGATCGACCTCTTCTCCGAGAATGGGATCGACTCGACGCCGACGGCGGCCATCTCGAAGGCGGCGGGCGTCGCCGAGGGCTCGCTCTTCACCTACTTCAGGTCGAAGGACGGCCTCGTCAACACGCTCTACCTCGAGCTCAAGGCCGAGCTTGCGCAGGTGCTCATGCAGGGGTTCCCGCGCGACGGCTCGATCGCAAAGAGGCTGAAGCACCTGTGGGATCGCCACGTCGCCTGGTGCGCCGCGTCGCCGAAGAAGCTGAAGGTCCTCGACCGGCTGCTCCTCTCGAATCGCGTGGACGCCGCGTCGAGAGCGCAGGGCGCCGAGCCGTTCCGCGAGCTCGCCGACGCCCTTCAGCAGGCGGTGGAGGACGGGACGCTGCGCGACCTCTCCCTGCCGTTCCTCCACCAGATCTTCGCGGCCATGGTCACGGCAACGCTGCAGATGATCGCGACCGATCGCGCCGGGGCCGCGAAGTACCGCCGGGAGGGCTTCGAGATTCTCTGGAACGCAGTGAGGCGATGATTTTTTTGAACCACACATGAGCGAGCACTCACGCAACAACCGAGGTGTGAACATGAACATGGACCGCTGGAACTTCGCCGACATCCCCGATCAGACTGGCCGCACGGCAATCGTCACCGGCGCGAACACCGGTATCGGCCTCGAGGCTGCCCGCATGCTCGCGCTGAAGGGCGCGAACGTGGTGCTCGCCTGCCGCAACCTCGAGAAGGGAAAGGGCGCGGTCGAGAGCGTCCAGTC
>Ga0137379_10005016_pt1 | contig 12482 bp, 10 predicted proteins | sample SagtaG_18_FD_104812 | JGI IMG/M metagenome (GOLD analysis project Ga0137379, IMG submission 104812) | Vadose zone soil microbial communities from Sagehorn Ranch, Mendocino, California, USA - Sage2_L_80_16 metaG | ecosystem: Environmental > Terrestrial > Soil > Vadose zone | place: USA...
CTCCCGAGGGAAGCCCGCCGCCACGGCGGACGCCTCGCACGCAGCCTGGAGCTCCATCATCGGCACCGGCAGCTCGAGACCGAGCCAGAGCACCCGCGGGCTGCCCCGCTCCGGAAACAGGCCCAGGCCACCGACCGGCACCTCGGCCCGCGGGCAGCGTGCGGCGGCCGCCCCGAGGCTCTCCCGCAACCGCTCGACTTGCGAAGGCGCCGTATCGCCCAGGAAGCGTAACGTGAGGTGCACGCCGTCCGGCCGGACCCAGCGCAGGCCGGCGAAACGGTGACGGACGTCGGCCGTCAGGCGGCCGAGGGCCGCCCGCACGTCGGCGTGCAGCTCCAGGGCGATGAACGCGCGCACGTGTTCGCGCGCACGCGCGTCATCCCGCCCGTGGCCCCGGGTCACAGTGCCGCGAGGCCGAGCAGGCCGCGCCGCAGCATCTCGAGGGCGACCTGGGTGGCCTGGTACCGCACGCGCTCGCGGCCGCCCGGGAAGACCGCGCGCCGCACCCGGGTTCCCGCCGCCCCGTCGAGGGAGACGAAGACCAGGCCGACCGGTTTTTCCGGCGTGCCCCCATCGGGCCCGGCAATCCCCGTGATGCCCACGCCGATGTCGGTGCCGGCCACGCGCCGCACGCCCGCCGCCATGGCCGCCGCCACCTCCTCGGAGACCGCCCCCACCCGCTCCACGAGCCCCGGGTCCACCCCCAGCTCCTCGATCTTCGAGCGGTTCGAGTAGGTGACGAGCGAGCGCTCGAGGAACGCGCTCGCTCCCGGCACCTCGGTGAGGCGCGCGGAGAGGAGCCCGCCCGTGCAGGACTCGGCGAGGGCGAGGGTGAGCGCGCGCTCACGCAGCAGGCCCGCCACCACGTCCGGCAGCTCCCGCCCGTCTTCGCTGAAGATCCGGCCGGGCAGGGCCCGCCGGATCCCCGCGGCCAGGGCCTCGATGCGCTCCTCGGCCTCGGCCTCGGAGCGCCCCTCGGCGACCAGATGCAGCTCCACCTGGCCGGCCGCCCCCAGGATCGTGGTCCTGGGATTCGTGAACGTCTTGTAGATCGGAGCCACCGCCTGCTCGACGTCGCTCTCCGCCATGGCCGCGATGCGCAGGACGCGCGTGCGGATCACGGTGCCGCCCGCGCGCTCACGGACCACCGGCAGCACCTGTTCCGTGAACATCGGCATCATCTCGCCCGGCGGGCCCGGCAGGAGGAACAGCAACCGGCCCCCCTGCTCGAGCCGCTGGCCGGGGGCCGTCCCGCGGGCGTTCGGCAGCACCACCGCCCCCTCGATCACGTCCGCCTGCTTCTCGTTCACCGCCGCCATCTGGCGCAGGTAGCGGGCGAAGCGGGTCTTGAGGGCGTCGAGGATCGCCGGATCGCGGTGGATCCACCGCCCCAGCGCGGCGGCCGCCGCCTCGCGCGTGAGGTCGTCCTCGGTGGGACCCAGGCCGCCGGTGGCGATCACGAGGTCGGCCCGGCCGAGGGCGCTCCGGAAGGCCGACTCGAGCAGCGCCGCGTCGTCGGCCACCGTGACCCGCGCCGCCACTTCCACTCCCGCCTCGAGCAGCCGATCGGTGAGCCAGAGCGTGTTCGTCTCGGCGCGCAGCGGGCCCAGCAGCTCGCTGCCCACGGCCAGGAGTTCCGCTCTCATCGACCCCCCACCCTGTCCCTCCCCACGTAGGGGGAGGGGAACGCTACTGCACGTTCGGCGCCGCGTCTCCTTTGCTCATGTCACGGGCCAGACGAGGAGGCCGACCCGCACCAGCAGGTTCGCGTAGATCCCCGCCATCACGTCGTCGGCCATGATCCCCCACCCGCCGGGCAGGCGCTCGAAGTCGCGGGCCGGCCACGGCTTCACCACGTCCAGAAGGCGGAAGAGCAGGAAGCCGAGGGCGACGGTCACGGGCGTGAGGGGCAGGAGAAGCAGGGACACCCACTGCCCCACCACTTCGTCCACGACCACGATCCCCGGGTCCTTGAGCCCCAACCGACTCGCCATGTGAGTGGCGGCCAGGGTCCCGAGCAGGAAGAGCGCGACGGTCACCCCGACCTCCCCCGCGAAGGGAAGGCGCGACAGCGGCCAGAAGAGGAGCAGGCCGAGGAGCGACCCCGCGGTGCCGGGGGCGAACGGCGCATAGCCCGCGCCCGCGCCGGTGGCCAGGAACTGCGCGCCCAGGGAGAGGATGGAACGGGACGAGGACACCGCCGGATCATACCGCGGGTCCGCGAGCCCCCCTCACCGCCGTCGCAGGCGTCCCTCGGGATCGCGCGGGGCCGCGCGCAGCGTGTCCGAGTGGCCGATGGCGACGCGGCCGGGCCCGCCCCGTGCCGGCCGAAGGTGCTTGCGCCGCGTCACGTGCACGTCCACCTGCGCTTCGCCGCGGCCCTCGCTGAAGAAGGCCGCCACCTCGGCCGCCTCCCGCAGGTCGTCCGCTCCCGCCCGGCCCTCGGGGTCGCGCAGGATGACGTGGGCGCCCGGCACGTCCCGCGCGTGGAGCCACAGGTCCTCGGGCCGCGCGACCGCGAACGTCAGGTGATGGTTTTCGCGCGCGCCCCGGCCCGCCAGGATGGATAGCCCGCGAGAGGTCAGGTAGTGCCGAGGCCCGCGTCGCGCGCCGTCCACCGCCGGCCCCTCGGCGGGGGCGGGAGCGTGCGGCTCCAGGTCCGCCGCGTCGCGCGCCTCGAGCACGGCCGACTCGCGGACTCGGGCGTCGCCGAGGGCGGACCGCGTCTCGCGCAGCCGGACCTCGATCTGGCGCCGCGACCGCTCGATGCGCCGCGCCTTGTCGAAGAGCGGGTCCGCGTTCGCGGGAGGGGAAAGGCGCGCGTCCAGGGTCAGGCTCAAGGTCCGGTCGGGCTCGTAGGGATCGGGCAGTGCGATCGTCTCCGCGCCCGGCTCCACCCGCCCCGCGAAGGCCAGGAGCGCCTCGCCCCGGCGACGCAGCTCCGCCTCCTCGGGCAGCCGGCTCCGGTCGCGCTCCAGGTTGGCCTCGAGCTGGGCCAGCCGACGGAGCTGCCGTCGCGCGTCCTCGAGCACGGCCCGGCGGCGCTGCTCGAAGTGCGCGCCCCGCAGCCGCGCCGCGAGGAAGAGCGAGGAGGCCGCGATCCAGGTCGGGGGATGAAGGACGGTCAGGCCCTCGCGCGCGATCGGCACCGGCGCCAGCAGGACGCGCGCGGCCCCCACGAGGTCGGCGTCGCGCCAGGACTCGGGCGGGCCGGGGACGAGGAGGGTGGGCCGAGGGGAGGCGAGGCGCGCGCGGAGCGCCCGGAGCGACTCCGGCGAGCCGTCGAGCTCGCGGGCCAGAACCGGACCGAAGCCGGGGCAGACGGCCAGGATCGAGCGGGTCACCGTCCGGCCCGCCTCACCCGCCTCCGCCGCGGCCGCCGCGACGGCCTCCGGCTCCACGCGGTCCCACTCGCGCTCGGGCGCGGCCGGCGGAAGCGGCCAAGCCTCGGGCCCCTCCCCGATCGTGGCCACGGCCGCGCCGTCCCGGGCCAGGGTCAGCGCGGGGGCCGGACCGGAAAGACGCAGGACCAGCGTCCCTCCCCCCGTCTCCATCACGAGCGTACGCTCGCCGGGGACCCGCACGAGGCCCAGAACACGGGCTCCCTCGGCGTGCTTGCGCAGCAGCAGCTGCGCCTGCCGCGTCCGCCCCGGGGCCTCGCCGCCTCCGAGGCCTTCGAGCCGACGCGCCTCGCCGCGTCCCAGACGGTAGAGGCCGGCCGTCCCCCGAGAGGCGTCCAGCCAGAGACGCCCCTCGCGATCGTTCGAGAGCTCGAACGTCACCGCGTGCGGAGCCACGATCCGCGGCCGGCCGAGATGCCGACCCACGACCGACGGACCGAGCTCCGCCAGCAGGTGGTCGAGGGTGACCGCGTCCATCTCGACAGTATGCGGCGAGATCGCTCAGGGCACGACCGGCGTGGGCTCCGGGACCGACATCCCCCGCGCGAGCATCAACGCGCGCAGGCGGTCGGGGTAGTCGGTGATGATCCCGTCCACCCCGAGATCGACGAGCCGGGCCATGTCCTCCCGCTCGTCGACGGTCCAGGCCACGACCTCGAGGCCCAGGCCGTGGGCCTCGGTCAGCCGGGGGGCGTCGAGATCGCGGAAGTCGGGGGACCAGACGCGGCTTCCCGCGGCCTGGACGAGCCGCGGCACCGAGCCGCCCACCGCCGAGGGATCGAGCCCGGCCAGCCAGGCCTTGGGCCCCGGCCTCTCCGCGTCCACCGTGTCGTCGTCCGGCTGCTGCGTGGTCAGGCACGCCGTGCGGATGTCCGCCGCGCTCTCGCGGACCCGGAGGACCACCCGCCAGTCGAAGGACTGGATCGTCGAGCGCGCCGCCAGGCCCGCCTCGCGCACGACCCGGACCACCGCGTCCGTGATCGCGTGGGGAGAAGCGGTCTCGGCCGGCCGGAGCGGGCTCGTCTTGATCTCGAGGTTGAACCGGACATCGCGGTTGCCCGCCCTGCGCGCGAGCGCAAAGATCTCGGCGAGCTTCGGGATTCGCGCGCCGTCGCCGGGGATCTGCTTCGGAAAGGCGACGGCCGCGGCACTGGCCGGCCGCAGGCGCCCCACGTCGTAGACCGCGAGCTCCGGGTAGCTCAGCGAAGCGATGGCGGGACCCGGACCGTCGAGCCAGCGCCCGTCGGGCCCTCGCGTGAGGTCGGGGTTCAGGCGCGGATCGTGGCTCACGACGGCAACCCCGTCGCGGGTGAGGCCGAGGTCCAGCTCGATCGTGGTCACCCCGATCGAGAGAGCCCGCGCGAAACCGACCAGGGTGTTCTCCGGGGCGAGGCCGCGCGCCCCGCGGTGGCCCTCGAGGTCGAGGGCCGGGCGATCCGCCCCCCTCAGCGCCTGACCACCCGCATGCGGAACAGGCGGTCGTGCAGCGCGCGGCGGGCGGGATCGAAGAGCATGGGCAGGAGGCCGAGGCCGAGGAGCGCAACCCCCACCGCTCCGAGGCCTCCGCGGACGAACGCGCGCAGGAAGCCGGGAGGGTGGCCTGCCCGGTCCACCACCCGCAGGCCGGTGACCATCTTGCCGAGGGTCTGGCCGATGGTGCCCGTGAAGTAGCCGGAGTACACGAGGCCGAGGAGAGCGAGATAGCCGAGCAGCCAGGGCCAGGCCGGTCGGAGGCCGGCCACGGGCACGCGAGCGGCCCGGCCCGCGAAGTAGAGAATGATCGCCGCCATCCCCAGCATGAGCGCGAAGTCGAGGCCGGCGGCGGCCGCCCGCTCACGGGCGAAGGCGGGCCGCTCCAGGGGCGCCGGCTCCTGTGCGCGCGCCGGGAGCTCCAGAGGCCAGTCCTCCTCGGCGCCCGCCCGCGGCTCCTCGTCGGGGGGCGGGAGAATGGTCCGGGGAATGCGCCTCGATGCCGCTTCGGGCACGGACCCGGGCGCGCCGTGCAGGGGCAGGTCGGCCAGCTCGGGCGCGTTCAGGTCCGGACTGCGCGCGAAGGGACGGGTGTCCCGCGCGGGCGGTGGCTGCTCGGCCGCCGGGATCGCCTCCAGCTCGGCGGATTCCCCGGTCTTCGACCGCTCGTCCTCGGTTCCGGCCTCGTCGTCGCCGAAGAGGGGAAGCTCGCCGGAGGTCGGCAGGCCCGGGTTCTTCTGCTGCCGCCGGCTCCGCACCCGGTCCTTCACCTCGTCCTTCCAGGAGCGCTCCCGCCTGCGGTGGCCGGGGAGGTCCCGGATCGGCTCCGCGCGGCCGCGACCAGGCGGCGTCAGCGAAGCCGGGTCCGGGGCCAGCGCTCCCTCGAGAATGGGCGCCACCATCGCCCCGCAAGACGGGCAGCGCTCCTGGCCGGAGGCCAGGGCCTGGCCGCAGGCGGGGCAGGTCATCGCCATCTCCCTCCGCTTCTCAAGGCTTCGGCGGCTTGGCCGCGCAGGTGACGAGCGAAGGGGTACGCCGGGTCCTGGGGCAGCACCGCGTCGAGCGCGGCCAGGGCGCCCGCGAGGTCGCCGCGCTCACCGAGCCGACGCGCCTCGGCGATGGCCCGTTCCCCGGGAGTCGCCTCCGCAGGGGGCGCAGGCAAGAGCGCCGCGGGGGCGGGTGCCCCGGCGAGGCGCGTCATCAGCCCTTCCCAGCTCGAGGCCACCGAGCTGGCCAGGACGGCGAGGGCGAGCGCCCACAGGGAGGCCAGCGCCCTTCGTGGCCAAGCGGGCCCCGACCGGCGAGCCGAGGTGGGATCTTCCGAGAGTCCCATCAATGATTCCGCGCGTTCCTCCCCGCGGGGTCATTATCGGGGAAAGGCTCGCGGCGATTCAAGCTTGTTTCGCTGCTCGTCACCCGCCGGCCGATGTGGTACTAAGGGCCATGCCCCGGATCATCGAATGCGTCCCCAACATCAGCGAGGGCCGCCGGCCCGAGGTAGTGGCCGAGGCGGTCGCCGCCCTGAAGGCCGTCCCGGGTCTGCGCGTCCTCGACGTGCAGTCGGACCGGGACCACAACCGGAGCGTGCTCACCCTGGCCGGTGACGAGGCGGCCCTGCGCGCGGGCATCCCCGAGCTGTTCGCGGTAGCCGTCCCCCGCATCGACCTGCGGACCCACACCGGCGAGCACCCGCGGGTGGGAGCGGTCGACGTCGTCCCCTTCATCCCCATCGAGGGGGCGACCATGGCCGACTGCGTCGCCCTGGCGCGGGAGGTGGGAGGGGCGGTCGCCGGCCGCTTCCGCGTCCCGGTCTTCCTGTACGAGGAGGCGGCGGCGGCTCCCCACCGCCGCAACCTCGAGGACATCCGCCGCGGCGAGTTCGAGGGGCTGAACGACAAGATGCGCGATCCCCAGTGGGCCCCCGATTTCGGCCCTTCGGCCCCCCATGCCTCCGCCGGAGCCAGCGTGGTCGGCGCGCGCATGCCGCTGATCGCCTACAACGTCAACCTGGGGACCTCGGACCTCGAGGTGGCCAAGCGCATCGCCAAGGCCATCCGCTTCAGCAGCGGCGGCTACCGCTTCGTGAAGGCCATGGGGGTCATGCTCCAGCAGCGCAACCTGGCCCAGGTCTCGATCAACATGACGGACTTCAAGAAGACCCCGCTCTCCCGGGTCTTCGAGACCGTGAAGGCGGAGGCCGCGCGGTACGGGGTCTCCGTGGTGGGGAGCGAGATCGTGGGCCTCGTCCCCGCGGAAGCCCTCCTCGACGCCGCCGACCACTTCCTGCAGCTCGAGCGCTTCGACCCCTCGCAGGTCCTGGAGCGGAGGATCCTGGAGACGGAGTAGGCCCGAAGCACTGGGGGCCGAAAGGCCCGTCAGGCCGTGCTCGCCTCGTTCTTGCGGGCCGGGATCAATCCGTACGCCTTCATCTTCCGGTACAGGTTCGACCGCTCGACCTGCAAGGCGTCGGCGGTGCGGCTCATGTTGCCGCCGCACTCCTGGTACTTCTTCCAGATGTAGCGCTTCTCGAAGTCCCCCCGGGCCTCGGCCAGGGACGGGAAGTCCGCCAGGGGCATCGACTCTCCCGGGGCCGCGCCTTCGCCGGCCGCGCCCGCGCCGCCCATGGGCGCCGGCGGAAGGTGCCGGGCCTCGATGCGGTCGCCCGGAGTCATGATGACCAGGCGCTCGATGACGTTGCGCAGCTCGCGCACGTTGCCCGGCCAGAGCTGCGAGGACAGCCGGTCGAGGGTCTCCCGCGAGATCTCCTTGGGCCGGCGCCCGTACTCTGCGGAGAACGTGGCCATGAAGTGGCGGGCGAGGAGCGGGACGTCCTCGCGGCGGTCCCGCAGGGGTGGCACGTGGAGGGGGATCACGTTCAGCCGGAAGAACAGGTCCTCGCGAAAGGCCCCCCTGCGGATCTCCTCCTCGAGGTGCTTGTTGGTGGCGGCGATCACCCGCACGTCGACGGTCACCGAGCCCGTCCCCCCGACCGGCTCCACCTTCTGCTCCTGGAGCACGCGCAGGACCTTGGCCTGGGTCTTCAAGGTCATGTCCGCGATCTCGTCCAGGAACAGGGTCCCCCCGTCGGCCAGCTCGAACCTGCCCTTCTTGGCGGTGAGGGCGCCGGTGAAGGCGCCCTTGGTGTGGCCAAAGAGCTCGCTCTCGATCAGGTCCTCGGGGATGGCCGCGCAGTTGACCTCGACGAAGGGACCCGCCGAGCGCAGGCTCCGGGCGTGGACGGCCCGCGCCACCAGCTCCTTGCCGGTGCCGTTCTCGCCGAAGATGAGCACCCGCCCGTTGCTGGGCGCCGCCTGGGTGATCACGGCCCGCAAGTCCCGGATGGCGGGGCTCTCCCCCACCATCACGTAGCGCTGCTCGACCTGCTGCTTGAGCGAGCGGTTCTCCGACTCCAGGCGCCGCTGGCGGAGGGCGTTCTTCACCACCAGGAGCGTCTTCTCGAGGGACAGGGGCTTCTCCACGAAGTCCTGGGCCCCCATGCGCACGGCCTTGACCGCGGTCTCGATGTTCCCGTGGCCGGAGATCACGATCACCGGCAGCTCGGGGTCGAGGGTGCGGACGCGGGACAGGGTCTCGAGCCCGTCCATCCGGGGCAGCCACACGTCGAGCAGCAGCAGGTCGTACCGCCGGCCCTCCAGGGCCTGTAGGCAGTCCTCGCCGCTCTCCACCGCCTGCACGAAGTAGCCCTCGTCACCCAGGATGCCGGCCAGGGAGGCCCGCACCCCGCTCTCGTCGTCCACGATCAGGATGGATTCGCGCATGCGTTACCTCGAACGGCCTCGGTGAGCCATGCGCGTCAAGCGGGCAGCTCCACCACGAACCGCGCCCCCCGCGGCTGGTTGTCCTCGACCCGGATCGCCCCGTGATGCTCCTGCACGATGCGGCTCACGATGGCCAGGCCGAGCCCGCTCCCCCGGCGCTTGGTGGAGAAATGGGGGACGAACAGGCGGTCCCGGTCTTCGAGGCCGATCCCTGGTCCGTCGTCGGCCACGGAAAGGCGGGCCCGTCCCTGGGCCCGGTCGAACTCGGTCGCGATCACCACCCGTCCCTTCTTGTCCGTGGCTTCGATCGCGTTGTCCACCAGGTTGATCAGCACGCGCTTCATCTGGTCGGAGTCCAGGCGAAGGGTCGGGAGGTCGGGAGCCAGGTGGCGGTCGATCTGCACCCCCGCGAAGAGCCCGTCGTAGAGGGAAAGCGTCTGGTCGATCACGTCGTGCAGGGAGCCCGGAGCCAGGTTGGCCGCGGGCAGGCGCGCGAACTGGGCGAACTCGTCCACCAGGTTCTTGAGCGCCTCCACCTCGTCCACGATGGCCCGGGTGCACTCGGTCAGCACCTTCTCGAAGGCGGGATCCGACTTGAGGTAGGCCTTGCGTACGCGTTGGGCGGAGAGCTGGATCGGGGTGAGCGGGTTCTTGATCTCGTGGGCCAGCTTTCGGGCCACCTCACCCCAGGCCGCCACTTTCTGGGCGCGCATGAGGGGGGTCAGATCGTCGAGGACGAGCACGACCCCGGGCGGCGAGCCGAGGGGGCCGTGCAGGGGGACGACCGTGACCGCCAGGTGCCGGTCGCGCGCGCGCGAGGGCAGGATCACCTCGCGGTCCTGGCGGGCCACCCGCCCCGAGAGGAGACGTTGGGCGAGGCCCAGCACGTCCTCCCGCCCCGGGCCTTGCAGCACCTCCTCCAGGCGCCGGCCCAGGGCCGCGGGATCGATCTCCAGCAACTGGGCCGCCGCCGCGTTGATCACGGTGATCGTCCCCTCGTGGTCGACCACCAGCACCCCCGTGCCCACCGTCTCCAGCACGGTCTCGGTGAGGCGGCGCCGCTCTTCGAGCTCCTGGTTCTTGCGGGTGAGGCCGGCCCGGCTGAACTCCACCTCCTCCTCGCTGCGGGCCAGGCGCTCCGACATCCGATTGAAGGAGGCGATGAGGGCCGCGAACTCGTCGGTCCCCGCCGGGAAGTCCACCTTGACCCGGCGCTCGCCCGCGGCGATCCGCTCTGCTCCCTCGGCCACGAGCCGCAGGGGGGTGGTGATGCGCCGGGCGAGGTAGAGGGAGAGCCAGACCGCACCGAACAGGGCGAGCAGGGCCGGGAAGAGGTAGAACGAGAGGTACACGGCCTTGATGGGGCCGCTGAAGGACTGGGCCTTGCGGAACTTCGTATACCGCTCCTGGACTTCGAGCACCTCCCCCGCTACCTCGCCCCGGATGAAGCTGCCGACCATGACCACGCCCTTCACCGCGCGGTCGGCGCCTCGCACGGGCACCGCCACCCGCACCAGCTCCCCCGCCGCGAAGGGGACGGTGGCCTCCGCCTCACGCCCGGCGAGCGCCGCCTCGGCCAGCGCCTCGCCGGAAGCACTGTCGAAGGAGACGGCGGGGGGCAGGTGCGGGTCCATGACCGCCAACCGTTCCCCCTCGGGGCCGAAGACGTTGACGAGGTCGATGTGCAGTTCGCGGGCCCGCGCCTCGACCGTCCGTCGCAGGCGGCCTTCTCTCGAGGGCTCGAGCAGCCCGCGGCGCTCCACCTCCGTGGTCAGCACTCGGGCGTGGATCCGGCTGCGCTCGGCCACCGACTCCCGCACCGCGGTCCCGAGGGCCTGCGACGAGGACAGGATCCGCTCCACGTCCACGTTGAACCAGCGGTCCACGGTCTGCTGGATGAGGTCGCTTCCCCAGAAGATGAGGAGGACGGACGGGGCCACCGCCATGAGGAGGAAGACCAGGAGGAGCTGCATGCGCAGCCGCGCCCCCAGGACGCCCCGCCGCCGCTCCAGCAGGACGCGGACGAGGTTGCGCCCCAGCACGAACAGGAGGACCAGCAGGAGGGTCAGGTTCAGGACGGTGAGCCCGTACAACAGCACCGAAGCCAGGAAGTCGGGAGAGAAGTCGCGGCTCCGCCGCAGCAACACTTCGAGCGCGACGAGGAGCAGGAGCGCTCCGGCCGCGACCGAAAGGACCAGGCGGACGTTGTTCTGGAACTTCTCCCGGGGCATCGGGCTCTCTCAGGCGTCAGCCTGGGTCGTGGGTCACTCGACTGGCGCGGGCGGTCATGAGACGCTTGGAACCACCATTGTAGCGTGGGAGCCACACTCCCCCAACCCGCATGATCGTTGAGCGGCCGACGGGAGAGAACGAGGAGCCCGGGAACCTAGCTTGCTGAACAGGAAGAGGATCCGCCTCCCAGGCGCGGTCGTGCGGGGTCTGTGGGCCCTGGCCTTGTCCGCCACCCCCGCCTCCTCCGCCGAGCCCCCTGCCACCGTCGCCCTGGTCCTCGATACCTCGGGCAGCCTCACACCGGCCGACCTCGGCCGGGCGCGAGATCTGGCTATCGGCGTCCTGGAGACCCTGCCGGCCGGCAGTGAGGTGGCCGTATTCTCCTTCGACGACCAGTCGCGGCTCGTCCAGGCACGCACGACCGACGTGGAATCGGTCCGACGCGCCATCGACGGCCTGCAGGTGGCCGGAAGGTTCACCGCCCTCTACGACGCGCTCTACGACGCCAGCCGCTATCTGCGCGACGCGGCGGGGTCGCGGCGCGCTCTGCTGCTCGTCACGGACGGCAAGGACGAAAATAGCGCGCTCAACCTCGAGGATGGTCTGAAGATAGCGCAAGAGACGCTCATCCCCGTCTTCTGCGTCGGGGTGGGCCGCGTCGAGGAGCGGATCCTCCGGCGGGTCGCCAAGCTCACGGGGGGCGATTACTTTCCCTCGCGGGAGGCGAGCACGTCCGTCCTCGCGGGAAGGATCCTGGCCGCCCCGGAAGCCCAGGTGACGGCGGCCGCCCCGTCCCCGGCCGCCAGCTCCACGGCGGCTACGTCCACGGCTGCCGCCAGGCCGGCCGCAACTCGCATCGACACCACACCCCGGCCCCCCGCCTTCTATCACTCGCCGCTCTTCTGGGCCGGGGCCGGTCTCCTGCTGCTCCTGGCCGCGACCGCCGTGGCCCTCGTGGGACGCCGGCCAAGAAGCCCGCTGCCCGCGCCGCACCCGTCGCCGGGTCCCACGCGGCTCGACACCGTGCAGGCGGAGAGATTGCCGAGGACGGTCCTCACCCGCATGGACGTGGCCGGCGAGCCCATCGAGCGCACCGTCCTTCTCATGGACAAGCCGGTGCTCGCGTTCACGCGGGGGGCCCGCCGGGGCGACGTGCTGCCGCTGAGCGAAGACAGCGCGATCTCGATCGGACGGGCCCGCGCGAACGACATGGTGCTCGACGACGCCTCGGTCTCGAGCCAGCACTGCCGCATCCGCCCCGAGCAGGGCCGGTTCGTTCTTTACGACCTGAAGAGCACGAACGGGACCATGGTGAACGGCCGTCGGGTGGACCGCCACCTGCTCGACGAGGGAGACGTCATCCAGATCGGCGAGACCAGCCTTCAGTTCCGCAAGGAGCGCAAGCAGGGCTAGTCATTCATCGACCCCCACCCTGATCGTTCATCGACGGGTTGCTGCCCGTCCGGCTCCGACCTTCAGTCCCTCGAGCCCTCCAGCAGCCCCTTGAGGGTGGCCATGAACTGGTCCACGTCCTTGAAATCGCGGTAGACGGAGGCGAAGCGGACGAAGGCCACCTTGTCCAGCTCGCGCAGGCGCTCCA
>Ga0137379_10005019_pt1 | contig 12480 bp, 10 predicted proteins | sample SagtaG_18_FD_104812 | JGI IMG/M metagenome (GOLD analysis project Ga0137379, IMG submission 104812) | Vadose zone soil microbial communities from Sagehorn Ranch, Mendocino, California, USA - Sage2_L_80_16 metaG | ecosystem: Environmental > Terrestrial > Soil > Vadose zone | place: USA...
AGCGAAAGGCCCGAACCGAACCAAATCACCATTTCCGACTCGCGGTAGCTGCGCGAAAGCGTCATGAGCACCGTGATGAAGAGCGTCAACGACAGGAGTACCGGCAGATAGTTGAGCGCTGAAAACCCGAGCAACGCGACTACGCCCTCCGAGAGGACTTTTCCGATCGCCGCCTGCCCGAGCAGCCGGATCAGCTGAGTCGTCAACGTTATGGCGAACAGCGTCGCGAACACCGCGAGTGCGAGGTTGCCGAATTCACGCAGCAGAGCGCGCCGAAAGATCACTTTGTGAACAGATGGACGTCAGCGAATCATGTCGAATCGTGGGTGAGAAACGCCATGTTGCTTTTGACTTCACCGAAGCAAACCGGAGATAATCCTTGCATGTTACTCGAGTCGAGGCCGAATGGAATTTAGCACAAAATTCGCGACGCCGGAGAAACACCAGGTCGCGTGCGTCGCGGCAGGTGTATTCGAATCGCGCAAGTTGTCGGCGGCGGCGGATGCGCTCGACAAGGCGGCGCATGGCCAAATCCGCGAACTTCTCCGATCCGGAGACATGGACGGCAAGATGGGAAGCACCCGGCTGCTGTATCGCGTTCGCGGTGTCACCGCAGAGCGCGTGCTGCTTGTGGGTCTGGGGAGGGAGAAGGAATTCGGCGGGAAGGAGTACCGCGACTGCGCACGCGCGGCACTTGCCGCCGTCCAGGAAACGGGGGCGCGGGATGCGTGCCTGTATTTCGCCGAGCTGCAAGTTCCCGGTCGCGATGCCGCTTGGAAGGCGCGTCAGCTCGTCCTGGCCGCTGCCGACATCACCTACCGCTTCGATCGCATGAAGAGCAAGAAAGCGGAAGAGACGTCGCTCGTTCATGTCGCCATTTCAGCCGGTTCCAAGCGCGATGCCACTGACTTGGAGCGCGGCATGCGCGAAGGGAGCGCAATCGCGGCCGGCATGACGCTCGCAAGGGACCTCGGCAATCTGCCCGCGAACGTGTGCACCCCCACGTACCTCGCTGACACTTCGGTAAAGCTCGGGCGTGAATGGAAGCTGGCAGTGGAGGTGCTCGAGCAAAAGGACATGGAAAAGCTGCGCATGGGCTCGCTCCTTTCCGTAACGAAGGGATCGCACGAGCCGCCCAAGTTCGTAATCCTCCGCTACACCGGGGCCGGCAGGAAAGATCGACCCGTGGTACTGGTGGGAAAAGGGATTACATTCGATACCGGCGGCATTTCCATCAAGCCATCGGCTGACCTGGACCAGATGAAGTTCGACATGTGCGGCGCGGCAAGCGTGCTGGGGACCTTGCGCGCCGCGGCGGAGCTCGGCCTGAAACTGAACATAGTCGGGCTGGTGCCCGCCTGCGAGAACATGCCTGGAGGGGCGGCCACCAAACCGGGCGATATCGTCACGAGCATGTCTGGCCAAACCATCGAGATTCTCAATACCGATGCGGAAGGACGCCTCATTCTTGCCGATGCGCTGAGCTACGCCGAGCGCTTCGAGCCCCAAGCCGTCGTGGACATCGCTACGCTTACTGGGGCCTGCATCGTCGCTTTGGGTCACGTCTGCTCCGGGTTATTCGCCAACAAAGATGACCTGGCAAACGAGCTGCAGGCAGCGGGGGTGGAGTCGCGCGACCCGGTATGGCGGCTGCCGCTGTGGGAGGATTATCAGGAACAGCTGAAAAGCAACTTCGCCGATTTTGCAAATATCGGCGGACGCGCTGCGGGTAGTGTCACCGCCGCCTGCTTCCTTTCTAGATTCACGCGCAAGTACGAGTGGGCCCACCTCGACATTGCCGGGACGGCGTGGAAATCGGGCAAGGAAAAAGGAGCGACCGGGCGGCCCGTCCCTCTGCTCACAACGTTTCTCATAAAGCGCGCGGAAGGCTAGGATTGAGGAGTGAGGATCGGGGATCCAGGGTTTCAGTGCGCCGGGATCGCGGGTTCCCTCGAACCCCGATCCCGGATCGTCTTCCCTCCGTCATGACGCGCATCGACTTCTACTCCAACGCCGAACCCAAGCTGCAGGTCGCCTGCCGGCTCGTCGCGAAGATCGTCCAGCAGCAGTTGCGGGTCTTCGTTTACGCGCCGGACGAAGACACCGCGCGCGGTTTCGACAAATTGCTGTGGACCTATCAAGCCATCGGATTCGTTCCTCACTGCATGGCTCGCCACGCACTTTCCTCAGAAACTCCCGTCGTCATCGCATGCGAGGAGGCCGAGATCGTGCATTACCAGGTCATGCTCAATTTGCACGCTGACTCACCCCCATCGTTCAGCCGTTTTGAACGGCTGGTCGAACTCGTCGGCGCCGGCGACGACGACCGTCAGTTGGCCCGAAGCCGTTTTCGTTTCTATAGGGACCGCGGCTACGAAATCAATCATTACGACCTCTCCAAAGCCAGCGTATGAGCGATTCCGACGACCTGCTGGGAAAGGCCGATGCGTTCCTGAAGCGCTACCGTTCTTCCGGGACGGCGGCCCAAGGCGAGGTTCCGGTTCTCACGGAGATCATCGCCGAGCCGTCCGCAACGCCGGTGCACCCCTCATCGGGAACGCCGGCACAACGTGGTTCGACCGGGAGCGAATTGCTGGAGCTGGAGCAAAGGCTCAAGCAAAGCATCCTTGACGCGATCGGCCCGCACATCGCGAAGTTCGTCGAGGAACCCTTGCGCGCACGGCTCGACGCCCACTTGCAGCGCGCCCTGACTGCCCTCAGCGCCCAAGTCAAGACCGACATCGAGACGATGATTCGCGACGCGGTCGCTCGGGCAGTCGAGCTCGAAATCGCACGTGCGCGCGGACAGTCGCGGGGTAGCTGACGCTATAATCCGCCGGAGCGCGTCGAAGCCGGGCTCCCGCGGGGGTGCCGCACGGCGCGCTTTCTCTTTCGAACTCAACTCACGTGGAACTCGCCAAAACCTTTGACTCGCACGAGGTCGAGTCGCGCTGGTATTCTCTTTGGGAGTCGCGCGGTTATTTCCGGAATTCGTCCGATCCGCAAAAACCGCCCTACTGCATCCAGCTGCCCCCGCCGAACGTCACCGGCACCCTGCACATGGGGCACGCGTTCCAGCAGACGCTCATGGACGCTCTGATCCGGTATCACCGCATGCGCGCCTTCAATGCCAATTGGGTGGTGGGCACCGATCACGCCGGTATCGCCACGCAGATCGTGGTCGAGCGCCAGCTCGAGTCGGAAGGCAAAACCCGCCATGACCTCGGCCGTGAGGGTTTCGTCAGGCGCGTGTGGGAGTGGAAGCGGCAATCCGGCTCGACCATCACGCGCCAGATGCGCCGGCTCGGCACCTCGGCCAATTGGACCTTTGCCGATACCGAGGGCCAGAAGGCCGGTTACTTCACCATGGACTCCCGCATGTCGCACGCCGTGATCGAAGTATTCGTGCGGCTTCATGAGGAGGGCCTGATCTACCGCGGCAAGCGCCTCGTCAACTGGGACCCGGAGCTCGGCACGGCGGTGTCCGACCTGGAGGTTATCTCCGAGGAAGAGTCCGGCCACCTGTGGCACATCCGCTACCCAATAGAAAATAGCAAGCGATATATCGTTGTCGCCACGACGCGCCCAGAAACCATGCTTGGCGACGTGGCCGTGGCCGTAAACCCAGACGATGGACGATATAGAAATCTCGTCGGAGCATTTATAAGATTGCCTTTGACCGATCGGCGGATTCCTATCATTGACGACGGGTACGTGGATAAGGAATTCGGCTCCGGTTGTGTGAAAATTACGCCTGCGCATGACTTCAACGACTACGAAGTCGGGAAGCGCCACGGATTGAAGATGATCAACATCTTCGGTCCCGACGCCAAAATCCTTGATGAAGCTGAAGTTTGGCTTTCATATGAAAGTCCTCCTTCTTTTATCGGTGATGGCTTGGCCATCACGGCTAGTGGTCCATTAAGAAAAACGAGCGAACCACTACCACCGGCGTATCGTGGTCTTGATCGCTATAAAGCGCGCAAGCAGATCGTCAGCGATCTGGAAGCACAAGGGCGAATCGAAAAGATTGAACCGCACAAATTTATGGTGCCGCGCGGCGACCGCACCGACGCCGTGATCGAGCCCTACCTCACGGACCAGTGGTATGTAAAGGTGAAGCCGCTGGCTCAAAAAGCGATTCGAGCGGTCGAGGAAAAGAAGGTCACGTTCGTCCCTGAAAACTGGACGAAGACCTATTACGAGTGGATGCGCAACATCCAGGACTGGTGCATCTCGCGCCAGATCTGGTGGGGTCATCGTATTCCGGCGTGGTACGACAAAAAAGGAAACTATTACGTCGCACGAACGCAAGAAGAGGCGTTCGCCAAGTTCAAAAGACACCTGAAAGACGTCTATGAGAAAGGAAGGGACAAATATCCTAGTGATGCACCCGCATGGCAGGAGCGTAATGAAGTAATTCAGGAATTGAAAAACGTCGGACTTCATCAAGACAACGACGTACTCGACACCTGGTTTTCCTCCGCGCTCGTCCCCTTCACCTCCCTCGGCTGGCCGGAGGAAACGCCCGATCTGAAGCGCTTTCTCCCCTCTTCGGTTCTGGTCACGGGTTTCGACATCATCTTCTTCTGGGTTGCGCGGATGATCATGATGACGGTGCACTTCACCGGGAAAATTCCCTTCCAGCACGTCTACATCAACGCTCTCGTGCGGGACGCCGAGGGCGAGAAGATGTCGAAATCGAAAGGCAACACGCTCGACCCGCTCGACTTGATCGACGGCATATCGCTCGAAGCCCTCCTCGAAAAATCAACCGTGGGCCTGCTGCGCGGCGAGCATAAAGCCAAGGTGGAGAAATACATCAGGGCGCATTACCCGAACGGCATCCCGTCTTTTGGGGCGGATGCGATGCGTTTCACCTTCGCGTCGCTCGCCACCTACGCCCGCACGCTCAACTTCGACCTGTCCCGCTGCGAGGGCTATCGCAACTTCTGCAACAAGCTGTGGCACGCAACGCGCTTCGTCCTGATGAACTGTGAGGCCAAGGATTGCGGGCTGGACGACAAGGCTCCCGCAATGCTGTCGTACATTGATCGCTGGATCGTTAGCACGCTTCAGCGGACCGAGGACGAAGTCAAAAAGGGATTCGACGAGTATCGCTTCGACAACGTCGCGAGCGCAATCTACAAGTTCGTCTGGGACGAGTACTGTGACTGGTACGTCGAACTTGCGAAGGTCCAGCTGCAATCAAGCGATGCTTCGGTCCTGCGCGGGACCCGCCGAACCCTCGTGCGAGTGCTGGAAGCGATGCTGAGGCTTGCTCATCCGATTCTTCCATTCATTACCGAGGAGCTCTGGCAGAAAGTCGCCCCGCTTGCGGGAAAATCCGGTGACTCCATCATGCTTGCGCCTTACCCCAAATCGCAGCCCGAGAAGATCGACGAAGCGGCCGAACGGGACATGGACGTGTTAAAGGCCTGGACAAACAGGGCGAGGAACCTGAGGAGCGAGGGCAACGTGCCACCCTCGCAAAGAGTCCCGCTTTACACGACCGAGTACCCTGATGTCTCCGACCGGGCGAGCACTATCGCGTGGATATCCTTTCTAGCGCGCCTCAGTTCATTCGAAAAGGTCGCTTCGTTGCCGCAGTCGAACTCACCGATGGGAGTCATCGACAACGCGCGCTTCATGCTTCAAGTCACGGTCGACGTCGTCGCCGAACGCGCGCGACTGAAGAAAGAGATTTCGCGCGTCGAAGGCGATATCGCCAAGGCCGACACAGAGCTCGCCAACCCGAGTTTCGTCGAACGTGCGCCGGCAGCAGTCGTGGCCCAGCGAAAGGAGCGTCTTGCGACTTTCCTTGCAGCACTAGAGCAGCTTAAGTCCCAGCTCGACAAGCTCAACCCCTGAGCTTCTCCCAAGGCTGCCGCCTCCGTGCATCCCGCGCTGCGCGCTTTCCGTTCGAAGAGCTTCCGGATCTTCTACGCGGGCCAGGGCCTGTCGCTGCTTGGGAACTGGATCCAGATGGTGGCGATGAGCTGGCTGGTGTACCGCGTCACCGGTTCGGCGCTCCTGCTCGGTGTGACCGCGGGAGCTCAGCAGCTGCCCGTATTGTTTCTATCCCCGATCGCCGGCGTATGCGCCGACAGGGTCAATCGTCGGCGCCTGCTGATGTTGATCCAATCGCTCGCGTTCGTGCAGGCACTGGCGCTCGCCCTGCTCACTTTCGCCGAGGTGATTCGCGTCCCCCACTTGATCGCGCTCGCTCTTTTCCTCGGGATCATAACCGCGTTCGAGACGCCGACCCGTCAGGCGTTCCTATTGGACCTGATAGAGCACAGGGAGGACCTGCCCAACGCGATCGCCCTGCAATCGATGCCGTTTCAGTCAACGCGTTTCGTGGGACCTTCGGTGGCGGGGCTGGTGCTTGCCGCGCTCGGCGAAGCGTCGTGCTTTCTCGCCAACGCTCTCTTCTATCTGGCCATCATCGCGACTTACGCCGTCGTGCGCGTGAAGCCACGCAAGCCCCCCGATACGGGGGTCGAGTGGTGGCGCGAGCTGGCGTCGGGATTCGCTTATGCCTTCGGTTTTACGGGCACTCGGCGTCTTTTGCTGCTTCTCATGGCGATGGGATTTTTCACGGCGCCCTGGTCGGCCCTGATGCCTATCTTCGCCGCCGAGACATTCAGCGGCGACTCGAGGACCTTCGGCTTTCTCATCGGCGCGGTCGGACTGGGCGCCATCGCAGGCACCTTTGCGCTTGCTGCGCGCGGTTCGGTGCGCGGGCTCGGCCGGGTCGTCGCCTCGACTACCGTGGTGGCCGGCGCCGCGTTGACCGGATTCTCGCTGTCCGGAACCCTCTGGTTGTCGCTCGCGTTGCTCGCGGTCTTCGGTGCCGGGCTCGTCGTCATGGCGGCCTCCATCAATACGATCCTCCAGACTCTCGCGGACGAGGACAAGCGCGCGAGGGTGATCAGCATGTACGTCATGTGCTTCCTCGGTTTTGCGCCCATTGGCAACTTCACCGCAGGGGCGCTCGCCGAAGTGATCGGGGCTCACTGGACTCTCTTCGGATGCGGCCTGATCGTGGTCTTCGTGGGAGGCACGTTCGCATCGGGCCTGAAGAGTTGGGTGAGAGCCGTGAGGCCCGTCTACCTGAAGCAGGAGATCATCCGCGACCCACGAGTGTAGCTGAGATCAGGACGGCCGATCGAACCAACGACGGTCACCTCTTCTTCATAAGGAAGGTGAATATTTTGTCCGCTTCATCATGCGAGAGCAGCTGATTGCCCGTCTGTTTGGCAAAGGCCTGAAAATCCTTTACTGAACCGGGATCGGTAGCAAGGACCCGCAGTACCTCCCCGCTCTTCAGCCCCGCCAAGGCTTTCTTGGCGCGCAGGATGGGGAGCGGGCAATTGAGGCCGCGTACATCCAGATCCTTGTCGAAAGTGGCCATCGTCTATCGTGTACACTCGAAGCGCGGAAACTATATACCAAACCGCTCCTCCGATGAAGCCACGCGGCCGCATCTGCTGGGCATCCGGGTTGCCTAAACGGTTTGCGATACTTAAACTGGGACGCCGATAGGAGGCACCTTCACCGAGGAGCGGGTTTGGCCAAGGAATCGCCACCACCTGATTCGAATTGGCTGGTATACGTCGCCAGTCTTCCCATGGATGATCCGGCCGCTCGGATGCGGGTGCTGCGCACGCTCGAATCCATGGGCTGCGCGGTGCTGCGTGAGGGCGTCTATTTGCTGCCGGACAGCCAGGCAAATCGGCAAGGTCTGCGGCGGCTGTCCGAGCACATGAGCCGCATCAACGGCTCGGCGCATATACTGCCGGCGACGAATTTGGACGCCCAGCAAGGACGGGCATTCCGGGCGCTTTTCGACCGCGCGGGAAAATACGAGGAATTGATCAAAGCAGTCGAGGGGCTGCGCGCCGGCTTCGGGATTTCCGAGCCCAGTGCGATCGCTCGAATTCTCAACAAGCAGCGACGTGAATTCGAAGCGATCAGCGCGCTCGATTTCTTCGGGTCGCCGGCAAAGGAGCAGGCTGCGCAAGCGCTGCGCGATACGGAAGGCGAGGTACGAAAAAGGATGTTTCCCGACGCCCCCAACTCCGGCCGCCTGACCCAAACAGGGCGCTATTACTTCAAGCGCCTTTGGGCGTCCCGCAAACCCCTCCTGGCCGATCGGCTCGCCTCCGCTTGGCTCATCCGGCGTTTCATCGACCCGGAGGCGAGCTTGATGTGGATGGAAAAGACTCAACAATGCCCTTCGACCGCGGTCGGGTTCGGTTTCGAGGGCGCGACCTTTTCCAACAGCAGGGACAAGGTAACATTCCAAGAGCTGCTCGCGAAGTTTAGCCTCGACAATAACGAGACGCTTGCGAGAATCGGAGCGCTCGTGCATTACCTCGATGCAGGCGGTGCGCCGGTCGCCGAGGCGGCCGGAGTGGAAACGCTGCTCGAGGGGGCGCGCCGTCGCTGCAACAGCGATGGGGAGCTGTTCACGGAGAGCGAGAAAACGTTCGATCTCCTCTACGAAGCCTACTTCGACGCGCCGGGTAAGGACCCCGTTCCCCGCACCTGATCCTGGAACACAGGACGCGTTTTTCAATTTCCCTTAGCTGTCTTTTTCTCCTCGGCCTGCAGTAAGCGCAGATCTCGTAAGCGGGCCTCGACGGCGGAAAGTTGGTAGAAATCACCGTCCCCGCTTTTCTGCGCGAACTGGAGCTGCTCGATTGCGGCCGGCAGCGTTCCCTGCAGAACGTAGGTTTCGGCAAGCGCCTGATGGTGCAACAGGCGCTTGCCCGATGCAGCAAAGGATTTGGCTTGCAGGCCGTACATCCGGGCATCTCGCGGGTAGCTTTTAACCAGTTCGGCGAGCCATGCGAGCGCCGCCGGATGCTGTCCCATCCCTTGCAGTACATCCACATAGGCGTAGTGAAGCGGCCGATAATTGGGGGCGCGAGCGAGCGCGTCGCGCAGCACGTCGCTAGCGCCCGCGGGATCACCGGCGCCGAGGCGCACCCGTGCCATCAGCAACTCCACCATGGGGTGAGTCCCGAGCCGCTTGCGTACTGTTTCGACTTCGGATGCGGCGCGGGAAAAATCGCGTGCCCTTGCCAGAGCGCTGGCGAGGCCGTAGCGCGCGCCGGCCTCCTCGGCATAACGGTGCTCGCGCACCAGCTCATCGAAATGCGCGACGGCTTCGCGCGGCAACCCCTGTTCGGCGCGGACCTTCGCTCGCGCGAGATGGAACTCGATGCTATCGGGCGCTTGCTTATACACCGCCGTTTGTGCGCGATTCTGCATATCGGCGATGCGCTCGCTGGTAAGAGGGTGCGTGCGCAAATAGGCCGGCGCGTTGTTCTCATACAGCCGGGTCGCTTTCTGCATGCGTTCGAAGAACGAGCCCATGCCGCCGACGTCGAAACCCGCCTGGTGGAGAAATTGAAAGCCGATTCTGTCGGCCTCGCGCTCGAAATCACGGGTGTAATTGAGCTGCGATTGAATGCTGCTCGCTCCCGCACCGGCAATGACCGCCTGCGCCAAGTCGGGACGGGAGCGGGCGGCCAGAATGCCCAGAACTACCGCCGCAAGAGTCGGAATCGACATCTGCTCCTGTTTTCCCAGAAGACGGGCGATGTGGTGCTGGGTCACGTGAGCCACCTCGTGCGCTAGCACGCCGGCGAGCTCGGACTCCGTCTGCGCCGCGAGGAGCAGGCCGGTGTGCACCCCCACGAATCCCCCGGGCATCGCAAAGGCGTTGATGGTGTTGTCACGCACCATGAAGAACTCGAAGTCCTGACGCGCCTCGGGGCTCGCGGCCACAATGCGCCCGCCGACCTCGTTCACGTACTCGGTAAGCTCCGGATCGTCGAGAAAAGTCGGTTCGCGCAAGCGAATTTCCCGCATCGCCTGCTCGCCGATCTTGCGTTCGAGGTAAGGCGACAGCAGCGCACCGGATGTGTCACCCAGCTCCGGCAGGGTCTGCGCACGTGCTTGCGGAACCAACAACGCGAGACCCAGGCATACGGCAAGGATTCTCATGGATAATATGATACCGCTCTCCGGGTTGGGTTCCCGGACGCGTCGCTCTATAACGATCGCTCGAAGGCGGGGAGATGAATCGATCACGAAAATTGAGCCATTTCGACGGGTCCGGACAGGCCCATATGGTGAATGTCGGAGACAAGCCCGAAACGCGTCGCGTCGCGCGCGCGAGCGGCACGCTCCGCATGGCGTCCTCGACCCTGAAGCTCATCCTGGCGGGGGGCGCCAAGAAAGGCGACGTCCTCGGCGTGGCCCGGGTCGCCGCGATTCAGGCGGCCAAGCGAACGGGGGAGCTGATCCCTTTGTGCCATTCCCTCGGGCTGACACGAGTCGCAGCAGAGTTCAGCGTTGAGAAGCGCCGGTCTGCGATTCGCCTCGTGGTGACCGTCGAGACGATCGGCCGCACCGGAGTGGAGATGGAGGCGCTGGCAGCGGTGAGCGTAGGACTGCTCACGATCTATGATATGTGCAAGGCGGTGGACCGCGCCATGATCATCGAGGACATAAAGCTGCTTGAGAAATCCGGCGGCCGCTCCGGGCACTTTCGCAGGGCGCAAACGTAATCGCCGTCGCCGACAATTCGCGCGGTCTGATCACTGCTCTCGTTGGGCGCGGGGCCGAGCCGTCCCTCTCCGGACCGCAAGGCCGGTGCCAGAGGAATCCAGGCGCCTGATCTCGAGGTCTGCTCCTTTGAAGCCCAAATCAGACGCGCGCTCGTACTCCGCCTTCGCCTCCTGGGTCCTGCCAAGTCCCTCCAAGACCAGTCCGAGACGGTGGTGCGCAATCCCGCTGTCGGGCTGCAGCTCGACTGCTCGAGCCAGATAGGGAAGCGCCAGGTCGTATTGCCCTTGCAGGAAATGAACCACTCCGCGGGCGTAGTGACAGTGAACCGTATCCGGGTACTGGGCCATACATTTTTCGGCAATCTCGATGGCTTTGTGCGGCTGCCCTCCGTACATGTATTCCCTGCCCATCATGTACAGGGTTCGGGAGCCCCAGGGAACGGGTTTCTCCGGAAGCTTGGCAACTGCATCTTCCCAGAGAAGAAAGGAGCTGGAGAAGACGACTAGGCGCTCATGGGCCTGGTACATAAGCAAGGGAATGGCCAGCACTGACGCTGCCATCGTTGCCCGGAGAGGAAACGCGCTCAGCGTCGCTGCCAATGCGATCAGCACTCCGGGCGCCCACAGGTAGCTCCGGTAGAGGACGAAGGGTTCCTGGAATCGAGCCGTGCTGAACTCGGCCAGGAACAGAATCCAGGTAAAGAGCATCCCGAACCCCGCCATTCCCATCCTGCCGCCCCGACGCAAGAGCATGATGCCGAGCACGCCGAAACCGACGAAAGCCGACACCTTGAGAATGACCCAACCCGCCGACCATGTCTGGAAAAAGTCCACGCGGACGTCGATCGACATCGCCCGGGTATCGGGCCATAGCCACAAGGCGAGATACTTGAAGAACAGCCCCGCCTGAGTGACCGCGCTCAGCGACCATGAGAAGTCCGACATCGCATGCCCGAAGACGCCCTCAAGCTGTGTGGCGACGCCGCCGTAATCGGGCTCGTACGACTCGCCGATCAGCCATCGGCTGAGGAGCGTCACGAAAATAGCGGCGGGCGCACAGACCGACAGATAGAGGGCGGCGTGACGAAAGGCGAAGCGCCGTTCGGTACGGACCAGGGCGACCGTCAGCACCGCCGCGGCCGGCAACATCACGCTGTGCTCCTTGGAAAGCACCGCTATGGAATACATGAGCGCCGCCGTGATCGCGTCGGCATGGCTGCGGCGCGTGAGCCCCCTCACGAACAACACGATCGACAACAGCGAAAACAGCGTGGCGAAGACAATGGTGCGCTGGACCAGATAGCCCGCTCCATACACGGCTACCGGATGGGTCGCGAATTGGGCTGCGCCGATGAACGCCCAGGCCGCGGCGTTCGCCCCCGACGCGGATTCCGGGCGGTCCGCAGGCAGCCGCAGCAGATCGTAGACGAGTTTGTAAATCGCCAGCGCGCAGGCGATATGAAAGGCGAGGCTTACGATCCGGTGGGCGACCATGCCCCCGATTTCCACCTCCGTGATGGCGAGCGAGAAGTACGGAGGAAGCCTCAGCTCGAGGCCGAACGGGTGCGTGGCATAGTAGGAAAAGTTCCGTCCCGAGAAAAACACCCAGTCGTCGAAGACCCGCGGGCTTCCCAGAAAGGGCCAGTACAGGCCGCAGGCGAGCCCCGCGATGAGGCCTGCGGCGATCCAGGGCCGGAACCGCCCGATGATGCTTGCGAGCATAGGGGAAAAAAAAAGGTACCCCGAAGGGTACCTTTTTTCACTGCGAAGCTGCGGTTAGCCGCGGCAGGAGCCAGGCAGGAATTTCTGGTTCAGGTTCGTGCCGTCACCTTGGTTGCCACAACGCCAGCCGAAAACCGTGTTTCCGCCCACATCGGTAGAGGTCATCGCCACC
>Ga0137379_10005020_pt1 | contig 12480 bp, 9 predicted proteins | sample SagtaG_18_FD_104812 | JGI IMG/M metagenome (GOLD analysis project Ga0137379, IMG submission 104812) | Vadose zone soil microbial communities from Sagehorn Ranch, Mendocino, California, USA - Sage2_L_80_16 metaG | ecosystem: Environmental > Terrestrial > Soil > Vadose zone | place: USA...
ACCAAGCCGCGGCCGCGCTGCGCAAAGGCAAAGCCGAGTTCGATCTCTTCATCATCGAGGGCTGTGACGCGCAATCTTAGCGCGCAAGGCGCCGCGGCCGAGCCCGAGCTCGAGAGGAAGCGGAAGCGGTGGTCGGGCGCGTTACTTTCCTTCGCATCCCCACCTCGCTATACCCGCAGGCCGAATTGGCCGGAGAGACGCCATGTCCGACATGCGGCTGATCGTGGCTGGGGCCGGCGGCCGCATGGGGCGCACCCTCGTCCATGCCATCGCGGCAACGGACGGAGCAGTCCTAGCCGGCGCGGTGGAGGCGGCCTCCTCGGCGGTGATCGGCCGCGACGCGGGCGAGCTTGCCGGGCTGGGGAAAAACGGCGTGACGGTCACCACCGACGTCGAGCCGCTGCTCGCCCAGGCGGACGGGCTCATCGACTTCACCGTCCCCGCCGCTACCCTCGCTTTCGCCGAGCATACGGCGCGCAAGGGCTGCGTCCACGTCATCGGTACCACCGGGCTCACGGGCGAGAATGAAAAGCTGATCGAGCAGGCGGCAAAGCGCGCCGTGATCGTCAAGTCCGGCAACATGAGCATGGGGGTCAACCTGCTGGCGGCGCTGGTCAAGCAGGTGGCGAAAACGCTCGATGAGGATTTCGACATCGAAATCTTCGAAATGCACCACAACAAAAAGGTTGACGCGCCTTCAGGCACCGCGCTGATGCTTGGCCGCGCCGCGGCCGAAGGTCGCCGCGTTGATCTCGAGCAGCGCTCCGTGCGCGGCCGCGACGGCGTAACCGGCGCGCGCTGCGCTGGCGACATCGGCTATGCCTCGCTGCGCGGCGGCTCGGTCGTGGGCGATCACACCGTGATCTTTGCCGGGCCGGCCGAGCGGAGCGAGCTCGTGCACAAGGCCGAGGATCGCATGATTGTCGCCCGCGGCGCACTGCGCGCCGCGCTCTGGGCGCGCGGGCGCAAGCCGGGGCTTTATTCGATGGCCGACGTGCTGGGCCTCAGTGACGGCTGATCGCGCGTTTGGATCCCGCGCAGCAGGGATCGACCCGTCATCTCGCCGGGCTGGGGAAGGCCCATCAGCTCGAGCAAGGTGGGCGCGACGTCCGCGAGCCGCCCTGACGCCAAGGAGACGTTGCCGCCGCCCAACAGCAGGACCGGCACCGGATTGGTGGTGTGGGAGGTGTGCGGGCCGCCGGTGTCGGGATCGCGCATCAGTTCGCAATTGCCGTGGTCGGCGGTGACCAGCAAAGCACCGCCGGCCTTTCCGATTGCCTGCGCGATGCGACCGAGGTCGGCATCGACCGCCTCGACCGCCTTGACCGCGGCTGCCAAGCTGCCGGTGTGCCCGACCATGTCGGGATTGGCGTAATTCAACACGATCAGGTCGTATCGATGGGAACCGATCGCCTCCACCGCCTTGTCCGTCAATTGCGGCGCCGACATCTCGGGCTTGAGGTCGTAGGTCGCAACCTTCGGCGAGGGAACCATGATGCGGTCCTCGCCGGGATAGAGCCTCTCCTCGCCGCCGTTGAGGAAATAGGTGACGTGCGGATACTTCTCCGTCTCGGCCATTCGCAACTGCGTGCGGCCTGCATCGGCGACGACTTGGCCGAGAACATGCGCTAGACTCTGCGGCGGGAAGATCGTCTGCAGGAACGCATCGAGCTGCTCGCTGTATTGCGTCATGCCGACCGCGACGGCGATGCGGACCGTGCGCCGGCGCGCAAAGCTGGCAAAGGTCGGATCGAGGAGCGCGGTAAGAATCTCGCGCACGCGGTCGGCGCGGAAGTTGAAGCAAAGCACGCCATCGCCGTCGCGCATGCCGCGATAGTCGCCGACCACCGCCGGCACCACGAATTCGTCGCTGATGTCGTGCGCATAGGCATCCGCGATAACCGCGCCAGCGGTTGCGAAGTGCGGCCCTTCGGCGGCAGCGATCGCATGGTAGGCCTTGGCCACGCGGTCCCAGCGCTTGTCGCGATCCATGGCGTAGTAGCGACCGCTGACCGTCGCGATCGGAACGGATCGCGGCAGCGCCGCGAGGAGGCGCGCAATGTCCTCCCCCGCCGATCGCGGCGGCGTGTCGCGGCCGTCGGTAAAGGCATGGACGAGCGTCGGCACCGAGGCGGCAGCGAGAACGCTTGCGAGCGCCGCGGCATGATCCCGGTGCGAGTGCACGCCCCCCGGGGACACCAAGCCCATGACGTGGCAGGTGCCGCCGGTCTGCCGCAGGCGTTCGATCAGGCTTTTGAGCGCAGGCGCCCGTTCGATATCGCCGCCAGCAATCGCCGCGTTGATGCGGGGCAAATCCTGCAGCACGAGACGGCCGGCGCCGATGTTGAGGTGCCCGACCTCGGAATTGCCCATCTGCCCCGATGGCAGGCCGACATCCTCGCCCGACGTATGCAAGAAGGCGTGCGGGCAGGTCGCCCACAAGTGGTCGAAGCTGGGAGTCCGCGCCTGGCGGATGGCGTTATCGGCCGCCTCCTCGCGCCAGCCCCAGCCGTCAAGTACGACCAGCATCACCGGACGGCGCTTCTGCATCTCCACGGTCCCCGTGCCTCACCGGCGTTGCTGAAATTGCAGCCGCGCGCAACGACGGCGCGTCGAGTGGTTGTGTGGGATTGCGACACCATCGTCAACCAGCGCGGCCGCTCGCCGCGGATCGGTGGCAATGCGAAACCGTGCTTTTCGTGTCACACCGGCGCGATTTCTGCTCGGCGCCGTGGTCAATCCCATGGACGGCAATCAATTCGACCCCGAGATCGGATAAACTGCCACTGAATCGCTGTCACTTTCGGTCGGGGGGCTGAATTGACCGCCGGACGACTCGTCGCCGCAGTGGCGACGCTCGTGACCTTTGGCGCCCTTGCGCCAGCGCAGGCGGGCGTCGATCGCCCGCCGCAATTCATCGTCATGGCGTTCGACAATTGCACCGAGCTCGAGCGCTGGCAGGAACTCACCGACTTCGCTGCCGAGCTGAACAGGGACGGCGACCGACTTCACTTCACCTTCTTCGTCAGCGGCAGCAATTTCATCGCCGACGGCAGCAGGAACATCTATGAAGGGCCGCATCAGCGGCGGGGCTATTCCCGCATCAGCTTCGGCGGCTCGCCCGAACAGGTTCGCAAACGCGTCGAATACGCGAACGCTCTTTACCGCAGCGGCCACGAGATCGCCTCGCACGCGGTCGGCCATTTCAACGGTTCCGCGTGGTCGGTGCGTGATTGGGAGAAGGAATTTAGGGCGTTCAGCGGTGTCTTGAAGAATGTTGGGCCGAACAACGGGCTCGCCGAGTCGAAATTCGCATTTGCTGTCACGGATGTGATCGGTTTCCGCGCGCCCTATCTCGCCACGGGCGCGGGCTTATATGGCGCCCTCAAGGCGCACGGCTTCCGCTACGACACCAGCGGGGTCAGCTTTGCCAATGCCTGGCCGGAGAAGATCGACGGAGTGTGGCGGTTCAATTTGGCGATGCTGAAGATCCAAGGCTCGGGCAAGGGCACGCTGTCGATGGACTACAATTTTTTCGTGGCGCAGTCCCGCGCCGTCTACGATCCGCGTCGTTACGAGGCGGTGCGAGAACAGACGCTGCAAACCTATCTCCGCTACTTCAAGACCAATTACGCCGGAAACCGCGCGCCGCTGCACATCGGGCATCATTTCATGAATTACGGCGGCGGCGCTTATAACGAGGCGCTCAAATCGTTCGCGCGCGCGGTCTGTGGCCTGCCGGAAGTGCGCTGCGTGACCTATGCCAAGCTCGCCGACTTCATGGATCAGCAGAACGCGGAAGCGCTTGCGGCCTATCGCAAAGGCGATTTCGCGCGCGCGGCCACGCCGGCATTGAACGTCGCGGAAGTCTTGCGTTAGGCAATAGCCCCGGCCGCTGCTTACCCTACGACTCCTTCAATATCAGCTTACCACTTTGGCCGCTTCCCAGCCCAGCATCGCGCGTTTGCGCGTGAGGCCCCAGTGATAGCCGGTGACGTCGCCGCTCTTGCCCAGCACGCGATGGCAGGGCACCACGAACGAGACCGGATTCTTGCCGACCGCGGCGCCCACGGCGCGCGCGGCGTTGGTGGCGCCGAGCTTCGCCGCGATGCCGGAGTAGGTTATCGCCCGGCCCATGGGAATCCTCAGCAGCGTTTCCCACACCCGCACCTCGAAGTCGGTACCAATGAGCACCACCCGCAGCGGCCGGTCGGCCCGCCACAGCCGGCTATCGAAGATGCGGCGGGCGAGCGGCGCCGTACGTGCGCGGTCCTCGACCATGTTCGCCTTCGGCCAGCGGCCTTTCATGTCGGCGAGCGCGGCCTGTTCCTCGCCGGGATCGGCGAACGCGAGCCCGGCAAGCCCCCGCGGAGCCGTCATCACCAGCGCGGTACCGAACGGGGACGGATGAAAGCCATAGGACATGGTCAGCCCGCTCCCGCCCGACTTCCATTCGCCGGGCGACATCGCCTCGTGAGTGACGAAGAGATCGTGCAGCCGACCCGGCCCGGATAGGCCCACCTCGAACGTGGTATCGAGCACGCTCGCGGAGTCCCGCAGCAGCCTGCGCGCGTGGTCGAGCGTGAGTGCCTGCAGGAAGGCCTTGGGCGTGATGCCCGCCCAACGGCGGAACAGGCGATGCAGATCGCTGGCGCTCACCCCGGCTGCCGCCGCGATGGCATCGATCTCCGGCTGCGCGCGCCAGTGCTCGGAGACGAACGCGATGGCCCGGCGCACGACGTCGTAGTCTGCGGCGGCGGGGCTGAGCGGCTCATGATCGCGAACACGATCGGGAGAGAGCATGGTCGCCTCCATCGTTTGCTCCCTACCTAGGCCGCGGTCGATGGCCCGACCACCCGGTTTCTGCGCGCAAATTGCTTAATCGAATACCGTCCGGGTTGGTCCACGCTTGGCCTCGCCGAGCGCCGCCGAGAGCGCCAGCGCGAAGCTCTCTTTCTCCTGCGGTCCGAGGCAGCCCGCGATCGCAAGTCGCCGCCCGTGCGAAACCAAGAACAGCCGCTCGATGCCGAACTCCGCGTGCACCACGCGGTCGAGCCGAACCCAGAGCGGATTGAGCGTCCATTCGCTGATCCGGCCGCGGTGACTGACCTGACGCACGGTGAGCTCGGAGGGCGTGACGGTAACCTGCTCGTAGGCTCTGGCGCGGCGGTAGCTCACCTTGAACGCCCAATAGAGCAGCAGCACGTCGAGCCCGCAGAAGCCGAACACCGGCCAGGCGCCGGCGAGGAGAAATGTCGTTCCCATCGCGAGGCTTGCTCCGCCCGCTACCAGCATCAATACGAAAAAGCCTTTGCGGCTGAGCGAGCGGTGCGGGGTGAGCACGGCCGAAAAGATCGCGGGTTCTTGGGTGGGGTCGTTGTCGGGTGCCATGGAGCTCACTATACCGGAACTATGGCTCGCAAGACACCTCGCAGGGTGGCCCGCAGAACCGCCCGCAAGGCGCCTCGGAGAACGGCGCAGAGCCTGCGCCAGCCCCGCGCCCGCACGCCGGCTAAAGTCAAAAGTCCGGCCAAGCGTTCGGCCGCCGACCACGCGGCCGCGGCCGGCGCGCTGCCGCAATGGACAACCGCCGAGATCGAGGAAGCGTTCCGCCGTTTTAAGGCCGCTCGCCCCGAGCCCAAAGGCGAGCTTAGACACATCAACCCGTTCACGCTGCTGGTTGCCGTGGTGCTCTCGGCGCAGGCGACCGACGCCGGCGTCAACAAGGCGACGCCCGCGTTATTTGCCGCCGCCGACACGCCGGAAAAGATGGCCGCGCTCGGCGAGGAGCGCTTGCAGGACTTGATCAAGACCATCGGCCTCTTCCGCACCAAGGCGAAGAATCTCATCGCCCTGTCGAAGAAAATCGTGCACGAGCATGGGGGCGAGGTCCCGCGCACGCGTGAGGCGCTGGAAGCTCTGCCCGGGGTCGGCCGCAAGACCGCGAATGTCGTGCTCAACGTCGCCTTTGGTGAGGCCACCATCGCCGTCGACACCCACATCTTCCGCGTCGGCAATCGAACCGGTATGGCAGCCGGTAAGACGCCGCTTGAGGTCGAGACCAAGCTCGACCGCGTGGTGCCGGCGAAATACAAGCGCCATGCGCACCACTGGCTGATCCTGCACGGGCGCTATGTCTGCCTGGCGCGTCGGCCCCTCTGCGAGAAGTGCCTGATCGCCGACCTCTGCAAGTGGCCGGGGAAAACAGTGGTCAATCAGCGCTCATCCCAGCACTGACGACTGGCCCCGGGCCCGCCTTGCTGGCACCACGATCGATGGTCAAATAGATTCGGCCGCAATTAGGAGGACGTGGCCAGCATGCATCTGTCCTGGGCCAAGATCGCCATCGGCGCCGTGGTCGCCATCGTCTCGTTCGGCGCCGCGGTCTTCGCATTGAACTGGCTTTCGCCAGGCCCGAAGGACCAGCGGCCGGCGCTGGTCGAGGTGCCGCCGCTGACGCCGGTCGCCCGCAACTCGGTGATCGTGACGCCCGCGGCCATTGCACTCTCCGCGATCCATGGCGCACTGGAAACAGCGACGCCGCGCAATCTTGCGGGCAAGCGCGACAACCCGCTGCCGCAGTTGCTGTCCAACGCCGAGATCGACTGGACGGTCGCGCGCAGCCCGCTCGCCGTCAGCGGCCGGCCGGATGCGCTCGTGGTGTCGACCGCGCTCTCCGGAACGTTCCGAGCAACCGGGCAAATCTCCGGCGACGCGGGCAATCTCGCGGGTGCGCTTGGCGGCCTGCTCGGCGGCCGGCTCGGACAAGGGATGCAGAACCTGCAGGGTAAGACGCTCGATCAGCGAGCCGATCTCCATGGCAACGTCACGCTGACGGCGCGCCCGTCGCTGCTGCCGGCATGGCGGGTGGAGCCCAACCTCACGCCTCAAGTTGCGCTCGCGGATGCCTCTCTGGCGATCCTGGGCGTGAAGCTGAGCGTATCGAACGAGCTCAAGCCGTTCATCGATCGCGCCGTCAACGAACAGGTGACGGTGTTACAGGCGCGCCTGCGCGATGATCCCTTTCTCGAGCTGGCGGCACGGCGCGAGTGGGCCAAGATGTGCCGCTCGATCTCGCTCGGCGCGGCGGCGGCCGGTATGCCCAATCTATGGCTGGAGCTTCGTCCCACGCGAGCCTTCGCCGGGCAGCCACACATTGACGGCAGCGCGCTCACGCTGACCATCGGCGTCGAAGCGCAGACGCGGATCGTGCCCAACGAGACCAAGCCCAATTGCCCGTTCCCGGCGCAATTGGAGCTCGTCCCGCAGATCGAGCAGGGTCGAGTCAATATCGCGGTGCCGATCGATATTCCGTTCGCCGAAGTGAATCGGTTGCTCGAGGCGCAACTAAAGGGAAAAACTTTTCCCGACGACAAGAGCAGCGCGTTCAGCGCCACGATCCGGAGCTTGAATCTGGCGGCATCGGGTGACCGGCTGCTGCTCTCGCTGCGCGTCAAGGCGAACGAGAACAAGAGCTGGTTCGGTTTCGGCGCCGAGGCAACGGTTCACGTGTGGGGTCGGCCGGTGCTCGATCGTGCCCATCAGACGCTGCGCCTAAACGACATCGCGCTCGATGTCGAGTCGGAGGCCGCCTTCGGCTTGCTGGGCACGGCGGCGCGCACCGCGGTGCCTTATCTGGAACAGGCGCTGGCGGAGAACGCGGTGGTCGATCTCGTGCCGCTCGCGGCGAATGCTCGCAAGAGCATCGACGCGGCGATCGCCGATTTTCGCAAGAGCGCCGACGGCGTTCGCGTCGATGCCGCCGTCACCGATCTGCGGCTCGTCGGCATCGAGTTCGACGCCAAAACGCTGCGCGTGATTGCGGAGGCCGACGGCACGGTAGGGGTCGCGGTGACGAAGCTGGCGGACAAATGACCGCCAACGGAGTGCAGCCGATAGAGGACAGGAAAAGGACAAACGCGTCTATCGCGCTTTTTCCATAGTGGGTCGTCTGTCGTCTAGCCTCGGCCGCATGTCGTCCATGATCCGCTGATGCACGTGCACCATGAAAGCCATGCCGAACAGCGGCGTGGCGAGATTGACGATCGGGATCGACACGAAGGCCGCGATGAACATGCCGGCGAGAAAGACCGTGCTCTGGTTCATTTTGCGCAGTTCTTTGGCCTCGACGACGGGTTGGTGGCGCATGGCTGCCAACTCGAAATATTCGCGGCCGAGCAAATAGGCGCTGGCCAGGAAGAAAATGACGACGCCGAAGCCGGCGAAGAGGAGGAACGGCAGCGCGACGAGATAGACCAAGACCACAAGCAAGGCCGTTTTCACGCCTTCGACGAGCGCGCGCGTCAGCGGCAGCGGCCTGCCGACAGGCTGTGTGGGATAGTGAGTGCGTTCCACTTCGAGCGCGATGTCGTCGACGAAGAAGCTGCCGACCAGCGCGGTGACCGCCGGCATCAAGAACACCGATCCGACGATGATGCCGAGGCCCGCGGCGATGGAAACAACCCAGATGAGGATCGACACTGGCGCGGGTGCACTGATGCCAAATACGGTCTCGGCCCAATTCGCACCGGCGGTTGCGAGCCAGACCAGCAGCCGATGAAGGGCAATGGCGATGAGCACGATCAGGACGAGCGCGAGCCCGGCGGATTTCAACAGCACCAACCGAAACGGCGGCGAGAACATCTGAGCGAGCGCCTTGACGGCCGCGTCGATCATCGTCGTCTCCCTCCCTTGGTTCCGGCTCCGTGGGCGCCGCGTTTGAATAAGGCATTGCTGTGGCGATACCGCAAGCATGGTGATGACGGGAAAAGATTTTGGACGTGCGCCGCACGCGTTCCGTGGTAGACCTCGCAACGCTTGACACTCTGTGCGCCATGAGACGTTTGAGCCGCCGATCGTTCCTTGCCTCTTCCGCCGCGGCCTTGGCGGCCGCGCCTGCGCTTGCAGCGCCGCGTCCGGCGCCCACACCCGAGGTGCCGCGCTCCGGCTGGGTCGATGCCGTCGTCGTGGGCGCGGGCGCCGCCGGCATCGCCGCCGGGCGGCGGCTTGCGGCGGCAGGCAAGCGTTTTGTCGTGCTCGAGGCGGCGGACCAGGTCGGCGGACGCTGCATCACCGACACCAAGACATTCGGCGTGCCCTATGATCGCGGCGCCCACTGGATTTACGCCGCCGACATCAATCCGCTGGCGAAGCTCGCCATGCAGTCCGGGTTCGACATCTATTCGGCCCCGCCCGGCCAGCGCATGCGCATCGGACGCCGCTACGCGCGCGAAGGCGAGATGGAGGATTTTCTGGCCAGCCTGGTGCGCGCCAACACCGCCATTGCGGATGCGGCGCGCAAGAGCGACGTCGCCTGTACCCAGGTGTTGCCGAAGGACCTCGGCGAATGGCGGCCGACAGTCGAATTCGTGCTCGGGCCTTACGGCTGCAGCAAGGAGCTCGCGGAGGTTTCGGCGGCCGATTTCTCCCGCTCGGGCGAGCGCGACAATAGCGCGTTCTGCCGTCAGGGATTTGGCGCGCTGCTCGCGAAGCTTGCGGCTCCGCTCCCGCTCCTGCTGGCAACGCCGGTGAAAGTCATCGAATGGTGGAGCCGCTCGCGCATCGAGGTCGACACGACGAAAGGTCAGTTCAGGACCGAGGCGGTTATCATCACGGTCTCGACCAATGTTCTTACCAGTGGAAAGATCAAGTTGGCGCCCGATTTGCCGAAGCGCCACCTCGAGGCCGCGTCGAAGCTCAAGCTCGGCAGCCGCGATCACGTGGCGCTGGAATTGACGGGCAATCCGCTCGGGCTGCGCGCCGATGAGCTGGTATTCGAGAGAAGCCAAAGCAGGCAGACCGCGGCGATCTTCGGCAACATGGCCGGCTCGACGATTTGCGTGATCGATGTGGGGGGCAATTTCGGGCGCGATCTCTCCGCCAAGGGGGAGGCCGCGATGATTGATTTTGCGATCACCTGGCTCGGAGGGCTTTACGGCACCGACATCAAAGGCGCGGTCAAGCGCCGCCACGCCACGCGCTGGAACAACGAGCCGTGGGTGCTCGGCGCCACCTCGGCCGCCGCACCCGGCGCCCAGTCCGCGCGCAAGACGCTGACGGAGCCGCTCAGCAACCGTATCTTTTTGGCCGGAGAAGCCACGCATGAAACACTGTGGGGCACCGTCAACGGCGCCTGGGAATCGGGCGAGCGTGCGGGCAATGCGGTGGTGAAGCTCCTCGGCGGCCCGAGCAAACGCACGTGAGCGCGTTCACGCCCGCAACACGCCGCCGGTCCGCTTGCCGACCTCGGCGACGATCCTTGCGGCCACCGCCTCGATCTCCGCGTCGGTCATGGTCTTGTCCCGCGGTTGCAATGTCACCGCGATCGCGATCGACTTCTTGCCGGGCTCGATCCCTTCGCCCTCGTAGACGTCGAACACCGTGACATTGGTGATGAGTTTGCGATCAACGCTCTGCGTCGCGCGCAAGATGTCCGCGGCCTTGACCGTACGATCGACCACGAACGCGAAGTCGCGCTCCACCGGTTGAAACGCAGACAGCTCCAGAACCGGCCGCGCTCGCGTTGCCTTCGCCTTCGGCTCCGGGATTTTTTCCAGGATCACCTCGAAGGCGACCAGCGGGCCCTCGGCATCGAGCGTTTCAAGGGCGCGCGGATGCAGTTCGCCGAAGTGCCCGAGCACGTTCTGCGGGCCGATCTGGATCGTGCCCGAGCGTCCCGGATGGAACCACGGCGGCCCGCCCGGCACGACTTGCAGCGCCTGCGCCGGCGCGCCGGCGGCCGCGAGCACGGCGAGCGCGTCGGCTTTGGCATCGAAGGCATCGACCTCGGCCGCAGGAGCCGACCAATGGCGCCCGATGCCGGTCGCCTTGGCGAGCGCGCGGCGCACGCCGCTGGCCGCGGTCAGTTGATCCTGCGGACGGTCGCCGCAAAAGACCTGCCCGACCTCGAACAGCGCTACGTCGGCGAGGCCGCGGTCGGCGTTCTTCTGCGCCGCGGCGACGAGTCCGGGAATGAGACTCGGCCGCATGTCGGACAGGTCCGACGCAATTGGATTGGCGAGCGCCAGCTCGGGTTTTCCGCCGCCGAACAGCTCGGCCTGCGGCTTGGCGATGAACGACCAGGCGACCGCTTCGACCATGCCGCGCGCGGCAAGCGCGCGCTTGGCTTTGCGCGTACGCAGTTGAATGGGCGTGAGCACGGGCTTGCGCGGCGCCTCGCCGCGGTCGAAGGGCGTCGCAGGAACGCGGTCGACACCGAGGATGCGCACCACTTCCTCCACCAGGTCGGCCTTGCCCTCGACGTCGGCGCGCCAGGTCGGAACGGTGACTCTCAGGGTTTTGCCGCTGCCGGCGACGGAGAAGCCGAGACGGCCGAGCACGCGCTCGATCTCGCGCCGGTCGACCTCGAGGCCGGTGAGCCGCGGCAGTTCGTCGAGCGGAAAATCGATGATGCGTGCAGGGACCTCCGGCGTGCCCGTGACCGTGACCTCCGAGGGTTCGCCGCCGCAGAGATCGAGCACCACCCTGGTCGCAAGCTCTAGCCCCGGCAGCATGAAGGCGGGATCGACCCCGCGCTCGAAGCGGTAGCGGGCGTCCGAATTGATGCCGAGCTTGCGGCCGGTCTGCGCGATGTTCAGCGGATCCCAAAGCGCGGATTCGATCAGCACGTCCGTCGTCGTCTCCGAACAGCCCGTGGCCTCGCCGCCCATGATGCCGGCGAGCGATTCGACGCCGCTCTCGTCGGCGATCACGCAGATGGTCGGATCGAGCGCGTAGCGCTTGCCGTCGAGCGCAAGCAGGCTTTCGCCCGCGCGCGCGCGGCGCACCGTGAGATTGCCGTGCACTTTGGCGGCATCGAACACGTGCAGCGGACGGCCGCGGTCGTAGGTGATGAAATTGGTGATATCGACCAGCGCGTTGATGGGTCGCAAGCCGATCGCGACGAGTCGGCGCTGCAGCCAAGCCGACGAGGGTCCGTTTTTCACCCCGCGCACGAGCCGCAACGCGAAAGCGGGGCAGAGCGAAGGCGTCGTCCCGAAGTCCAGCGTCACCGTCACTGGGCACGGGAACCGTCCTTCGACCGGCCGGATACTTGTCTCCCGGAGCTTGCCCATGTCGGCGGCGGCGAGGTCGCGCGCGATTCCGTTGACGCCGGCGCAGTCGGCGCGGTTGGGGGTGAGATTGATCTCGATCACGGGATCGTCGAGCTCGGCCCACTGCGCGTAATTCGCGCCCACCGGCGCCGCGTCGGGGAGCTCGATGATGCCTTCGTGGTCGTCGGAGATTTGCAACTCGAATTCGGACACCAGCATGCCGCGGCTCTCGACGCCGCGGATCTTGCCGATGCCAAGCGTCATGTTCTTGCCCGGGATGAAAGCCCCGGGCGGCACGAACACGCCCTTCATGCCCGCGCGCGCATTGGGCGCCCCGCACACGACCTGCACCGGATCGCCCGCACCGGTATCGACCATGCACACGCGCAGGCGGTCGGCGTTCGGATGCTGTTCGGCCGAGATCACG
>Ga0137379_10005022_pt1 | contig 12479 bp, 10 predicted proteins | sample SagtaG_18_FD_104812 | JGI IMG/M metagenome (GOLD analysis project Ga0137379, IMG submission 104812) | Vadose zone soil microbial communities from Sagehorn Ranch, Mendocino, California, USA - Sage2_L_80_16 metaG | ecosystem: Environmental > Terrestrial > Soil > Vadose zone | place: USA...
AGCCGACATGGTGTTTGTCGGTTGCTGGACGGGTGGCGGGGCACTGACGGTGACTCGTGCAGTGGCATCCGCCGTTCCGCCCTCGCCGCGTGCGGTCAGGTGATAGCTGGTCGAGGCGGTTGGCGTCACGGTCTTGGTGCCAGAGGTCTGCACATCGCCTAGGCCTTCAATTGAGACGCTTGTGGCATCGGTAGTTTTCCACGTCAACGTCACCTGGTCACCGGCAGAGATGGCGGTCGGTGAGGCGGAAATCTGAGCGGTGGGGGCGCTTGCGGCGACGGGCGGGGCTGTTTGCGGCGCCGGCGGCTTGACCTTCTTCTTGCAACCGGCAACGGTAACCATCGCCACAAGCAGCACTGCAGGGACAAGAACGCGAGAACGGTAATTCAATGGAAAACTCCTTCCGCAGGTTGAATTGCGAATTCTGATGACGTTTTTATTTTATCCCCGCAAAGCGGCCGTGTCTCAATCTGAATGGGACTTGCTGTTACCACCGAATGTACTCGTTTCGATGCTTGAAAGAGAGGTCGTGAGCAAGGATGCTGGAGGAGCGTTCGATAGCGACCGCAGATCGTCGAGTGTTCGAGTCGACTGCTCGATAGGATACGGTTCGCCGTGGAGGATCCGTCTCGAGCATTTCGAAGCGCATTCTTAAAGATACTTCGATTCAAACAAGCCATTTATAATCAGTTAAATATAGGCGCCATGCGGCGTACCCAGTTGAGCACTGGGAATACGCCGGCGCTGACCGGATAAGATTACCCGGAAGGTTACAAGGAAAGACATGGACTCTCTACAGGCGCAGCGAGTTGCTCTCGCGGTGGTTCTGGCACTCGTTCCCACTTCGGCGTTGGCCGCGAGCTCGCGGCAGAACGAGGAACCTGACCGCGTCGTGGCAACTCAGGCGGCGGATTCATTCGTCTTGGAAAATCATCTGATCGGCGCGAAGTGGTCGGTCAAAGACGGCAGACTCGTAAACTTCGTTGTCCTTGATCGCCTGCATGAGTCGGAGCTTCGTGTTGCAGCGCCTTTAGCAATTCTTCTCAAAAACGGCACGGTCTACGATGCAGGCAGCCTGAAGCTTGCCGGCCCCTCTGAAACGCACGAACTTATCCCAAAATCAGGTGCATCGCGGCAAGCGCAGAAGCTACACGGTACGAGAGTGGACTTTCCCTTTGCGAACAATGATCAGTCATTGCGAGTCGTGTGGTCGGTTGTTCTTCTCGACGGATCGAACTACTTGAGGCAACTGCTCACGATTACCGCAGCCAGCAAGGATGCGGAAATCTCTCGCGTGCAACTGATTGATATGCCGCTTCAGGGAGGCCACGTGAGCGGATCGGTGGCTGGGTCTCCAATTGTCGCCGGAGATTTGTTCGTGGGATTCGAGCACCCGCTCTCGAAAAGCAAAGTGACTGGAACAAGAGCAACCGCGTGGATAGAAAGGGATCTGCCACTTCGAACGGGCCAGTCTGTCACTTACTCTTCAGTGATTGGAGTGGCGCGGACGGGCCAGATGAGGCGCGACTTTCTCGCGTACCTGGAACGAGAGCGAGCGCACCGATACAGAACGTTTCTGCACTACAACTCGTGGTATGACCTGGGCTATTTCACACCTTACGAAGAAGCCGACGCACTGGATCGCGTCAACGCATTCGGAAGTGAACTCAAGCAGAAGCGCGGAGTGATACTCGACTCGTTTCTCTTTGACGATGGCTGGGACAATCACAAATCGCTCTGGAAGTTCAACGATGGTTTTCCAAATGGCTTTGCGGCAGTGAAGGATGCGGCGGAGAAGTACGATGCGGAACCCGGTGTGTGGATGTCGCCATGGGGAGGCTATTCGAAGCCCCACGATGAGCGGATGGAGTTTGGAAAAGCTGCAGGTTACGAGATTATCGCCAACGGATATGCACTTTCCGGACCAAAGTATTACGAGGCTTTCCGCGATGTATGTATGGAGATGATTCACAAGTACGGCGTGAATCAATTCAAATTCGATGGAACGGGCAACGTGAACTCAGTCTTCCCCGGGAGCCGCTTCGACAGCGACTTCGCGGGTGCAATTCATTTGATTAGCGAGCTTCGCGAGTCCAAGCCGGACGTCTTTATTAATCTGACCACCGGAACGTGGCCTTCTCCTTTCTGGCTGATGCACGCGGACTCGATCTGGCGCGGTGGCGACGATGACTCGACCGCGGGCGTCGGGCCGTATCGCGAACGGTGGATCACGTATCGGGACGCGCAGACTTATCAGCGAATCGTTCAGGGTGGGCCGCTTTACCCGCTGAACTCGCTGATGCTTCACGGTCTGATTTTTGCCAAGGATCACAAAGACCTCAACAAGGATCCAGAAAATGACTTCCGCAACGAGGTACGCTCGTACTTTGGCACCGGCACACAACTGCAGGAGATGTATATTACTCCGTCGTTGCTGACACAACAGAATTGGAATGACCTTGCTGAGGCGGCAATCTGGTCACGGAAGAATGCCGACGTGTTGAAGGATACGCATTGGATTGGCGGCGATCCTGAGTGGCTTGAAGTTTACGGCTGGGCTTCGTGGACGCCGCAAAAGGGTATCCTCGTGCTGCGAAATCCGAGCAGCAAGGAACAGTCAATTCGCATCAAGCTGCAGGATGCATTCGAGCTGCCGCCGCATGGCGCGGAAGTGTTTGCCGCACGAAGCCCGTGGAAGGACGATGCTGGGCGGCCGGCAATTGTGCTTCACGCTCAAGAGGCACACCAGTTCCAACTGTCCCCGTTCCAGGTGCTCACTCTCGACGTGGCGCCAACCCATGGCGCGCACGATTGAGATGGAGAAGAGGACAGAAGCCATGATCAATCCGACACTTCTTGTGCTGGCGGCCGGAATGGGCAGCCGTTATGGCGGACTCAAGCAACTCGATCCGGTCGGACCCGACGGCGAGACGATCATCGATTACTCGATTTTCGATGCCCGCCGAGCCGGGTTTGAAAAGATCGTTTTTGTCATCAGGAAGGAAATCGAAGAGGCGTTCAAGAGCTCGATCGGCGCACGATTTGAAAAGCGGATTGCGGTTGACTATGTCTTTCAGGAGATTGGGAAGCTGACTCCAGGATTCTCGCTGCCCGAAGGCCGCACGAAGCCATGGGGAACCACGCATGCCATTCTGATGGCTGCGAATGTCATTCACGAACCGTTTGCGGTGATCAATTCAGATGATTTTTATGGTGCGGAAAGCTATCGGGTTCTGGCACGGCATTTGCAATCGAGCGCAACGGACTACGCCATGGTTGGATTTAGGTTGCGCAATACGCTCTCTGAATTTGGCACTGTGGCGCGAGGGGTCTGCCACGTGGATGAGAACGGGATTCTTCGCGACATCACCGAATTAATGGGTATCGAACGTGACGACGGGCACGTTGTCAACACTGACGCAGAAGGTCAATTGAAGAAACTGACGGGTGACGAGATTGTTTCAATGAACATGTGGGGATTTATGCCCCAGGTGTTTGCTCAATTGGACCAGTATTTTCAGGAATTTCTAAAGGTGCACGGGACTGAATTGAAATCCGAGTGCTACATTCCGAGCACAATTAACAATCTCATTTGCGCTGGGCAAGTAAAGGTGAGGGTTCTGAGTTCGGGTGATACATGGTTTGGAGTCACCTACCGGGAAGACCATCCGAGAGTTGTCAACAGCATTCGCCACCTCATCGATGGCGGCACTTACCCGAAAAGACTTTGGCCATGAATCCGAAACACAATTTCGGCGCTCTTGCCAATGAGTTTCAAATCTCCGGCAAATTTCTCAGCGCCCAGCCATACGGCACCGGACACATCAACGACACATACCGCGTCACGTTGCAGCATGCGGGCTTGTGTTCGCGGATCATTCTTCAGCGCATCAATACAAACATTTTCAAGCATCCAACTGCGGTGATGGAGAATATCCAGCGCGTCACAACGCATCTTTCGTCGCGGGTCGCTGGGGATCCCGATCAGGCCAGAAAGGTGCTGACGCTGATTTCGGCGCGCGATGGGCGGGCCTGGCACGTGGATCTGGATGGGAATTTTTGGCGAGCATATCGCTTCATTGAGAACGCCCGCACATTTGAGGCAGTCGAATCGGCAGAGCAGGCGCTGCAGGCTGGGAAGGCGTTTGGCAGGTTTCAGCAATTGCTTGCCGACATGCCTCCGCCGCGTTTGCACGACACGATTCCGGACTTTCATCACACACCAAAGCGGTTTGAAGCATTGCAGAATGCCATTGCCGCCGATGTGGCGAATCGCGCAGAGAAAGCCTGGCCAGAAATTGAATTTACTCTCTCGCGACGCTCGATTGTGAGCGTGCTGCTGGATGCAAATCTGCCGGAGCGCGTAACGCACAACGATACCAAGTTTAATAATGTGCTGCTCGACGACAAAACTGGTGAGGCTGTCTGCGTGATTGATCTGGACACCGTGATGCCAGGGCTGGCAGCGTTCGACTTTGGCGATATGGTGCGGACAACGACAAGTCCGGCGCAGGAAGATGAGCGCGACTTGTCGAAGGTGACGATGCAGTTTCCAATGTATGAGGCGCTGGTGCGCGGCTATCTCGCGTCGGCAGGTGACTTTCTGACGAAGGCGGAGAGGCTGCACCTCGCATTTTCCGGCAAGCTTATTACATTCGAGATAGGGATTCGATTCCTAACGGATTTTTTGGCCGGTGACACTTATTTCAAAGTTCACCGGGAAGGACACAATCTCGATCGCTGTCGGACGCAGTTCAAGCTGGTCGAGTCAATCGAGCGACAGGAAGAGCAGATGAGCCGGCTGTTGGAGTCGATTGGGTAGGTTGATACTCTGCAATCGCGAACCGGTGCGGCGCCGGAGCCAAGCGCGCGATCTGTCGAGCGCAAGCACGTCGATTCATTGCAATAACTATGTTGTCGAAAGAGTCTAGCGCTTATCGAGGAGAGCGACTATTTTGTAGGTTTCGGATTCGATTTTGGAATCGGGGCCGACGGGCCACTTGAGCTTCGCGATGTTGCCTTTGAATTCGGCCTGCACGTGTTCGACAAGTGGCATGCCGCAATTGCGGCGGTTGATGGAGTTGCCGTAGGGCGAATACCTGTTCACGCAGTTGACCACGGCGACTCTTCCATCGGGCAGCAACAGGGATACTGTGGTGCCGACGACCCGGTAGGAGACTTCACCGGGCGAAGGGCTGACGCGATTGGTGCGGTCTGGTCCAAGACATTCTGCATTGGTCGTATCGGCGGCGCAATCCACGTAGCCGTCTGGAGTGGACTTGGAATAGCCAGGGACCACGGCGCTGTAGTTCAGGTCGCTGTTCTGGCGATACAGTACGGTTGCTTCCAGCTTCTGAGCGGAGGCAGAGCTGACGCAGGACGACCAAACCACAAATGCAGCCACGAGTCCCAACCAATGGGTCTTGTTCATCCACGCCCCCTCTGGAAGTGTTTCTCAGAGTCTACGTGGGGTTTTGGGAAAAGCGGCGTCAAGAATGGTGGGGGACTCCCGGAGGTAACGTGATGAAAGGGTGGGGTGGGAGGGGGACAAAGGGGTGGCCTTTGGATTGTTGGGGATGACTGTGCTATTGGATGGTTCGTACTCTCCGATCCATGCCTTGCCACCCAAATGACGAAGACCTGTCGCTGGGGACCCCAGACACTCCACCCCAGCGACAAAGACCTATCGCTGAGGACCCCGGACACTGGGGCGCACCCGGATTCGGAAATATCCGGCTTAGTGAGACCAGAGCCGCCGGTTCCTTGAAAACCTGCATCCAAGTTACCTGATGATTGGGATTGAGAAGCGGCGGTTGCTGATTTCCGTGTGTTTCACTGGGCTGGCCTGCGTTTGCAACGAGGTCCGCGGCCAAGACTACTTCAACCTACCCGACGATCCGGGGCAGACGGCGAAGCCGGCGATCGACATCACGACGGGCGTGCCGCACCGGGAGGCCACCTGGCGCAGTATTCCCGGAGACTTCCTGCATGATCAGAAGGACATCTGGCTATTTCCGGTACAACTGGCGAAAGGCCGTCACCTGTTGCCGGCGCTAATCGTTGTTGGTGGAACCGCGGGGCTGATCTACGCGGACTCGCACGCGATGCCCTACTTCCAAAAGCACCAGAGGAACTGGGACGACTTCAACGACGTCTTCGATCCGTTGATAACCACGGGAGAGGTGATTGCGCTGCCGGCTGGTCTGATGATGGCGGGCTACATCCGGCACGATGATCGCGAGGTGAATACGGCGCTGCTGGCCATCGAGGCCTATGGCGACAGCGTGGTCCCCAACTTGGCGATCAAGGCCGTAACGCGCAGACAGCGGCCTTCCGACATTCCACCCGGCGCTCCGTTCACCGGCACGTTTTTCAACGGCGGCAAATCGCCGTTCAAGGGCAGCAGCTTCCCATCAGGACATGCGACCGCGGTGTGGTCGGTGGCGACCGTGGTAGCAGAACGCTATCGTCATCGTGGCAAGCCGTGGATCCCGGTGTTGTCGTACACGCTCGCAACGGCGATCAGTTGCTCGCGTATCACCGGGAGCGCTCACTTCCCGTCGGACGTGTGGCTGGGGTCGGCGATGGGGTACACGATCGCGAAGTACCAGACCCTGAGGCCGCGGTAGCTGCTGGCTTTCCGAGGTCTTCCGCCGCGGCGGACGAGACCCGAAGCAACCGGCTGTGAGCTACCGAGCAAGTTCTTTCCTTGCGATGTTATGCCCAAATAGATATAATTAAACAGTGGAACGACTTGTTAAGACCGTTGCGCTGGGTTGGTTCGGCAAAGAAGGATTTGTTGAGGATGCCGAACGAAGTGCGGCAGACTTTTGGCTTTGCGTTGTATTACGCGCAGATCGGATTGATCCATCCGGATGCAAAGCCGCTGAAGAGATTCGGTTCGGCTGGAGTTCTGGAGGTTGTTGAGGACGAACAGGGGAGCACTTATCGCGCTGTGTACACGGTGCGATTTGCGCATGCAGTTTACGTGCTGCATTGCTTCCAGAAGAAATCGAAGAGCGGAATTGCAACTCCGAAACAAGACATGGATTTGATTCGCGAGCGACTGAAAGAGGCCGAGAGGCTGGCGAAAGGGGTGAAGCCATGAGCAAACGTGACGAGGGCAACAACGTGTATGCCGAGCTTGGCTTCAAAGATGCCGGCGAGATGCTGGTGAAGGCCAAGCTGGTGGTGAAGATTGCGGAGATTCTGCGCGAGCGCGGATGGAGCCAGCAGGAGGCGGCGAAGGTACTGGGCCTTACCCAGCCCAAACTTTCGAAGATGCTGCGTGGGCAGTTTCGCGGGATCAGCGAGATCAAGATGATGGATTGTCTGGTGCGGCTTGGGCGCGAGGTGAAGATTGTGGTGGGGCCAGAGCGCAAGCGAGCGACGGGCCGGCTGGAAGTCGTCGCCGCTTAGGTGTGGTCCGGGTTTGCGCCTTCCCTCCCATGCACGATGAGGCCGTGTCATGGATGAGCACCCACTTTTGAGGTGGTTAAGAAAGAAGGCCGAGACCGCAGAAAGCTATGAGGCTTTAAGTAGCCAGTATCTCGCTCCATTTTCGATTACCTGCGCAAAGTGAACCTGTCCAGTACCTATCTGCTGCTTCCCCAGCGGCTGGGCTTAGTAGCACTTCTCGGGCTACGTCTGCGGCTCGGGTCTGACGGTAGCTTCTTTTGACTTTTTAGCTTCTTCTTCATTGGAAAATCATCTCGCAGCAAGCAAATCCTGTCCACGGGAATCTAACGAAGAATTAGCGACCAGTTTCCCACAGCAGAGCGGGTCCAGTTGAGGATTGGTTTGAAGGTGAAAGCGCATGGCGAATAGAATTGGAATCAGCCATGGCTGAATTTACTCATCTTCATCTTCATACGGAATACTCGCTGCTGGATGGGGCTTGTGATGTGCACAAGCTGATTGATCGCGTGGCGGCGCTGGGGCAGAAATCTGTCGCGATGACAGACCACGGGAACATTTACGGTGCGGTGCACTTTTTCAATGCGGCGAAGGCGAAGGGGATCAAGCCGATTCTTGGGTGCGAGCTCTACGTGTGCAAGGCGGAGGACCATCGTGCCGATACTCCGAACGACACGAACAACCACCTGCTGGTGCTGGCGGAGAACGAAGAGGGCTATCGCAACCTGATTCGCATTACGTCGGAGGCATCGCTGCATGGCTTCTATCGCAAGCCGCGCGTGAGCAAGCGGTACCTGGCGGAGAATGCGAAAGGGCTGATTGGATTTTCTGGGTGCCTGAGTGGCGAGCTGTGCGAAGAGTTGGGCGCGGGCCGCTATGAGCGGGCGAAGGCCACGGCGCTGCAGTATCAGGATATTTTTGGCCGCGGAAATTTCTATCTCGAACTTCAAGACCAGGGGCTGGCGGAAGAGAAGAAGATTCAGGCGGACCTGTTTCGGCTGGAGCGGGAGTTGGATATTCCGCTGGTGCTGACGAACGATTCGCATTACCTGTGCGGCGAGGACTCGCATGCGCACGACGTGATGTTGTGCGTGCAGACGGGTTCGAAGGTGCACGATGCGGAGCGGTTCCGCTTTGATTCGGACCAGTTTTTTGTGAAGAGCGCGGACGAGATGTCGCGGCTGTTTCCGGATTCGCCGGGTGTGGTCGAACGCACGATGGAGATTGCGGAGCGGTGCAACTTTAAATTAAGTCCCGTGGAGAATCCGTTTCCGGAGTTTGCTGTTCCGGCGGGGCACACGATTGACAGCTACTTCGAGCAGGTGTGCAGAGAAGGCCTGAAGAAGCGGCTGGAGACGGCGGTGCGGCAACTGGAGTTGCGCGGAGTGCAGCGCGTGCCGGTGAGTGAGTACGAATCGCGGCTGAACTTTGAGATCGACATCATCAAGCAGATGAAGTACCCGGGCTACTTCCTGATTGTGTGGGACTTCATCAAGTATGCGCGCGACCATGGCATACCAGTAGGCCCGGGGCGCGGCTCGGCAACGGGGTCGCTGGTGGCGTATGCGATGGAGATTACGAACATCGATCCGATGCAGAATGTGCTTCTGTTTGAGCGGTTCCTGAATCCGGAACGCGTGACGATGCCGGATATCGACGTGGACTTTTGTCAGAACCGACGCGGCGAGGTGATTGAGTATGTGACGCGCAAGTATGGCCGCGAGCAGGTGGCGCAGATCATCACGTTTAACACCATGGCCGCGAAGGCGGCGATTAAGGATTGCGGTCGCGCGCTGGATATGCCGTATGGCGATGTGGATCGCATTGCCAAGCTGGTGCCGGCGACGGTTGGAATGACGATCGACAGGGCACTGGAAGATGTGCCGGACTTGCGCAAGATCTACGACAGCGACAAGCAAATTCGAGAGCTGATTGATACGGCCAAGAAGCTTGAAGGGCTGGTGCGCGGCGCGGGGGTGCATGCGTCGGCGGTGGTGATTGCGCCGCGACCGCTGACGGAACTGGTGCCGGTAAATCGGACGAAGAACGACGAAATTGTGACTGCCTACGACATGAAGGCAGTCGAAAAGATGGGCCTGCTGAAGATGGACTTCCTGGGCCTGGCGACGCTGACGGTGATTACGGATTGCCTGAAGCTGATCGAGCAGACGCGCGGGGAGAAGATCGACATCGACATGGTTCCGCTGGACGATCCGGAGACGTTCAAGCGGGTGTTTCACACGGCGCTGACGTCAGGAGTGTTTCAGTTTGAGTCGAGTGGGATGCGGGACATTTTGCGGCGCTACAAGCCGGATACGGTGGAGGAGTTGACGGCGTTGAATGCGCTGTATCGGCCAGGGCCGATGGATATGATCGACGATTTTGTCGAGCGCAAGTGGGGACGGCGGAAGGTGGAATTTCTGCTGCCGGAGCTTGAAGGCATACTGAAGGATTCGCTGGGCGTGATCGTGTATCAGGAGCAGGTGATGCGGATCGCGAATGTGCTGGCGAGCTATTCGCTGGGCGAGGCCGATCTGCTGCGCCGCGCGATGGGAAAAAAGGATCCCAAGGCGATGGCGGAGCAGCAGGACCGTTTCATGAGCGGCGCGGCGGCGTTGGGGCATCCGAAGAATGCGGTGGGCGAAGTCTTCGACCAGATGGCGAAGTTCTCAGGGTACGGATTCAACAAGTCGCACTCGGCGGCGTACGCGCTCGTGGCGTATCAGACGGCATATTTGAAGACGCACTATCCAGTGGAGTTTATGGCGGCGCTGCTGACGTCGGAAACTTCGAAGCCGGAGAACGTGGTGAAGTATATCGGCGAGTGCAAGGAGATGGGGATCTCGGTGGAGCCGCCGGATGTACAGGTTTCAGGCGCACAGTTTACGCCGCATGGGGATGCGATTCGGTTTGGGCTGGCGGCGGTGAAGAATGTTGGCGGGAATGCGATCGAGTCCATCATCAAGGCGAGGGAAGAGGTTGGCGGCCGGTTCACGAGCTTCTGGGAGTTCTGCGAGAAGGTCGATTTGCGGGTGATGAATTCGCGGGTGATTCAGTCGCTGATCAAGGCTGGGGCGCTGGATTCGCTGGGGACGCGCGGGCAGTTGTTTGCCGCGGTAGACAAGGCGATGGAGCGTGCGCAGAAGGCGCAGAAGGACGCGGCGCAAGGGCAGACGGGGCTGTTTGGCTTGTTCAATGAAGCTCCGATACCGGGGCGTGGTGGGGACGATTTGCCGAAGGTGCCGGATTGGGAAGAGAGCGTGCGGCTGGCGAATGAGAAAGAGGTGCTAGGGTTCTTTGTGTCGGGGCATCCGCTGGATAAGTACGCCGAGAAGATTCGGAATTTGACGAATGTGATTTCGACAGCGGAGGCGCTGGAGCGCAAGCCCCCGGAGAAGCGTTGGGGGCAGCAGGCGGACCCCGCGGATGAGTTGCAGGTGGCGGGGATCCTTCAGGGGCTGCGCGTGCAGAAGACGAAGCGGGAACAGAAGCTCTACGCGCAGGCGTGGCTTGAGGATGCGACGGGAAAAATTGAGTTGGTCTGTTTTCCACGAGATTACGAACGGCTGGCCGGACAGATAAAGATGGAAGCGCCGGTGCTGGTGCGTGGAGTGTTGACCGGCGAAGAAGATGCGGCGCCGAAGATTGCGATCAGTTCAATCCAGGCGCTTGAAGAAGTTCAGGTGAAGCTGCCAACGGGCGTGCGCATTCGCATCAATCTCGATCGCGCGACGGAAGAGACGTTTGCAGGGTTGAAGAGCGCAGTGGATGCTGCGCCGGGGCCGGGCAAGGTTATGTTGCATCTGCAAAGGAAGGGCGAATACGAGGTCATTCTTGAGCCGGAGCAGATGAGCGTTGCCGCAGACCGGTGCTGGGTGGAGCGCGTCGAGGAGTTGATAGGCAAGGGAACTGTTCAGGCTTTGAATTGAGCCTGGGGCCTCCTCGAATCGGCCCTTGGATCAGCGGGTACTATGCCGATCGGTCACAAGAAAGGTTTGTTGATAAAGAATATGACAGAAACTAGATGATTCGCACATACAACTAAAGTTTGCCGATTACCTTTGTTCGTCATTGATTACCCACCTAGCCAGAGGTATAAGAGGGAGGCTTCCATTTAAAGGAGACTCTCTTGTCCGGGAATAAGTTTGCTTGCCTGCTTGCTGCTTCGATTACAGCCTTGGTTCTTTCCAGTTGCGGCGGTTCCAGTAACACAACTACACAGCAACAGCCAGTAAGCGTATCGATCAGTGCGCCCGTGACGACGGTCGACGGCACGGATTCGGTTTCGCTTTCGGCCAGCGTGCAAAATGACGTGAGCGCCGCCGGAGTAACGTGGAGCGTGAGCGGCGGAGGGACACTCAGCAATACGACGACGAGTGCCGCGACGTATACCGCGCCGGCGGCAACCAGCGCTGCACTTTCGGTGACGGTGACGGCAACATCCAAAACAGACAGCACAAAGAGCAAATCGGCAGCGCTGACAGTTCCGGCTGCGCCTTCGATTACGACCAGTTCATTGAGCGCGGGCGCCGTTGGTGCGGCATATTCGGTAACACTCGCGGCGAGCGGCGGCATTTCGCCATACACGTGGAGCGTGAGCAGCGGCTCATTGCCCGCGGGGCTGACTCTCTCCTCGGCCGGCGTGCTTGCTGGAACGCCATTGGCGGCGGGTGCAGGCACGGCAAATGTAACCTTTAAGGTCACGGACTCCGGCACGGCCACAGCGCTCACAGCGACCCAGGCGTTGAGCCTCTCGGTTACGGCGGCTCCATCCATCGCCTTTACGACTGGTTCGCCTCTTGCCGGCGGCACGACCAACACGGCTTATAGCGCGAACGTGGCTGCCACGGGTGGCGTCGGCTCGCTCACCTACAGCGTGACTTCGGGCAGCTTGCCTACGGGATTGAGCCTTTCAACGTCAGGCGCAATATCGGGCACGCCGACTGTTGCAGGCAATTACACCGTCGGTATCCAAGCTTCCGACGCCTTCGGGGATGCGGCGACTCAGAACTTCACCATCAAGGTCATCGCGCCGGTCACTATCACGACAGTTGGTCCGCTGA
>Ga0137379_10005027_pt1 | contig 12472 bp, 7 predicted proteins | sample SagtaG_18_FD_104812 | JGI IMG/M metagenome (GOLD analysis project Ga0137379, IMG submission 104812) | Vadose zone soil microbial communities from Sagehorn Ranch, Mendocino, California, USA - Sage2_L_80_16 metaG | ecosystem: Environmental > Terrestrial > Soil > Vadose zone | place: USA...
GAAGAGTGCGCGCTGGTGGGAAACGCGCTGGCCTCGGCGCTTGCGAGAGTGTTTCCGTCTTGATTCCTTCGAACGTTCGCGGGATTAGAGAGCGCCAACTGCGGATGCGAAATTTTTCATTGGCTGCGCCGGTTGGTTTTGTTGCGATCCTTCTTCTTTCCTCAGCGCTTGTCGCGCAACACCAGGAAGATTCTTCCCCTTCCCCTGTAACGCCGATTCTGGGATTTGCTGCGGGGCATGCGGCCGCCGAGCATAAGGTCGAAACGGAGTTTCAGGCGATTCCTTTGCCGGAAAGGGCGCGGGAGTGGCACAGGACGTTCACAGGGGAACCTCATCCGGCAGCGTCAGGGCGAAACAATCAGCTTGCTGAATTTATTGCGGACGAGTGGCGCAAGCAGGGCTGGGAAAATGTAACGTTGCGGCGCTATGAGGTTCTGCACTCGCGGCCGCGGAGCGTGTCTCTGGAAATGACTGCGCCGGTGCATTACACCGCATCGTTGCGCGAGGATCCGGTGGACGCGGATCCCGACACGAAAAACCCTGGGGTGTCTGGCGCGTATTTTGGATATTCGGCTTCGGGTGAGGTCACGGCGGAAGTGGTTTACGCGCACAGCGGGAATCCCGAAGATTACGATTTGCTGCGAAAAAGAGACATCAGCGTTAAGGGCAAGATTGTTTTGGTGCGCTATTCGAATCCGTATAGCTACCGCGGATTCAAGGCGCTCACGGCGGAACGCGAGGGGGCCGCGGCGTTGCTGATTTACTCGGATCCCGAGGAGGACGGCTACGCGCGCGGGAAAGTCTTCCCTGACGGGCCGTGGGGGCCGGAGAGCCACATTCAGCGCGGCGCGATTACTTACGACTACATCGTGCCGGGCGATCCCACGACGCCGGGATGGGCTTCGGTGGCTGGCGCGAAACACATCGCACCGGAGGAGGCACGGTCGCTACCGAAAATTCCGGCGCTTCCGCTATCGTGGCGCGACGCGAAGCCGTTGCTGGAAAACATGAATGGCGCTGAAGCGCCGAAGGATTGGCAAGGGGCGTTGCCGATCAAATACCGGCTGACGGGCGCGGTGACGGCGCACGTGAAAGTGGACATGGACACGAGCCTGCAGCCCTACACCGTGGTGGAAGCGCGGATTCTCGGGAGCGAATTGCCGGACGAGTGGGTACTGATGGGAAATCACCGCGACGCGTGGGTGTTTGGCGGCGTGGATCCTTCGAGCGGCACGGCTTCGATGATGGAGCTGACGCGTGCGCTTGGCGAAATGAAAGAGCGCGAGATTCGTCCGCGACGCACGCTTGTCGTTTGCAGTTGGGACGGAGAAGAGTATGCGCTGACGGGATCGACCGAATGGGGCGAGCAGTTCGCGGATGACTTAAAAAAAAAGCTGGTGACGTATTTGAACGTAGATGAGTCGGTAGCGGGCGCGGCAACGACGGCTGGACCGGAAGGACTGAGCTTTTCACCTGCGGCAGTGGCTTCGCTCGCGCCGATGTTGGTGCAAGCTTCGAAAGACGTGCGCGCGCCATCGGGAAAGTCGCTTTACGAAGCCTGGCGGGCGACGAGCAAGCGCGATTCGAAAGCCAGCGCTCCGCCATTGGACAGCGCGCTCGTTGAAACACGCATTGGAAGCGGCTCGGACCACACAGTGTTTTTGAATCATTTGGGACGGCCGGTGATTAACCTGGGGTTCAGCGGCGATTATGGCGTGTATCACTCGATGTACGACGACCATTATTGGATGGAGAATATTGGCGATCCTTCGTTCGAGTATCACGTAGCGCTGACGCGGATCTGGGGATTGGTTGCGCTGCGGCTGGCGAACGCAGACGTGTTGCCGTATGACTTTGGGTTCAACGCGATGGCGCTGGACCATTTTCTGACGGAGCTGGAACTGAGAAACAAAGTAGATGCACACGAGCTGAAATTGAAAAAACTTCACGCGCGCATAACGGATTTCGAGAGAGCAGGAGACGAACTGCGAGAGGCAGTGCAGCGCGGCCTTGCCTCCGACGGAAATTCTGCGGACAAGGAGGAGCGGCTCAATCAGCAGCTCTTGCAAGTGGAGTCGAACTGGCTTGAGCCTGCAGGAATTCCGGGAAGGCCGTGGTTTCAGCATTTGCTTTATGCGGCGCGCTATACCTACGCGCACCTGGAGTTTCCTGGACTGACGGAAGCGGTGGAAAAAGGGGACTGGAAGCTTGCGGGGGAACAGGCGGCGTTGATCGAGCGTGCGCTGGCCAAAAACACTGAATTGTTGCGCAAGGCAAGGGTTTCTTGGGAGAAGAACAATTGAGGAATCGTCTTCAGCCTCGGGGCTGTGTTGCAATGACGCCTTGTTTGCTTTTCGCGTGCGCCGTAGCTTTTGCCCAGGAACAGGCGCATTCAAAGCCACGGGCGCGCGATCTTGGCGTTCCGTTTGACGGGACACCAGGCCTGCTAAACGCGATCACGGACGTAGCTGGCGTTACGGTGGGGCACACGACGCTGATTTCCGGCGAAGGCAAACTACAGGTTGGCAAGGGACCGGTGCGGACGGGCGTGACGGCGGTTCTTCCGCGCGGATTAGACTCGATGATGAATCCCGTTTTTGCCGGTTGGTGGTCGCTCAACGGCAACGGCGAAATGACCGGCACGACGTGGGTGGAAGAATCGGGCTTTCTGGAAGGCCCGGTGATGATTACGAATACGCATAGCGTAGGCGTGGTGCGCGACGCGGTGATTCAATGGCGCGTAGTGCACGGCAAGCCGGATCCCACCGGATATTGGTGGTCGCTGCCAGTGGTGGCGGAAACTTGGGACGGCTGGCTGAACGATATCAATGGCTTTCACGTCAAGCCGGAGCACGTATTTCACGCAATCGATTCCGCGCACGACGGGATGGTCGAAGAGGGCAACGTGGGCGGCGGCACAGGAATGGTTTGCAACGGGTTCAAAGGCGGCATCGGAACGTCGTCAAGAAAGCTGGATGAGAAGTCGGGCGGCTACACGGTGGGTGTGCTGGTGCAATGCAACTACGGCACGAAAGACAATTTACGCATTGCCGGAATTCCCGTGGGGAGAGAAATTGCCGCTGATAATCCGTACGCCAGCACTTCTTTCGCGAATGACGATCACGGCTCGATCATCGTGATGGTTGCCACGGACGCGCCGCTTGTCGCGCACCAACTCAAGCGACTGGCGCGCCGTGTGTCGCTGGGGCTGGGCCGAAACGGCAGCATCTCCGGCAACGGCTCGGGCGACATTTTCATCGCTTTCTCCACGGTAAATTCGGGCGCAGCCGCTACGGACCACGTCGTCGATTTGAAAATGTTGCCCAACGACAAGCTTGGGCCCGTCTTCGCTGCAACGGTGCAGGCGACGGAAGAGGCGATTATCAACGCGATGGTGGCAGCGGAAACGATGACCGGGATCGAAAATCATAAGGTGTTTGCGCTTCCGCACGAGAGGCTGCGGGAGGTGCTGAAGAAGTACGGCCGGCTAGTGCAATAGCCGTCGATCCCGGCCTATTCGAGTTTCCTCTCTCCAGTTTCGTAAGCGGCTTTTATCTCATCGATTCGGTGTTGCGTAGTGATAGCCATGCATTGCGCCCATACCATCGGACTCATGCTGCCGCCTTCAAACTCAAATCTAGTGGCTTCGCAATGAAGGTCGCGATATCGAATCCAAGCTTTCTCTGCGGCCTGCAGTTTTTGGGTTGCCGTCCCGTTCTTCTCGCTTTGCATTTGCTGCAGTAGACTCGAATAGATCCTGTTAAGGTGCGCATCGGCATTCCTGAATTGCTCGCCGTAACATTGGTTTAATTCCAACTGGGTCACCGCGGCATCGCAGGGGCCTTTTTGCGGAGTTTCTTTTGCGCGCTGTCTGGAATTATGCGCAGAGCCAAAGGCTGCAATGAGCAGCAGCGCAATAATAAGCAGAAAGATTCTCCTCATTGGAATTTCTCCTGAAGTATCCAGACTCAATTCTCCGCTCTAGATTACAGGAACGGCGGTTTTGCGCGGAGGATTGAAGAAGGGAAGGGGGACGACCTTCGCGGAAACGGTGTGGCGGACGGCTTCGACGGTCATTTCCATGCTGAGGGATGTGCCTGGTTTGGAGCTTTCGCGGCTCACGGAAGCCAGCGCGATCATTTTTTTCAGAGTAGGAGACCAGGTGGTTGACGTAGCTTTGCCCACCTGGCGGGCGCCGCGATAGACAGGAACGGCGACGCGCGAGGCCATGCTGGGAACCTGCGGTGCCATTTTCAGCTTGTCGTACAGGGCTTCGACCTCGTTCCAATTGATCTCCAGGCCGACGAGCGCGCGCTCCGCGCCTTTTTTTGCCTCCTGCGCCAGCGCTTCGCGGCCGACGAAATTCTCTTTTTTCAAATCGACCAGCTTGCCGAGGCCGATCTCAAACGGCGAGTATTCTTGCGAGTCGGTGAGGGCCTTCTTGCTCGAGGTGTAGTCGACTTCGATCAGGATAAGGCCTGCTTCGATGCGAGCGATGTCCAATGCGATCATGCCCGCGGGATGAATGTCGAAGGCTTTGCCTTTGGCGACCAGCGCGTCCCAGACTTTGATGGCGTCGATCCAGGGCATCCAGACTTCAAAGCCCAGATCACCGGTGTAGCCGGTGCGGGAAATGTCCACGGGAACGCCGGCGATTTTTCCACGCGTGACGCGGAAATATTTCAGGCTGTCGATGGGCGCATCCGTCACGGTGCGCAAGAGACGGCCCGACATGGGCCCCTGAAGCGCAAGCGCAGCCGTCTCTTCCGAAATGTCTTCGATGCCTACATCGAGGGCCAGCGCGTTTTGCCGGAACCAGCGCAGGCTGGGGTCTGCGGCAGTCCAGCGGTATTCATTTTCGCCGAGGCGGGTGATGGTGCCATCGTCGATGACTTTGCCCTCAGGGTCGCACCAGCAACAGTAGATGACCTGATCGACGGCAACTTTGTTGATGTCGCGGCAGATGACGCGGTTGACGAACTTGGTGGCGTCACGGCCGGTGACGCGGTACTTGAAGAGCGGCGAAATATCAATGAGCGCGGCGGAATTGCGAATCGCGTTGTACTCGTGCTCGTGGTGCATCTCGTAGACGCTGACGGTGTAGTAGCCCGACCATTCGCGGTAGCTCAGGCTCTCGCACAGCGCCAAGGTGCGCTCATGAAACGCGGTTCCAACCGGCACGATTCCTCCGTAGCAAACGCCGCAGGAAAAAATGGATGCAAGAACAATGAATTATAGGTGCGAATTCAGCGCAGTCGCAAGGTGCGGTCGAGCTGGGTAAAGACGAAATTAAGACCCAGTGCGTTTTTAGTGCGGCAAGGTCGGTGCGTAGTCCGTCGCAACGATCTTGGCTTGAGCGTCAAAAATGCGATAGTTGGTGAACAAGCCGCGGCACCAATGCACCTTCTTACCATTCCTAATCTGCGTGAAGATAGTGCGCGGGATGAGCCAGGCAGGCTCCCCAGGCCGCCGGAGCCAACCGTAAGTCACAACAGATTCGTAGGCTTCCCACTCGCCGGAGAGTTCCAAGTGCTCGGACACACGGAGGATGTGAAAGCTTTCGTCGGTCCAGACTTCGCCCCAGCAAGGGGCATCGACGGTCCTTCCGCGGCTGAAGAACAAATATTCTTGGACGGACTTGAAAATGCAGACACCATCCTCGGACTGAGCGCGATACTGAAAGACCCTTATCCGATTTCCATTGACTACTGCGTCGGAAGCTTGGCGAATTTTGACTTGGCTCGCGGTTGCCACCATTTGGGGAAGCTCTGACCACTCGCCACCGGAAACGACAGCAGTGCCCAGGGGAGGGAAAGGCACGCTCTGCAACTCTCTTTTACCGTCGGGATACTCACGGAATCGCTGAAAACCCTCGAGGATTCTGACTTCATATTCTGCGAAAGCGGCAGGCGCCTTGTCTCCCGATCCCCAAGCAAAGCTCTGCACGGCAACAAGGTTGCGCATGCTATCGGCCTGCTGTTGAGCCTCTTTCCGCAACGTTTTGACCTCGGGGGGGTCGTTATGCCGGCCTTGTGGTGAGTCGGCCGCGCGTAGCGACACGAACCTCGGATAGAGGTCAGCCGAAGCAGGAGAGATGGTTTCCTTGTTGGTTGAAGGAAATAAGCTTTGTGCCAGCCAGGGTTCGGCTTTGCTTACGAAATTGGCCAAGGATTCTGTCGGCACTGCCATTGCCACTAGTTCTCCGTCCTTGGCCACGCCACTCAAGATTCCAACGACCTGCTGGGACTTGCACTCAATGACGAGTCCACCGCTGGCACCGGGGCGAATGGACTTGCCGTTGGAAGGGCTGTAGCCAAAAGCCAGGAGGCCGCCGGTTGTTTCGCCCTTAAAGGCTCCATGAAACTTCAGGAGGCCGCGGATTGGGCTGATGGATTCCTTGGGGTAAGCATAGATGTCCACCTCCTGCCCAAGTTGCAGGTCATTGAGGCTGAAAGGAATCCCGTGATAGTGGGGCAGAGGGTAGCGCAGTTCGTAGATGGCGATATCCCGTCCAGGATTGTATTTCATGGGATTCGCCGAGGGGCCGTCGTTGTTTGTGGCTCCATCATCGTCGGGCCCGGTAGCCATGTAGCGGTGAATGACCCTGTCGCCCTTAATCTTGCGGATCTGGGCCATCATGGCGACGTGATAGTTGGTTCCTACAAAGCGGCAGTCTTCAGTTAGGCAGAAGCCTGTGGCGAACTTCAACTCTGCGCTGGGGCCGAGCAGTTTCAGTTGCGTGAGGGGAAGGACGGTCTTGCTCAAGTCCTGTGCGAAAACTGCCGAATTGAGTGACGCCATCGCAGTAAGGAAAAGCAACGAACAAAAGATCAATTGAGAGAGAGCTCTTTGCCAACGCATCGGATGCCCCCCGTTTAATTACCCGCGATGTCCGATGTTTGCAGATGCCTGCCCAAGGCATTAGAGACTGATGACAAACGACTTAGAGAATTTTCAACGATTGAAGCGTTCCGAAATGGAACTTACGCGCTTCCGATTTGGGAAGTGGCGCCCGCTGCGGCAGATTACGTTATTCAATCGAGGCAGAAATAGGCTGTCCGTGTGTCGTGCTCTCTTGTCGTGTGCTCTTGTGCCTCATTCGGGGTGTCAGTAGAATGTTGAGTCTTTGCTTCCCACATTTTTCTTGTTGAGTCATACCGGAGCCAAACTGCATGGGGCAGCACTACGACGCTATCGTCATCGGCGGCGGCCACAATGGGCTCGTCAACGCGGCTTACCTTGCCAAGGCAGGGAAGAAAGTCGTCGTTCTGGAACGCCGTCACGTGCTGGGCGGGGCGGCTGTGACCGAGGAGATTTTCCCGGGCTTCTTTTTTTCTGAATGTTCTTACGTGGTTTCACTGCTGCGGCCGGAAATTATCCGCGAGCTGGATCTGCCCCGGCACGGACTGGAAATCCTGCCGCTGGACGGCACGTTCACGCCGATGCCAAGCGGAGATCACCTCTGGCGCGTGAATGATCATGCGAAGACCATCCGCGAAATTCGGCGGCATTCGCGCGTGGACGCGGAGGCGTATGAAGAATTTTCAAAAATGATGGTGCCGATGTGCCGCTTCGTGAAGCCCATCCTGTCGATGATTCCGCCCGATCCCACGACGCTGAACCCGCGTGATCTCAAGCAATTACATTTTCTGCTCCAGCGCTTCCGCGAACTTTCGTCGGACGAGCGGTACACGCTGGTGCAGCTCATGACCATGAGCGCGGCGGATTTTCTCGATCAGTGGTTCGAAACTGATGTGTTGAAGGCCACGATGTCCGCGTCGGGAATCATCGGCACGTTTCTAGGGGTTCGCTCACCGGGGACGGCGTACGTTCTGCTGCATCATTACATGGGTGAAATTGATGGCGCGTTTCGCTCCTGGGGCTTCAGCCGGGGCGGCACCGGCGCGATTTCTAACGCGATTGCTTCCTCCGCGCGCGAACTTGGCGCAGAGATTCGGACGAAGGCGCCGGTTGCGAAGATCTTGACGAAGAACGGGCGCACCTGCGGTGTGGTGCTGCAGTCGGGTGACGAGATTTCTGCGGATGTCGTTTCGTCGAGCGTGGATCCACATCTCACGTTTGAAAAATTTCTGGAGCCCAGCGAATTACCCTCGGATTTCTTGGAGAGTGTACGGCACTACAAATTCCGCGGCTCTTCGGGCAAGGTCAATCTCGCGCTCGACGCGCTCCCGAATTTCAAGTGCTTGCCTGGCCCGGGCGCGCATCTTCGCGGAGCGATTTCCATTTCTCCCAGCATGGACTACATGGAGCGCGCTTACGATGATGCCAAGTACGGGCACTATTCGCGCCGCCCGTACGTCGATATGGTGATTCCGAGCCTGACGGATCCGAGTGTGGCGCCTCCGGGCAAGCATGTTCTTTCCTGTTTTGTGCAGTACGCGCCGTACAAACTCGCGGCGAGTACGTGGGATGAGCAGCGCGAGGCCTTTGGCAACAACGTCATCGAAACGATTGCCGAGTACGCGCCGAACACCAAGGACATCATCATCGGCAAGCAGGTGCTGACCCCGCTCGATCTCGAACGCGAATTTGGCCTGACACAGGGAAATATTTTTCAAGGCGAGCTTTCTCTCGAGCAGCTTTTCTTTCTGCGGCCCGTGGCGGGATGGGCGTATTACCGCACACCAATCGACAACCTCTACATGTGCGGATCGGCTACGCATCCGGGCGGCGGCATCATGGGCGCGAACGGCCGCTTGGCGAGCCAAGTCATCCTGAAAAACTGGAAGTCAGGCGCGTTTCGTTCGAAGGCGGCGAACTGAGATGCCGCTCGGACAGCGTGTTATTCTGATTGGCGGGGGCCACAACGCCTTGGTCGCCGCATTTTATTTGGCCAAGGGCGGGTTCAAGCCGTTGGTCCTCGAGCGCCGCGAAATGGTAGGCGGCGGCGCCGTCACCGAGGAGTTTTATCCCGGCTTTCGCGCTTCTACGCTGGCGCACACGGTGGGGCCTCTGCGCGCGGATATCGTGCGCGACATGCAACTGCAGCGGTTTAGCTGCGAGATTCTTTTCCCCGACCCACGCGTTTTCGCTCCGACGCCCGAAGGCAAGGCCCTTTTTTTCTATAACGACACAGCTAAGACAGCGGAGGGCATCGCTCACTTTTCGGAAAAGGACGCCGCGAAATACGCGGAATTTGCGGAATCGCTCGAATCTCTTTCCGAAGTTCTCGCGCAAATTGTTTCGATGACGCCTCCGGCAATCGATAAGCCGAGTCCGGAAGACTTCTGGAATCTATTTAAGACGGGGCGCGGAGTCCGGCAGCTTGGCAAAGAGGGCATCTTCAATCTATTCCGCTGGTCGCCTATGGCAGTCGCGGATTTTGTGGGCGAGTTTTTTGAGACGGAATTGCTCCGTGCCGTGATCGCGGCGCGTGGAATCTTTGGGAATGCTCTGGGGCCGTGGTCCGCTGGATCGACCGCAGTGCTGCTACTTCGCGCTGCTGCGGATGCTCATCCCGTGGGCACCGCCGCTTTCCCGCGTGGCGGCCTCGGCTCGCTTACGCGAGTGCTCGCCGAGTCCGCAAAGGAAGCAGGTGCAGAAATCCGCACGGATGCGGAAGTCGAACGGATTCGCATCAAGGATGGCGGGGTCGCGAGCGTGGTGCTTAAGGACGGAGAAGAAATTGCCGTCGAAGCGGTTGTTTCCGGCGTCGATCCGAGGCGCACCTTCTTTAGTCTCATCGATCCGTCGCAGCTCGATCCCGTGTTCGCGAATCGCATTAAGAATTTCCGCGCGAAAGGTAATGTCGCGAAAGTGAATCTCGCGCTCGGTGGTCTGCCTGGATTTCCCGCACTTGAGACGAATGAGCGAGCTCTGCTGGCGCTCTCAGGAAGAATCCATATCGGGCCGGATATCGATTATCTGGAGCGCGCCTTCGACGATTCAAAATATGGCGAATTGTCACGCGCGCCTTATCTGGACGTTACGATTCCTACGATTCTCGATCCTGCACTTGCGCCCGATGGCAAGCACGTGCTCTCAGCCTATGTGCAGTTCGCTCCGTACAAGCTGAAGGAAGGGAATTGGGACACGCACCGGCGAGAACTGGGCCTCCGCGTCATCAACACGCTCGCTGCTTACGCGCCGAATGTTTCGAGCCTCGTGGAAGGCATGCAAGTCATCACGCCTGAGGATTTGGAAACTTGCTACAGCTTCACGGGCGGCCACGTTTTTCATGGAGAACTTGCGTTGGACCAGCTCTTCACCATGCGGCCGGTGCTCGATTGGGCCCGCTACAAGACGCCCATTCGCGGGCTGTTCCTCTGTGGTTCCGGCACGCATCCCGGCAATGGCTTGACGGGCGCAAGCGGCGCCAATGCGGCGCGCGAAATCATCCGCGAACTGCGATGACGCAAAATCTAGGGTTTGCGGCCGCGGGCACCGGATTGCCAGGCGTCCCAGTAGCCGAGCAACTTCATCTGCTGATCAAGGCCGGTTTCTTTCATCTGAGTTTCAATTTCGGAGCGCGTCAGGCGTTTACCGAGCGGCTCAGTGCGATCGGCGATGCCCCAGATGGTGAGCGCGGCGAGCACGGTGTGCAACTTGAGTTCGCGCATGTCAACTTTGTCGAGCGTGTCCGAAGCGGCGTGATAGTTCGGCAAGTAATTGGCCTCTTCCTGATTGGCCACCAGCGTAGGCACGCCTTCGAGCAGAAAATCGAAATTGTCTGTACCGAAGGAAGCCTCGAAGGTGTGGTTGTTTGCGCCCCAAGACTCGAGGGGCTTGAGGACTTCGCGCACGCCCGCTTCTGTGTCGCGCCGGCCGCCGAGCGAATAGCCCGTCACCCGGCCAATGCCGGAATCAAAGACAATCACTCCGCGGATTTTGTCGAGTTCGGCGCTGTGCGCTTTCACGTATTCGTAGGAGCCGATGGTGCCTTGCTCTTCGCCACTGAACAGCACAAAGCGGATCGTACGGCGTGGAAGGAGCCCCGTGGCCTTGATCGCTCGAGCGGCTTCGATGACCAGCGCGGCATTGCAACCATCGTCCAGCGCGCCGGTGCCGAGTTCCCAGGAATCGAGATGCGCGGCAAGAATGACCACTTCGTTGGGCTTCTCGTAGCCACGGATTTCGCCGACCACGTTTTGCTGTTCGATGGAGCCGCCGATCTTGTTGGGCATGTCGAAATGGACACGCACTTTTTCCGAATACACAGCAACCGCACCGGCCAGCCGCATGGCGTCTTCGCGCGCGAGGACGGCTTGCGGAATCTTGTCGATCTCGCCGACGAGCGAGTTGGTGTGGCGATAGAGAAGCAACCGCTCGCGTGCGCCCATCCACAGAATTGCTGCGGCACCACCCTTGAGTGCGTGGTCGATGATGGCTGGGGGCCGCAGGTATTCGTTGAAAAGGTCGGCCCAAGTGGAACCAATGTCCGTGTGAACAAGCAAAATGGCCCCTTTGAGTGAAGCACGCAGTTTTGAGAAATCATCATCCGTGCCATAAGTCACATCAATAACGTTGGCATCGATTCCGCCCGGCGGCGTTGCCGGTGACCAGCCGGTCGATTTCAAACGAATGGGAAACTTCACTGGGCCGATCAGCTCGAGTCGCGTGTCGCCTTCGCTCCAAGTAACGGGAAGCGTGTATTTCTCGGGGTGGACGTCGATGCCCGCAGCGTGAAAGGTGGCGACGCCCCACTCCACGGCTTTGGCCATTTCCGGCGAACCGGTCACCCGACCGCCGATTTCGTCGGTCAGGCGGCGCAGGTTTTCTTCCATCGGAGAAGGCCCCATGACGATGGGCAGCAACTTCGCAGCAACTTGCGCGCAACTGGAGACATCTGTGGTGGAACAGCCTGCGGACGCGGGATTTTGTACCGGGGCGAGCGGATCTTTTTTGGCAGGGGGAAGTTGCGCGTTGGCAGGAAGAAATGAAGCCACGAAGAAAAGAAGTAACGAAGTGACGAGCAACAAACTTCGACGCATCATAAGGTCGCGCTCCTGAATGAGTTGGCTTTGCTGCCGCGAGGAGGCGGAACAGTCGCGGGGCGAATTATAGCGCAGAGATGACGAAGAGCGGTCGGCCTCAGAAGGCCGACCCTACAGGGATGCTCGGAAGCGCGGATTGGCGAGGCAGTCGGCCACGCGCGCAACTTGAACCATTTCGGCGACATCGTGGACACGCACGACGTGCACGCCGTGGAGAATCGACGCGGTAACCGTGGCGGCAGTGCCCCAGACGCGGTCTTCGGGCGGAGCGGGTTTGCCATCGCGGGCAAGCGTTGCGCCCAGAAAGCCCTTGCGGGAAGTGCCGACGAGCAGCGGATAGCCGAGCTTCGCGAGCTGGGGAAGCTTTTCGAGTAATTCGTAATTTTGCTGGAAGCTTTTGCCGAAACCGATGCCGGGATCGAGGATAATTTGCGATTTGGCGACGCCGGCTCTGCGCGCGATAGAAACGGATCTGCGCAAGCCTTGTGACACGTCGCGCAGAGCGTCGCGCGCGAAAC
>Ga0137379_10005029_pt1 | contig 12470 bp, 11 predicted proteins | sample SagtaG_18_FD_104812 | JGI IMG/M metagenome (GOLD analysis project Ga0137379, IMG submission 104812) | Vadose zone soil microbial communities from Sagehorn Ranch, Mendocino, California, USA - Sage2_L_80_16 metaG | ecosystem: Environmental > Terrestrial > Soil > Vadose zone | place: USA...
CCAACTGCCTGTCCACAGCCTGTTTGGCGACACGCGGCGGCCCACGCCGGAAATGCTCCAGGGAATCGACGCCCTGGTCTTCGACATTCAGGACGCGGGCGTGCGCTTCTACACCTACACGACCACGATGGGCTACGCCATGGAAGAAGCCGCAAAGCTCGGCATCGCATTCTATGTGCTCGACCGGCCGAATCTGCTCGGCGGAGAAATTGTCGAAGGACCTCTGCTGGACCGCGACCGCCTCGACTTTGTAGGTTACTTCCCCATGCCGGTGCGTTATGCCATGACCATCGGCGAACTGGCGCGCATGTTCAACGTGGAAAACAAAATCGGCTGCGACCTTCACGTTATCCCCATGAAAGGCTGGAAGCGGCAATACTTTTACGCCGATACCGGGTTGAAGTGGATCCCTCCCTCGCCGAGTCTGCGCACCCTGCGCGGAACTTTCCTGTATCCCGGTTTGGAAATTCTCCAGAATGCCGGCGTATCGGTAGGCCGCGGTACTCCGGCGCCCTTCGAGGAATTCGGCGCTCCCTGGATCCTCGGCGGCGAGCTGGCCGCCGAATTGAATCGCCGGGGCATTCCGGGAGTCCGTTTTCGAGCGGCAAAATTCACGCCCGAAAGCGGTTTGTACCAAGGGAACCTGTGCGAAGGAACCGCGGTGGAAATCACCGATGGCAACGCCGTGCGCTCCACGCGCATGGGTCTGGAGATCGCCGCGGCATTGCAAAAACTCTATCCTGATAAATTCTCCGTCGAAAAAATCCTTCCCCTGTTGGGCCATGCCGCCACAATCGAAAAGCTGAAAAACCATGTGTCGCCGGCGGATATTATTTCCGGATGGGCCGTGGACCTGGTCGCCTTCCAAAGGGTTCGCTCCAAGTACCTTCTCTATCATTGAAGCCGCGCTGCAAATGGTGAAGGCCATGCTAAAGTAAGGGGCGTGCGTATCGTCTCGCTATTGCCTTCGGCGACGGAAATCTTGTTCGCGCTGGGCCTGGGCGACCACGTCTGCGGAATCACCCACGAATGCGATTTCCCGGCCGGCGCGCGCTCGAAGCGCGTCGTCGTGCGCTCCAAGCTCCCGCGCGGTCTTGCCCCGGCGGAGGTGGACCGTCTGGTCAGCGAATACATCGGGCGCGGCGAGAGCCTCTACGCCGTGGATGCGGAGGCGCTCCTCGAGATTGCTCCCGACGTTATCGTGACGCAGGATCTGTGTCACGTCTGTGCAGCTTCTCCCGGCGATCTTGGCGCCGCGCTCGGCCGCTTGCCGCGCATGCCGCAGGTCATTTCTCTCAACCCGCACACCATGACGGATGTCTGGCGCGACATTCTCACTGTGGGTGACGCCGCGGGCCGCGGTGCCGAAGCGCGCCTGCTGGTCGCGCAACTCGAGGAACGCGTGGCCGCTGTCGAGCGCTCGGTTGCCGGAATCAGTCGCCGCCCGCGCGTCGCATGTCTTGAGTGGCTCGACCCGTTTTATTGCGGCGGGCACTGGGTCCCGGAAATGGTGGCTCGCGCCGGCGGCCAAGACGTTCTCGGATGTTTGGGCAAGCCGTCGTTCCGCATCACCGCAGAGCAGATTCTGGCCGCGCAGCCCGAAGTGGTCTTCGCCATGCCCTGCGGCTATCGCGCCGATCAAGCGGCTGCGGAGTATTCCCGCATGCAGTTCCCCGATGGATGGAATGAACTGCCCGCCGTTCGTGATGCCCGCGTTTTTGCCATGAACGCCTCCGGCTACTTTTCCCGGCCGGGGCCGCGCCTCGCCGACGGCATCGAAATCCTTTCTGCGGTTATTCACCCCGCTCTTGCCACGGCGCCCATCCCTGCCGGAGCAATTCTGCGAATCGCCGAGATGAGCCATCGGGCGGCAGTTCTTTAGCTTGAGTTTGAATCAGGCAGGTCTCGAGTCCGGGGCGGCCTTCGCCCGCCAGTGACGGTAGAAAAACAACCCCGACAAAATCAGGAGCAGGCCGATGGACGAACGCACCGGGCGTTCCAGCCAGATGTTGACCGTGAGCGCGAGCGCGCTCACCACGAACAGCCCCGGCACAATCGGATAACCCCACGTGCGGAACGCCCGCGGCATGTCCGGCTGGGTCCGCCGCAGCCGGAACATCGCCACTACGGAAAGCGCGTAAAAAATCCATGCGGCAAAAATGTAGAGTGAAGTCAGCTCCTCGAACGTTCCCGTCAGCGCCATTAAACTCGCCAGGGTCCCCTGAAACACCAACGCCCCGCTCGGCGTCCGGAACTTGGGGTGCACGATTGCCGTGACGCGGAAAAACAGCCCGTCGCGGCCCATCGCGTACGGCACGCGCGCTCCGCTCAGCACCGAGGAATTGAGCGTGCCCAGCGCCGAGATCACCATCGCCAGCGTGATCCAGAACGCCGCGCCGTGTCCCGCAAAGCTTTCGACCACATCGGAAGCGATGTGCGTGGACGCGGCCACGCTGGCGAAGGGAAGCGCATAAAAGCAGACCCCGCTGAAAAGAAGAAATACCACGGCCACGAAGATCGTTCCGCCCACCAGTGCGATCGGAAAATTCTTCTGGGGATTCTGAATCTCGGAGCCGACGCGGTTCAGGTTCTCCCAGCCGTCATACACCCAAAGCGCGGCGGCCAGGGCGGCGAGAAAACTGGTCAGCGTTCCCGCGCCCGCATGCGCCGGCCAGAACGGATGAAAGTGCGCGCTGCTTCCGTGGCCCAGCCAGAATCCCGCCGCGACGATCGAAAGCACCGCGGCGATTTTCAAAAACGTGAGTGCGACCTGCACCTGCCCGCCCAGACGCACGCCGAGATAATTGATGAACGTAAAGAGGATGATGGCCGCCACGGCCGCCGGCTGCGCCCACGTAAACACAAACTCGTAAGGCTTGTGCCCGAAAGGTGGCGTGATATGCCAGATGAAAATGGGTGCGCCGACGGCCGGAACCAGAAAAGCGGAAAATCGCGCGAACCCCGCTGCGATGGAAGCCGCAGAACTCGATTCGCCGACCGTCGAGTGCGTCCAGCCGAAAAGGAAGCCCCAAACCGGACCGAGGCCTCTCGTCAAGTAGGCATACTGGCCGCCGGCCTCCGGCATTGCGGCGCCGAGTTCCGCGAAGGAGAGCGCTCCAAACAGCGTAAGCACTCCTCCAACGATCCACGCGGCATAGACCACGCTGACCGAGCCGCCCACGGCGGCCATTTCGCCGGGCTTCAGAAAAATCCCTGTCCCGATGATTGTGCCGACAACAATAGCCATCGCCGCCCATCGACCGAGCCCTCGAACAAGCTCAATCCGCTTTTCGCTCATCGGGCGTCTCTAGCCTCTCTCGGATGCGCTCTGTCGGCGTCGTCCTGTCCGAATCCCGCGATGCGGCTGACCACCGCTCCGGCAATGTACGTTGTTCCTGAGCCGATCAGCACGTACCAGGTGTAGGCGACCTCGGTAAGCCTATATACAGCGAGAATCACGGCCAGCCCCGTCACCATTCCGGCGATTGCGCCCCGCGCGGTGGCTCGCCGGTCAATCGTGCCCAGCAAAAATAACCCCAGCAGGCTGCCAAACGGAAGCGAGGCCACGGTCAGTCCGGCTTCGAGCACCGGCCCCCACCTTACCATGCCGAACAACAAGAGCACGACGCCCCACACCAGCGTCATGCGTCGCGATAAACGTAGAAAATTCACGGAGTCGGGTTCCTTCCCGCGAAGCCTTCGAAAATCCAGCACCGTCGAAGCCGCCAGGGAGTTCAGCGATCCGCTTGCATTCGACATGGCCACCGCGAAAATCGCCGCGATCACCAGGCCGGCAAGGCCGTGCGGCATCTCCCGGACGATGAATGTCGGAAAAATGCGGTCGGTTCTTTCTCCGGGGGCAAGCAGTTGCGTGTGCTGGCTGAACACGAAGAGCATTACGCCGATCACCAGGAAGAGCGTGAACTGCACCAGAATAATCACGCCGCTGGCAAGCAACGCCTTCTTGCTGTCGCGTTCCGAGCGCGCGGCCAGCAGGCGCTGCACGATGGTCTGGTCGGTGCCATGGCTCGCCATGGTGAGGAACGTTCCGCCGATGATTCCCGACCAGAAGGTGTACTTCTGCGTTGCGCTGAAGGCGAAGTGGAATACTCGCAGCTTATCGCCGGCGGATGCCGCCACGTGCGCCACCTCCGCCCAGCCGCCCGGGATGCGGTGCAGCAGCAGCCAAAATGCAGCCACCGAGCCCGTGAAATAAAGGATGAGCTGCGCAACGTCGGTCCAGATGACCGCTTTCATCCCGCCCTCGAAAGTGTAAAGGAGCGTCAGAATAATGACGATGAACACAGCCGGGCGTTCCGATGTTCCGAGCACCACGCTCGTGACCAGCGCGATGGCGGCGATGCGCACCCCCTCGGCTAGCGCGCGCGTCACCAGAAACGTGCAGGCGGCTACCGAGCGCATCTTTGCCCCGAACCTTTTTTCGATGAGCTGATACGCTGTGTAAAAGTCGCCGCGAAAGTAGTGCGGAAGAAACAAGAGCGTGATGACGATTCGCCCCACGAGGTAGCCGAAGACCAGTTGGAGAAACCCGAGGTCCCCGCTGTATGCCAGCGCAGGCGTCCCGATGATTGTCAGCGTCGAAGTTTCCGTGGCTACGATGGAGAAAGCCAGCGCCCACCACGGCGCCGTGCGTCCCCCCAAGAAATAGTCGCTGATGTTTTGCTGGCCCCGGCGGAAGTGAATGCCGAACAGCGTGATCCCTATCAGGTAAACCGCGACGATCACAAGGTCGGGAGTGCCGAGGCGCATCATTCCCCCGCGGCCCCGGCCGGGTCGGGGCCGCCGGCCAATCGGTGAAAAGTCGCGCGATGATAGTGGGCGGCTTGCGAGCGCGTCAAGCGCGCTGCTCGCACGCTGCGCGGACAAAGTAACGGCAGGATGCGCACGCCGCGCCGACTTCGGCGAGCGCCCGCCGCCAATCTGTCGTATCCTTATTTGAATGCCCCACGCGCTCGGGTTCGACGGCGGCGGCACCAAGACGGAATGCGTGCTCGTCAACGCCGGCGGGGAAGTGACTTCGCGAAGTCTTTCCGGTCCTTCGAATCCGTTACGCATCGGTTTTGACCGGGCTTACGCCGCCCTTGCCAATGCCGCAGCGGCGACACTCGCCGCCGCGCGCTTGAAGCCCAGCGACATCTCCGCCGTCTGCGCCGGACTATCCGGCGCCGGCCGGCCCGGCGTTGCCGAGCGCATGGAAGCCTTCTTCCGCGAATCTTTTCCCAATTCCTTTGTGCGCGTTACCACGGATCTGGAGACAACTCTGGAAGCGGTTGCCGGAGCGGGCGCCGGCGTTGTGCTGATCGCGGGAACGGGCTCTGCCGCCTGCGGCCGGAATGCAACTGGAGAGACTGCCCGCGTCGGCGGGTATGGCCCGTGGATCGGGGATGAAGGCAGCGCTTTCGAAATCGGAAGGCGGGCCGTGGCCATCGTTGGGAGATTCCGCGACCGCGGCGCTCCGGAAACTGCGTTGGCCGGCAAAATCCTTCCTGCTGCCGGGTGCGCCAGCTGGGATGAGCTGATCGAGCGCGTGGCTACAAGTCCCGACGACGTCTTCCCGCGCGTTTTTCCGCAAGTGGTGGAGCTGGCCGCGGACGGCGACGCGGTGGCCCGCCGTCTTCTCCTCGAGGCGGCCTCGGAGCTCGGAGAAATGGCGTCGGCCCTGATCCGCCGATTAAAATTGCAGGACGCGGAATTCCCCCTGGCCAAGTCGGGCGGCGTGTTTGGCCACAGCTCACTGTTGGATGCTCACCTGGACGAGCGCATCCGCGCCGTCGCCCCCCGCGCGCGGATCGCCATGCTGGATGTTCCTCCGGCGGTCGGCGCGGCGCAACTGGCGCTGCGGCTGGCGGCTCAGCGCAACCCGTCGAGTTAGCCGTATGGAAGCCAAGCAGCCCGTAGATTTCGAGCGTGCGCGCAGCGCGTCGGCCGAAGAAATTTCGCTTCTTGTCCACGCTCAGGATCCGGACGTCCTCTTAGGACTTCTCAAGAATCCCCTTCTCAATGAAACGCATCTGTGCCTGCTGCTCGAGCGGAAAGACTTGTCCGGTGATTTGCTCGAATCCATCGCCCGCCGGCGCGAGCTGATCAAAAGTTATCGCGTGAAGAAGGCTCTCGCATTTCATCCTCACATCCCGCGCATGTTTTTCATCCGCCTGGTGCGGGAACTCTATCTGATGGATCTCGTGCAACTCAGCTTGTTGCCGGTGGTCCCCGCCCCGATGAAGCGCCTCGCCGAAGAGGTGCTCATTTCCCGGCTGGCGCAATTGCCTCTGGGACAGAAACTCACCCTCGCGCGGCGCGCTTCGGCGAGAGTCGCCGGAGCATTACTGGCGGAAGGAAACCACCAAGTTGCAAAAGTCGCTCTGGACAACGCCTTTCTCACCGAAGCCCAGGTGTTGAAGGCGCTGTCCCGCGAGAAGTTTCCGCCGGGAGTTGTGCAAACGGTCGCAACCCATCGGAAGTGGTCGCAGGTGTATAACGTGCGCCTGGCGCTCCTGCGCCATCCCGCCACGCCTCTCTCGGTTGTCCTTGCGGTTTTGCCCGATCTTACTGTCGGAGATTTGAAGGAGCTGAGCTCTTCCAAGGTCTTGCCGGAGAATTTGCGGCGCTACGTCGAGCACGAAATCGAGCAACGTATGTCCGCTGCCCGAGACTCCCGCAAGAAAGAGCCTTAGACGGAATCCACAAACTATCTGGCTCTGTTGACATCCTCCGCGCAACAAAGGGTAAATTCTCAAAAGTAGATATCGAGTACTAAAAGATGTGCGTCGTCAGAGAATCGACGGCGCCAGCGCAGCTTCAACTGTAAGGGAAGTTCCATCGTGTACATCGAAGCGCCGTCGAGTTCTCCGCCGAGGCGGGCAGCCGCCCGCCGCCAACCGTTATAGCCTACGGCCCGGTGTCCTTTACTACGGCGTTTGTCACGCCCGTCGGGTTCGTCGAGCCCGTTCCGCCCCCTAACTCAGGGTTGAAAAATGTACAGTTCACATCGACCGTATTCGTCGGTCCCGATTGAATGGGAGCCCTGTTTGTCAGAGAGCAGGCAAAATCGGGTGACGATTGTTCGGGGCTCTTGAAGCCGAATACCTCGAGATGGTAGACGCCTTCCGGATTTTCCTTTGTCAAGAAGGCGCTCACCACGTGCTCAGGTGTGCCGAGGAAATAGAAATACATCGATCCCTGGCAGACTTGCGCGCTTTGGTAAGTCACCGGAGTGCTTGACGGCGACGGTTGGAATGCACACCAGATCCAAAAACCGAACGGCGTGCTGGAGGCAATGCTATTGTTGGTGAGAGTCATGAACGAGCCCGAGGTGCTGAACACAAGTTGCTCAGCATTGTTGGCGGGCGTCGCGGTCATGGCAAGAAACAACAACGATGCCGCGACGATGGTAACTTTCTTAAATGCGGACAGCATACCCTTGTGGGGGACCCGATCTAGCAAAGAGTGAACGAATTGACGCACGTTCATTAGCTCCTCCTGGTGTCTTTGGGATGCGCCGGAACACCCATTGGATGGGAGTGCTAGCGCGTTAGTGGGCGTATCGTACGCCTTTGTATGCTTTGCTTTCAAGGACTCACGGAGGGCCGGCTACCAGCGAATGACCGCAGTGGTGGCGCTCGATGCGGCTTCACTAACAACACTATCTGCGCTGGACCGCTTCCGGCACGGGCGTTCCCAGGATTCGCAGATAGGTCATGAGTTGCGCGCGGTGATGCACTTCGTGCTCGTTGATGCCCATCAGAATGATTCCGATTTTCCGCCGGAAGCCCAGTTTTTCGTGAACGCGCTCTTCATCCCATCGCTCGATGGGGAAGGCCGAGACGGCGGCCAGCGTCTCACGATGGACCCGCTCGAGGCTGGCGAGTTCCTCTTCCAGCGGATGCGGCGCGCCGACCACGGCGCGCAATCCTTCGGGAACTCGCTTCTCGTAATACGCGAAGTTTCCTTCAAGAGCCGCGCGGCGCACACCTTCCTCGGAAACCCACAAATGACGAACCATTTCGCCGATGGTCAGCGCGTCTTTTTCCGGCCGCCAACCCATATGTTCCGGCTGGATCATTCCCACCACCTGGCGAGTGCGAGCACGAATGGCTTCCTTCTGTTTCAGGAAAAAGCTTTGCAGATTCATGAAAGACAGTATAGCGCCACTCATCTTCATTCTGACTTACCGGCAATGGATCACAACCCCAAGGAAGGCATTAAACCGAATCGCAGCTTATCTGCGGTATTCCCGATGTTCCGGTTGTTGGCCCTAAAGCCACAGAACGTCCTTTCGAGATCCTAGCCAAGGAGGATCGGCAAAAGCACACCTAGCCCGAGAGCAAAGAACCATGAGGCCGGGGCAGGTGTGCCTACAGGACGTCTACGACGCTGCTCGCGGGCAGCGATGCGGGGATCGAGAAGCAGCCAGCGATTGTACCGCTGCTCCAGGAAGAGGAAGGTAAAAGCCGTCGCCCCGCCGTAGATCAGATGTCCGATGAGAGACGGCAGCAGCGCGGAAGCGGCGCTTGCTCTCCAGTCGTAAACCCCGGTGAGCAGCAGCGGCAGAAGTGTCAGCGGCCCCACGTACCACCAAATCACGCCAAACAGAAACCCCCAGGGAATGCCGAGTCCCAGGCTCGACGCTTCATCGCGGAATAGAAGCCCGTAAGTCATACCGATCCCCACGCTCACCATGAGATGAAGGAGAAGGCCGCGCGCGCCGCCAAGACCGCTGTCGAGGCCTGCAATCTTGGGCAAAACTCCTGTGGCAGCCATAACGGGGAGTGAAACCAATCCTCCGGCCAGACCAGCCAGGGCGCCCCACCCTATGGAACGCAGAAAATTCAGTCCCACCCCTTCCGGCTCCCGGTTAAGCGGGTCGGATTGAATAAACAACCTCACCCAGATTCGATCCAGGAAGGCGTAGATTGTTCCCAAAATGAATCCATAGAGGATGTAGCCAACCAGCGACCCAAATAGCGCTGTACCCTGGTCTGCGGACCAATCCAGTGGCTCATGTCCAATCACGGGGAAAATCGTTAGCGGGCCGAAGAACCACAAGAAAATCCCGAAGCCCAGCCCCCAGCCCATGCTGGAGCCATAGCCGCGCACATCGCGCTGGAAGAGAATCCCAAAGATGCCACCGATGATCAATGCCACCAGGAAGTGCAATAAGACCGCGTTCGATTGTGGCTGCGGCAGGCCTTCAAGCAGCGGCAGGTACCCTCCTGCATACTCCCAGCCGCTGAATGCTAATCCGCTGATGGTTCCAGCAACCCCACCTGCTACCAAGGCGCGCCCCCAACGAAATCTTCCCTGATCCGCTCTCGGGCGAAGCCCTCCCCGGATTCCCAGCGCCACGCCAACCGGCATTCCCAGGCAGACCAGGTAAGCGACAAGCTGGTCAAATCGCTCCTGAGCATCCTTCAACATATTGATGGGAGCGGTGGAATGTGACCGGAATTGGTCAACCCCTGCAGGTATCACAAACCAAAGGAGCAAAGCCCAGCCCAGGCCCCAGATCAGCCCCGCTCCCGGCGTTGTGGCTCGTTTCGCGAACACCACGCCAAAGACAACCCCGAAGAACCCACCAAGCAGGATACCTTGGGTGAGTGATGCCTCGAGTATTCTGCTTTGCAGCATGCCTCCGAGCGCGCCGATTACGAGTCCGAGCAGCGGCCCCGCCCCGGCATGGACGGATGCCCAATCCGGTTTTTGCTCGGTCAACGAAGGTTGTGTCGGCAAGTCCTTTTCCTAATTCAAATCAATCGTCTGCACAATGTCCCTTGGGAAGAAAAGTTCGACGGTCCAGTCCATCAGCACACGAATCTTCCGCTCCATCCCCGGCAGTTTTGAGAGATAGATGCCGCGCCACATCAGCCAGGCAAGCAAGCCGGAGAAACGGATGGACTTGCTCCGGGCAAACGGCACAGTCAACTCAGCGCAGGCCGTCTGATGGCCGACCACGCACAATGCTCCCAGCGAATTGAAATGAAAATCCGTTGATGGCTTTCCTCTTAACTGCGCGGCGATATTCTTGGCTACGGTGTGCGCTTCGCGAATCGCGAACTGCGCGGTTGGAGGACATGGGTTGCCGCTCTTTGCATCGCGGACTGCGGCGCAATCGCCAAGTGCCCAAACACGCGTGTGTCCCGGAACAGCCAGGGTCGAATCGACTTTCACCGCTCCGCGCGGGTTCCTCTCGAGCGGCAGCGACTGGAGCAAAGGATGGGGTGCGGTCCCGGCGGTCCACACCAGAGTCTGGGCGCGAAGCTCCGTCTCGCTGAGGACCACGACGCCCGGCTTGGCGTCACGTAAACGGGCATTCAAGCGGAACTGCACTCCACGCGCTTCCATCTTTTCCTGCGCATATTCTGCGAGGGACTCGCTCAATTCCGGCAGTATGCGGTCACGTGAATGTACCAGCAGAATGCTCAGCTCGCTTGGATCCAAGTTGGGATAGTCGGTCAGGATCCCGCGGGCAAAGTCGTTGAGCGCGCCGGCAAGTTCGACGCCGGCGAATCCGCCGCCGGCAATTACAAAGGTGAGCAGGGGCTTCCGCAGCGATGCTTCGGGTTCACGGTCGGCCCGCTCGAACATCTCAATGACATGATTGCGGATGCGTATGGCATCCAGCAGGCTTTTGAAGTTAAACGCCAGCTTCTCGACGTTCGGCATTCCCAGGTAGTTCGAGACGGAACCCAGCGCAAGGACAAGATGGTCGTAGGGCACTTCAAGATGCCCGGCAGGAGAGTCTGCGGCCACTCCGGCAACGGCCACCCTGCGGCGCTCAAGATCGATCGTTGTAACGCGGCCGCGGATGAACTCCGTCCGATGCAGGCTGCTGCGCAATGGCGTGCTGATATGGCTTGCTTCCAGAGTGCTGCCGGCCACTTCGGCGAGCATGGGCGTAAAGAGAAGTGCGTTCGTTTCGCTGATAAGTGTGATTGCTGCCGACGGATTCGTGCGAAGCCGTTGTTCGAGACATTCTGCTGTGCTCATGCCCGCGAATCCTCCGCCCAGGATCACGATTCGCTGCCTCGGCTCCGGGGTCGAAGGCGCTTCAGACCGCGGACCAATCGTTTTCTCCGCAAGGTCACTCAAGGCTTGAGTGAAAACGCCCAGCAATGTGCCAAACAGCACCCACCCGACCAGAGCAGGAAAGTGGGCTCTCATCTGCTCGGCGTTCCATTGCGGCCTTTGATCGGACAAAAGCGGAAGTGCGACTACGCTGATCAAGCCCCAAAAGGGTACGCCCAGTGCTCCCGCAGCCATGAGATTGTCAACATAAGCGCGGGGCGTGCGTCCCAGGCTGGCTGCATAGCCTGCCCCGACCACCATTCCTAAAACAATGCTCGATCGCGGATGGCCAAGAGTCAACATCAAGGCGGTGCTGGCAGCAGCTCCCGCCACCATCCCTATCAGTGCTGGTCGCCCGCGGATTGTTTCTTTCTGCTTCAAGAAGAATTCCTAGAGATTTAAGATGAGAGACTATAACTCCGCGCTGCACACGGAGAAACTCGCCTGGCCCTTCGGTGCAGGTCTCAAAGAAGTGCTCTCGCGGTTCTTGACAGTCCGGCGGACGCTGCATAGCATCGTTCAAGTACTCTTGTAGATGCTCGGAAAGGAGTCGTCAGCCGGTCAGAATGGTCACGAACCCCCAGACAGGCCGCCGGGCGGAACGCCGGCACTCTCCGCGCTACCCGCTCGACGCCGAATTGGAAATGGAGTGGGGGTCGGAGACTTTGCGCGGGGAGGTGCGTGACATCAGCGCCGGCGGCATGTTTGTCAGTCTGGCCGATCCTCTCTGGCTCGGCGCGCGGTTTGCGGCGCGGCTGGTGCTGGATGAGCCGCTTCGGATGGAATGCTCGGTTCGCCGCGTTGAGCCCGGGCGCGGAATGGGATTGGTCTTCGCGGTACACGAAGACGAGAGCAAGTCGCGTATCGCATCGCTGCTTGGCTCGCTGGCCGGAAATCCGCGATGACCCGGTGTCTCGATTGCGGATGCGAACGCGAGGGCGACCAGTGTCTCGCCTGCGGGCTGACCACGGCGGCTGCCGAAGTGATGCTGCGGCGCCGCTTGATGCGGCGCACGGCGTGGTTTCTTCTCGGCGCGGTCGTATTCGTTCCTGTCAGCCAGCTTTACCCGCCGCTCGAACTCGACGCCATTTTTATATTCGCGGGCGTGTTGTTCTTCTTCGTGCTTGGGCTCGGCCTCTACATTGAACGGCGCGCGCGCCGCCGGCGCGACGTGGAGCTGCTCAAGCGCATTTACTTCGGATTCATTCCGCTGCCGTGGCTGCTTTCTGGGCTGCTGTTTGTCAACGGGAATTTTGACCGAGCAAAGCCGCGGGAGCATTCCACGGTCGTGGTGGAAAAATTCGACATGCGCGGTCTGGTCCGCGGCAGCCGAAGACTCATCGTGCGGTCGTGGCGCGAGGGCGCGCGGTTCGAGCGCTTGCCGG
>Ga0137379_10005033_pt1 | contig 12467 bp, 7 predicted proteins | sample SagtaG_18_FD_104812 | JGI IMG/M metagenome (GOLD analysis project Ga0137379, IMG submission 104812) | Vadose zone soil microbial communities from Sagehorn Ranch, Mendocino, California, USA - Sage2_L_80_16 metaG | ecosystem: Environmental > Terrestrial > Soil > Vadose zone | place: USA...
CTTTCAGCCGAGCATCCTGAATCTCGAGGCTCTTCTCAAGTGTCCAATCGGAGATGGAATGACTCAATTGCTTTGCTCGAATCAAACTCTTGCGCGCATCATCGAGTTTTCCTTCCATTTGAAAAGCTTTGCTGAGAAATATTAGCGCTGTGCTCTCGCCATCAAAATCCTTGTGCTCATCGGACTTCGAAACGACTTCTCGCAAGGCTATTTCCGCGTCGGTCAGATGATTTTCCTCGATAGACACGAGTGCAAGGCTCAAGTGGATTCCGGGGAGCAAGTCTTGCGCGTCGGCTTTCGTGTAGATTTCCATGGTCTTCTGGTACTTCTCGCGAGCGCCGACAAGGTCGGCTTCAGCCATCAAGATGTCGCCCGTCACTGCGATCGCATAAGCGTTGTGTCTTGCAACTCCCTGCGCGGCACAGGCCTTCAAAGCTGGATCGATGCGAGCGTGGGCTGTCCTCAAATCCCCCGTCGTCAAGTGGAGAGACGCAAGGCTATATAGGGCATAACAGCCGCCTGAGGGATTGGCGGCGAGATCGATATCCAAAGCCTTTTGGTAGGCTTCGTCGGCCAGGCGAAGACTTCCCACCCCTGCCAACACATCGCCGAGGTTGGCCGAAGTTGCGGATACGCCGCTCCTATTGCCAGATTCTTCGTAGCTCTTCCTGGCGTTGCGAAAACTCCGCGCAGCTTGCTCTGGGCGGCCCATCCGTGCATATACGTTTCCTATCCCGTTGAGTACATGACCCATGAGTTCGCTGCCATGCAGATCGCGAGCGATTTGCAGGGCGCGCACAAGTGTTTGCAGCGCGAGTTCGCCGTTGCCGCTGTCTGACTGATGCGCAGCTATGCTGATGAGAGCGCGCGCAACGCCAAATTGATCTCCCAGGTCTTGAAACACTGAGCGCGCTTCCTCGCAAGCAGCTATGGCATCTCCCCACCGCCCAACCATTGACAGATTTCCGCACGCCGAGAGTTTCGCTCGCGCGTAGAGAAGTCGTTGGCCGCGCGCAAGAGCCTTGCCCGCAGCACTTTCTAGGAGCGTAAATTGCCTTGAGCGGTCGTATGTAGAAACAGCCCATTGCTCATTGAAGTCAATGCGGGGATCGTCCGAAATGGCAGGAGGCAATCTGCGCAGAGAATCCAGCGTTGCGAGTGCGTCCTTCAAATGGAAACCCTGGATCTGCACTGAAGAAAGAAGAATACCGCAATCCAAACAGTCTGGATAATAAGCGAAGAGCGCCCGGTAGTCTGCGGCTGCGTCTTCCATCTTGCCTAGCGTTTGGTAATAGTGACCCGCAATCAATAACTTCTGCGTTTGAGAAAGATTGGACGAAAGATCGAGCGCCTTTTTCGCCTCGTCCTTCGCTCTCTGGCCGTAACCAAGGTTTTGCCAGGCTTCCGAGAGCATGGAATGCGCCAGTGGGAACTTGGAATCGGTCTTCAACGACTGCTCTAATAGCTGCACGCCCCCGATATAGTCGAATTGACGCAGCCTATCCAGAGCTAAAGCATAGAAGCGAGCCGCCTCACGATTGACGGGCATCGAGGCAAAGACGCTCGACTCGTCCGACTGCTGAAGATTGGGAACGCCGAGGCGATCGCGCACCCTTCCGCCAATGCGGGAGACGAGCTGGAAGAGATTCTGATCACCGCCGATTTCCGCAACTTCGGCGAGGATTTCTCCCGTCCTCGCATCCTGCAGGCGCACGTCCAGCCGAATTTGCTGCCGGTTACTTTTGCCGACGCTTGTGTAGGACCCAAGGACAAGTAAATCGCTGTTCAGGGCGGTGCCGATGTGCGCGGTCGTCGCTTGGCTCAGGGTGTCCGTTTGCGACCACGGAGAAGAGACTCGCAAGTTGGATACATCTTCACCTGACACAAGACGTAGCTTGTCTCCTGCGGCAAGCTCGGTGCTCATCATTTCGGAAAGCGCGGTGGATAGCCAGGCGTCTTCCGCCCCGCCGGAAACGTTGCGGAAGCCGAGCACGGCAATGGATCGACGTGCGGGGATCGGCTTTATGGATGCGACGGCCGTAACCATTGGCGAGCGATGTCGCATCATCCATACGATGATTGCCAAGGCGCTGACCGCCGCCGTGAGAAGAAAAGCCGCGGCGAAAATGCGACCGCGAGGCCCAGCGGGCCTCACTGTTTGCTGGATTTGAACGGAAGCCTCCTCGGTGCGTTCATTTACAACAGAAGCCGCGGCGAACCCATTGCTCGATCCTCCATTCCCGGAAGCCTCCCGAGAAACGGGAGCAATAAACCGGTAGCCGCGTTTAGGAACCGTCTCGATGAACCGCGGCTTATCGGGGCCGTCATCCAGCGCCCCTCGAAGTTTTTTGAGCGCCACGTTCAAACTGCCGTCGAAATCCACATAAGTGCCGTTTGGCCAAAGCTGGTGGCGGAACATTTCGCGGGTGACGATCTCACCGGGCCGTTCGAGAAGCATGGCAAGAATACGGAAGGGCTGATCCTGCATCTTCACGCGCGTTCCATTGCGGGTGAGCAGTCCACTGGAGAGGTCGGCTTCGAAGCTCCCGAAGCGGCAGACGCGGCGTGACAGGATCCAAGGCTTCATAAATCAAGGCAGAAGAATGGGAGACGGCGCGAGTATACCACGCCAACTCCAAAGAGGAGGTCACCTCTGATCGTCCGGAAGCCATTCTTTTTGCAGAGGTTTAGCAGGTCAGAAATTCTTCAGGAACAGTTCCTTTGACTAAAACGGACTGCTCATATATTTATCCGAATTTATCAGACAGGTTTCGCGTACGGCTTCAGAACCACTGGAAGCCGCGGGCGCGTCGGGCTCCTGGGAGCAAAGGGAGAAAACGGTCGCCACGGGAATACGGCAAGCCGCACGCATCGAAGTCTGGGGAAGGCCACGTCAAGGCCAACCGGACGTGGGCCTTCGCGCGGGTTCCTTCCGAATACAACAAGGAGGGCGTCGTCATGAAATCGCTTGCGTTGACTTTCACGTCGTTGTTCGTTGCCTCTTTTTGCGGAACATTCGTGCTTGCTCAGACCGGCCGCCAAAATCCGCCTCCGGCCACCCCCGCTCCCGCGCAGGGTAGCCGCACAGCGGAACCCCCGCTAAGCAACGTGCGCCCGGCAAATGCGCTGAAGGGCTTCGTGGACCTCCACACTCACCCGTTGTCGAACCTGGCCTTCGGCGGCAAGCTCATCTACGGCGGGGTAGACGTCGGTTCGCTCCTCCCCGCGGATCCCAAGTGCAACCACAATGTCCGGGCTACCAGCATGGAGCAAGCCTTGGGGCACGACAACTCGACGCATGGGGGCTGGGGCGCCTTCGATAATCAATGTGGTGACGAGATACGAAAGCAAGTTATCCATGGACTACAACAAGCAAACCACGCCACGGACCCTCCAGACGACGCACGCGGCGCCCCGGATTTCAAAGATTGGCCAGTTTGGACCGACATCACCCACCAGAAGATGTGGGTGGACTGGATCTTCCGCGCTTACAATGCGGGCCTGCGGGTGATGGTCGCTCTCGCAGTGAACAATAAGACGCTCGGTGACGCGACCGCTGGCCCGGGCGATTATCCGACGGACGACATGTCGTCTGCTCACCGCCAGATACAGGAGACAAGTGCCTTTGTCCATCGCCACTCTGACTTCATGGAGATCGCCTACACATCGGCCGACCTCGAACGCATTGTCAAGGCCAACAAGCTGGCGGTTATACTTGGCGTCGAAATTGACGACATCGGTAATCTGAACAAGGTTGCGCCGCTCACCGGTGCCGCGATCACGGTCGCAATTAACCGACTCTTCGCCGACGGTGTGCGCTACATCTTCCCGATTCACATAATCGACAACCCATTCGGCGGGACGGCTGTCTACGAGGGAGGTTTCAACATCTCCAACTACCGGGAGAGTGGGCATTTCTGGAATCTGGAGTGTGCAAATCCGGCCGACCAGATCACCTACCGCTACAAGCCCGAAGGTTTCGACGTGGGCGTCGCATTTGTCAAGGCGACAAAGCTTGGAATCGATATTCTCCGCAATCCGCCCGATCCCCCGAAGTGTCCCGCCGGTGTCGGTGTCCAGAATGCGCGCGGGCTGACACCTCAGGGCGAGTCCGCGATCAAGGAGATGATGCGTTACGGCATGCTTATTGACATTGACCACATGTCGCAGAAGTCTGCCAATCGCGCGCTCGACATCGCAGAAGCTGTACCTGGGGGCTACCCGCTCTTCAGTGGCCACAACGGCCCTCGGGGCCCGGGGGGAAATTCCGAGAACCAGCGGACGAGCATGCAGTATTCCCGGATCGCCCGACTGGGCGGAATGGCCGGTGTTGGGAGTGCTGGTTTGAATGCTTACGAGTGGCTGCAACACTATGATCTTGTCGTGCGCGAAATGAGATTCGCAAGCGCCGCCTTGGGGACGGACTTTAACGGCCTCGTCAAAGGCATGCGTCCTCGACCCAATGCCATTCATTATAGCCCAGGCTTTCCCAAGAGCCGTCTCGGCAGTAAGGAGTGGGACTACAACACTGACGGAGTGGCTCACTACGGAATGCTTGCTGAGTTCTTGATGGACGCACGAACGGCGCCGAACGGCAGCCAGTTGGTTGACCAGAATCTTATGTATGGCGCAGATAATTTCTTCCGCGCTTGGCAAAAGTGCGAGGCGCTAAGGAAGAACGTGAGTCGCTAAGGGCGAACGTGAAGTAGGCGGTGGCGCGGCCTGGGCCTTGGTCTTGGCTAGGCCTTGACCGTTCCGTGATCGATGCCTGTCGACGGGCGAGCAGGAGAGGCTGTGAAGCAAGGCTGCTTGATTTTTAGTGCAATTTTGCTTGCAGTGCTTCTGCAGCCCGGCGTGCAGAGCGACTCGACCTTTACCGACATCGTTACGGCGTCGCATCCGGACAGCTCGACAACCGTTTGGAAAATCAGCTCGCCCAACGTCAGGCAGGCTACAACTTCGTATCCTCAAATCCAGTTTCATCCGGGCGACGCGATTACGATCACCGCCGGTGGCTGCGTAGGAACGGGGAAGACATGGAAATCCTATGTCCAGCCGCTAGGCAACAATGCAGGCCGTTTTTACAGCGGCACGATCATGATTCCGGCGGTCATTCCACCTGGTGCGCAAGGCTATCAGCGCATCGGCGGGTGGATCTCCACCCCGAATAATCCGAAGACGCTGATCGTCCCAGAACATTTGCCGTCAACCGTGCATGAATCCGAGCTTTTCCTTCATCTGGGCTATCAGGACGACGACTATAGCGACAACGGCTATTCGAACCACGATAATGGCGACCCTCCCCAGTGCGTGAATGTTGGTGCTGCTTGGGTTGAGGTGAAAATTGTCGCAGGCAGTTATTTCGCCAAATATTCCCCACACTCCAAGCCTTTTGACCTCGTCTGGCACCTCAAGAACGGAGTAGACGCCAACGGCCTTCCTCTCAACCCGATCTGGGCCTACCAGATCGACCACCCTGGAATGGCACCGAACTTTCAGGCTATTTGTGGTGCGGCGTTTTCGGGCGGCGATACCGTTAATGTTTCGCTCTTAGCTGCCGTCTGCACCACTCAGGCACCGAGCACCGATCTAAGCCATAGTTCTTTTGAGATCCTTGGTCTTTGCCACCCTGAACCTCTGAGAGGTCACCTTAACTGGGCCCTTGCAACCTACATCGGCAGCATCTATTGGGCCAAGTACGAAGGCGGTTGGCCTAACGATGACGACTTCAACCTTAATCTCTTCCGGTCGGACAAGGCAGGATTTACGACCCTTAATGACGATGGACTCGGCCTAGAGTTTAAGAGAGACGAAACCCTCACAAACTTCAAATCCCCCTTTTGGGTGAACCTGGAGAATGCCCGCGATAATGATACGGCAGCCGCGCAGCTCGTTCGAGGGCCACTGGCCGTTGTCACTGGACTCATCGGCATTGATGGTGTGCACGGGGGTTACACCGAGTCTCATCCAGTTTTCTCACTCGCCATTCGAACCTCAATTCGGGCCGGGAGCGGTGGAGTGCAGGAAAGCTGGGCTTTCTTTCTCCGAAACAAGGGGAATGAAGGCAACTGCAGTGAATTGCAGCACTCTTGGTATGGACTCGCCGACAGCAACTCCCCCAACGCTTGGTATTTCATTCAGTTGCCGTGGCCTGAAGGAGCGACCGATGCAAGTATTATCGTCTCCGCCAGCCAAGTCTGGGCCAACGATCCTAGAATCAAAGGACCCAAGATCACCAAAGATTCAGGATGGACTTACCTGGGATTTCAATTACCCGCTCCTGAAGCATCGGCTTCCCTGGATGGCGACATCACGCTTCATTACGCCATACCGCAAGGCTCGCGCATCGCCACGCAAGAATTGAGACCGGCAGGCACGTTGAGGTTCCACGAGCCCGAGGAGGGCGGTTGGGAGGAAGTGGAAAGGCGCATTGCCGAGCCTGCCGCCCGCCAGCGTTTTCAGCAGGCACGCCGAGCGCGAAAACCGATTCGCCCTGCTCCTCGTCCACATGACATCCCCTTGGCTGTGAATCCGCTTATTGCAGTTCACAAACCGCTGATTGGACCGGCCCATAACGGAATGCTGGCCCGCGACCGGGCCAGCCTGGACCCGGCCGAAGAAAAAGCGCGAATCGATCTCGAACAGGCGCTAATGAAAACACTTCCTGCCAACTTGCGGCCAGTTCAACCAATGCGGCAACCGTCGAACCCGCATTGACATGCCGCCGATAAGAGCACCGTTGGAGATTACCGGCAGGCGGCACGTACACCATCCAGGTCCGTTCAGATGGGTACACCGGCAATGATAGCTTCACTGCTTCGCAAGCTCGACCGCAACATCCTTGACGTCCGGCGATGCGGCCTGGCATTTGACCTTCGTCCAAGCTGGAGGCCGCGTCGAGCTTATTCGTCAGTGAACGGCCCGAATCTAAATAGAACTCTCAAGGAGGATTGAATGCGGAAGAATATTTTGCTTGGCGTCATCTTTTTGTGGGCCCCTCTTCTTTTGGCAAGCGGGGATGTCCAACCACTGAACATCAAAACTGGTCTTTGGGAAGTCACCATGACCAGTACAGTCAGTGGTCGCCCTCCCATACGCCCAGAAGCCTTGGCCCGGATGACTCCCGAACAGCGCGCCAAGTTTGAGGCGGCAATGAACCGGATGGCCAATGGAACACCAAAGGAAAAAACCTACAAGAAGTGCGTGACGAAGGAACAGTTGAATAAGGACCCGTTCAGCGAGAAGGGGAAATCGTGTACTCGGACCGTTCTGGCTTCGACGGGCAGCAAGATGGACGTGCGGGAGGTATGCGTGGATCAGAACGGAAAGAGGGATGTGACGATTCGAATTGAGGCAGCCGACTCCGAACACGTCACAGGCTCGGGGCAGGTGAATACGGCCGGCGGCAACAATTCCATGAAGATAAGCATGCACTTCACTGCGAAATGGATCGGCGCGGTTTGCACTGGCGTAAAGTAGTGGAAGACCCTGGCACGAGGAGAATTCCTTCCAGGTCAACGGCAAGCAAACGGATGATTGCTCGAAATAATTCTAGCGCCTGAAGACAATTCAAGCGGAGGCGTGTCATGAACCCGAATGTGGATCGTTTTCTGCGGCAGTTTACCGTTGTGGTGGTTGGGCTGTTATTGATCACCGCTTCTGGGTGTAACGCCGGACCTTCCAGCAAAAACCAGGCAAGCGGCGCGCGCGCACAATCCAACAGCCAAGCAAGCCAGGAGAATCCCGATCTCAGCCGCGCGGTCCTCTGCGTAAAAACAATGATGCAGAACCCGGTCGCTCCATTCCATTTTTTTCTATAAGAAAAACTCCACGGCCATGGGGGCGGCAGATTGGGAAGCGGACGTCTCACCCGGGACCATCGACGTTACCGTCAGCAGCGGAACCAATACGCACACAACCCACGCAGCGCGCGCCGACACCCAGAATTGGAACATCGCCATCATGGTCTTGATCCAGCCGTTGCCGAGCTTCCATTTTGTCATGGCGAGGTCTGCCACGAAGCGATCCGGATCCGAAAACGTGAACGGCTATGACACGATCAAGTACGCCGTGGACACTACTCATCAGGAACCGATGGACAAGGCCGGGTACATCGGCGGGATGAACGTCAAGGACTATAACATTGTCGGCTCAGCCTGGGTGACCAAGGACACCGGCTGCATGGTGAAATTTATCCTCGACTTCGAGCAGGACGGCAAGGACGGTAGCGTGGATAAGACTCACTACGAAGGCGTCATCACAAAGCGATAACTTCTTGCTCCTTCACGGAACAATTCCAGGCATGGCGCTGCGCAAATGATCACCGAGACAACGAACCATGCGGCGATCGGCCCGCGCGATCGCGAGAGTTTTTTCTACGCGACCAAGGCGAAACGCTCAGCCCCGCGCTCCGTTCGCAACTTCATACTCTTTCCAGTTTTCTTCACCAACACAGCAATCAGGCTGTCTCTCTGGTTTCTCTCCAGCCTTATCCCGGGGCCAACCGTCGCGCTGCAAAGCCAAATCAAGAATGGACTGAACCCTTGAATTGAGACAGGCAGGTGGTCGCACTTTGCCAGTGTGCCCAAAGAATTTGTCTCACCGTAGGGGTGCAGTCGCAAGACTAGGGAACAGGAAGGGAACAATAGCCACCGAATACCATGCAAAACCATGGTTCGAGACGCAAGAAAGAGCAAGTAGAATCAACTACATGGGTTTTCTGGAGCAATCGTCAGGTTTCCTTTCATCCGCTAACGTGGAAAACCCGACTCAAATGGCTCATGGAATCAAGAAAAATTGTGTGGGCGCTCGTCCCCGGCCTCTGGTGGGCCACTTATACATCCGTCCCGCCCTGTATGCAAGTGGAGACAGTCCTAACGGGGGACCCCGAGGGGAGAGCCGATTACCGCCTGCGGTTTGAGTGCGATGGAGGGAGACACTGCCGTTTGGACACTGAGTCGGCCTTTCGCGCGATCAGTCCAATTCCCTTTGCTCTGGCACTCTTCGATCAAGAGGGTCTAATTCGGCTTCTGCGCTGCGGCGGCCCGCTGGCAAGGGCCACGGCGCTCAGCTACACGGCGGTTGGTTACGAGCTACAGTTTCCTTGACCTGCCCCCATTTGCCAACCTTAACGATTGTTCGCGGGGGCATTGACACTGACCTACGCCTTGCTGGATGATAGTGCCCACTTAGCGGACCGAGCACGATAAAAGTGGACATCCTGGCGTCGTGGAGGGGGCCGCTCGACAACCTAACGGAACCTGCTCCGCGGGTCATCCAGGGAACTGCGCACGGTGCGAGCTCCCGGTAAGAGGAATGGACGCATTTGTGGATTTCCATGACGTGGCGGCTCCTCCTGGCGCACCCACCGAAAAGCTGTTTAATGAGTTGGAGGTTGACTTTAATCAGCCGTTGTCCGAGGGTCCTGTTCGCCGTTTGGTGTAAGCGGACGCCGTGAAGTTGTAGGCGAGATTTGATGGGCGCAGACGACATTTCAAAAAGAGGAGGCGAGCGATGAAACTGAAGCATGCGGTCGTGTTGACAACTCTTGCGGTGGTATGGCTTGCGCCGCCGCAGGCAGCCCGCGCGCAGCAGCGGGGGGCGGAGCCGAGGCCGTTCTTTGTAACGATTGTGACCCAAGGGGGGATAAAACTGAGTGAGGAAACCGTGCGCGGAGGAAAACAGGGCAAGATAGAAGGAATCAAGTTTTTATATCAGCTGAGCTCTCCGCGGGACGTCGCCACGGGACAAGCTACCGGGAGGAGACAGCACAGTCCAATTACTTTTACGAAGGAGTGGGATGCAGCCTCCCCGCAGCTCGTCCAGGCGGCGGTGACGAATGAAGTTCTCCGGAGCGTTACGTTCGAATTTGTGAAGACGAACCCAAACGGCAAGGAAATCATCTATGAGACCATTACGCTGACGAATGCGACGGTCGCGTCCATCAAGCGATACATCGCGACTCCCACGGGAAGTGAGCAACCCGACCCGCGCGCTCTCGAGGATGTCAGCCTAACGTTTCAGAAGATCGAAATTAAGAACACGGTGGCGGGCACTGCATCCATGGACACCTGGGCGACGGGGCCGCTCCGGTAAGGTTTATTTCTCGCCGCTGCAAAGCGTGGACACATCCGCACGGCATGCTGCTGCGGAAGCAGGCTGGCCAACAGGCCGCAAATCCCACGTTGGAAAAATAAAACCTCTTTGTGCAGAGAGGTTCCAGTGCTACGATCAGCCCACTTCTCGCACGTGGATTTGGGATCGTGCGGCATTTTTCCTATCAGGCCACTGGGCGCGTCCCTGCCGAAAGCAGGCAGAAGAATGATCATCTTCATGTGGCTTAGCAGGGTTTCGCCCGTCGGTGCACGTTGGGAATGTTGTCCCAACAGTATGGAGCCAGCCATGAGCATTAGAATCTACAGACCCTTTCAGGTGGGGATTCTGTCTCTCTTGCTGTTGCTTTGCGTTCCGCTCGCCGCTCAACAGCTCAGCGGCGACCCAGCGCAGTCCACTGGGCAGGCGGCGCCGAGCGCCGGTCAGCAACAGACTTCGCCCCAGAACCCCCAGGCCATCTCGCAGACAGGGCTGCTGCCGGTCTATGGAGTGGACGTGCGCCTGGACCCTGCTTGGGTAGACAGTTCGCAGTTTCCCAGTCAGTCGCCCGGTTTCCCGAACTCTGGAACGACCGCGGCATTCCAGCAGGTGTGGGGCGCATTGCAGTCGGGCGGTTATAACGTGATGAGGGTTCCAATCGACGTCCGCGACGCTGCCGGCGCCGCGAATCGCGCGGCGAATTTGTGTCTCTGGGCGAAGAATAATAATGTGCAGCTGATTCTGTTGCTGACCGGCTCCGATCCGGGACAACCGATAGGCCGAGATTACCCCACGCAAGCTTCGAGTTTTGTCCAATCGCTCGTCACATTAATGCGCAGCAACAACGGGCAATACCTGGCCAACTACTCGCAGATCATGTCCTACCAAATCGAAGATGAACTCAATCACGCTGGGCGACACGGAGGAATGGCGGCCTCGGCTGCTCAACAACTCATACTACAAGCCGCGCAAGCGTTGCGCAAGGCTGAGAGTGATGCCCTGAATGGGTCTGGCCTGGCGGCCACCCCGCTGATGGCCAGCACTTCATTCGATTTCGAACTGATCAAGGCGGGCGCAATTGCCGGCGGGACGCTGACTGACGCTGCTTACAGCCAAGCATATCAGTCCCTCAAACAAGTCCTTGTTGGTCTCGCGGGATCAACGGACCTGGATCTGCTTTCCGTGGATTGGTTTGCTGGGAGCGTGGGGGGCGGCGGCGTGGAGAAGGCACCGGCGTTGCTCAAGAGCCTCATCGCCGATGTCTCCGGCAAACAACTTGTGCTGACAACCGGGTTTTCTACTGCGTTCCGGTCGGCCGACGAACAGAAGCGTCTCTACACTATGGCCTTTGCCAATTTGAGCGACCTTCGCGCCAGCGTCGGCACGGACTGCCCTTTTGTGGGGACCATCTTTCGCGAAGCTCTGAACGGAAACAATCCCAATCCCAATCCGCCGCGGCCAACACTCCCGGGCGAGATGGGCAAGTGGGACTGGCAAGCCAAGGCTGCAGAGCTGACGGCCATGTGGACCCAGAATAAAACTTCGGACGACATGAGCTGGTGGTTGGCGAAGGTCGATAACAACATGGGCCTCGTGACACTGCAAAACGACGCGAGCGGGAATGTGGCTGTGAACCCGCTTCCCGCGCAACAGGGCATGACCCAGATCGCCAGTACGGTCAGTGATGTCAACGCTTCGATGGCGACCAATCCTGCGATGAACTTCAGCGGGCAGCCGACAGGCGCGCCAAGTAATCCTTCGGTGGACCCGAACGCGGCCGGCGCCGTGTCAACACCTTCTCCGTTCGTGATGGGCCTCCAAGGGGCAGTGCAGAAGGGCATGCTCGGGCTTCTGGACAACGTGTTCCAGCGCTTGGGTACGATGAGTGCATCTGCTGGAGGACAAGGCTTTAACAACCCAAATAATGCCGCCGCCCAATACAACAATAATGCGTATAACAACAACGGCGCACCGGGAAATCCCTATAACTATTACAATGGCAACGCCCCTGGTACTCAACCCGGAGGACAGCCAGCGGCGAGCTACGGTGGGCAACCAGGAGGCCAGCAGGGCGGTTACACGGGAAGACAGCCTGGTGGTGCTGCCCCAGGCTCCGTGCAGCTCGGTCCACAAGACGTCAGTCTGCAGCCAACGAATCCGCAAGTGGGATCTCCTGTGACGATCAACGTCAACCTGCGGAATGTTGGAGGGACGGATGTTTATGGCCTTATGGTGATGGCCGTGGGCGATGACAACTTCACGCTAGCCCAGACGGACAGCGTGCACATCGCGCCGAATTCGAATACCCCCGTGCCCTTGCAATGGATCCCCGCGACTGCAAAACCGTCTTACCAAATCACAGTGAACGTAGGCGA
>Ga0137379_10005036_pt1 | contig 12467 bp, 11 predicted proteins | sample SagtaG_18_FD_104812 | JGI IMG/M metagenome (GOLD analysis project Ga0137379, IMG submission 104812) | Vadose zone soil microbial communities from Sagehorn Ranch, Mendocino, California, USA - Sage2_L_80_16 metaG | ecosystem: Environmental > Terrestrial > Soil > Vadose zone | place: USA...
AGGATGCGGGGGCCGTACGCCACGTTGTCGTAGATCGACTTCGGGAACGGGTTCGATTTCTGGAACACCATGCCGACGCGCTTTCTCAGGTGCGTCACGTCGACGGCCGGTCCCTGGACGTCGGTGCCGGCGATGCGGATGGCGCCGGTGATGCGGACGCCGTCGATCAGATCGTTCATCCGGTTGAGGCAGCGCAGCAGGCTCGATTTGCCGCAGCCCGAGGGGCCGATGAAGGCGGTCACCCGGTTCTTCGGCATGCTCATCGAGATCCCCTTCAGGGCCGGCTTGTCGCCGTAGGAGAGGCCCAGCCGGTCGATCTCGATCATCGGCTCCTCCGCGGGCCGGACGTCGGGGCGGCGGGTCTTCAGCTTCGGGGCGATCGAGATCTCGCTCACGGCGGCCCCTCTCATGCGTGATGCATCCGCTCCAGGCGGCGAATGACCGTACGCGCCAGGAGCGAGAACAGGAGGACCGCGCCGATCAGGACGGTCGCGCCGGCCCACGCCTGGCGGTGCCAGTCGTCGTACGGAGAAATCGCGTAAGTATAGATCTGGACCGTCAGGGACCCGATCGGCTGGTCGAGGCGGGCCGACCAGAACCGGTTGTTGAAGGCGGTGAACAGGAGGGGCGCCGTCTCGCCCGCGATCCGGGCCAGGGCCACCAGGACGCCGGTCAGGATCCCCGGCAGGGCCGCCGGCAGGATGACGCTGAAGACGGCCCGTGCGCGCGTCGCCCCCAGCGCCAGGGCGCCGTCGCGCAGCGACGGGGGCACGAGGTTCAGGAGCTCCTCGGTGGTGCGCACGATGAGCGGGATCATCATGATCCCGAGCGCCACGCCGCCCGCGAGGGCGCTGAAGCGGCCGAACGGCATGACGGCGATGCTGTAGGCGAAGATGCCGACGACGATCGAGGGCACGCCGTTCAGCACGTCCGCGGCGAACCGGACCGCCGTCGCCACGCGGCCCGCCCGGAACTCGGCCACGTGGATCCCCGAGACGATGCCGATCGGCACGGCGATGACGCCGGCCAGGGCGATCAGGATCGCGGAGCCGACGATGGCGTTGCCCATCCCGCCGCCCTCCTCCCCGACCGGCTTCGGCAGCCGCGTCAGGAAGTCGAAGGTCAGCGCGGGCAGCCCCTCCTTCAGGACGAAGAACAGGATGAAGCCCAGCGGCACGAGCGCCAGGACGACCGACAGGATGCAGAACCCCACCGCCGCCGCCGATGCCAGGCGCCGCCGCAGGCGCGTCCCGTTCATGCGCGCTCCGCCCCGACGCGCCAGATCAGCAGGCGCGACAGCGTATTGATCGCGACGGTGATGACGAACAGCACCAGGCCGATCTCCACGAGGGCGTGCAGGTAGAGATCGTCGGCCGCCTCGCTGAACTCATTGGCGATGACCGCCGCCATGGTGTACTGCGGCGCGAACAGCGACAGCGACGCGCGCGGCGTGTTGCCGATCACCATGGTGACCGCCATGGTCTCGCCGAGGGCCCGGCCGAGACCCAGCATGACCGCGCCCATGATCCCCTGCCGCCCGTAGAACAGCGCCATCCGGATCGCCTCCCAGCGCGTGGCGCCCAGGGCGTACGCGCCCTCCCGCTGGTTCGCGGGGACCGCCTTCAGGACCTCGCGGGCGACGCTGGCGGTGAACGGGACGACCATGACCGACAGGATCAGCCCGGCCGCCAGGAGGCCGACCCCCACGGGCGGTCCCTCGAACAGGGGGAACCGCCGCAGCCAGGCCGGCGTGAGCGTCTCGATCCGGCGGACCGCCGGCACCAGGACGAAGATTCCCCACAGGCCGTAGACGATCGACGGGATCGCCGCCAGGAGCTCGGTCAGGAAGACGGGCGGCTGTCTCAGCGGACGGGGCGACAGGTCCGACAGGAAGACCGCGATGCCGAGCGCGATCGGGGTGGACAGGAGCAGCGCCAGGAGCGACGAGTAGAGCGTCCCCCAGATGAACGGAAAGGCGCCGAACACCCCGGCCACCGGGTCCCAGGTGCTGTTCTTCCAGAAGCCGAGGCCGAACTGGCGGACGGACAGCAGGGAGTCCCAGGTGAGGACGACGGCTATCCCCGCCACCAGGAGCGGGACGAGCAGCGCCACCGCCCCGGTGCCGAGCCGGAAGCCGCCGCGCTCGCGCGCGCGCCGCCCCACGGCGCGACTACCTGACGCCGTTGAGCGCGGTCATGACCATGGTCGCGACGTTCGCCGGCAGGGGGGCGTACCCGAGATCGCCGCAGAGTTTCTGTCCGTCCGAGAGCGCCCACTTCATGAAGTCGAGCATCATCTTCGCCTTCGCCTTGTCCTTCGGGTTCTGGTACAGCAGGAGCCAGGTGAAGGACGAGATCGGATAGACGTCCTTGCCGGGAGCGTTGGTGATCGACACCCGGAAGTCGGGCGGCATCTTGCCGGCGGCCACCGCCGCCGCGGCGGAGACCGACTCGAGCGAGGCGCGCACGAAATTGCCGTCGTAATTTTTCACGGCGCCGTAAGGAATCTTGTTCTGCAGAGCGTAGATCAGCTCGACGTAGCCGATCGATCCCGGAGTCTGTTTCACCAGGCCCGCGACCCCCTCGTTCCCCTTGCCTCCCAGCCCGACCGGCCAGTTCACCGCCGTGGCGACGCCCACCTTGCTCTTGAACTCCGGCGAGACCTTGGACAGGTAGTCGACCCAGATGTACGAGGTCCCCGAGCCGTCGGCCCGGTGCACCACGGTGATGTCGCTTCCGGGGAGGGTCACGCCGGGGTTGTCCTTGGCGATGGCGGGATCGTTCCACTTGGTGATCTTTCCGAGGTAGATGTCCGCCAGGACCGTGCCGCTGAAGTTCAGATCGGCGCCGACGTCCGGAAGGTTGTAGATCGGCACGACGCCCCCCAGCACCATCGGGAAGTGGAGGATCTTCCCGGGGGCCGCCAGGAGCTGCTCGTTGGTCATCGGCCCGTCGGATGCTCCGAAGAAGACCGTCTGGTTCGAGAGCTGCCGGATGCCGCCGCCGGAGCCGATCGACTGGTAGTTGATCTGCACGTCAGGGCGGATCTTGTTGTACTCGGAGAACCATTTCGAGTAGATCGGGTATGGGAAGGTCGCCCCTGCACCGTCGATCTGGACCGCACCCGCCGTCGCCGGGACCGCGCAGGCGGCCGCCGCGACGAGGGCCCATCCCAGGAGGCTTCTAGAAGACTTCACGTGTCACCTCAGAAGTTGAAAAGCGCGTGAACGGCGTAGCGTTTCTCATCGGGCTTCGCCAGGGCCGTGTCGTAGGTCACGTTCTCGTAGTCCGCCAGGAGCGCGGCGGTCGCCGGCGCCTGCTGGGTGTGGAACCAGTACGCCACGCCGGCGATCTTGCGAATCTTCGCGGCCGGGACATCCTTGTTCGGCTTCAGATAGTCGTAGCGCAGCAGTCCTTCCCAGCCCTTCGGGCTGCGCGGCACGGCCCAGATCGAGTACCCCTGCGCCTTGACCTCCGCCGACGCGCCTGTCGTGCGATCGGCCGCGTCGAGATGCTCGTAGCCGGCGGTGAGATACTTGTGCTCGAAATTCGCCGCGTAGACGAACCGGCGTCTCGCGTCATTCCGGATGTAGTGGTCGCCGTCGTAAAAGGCGGTCAGGCGGAGCCCTTTGAGCACGCCCGTCATCGGCAGCGGCCGGAGGGTCCCCCGGACCTGGATGGCCTTTTGATCGTTCGGCTCGGCCTTGGTGTAGGTGTCGCCGTTGTAGTAACCGACGTGCACGTCCCCGAAGTTGCCCGGGAGGTTGTAGTGCGTCGAAAGGCCGTAGTCAGATGGGCTCATGAACCCCTCGCGGTCCACGAACATCGTCCCCTGGAAGCGGTAGCGATAGATGCCCTCTTCCCAGTCGATGAAGGGCGTCTGCTGCAGGCCGAGGCGAACCCATGACCCCTTGGTCCATTTTTCATCCAGGTTGAACTGACCGTAGCCATACTTCAGGCGAAAGACCAGACTGCCGTTCAGCGTGTCCCCCGCCGTCGAATCGAGCTTGATGTCCGGTGTGATCCGGAAGGCGACGTTATGGGAGACGCCCCCGGTCACATTGATGTACGAGCGGCTGACGTTGAACGCCGCCGGGTTGATCGGGTTGCCGTCCGCGTCGACCGCCTTCGGCTCCTCGGTGTAGGTGTAGTCCGAGAACAGCGTCACCCCCACCTTGATAGTCGGGGTATCGTCGGGGGGCGTATAGCCGGCGGCCGGCGTCACCTGGGCGAACGATGTGGCGCCGCGAAGCAGGCCGACCATCGCCACGATCCGTGACAGGGCGCGCAGGGTGGTTCTCGGGGCATTCATCAGCAGGGCTCCTCCATGAGGGTTCACCGCTCCAGTCCCTGGTTCGTCCGGGAGAATGAAACGACGGGGTGACGAGGTGATTACCGTCAAGTGACGGTCGTGTGACGAACCGTCTTGATAGCTTTCCCGGCAGTGGATCCGCCCGGGCGCTCGCGATTTCCCCGGAAAGGCGCACCCGGACGAGAATCAGGGCGCGGTCGGCGGTGAGAACCGGCGGATCGCCTCGAGAAGCTCCCCGTTGGTGGGTCTCTTCTTGTAGTCTTCGTCCACGCGGACGAACCGGACGATGCCCCGCTTGTCGATCACGACGGCGGTGGGATGGGGGATCTCCCCCTGCGCCTCATTCAGGATGCCGTACCGCTTGATCGTGGCGGAGCCGGGGTCCATGAGGTTGAGGTAGGTCAGGCCCTGGGACTGCCGGAGCTCCTTCAACTTGTCGGGCGGGTCGATGCTGATGGCCCAGACGTCGGCGCCGAGCTTGCGGAACTCCTCGATCCCCAGCTGCAGCTCGCCGAGCTGCTTGCGGCAGTAAGGTCACCAGACGCCACGGAAGAAGATCAGGACGACGGTCCTTTGGCCCCGGAGGTCACTCAGGCGGTGCCGCGAACCGTCGGGCGCCTGCAAGGTGAAGTCGGGCGCCTCCTGGCCCACGCGCACCCGCGACGCCTGAGCCTCGGGCCGCCCGGCGATCGCGGCGGACGGCGTCTCGCGGCCGGCCGCGAGGCACTCCAAAGGTAAGAGCGCATAGACGCCGGCCACGAGCACGCCGGCAGCGACCTTAGAGACGACCACAGCGCGTCCGCCCATCTGGGTGATCTCGCTCTCCAATCCTATTGCCGACGTTCAGCAGCACGACCCCCCCGGACCGCAGCAGGAAGCGGACTGGACATCCGTGCCGGTCTCGCCCGGCTCGAGCACGGCGAAGGCCCCCGCATAGGGCGGTGTCCTCAGCTTCAAGGCGGTGTCGGTGCAGACTTCGACCATGACCCCGCGCGGAAACGTATGACCCTCCTCGTCGATCACCGCCTTCTGCGGTCCGAGGTACATGGCCCGCTGTCCGACGAATCTGCAGCCGGCGGTTTTCTCGAACTTCCAGCCCCTGACCGTCATCGAATAAAAAGGATACTCCTCGATGGACTTCCAGTAGGTCTTCTTGAGAATCTCGATCCCGAAGAAGCCGGCCTTCTCGAGGGTCGCCAGGAGTGCCTCTTCGGTCAGCGCCCCGACGGTGCACTCGCTCCAGAGGTCCGGGTTGGTCTTGAGGGACGGGGGCACCTCGCGGTCGGAGACGATATCGGCGATGACCGCCCGCCCGCCGTCCTTGAGCATCTGCCAGATCTCCTGGAAGACCTTTTGCTTGTCCGGCGAGAGGTTGATCACGCAGTTCGAGGTCACGATGTCGACGGATCGGGAGGGCACGGGAGGCGATTCGAGGAACCCCTCCCGGAACTCGCTGGCCGCGTACCCGAGCCGAGCGGCGACGATCGGCTCGTTGGCGCGGGCGATCTCCAGCATCCTGCCGGTCATGTCGATGCCGACGGCCCTGCCGTCGCGGCCGACCTTCTTCGCTGCGATGAAGACGTCGATCCCGGCGCCGCAGCCGAGGTCGACGAAGACCTCACCCGGCTTCACGTCCGCTGCCGTGACCGGCGAGCCGCAGCCATAGAAGCGATCGATCACGTCCTTGGGGATGTGCCCGATGTCGGCTTCGTCGAACGTCGTGGGGCAGCACAGTCCTGCCTGGGGTGTTGCGGCGGCCCGGCTGTAGAACGTTCGCACCAGCGCGCGCGGCTTGTCGACGTCGAACGACAGGACACAGTTCGAGTGAATGGTCAGGACCTCGCGCTCGGCCAGGGTTCCGTCGGCGACGCCGCAGGCGATGGAAGTCTCGCCCATGGCTCGGACCACCCGCGGCGCGTCGTAGCCGCTCTGTCGGTTGACTCGCGCCGCTGCCTCCGCCACCAGCTCGCCCCACACACGCTGCACGAGCGCGGTCTGGATCGGGTAATAGGGATCGGGCGCCGCCAGGCGCTCCGCCAGCCCCGGATCGCCTCCGTTCCCCGATGTGGAGAAGAGATAGGCATGCTCGATGTCGCCGCCCCCGGTCAGGAAGCGCATCGGGTCCTGAGACACCGACTCGCGGCGGGCGACGGTCGCCTCGCGAAAGGCGCGGAGCACCGGGCTCTCGCCGAGGACCTTCTCCAGCGCCTCGTCCGGGAATCGGCCGCAGGCCAGAGCCTCTTCCCCGGCCAGGGCGGCGGACGGATAGATCGTCCCATCGGCGTACAGGCAGACGGAGTCCCACCCGGCATTTCCGAGATCGTACTTGAGGCCCGGGCGCCCGTCGACCCGGCGGCGCACCGCCTCCAGGTTGTCCAGCACGATGCCCTCGCGACGCGCGGCCTCGGCGGTCCGCAGGAGGCGAGGAAGAATCCGGTCCGTCCCCGGAAAGAACCCGTCGTGGCCCGTGATCGCTCGACCCCTGCGGTGCGACCACATGAGGTGCTGCGATCGGGCCCCGTGGCTCCTGGCGAGGACCGTCAGCTCCGGAAGCTCCTCCAGGTTGCTCTCGGTGACCACTGTCGTAAGCGCGACGTCGAAGCCCAGGTCCGCCAGGAGGCGCAACCCCTCGAGCGACTTCCGGAAGGTCCCGGCACCCCGGATCGGATCGTTCGTCTCGGGCCGGGCGCCGTCCACGGAGACCTGGAACCTGACCCTCTCATGGGACAGGCTGGTCAGCGACTTCCTGGGCCCGGCGGCGAACAGTGTCGCGTTCGTGAGGATGATCGGCTCGGAGTCCAGTCGGTCTGTGATCCACCGGATCAGCTCTGGCAGATCCCTCCGCAGGAACGGCTCGCCGCCCGTGAAGTAGAAGCGCCGGGCGCCCAGATCGTGGGCCTCGCGGATTGCGCTCTTCAGCACCTCGGTTGAAAGCCCCGGCAGGCCGTCAGGCCCCGACGAGACCAGGCAGTGGCGGCAGGTCAGGTTGCAGGAGTTGTTGGAGTGGACCCAGAACTCCGAGAGCCCCCGCGGCTCTCCGTGAGCGAGCCTCCCGGCATACGGCGGGCGCCGGAAGGGGGCCTCCGAGACGATCCCCGCCCGGCGGGCCTCGCGGAAAAAGTCATGAACGTGCAGCCATGCCTTCCCGGCCTCGAGGCCGTGCGCGGCCGCGTAGTCGGCAACGATCCGGCCGACCGGGGTGGCACCGTCCGCCCGGGCGAGCAGCTCGGACCCACGCGGCTCGACGGCGGCCCAGTTGGGCGATTCGGGATCGAGAAACAGGGGCAACCCCGCCGCCTCGTATCGGACGAGGGACGGAGTGTGGAAGATCGTCTTCTCCGTAATCGGGGTCATGCGCGAGGTTCTTCCGCGACGTTGCCGCATGTCCTGGCGTAGTCTGCCTCGATGGGGACGCCGAGCAACAGGGTCAGCCGGTTCACAAATGAGAAATACGCGACGGTGAGCGCCGCATCCAGGATGGCCCGATCGTCAAACCCGTGCGCGCGCAGGCTCTCCACCTGGGAGTCCGAGGCCCGCTCGGGCTCGAGGGCCCCCATTCTAGCCCAGCGAAGCAGGGCGAGGTCGGCGGGCCCGAGACTCTCCGGCAGCTCACTCCGGCCCAGAGTATCGACGACGGAAGGATCGTCACCCAGTCGCCGCAGGGCCTCGCTGTGGTGCGCGACGCAGTAGGCGCACTGATTGGCGGCGGAGACCACGACCGCGATGCGCTCCCGCGCCAGACGGCTCAAGGTCGAGCGCTGGAAGACCACCGCGCGGTACAGATCGAGGTGGGCGCGGAGGGCACGCGGGTTCAGCGACTGAGCCCGGTGGATCTCGGCCACGCCTCCGCGCGCCGAGGCGATGGCCCGGTAGATCTCGGCCAGATCGCCCCGCGCGACCTCGGGCGGGATCGTCTCGATCCATGTCACGGTTTCGCACCTCCCCGGCGCAGCAGCGGGGCGACCGCGCGCCTTCCGAACACTCGGCCCGGCCTGGTGAAGGCGGGCACGTCCAATAGTCCCGGCTCCCTCAAAGATGTTACAGTCCGCTCCGCCTCCGAGACCGAGAGATGATGATATCCCTCCTTGTGCTTGCGGTGCTCTTCGTCGCGTTCGCCAACGGGGCGAATGACAACTTCAAGGGCGTCGCCACGCTGTTCGGAAGTGCGGCGACAACTTACAAGGGAGCGCTCGCGTGGGCGACCTTGACGACTCTGGCCGGGTCCGTCGCCTCTCTCGTGGCCGGTGGTGCGCTGGTCAAATCGTTCTCAGGCAAGGGGCTCGTGCCGCAGAATCTGACGACAGACCTCCATTTTCTGGTTGCTGTTGCAGGGAGCGCGGCCCTCACTGTCCTGGCGGCGACCCGCATCGGCCTGCCCGTTTCGACCACCCACAGCCTGCTGGGAGGCCTGATCGGTGCTGGACTGATGGCCGCCGGCTCGCATGTCGACTTCGCGGCACTCGGGAGGAATTTCGTCTCGCCCCTCCTTCTCTCGCCGATCCTGTCGATCCTTCTGACCTTGGCCCTTTACACCTCTTTGCGCACCGCAAGAAGGGTTATTCGCGTTGACACGGAAACATGCCTCTGTGTTGGGGAGGTCCATGACGTCGTTGATCTGCGAGCCGACGGCTCCGGCGTCCTCCGCTCGACCGGAGTGACCCTATCGGTGGGGGAGCTCTCACGGTGCCGCACGCGCTACACGGGGCATGTTCTCGGGATATCGGCGCAGCGGGCCCTGGTGTCGCTCCACTTTTTGTCTGCCGGTGCCGTGAGCTTCGCGCGTGGTCTCAATGACACGCCCAAGATCGTCGCCCTCCTCGTTGCCGCCAGTCTGCCGGGCCTTCCCAGATGGGCCCTGTCGACCGCAGCCGTCATGGCCATGGGTGGCCTGCTCAGCGCGAAGCGTGTGGCGGAGACCATGAGCCACCGGATCACAGCGATGAATGAAGGCCAGGGCTTCAGCGCCAACCTGGCGACGGCCCTTCTTGTGATCCTCGCCTCGAGTCTCGGGCTGCCCGTCTCCACGACCCACGTGAGCGTAGGAGCGCTCTTCGGCATTGGCCTTGCCAATCGCAGGCCGAACCCGAGGCCGATCGCCTCGATCCTTACGGCGTGGGTGACGACGCTGCCGCTGGCCGGAGCGCTTGCCGCGCTGCTCTACTGGGGCGTGACTCGGCTTGCATAGGTCGCTCCCTGACAATCAGGGCTCCACCAGCCGGCGGAGGACACCTTGACCTCGGGCCTGTCCCGCCAGCCGATGCCGCCAGGCGTCCTGCCGGTCCGCGGATCCGGTGATCAGGACGTCAGGCTGCGGGCAGAGAGATGCGAAACGTGGTGCCCGAGCCGGGGCGGCTCTCGACCTCGATTGTCCCGCCCATCGCCTGGGCGAGGTGCTTGGCGATCGCCAGGCCGAGACCGGTCCCGCCGTCGCGTCGGTCGCGCGAGTGGTCGACGCGATAGAAGCGCTCGAAGATCCTGCCGAGGTCCTCGGGCGGGATGCCCACCCCGTTGTCCGCGACCGACACGACCACCCGGCCGGCCGACGGGCGCGCCGAGACCTCGATCCGGCCCCCTTCGGGGGTGAACTTGACGGCGTTGTCGAGCAGGTTGATGAGCACCTGCGCCAGGCGATCGCGATCGGCCACGACGTCGGGGAGATCCCTCGGAAGGTCGAGAGCGACCGCGTGGCGCCGCTCCAGCGCGGCCGGGCGCGTGACCGTCTCGGCCTGCGCCACCACGTCGCGCAGCGACACCGGGCGGAGGTCGAGGCGCGCCTGCCCCTGCTCGACCGACGACAGGTCGAGCAGGTCCTCGATCAGGGCGGCCAGACGCCCGGCGTGGCGGTGGATCACCTCGACGAACTCGGCGGCCCGGCCCGGGTCCTTCAGCCCGCCGTCGCGCAGCGTCTCGGCGTAACCCTTGATCGCCGTGAGCGGTGTGCGCAGCTCGTGCGACACGTTGGCCACGAACTCGCGCCGCACCCGCTCGAGCCGCTGCAGCTCGGTGACGTCGTGGAACACCGCGACCGCCCCCACGGTCCGCCCGTCCTCGCGGATGGCGGCGAGGCTGGCCCGGATCACCTTGTCCTGCGCGCCCCCGAGGGCGATCTCCCGGACCAGCGGCTCGTCCGCCCTGAGCGCCGCCTCGATCGCCTCCTGCAGGGCCGGGACGCGCGCCGTCTCCAGCGGGCGGCGCCCCTCGATCGGGAGCTGCGCGTTGAAGATGCGGCGGAAGGCGTCGTTGGAGACCAGGATCCGGCCGTCCGGACCGGTCAGGACCACCCCCTCGACCATCCCTTCCAGGACGGAGCGCAGCTGGTTCCGCTCGCGGCCGATCAGGACCAGGCGCTCCTCGAGCTCGTCGGCCATCCGGTTGAGCGAGCGCGCCAGCGTCGCCACCTCGTCGCTGCCGCTGACCTCGGCGCGCGTCCCGAGGCGGCCGGCGGCCAGGCCGGCGGCGGCGCGCGACATCGCCTCGAGACGGCGCGCCGTGCCGCGCGCGAAGGCCCAGCCGAGGGCGCCGGCGGCCAGCACCGACACGACCGCCGCCAGCAGGATCGGGACGCGCACCTCCGTCTGGGCTTTCCTCACTTCGGTGAGCGGGACCGCGAGACGCACGACGCCCTTCGCCGGATCGGCGGGGTCGAGACGCGACGCCACGTACAGCATGTTCTCCGACAGCGTCCGGCTGTAGCGCACCGCCCGTCCCGCGCCGGTGCGCATCGCCTCGATCACCTCGGGACGGTCGGCGTGGCTCTCGACCGTCGCCAGGGCGTCGCCGTCCAGCTCGGTGTCCCCCAGCACCTTGCCGGTGGCGTCGATGAGAGTGACCCGGACGTCGAGGTCCCTGCCGAGGCGGTCCGCCAGCCGGTCGGCGGAGGCGGGCAGGTCGGGCTCGGCGCGCGACAGGTCGCGCGCCAGGCGCGTCTCCTGCGCGAGCCTTCCCGCGATCTGATCGGTGACGCGCCGCTCGACGGCCCGGCTCAGGAAGTATCCGGCGATGAGCGAGGCGAGGCCGGCGACCAGGACGAACGACAGGGTGAGACGGTGCTGGATTCTCAGAGCGGTGTCCTTCGCTCAGTCGGCCGCCGCGGACCCCGCCGGCCGGAACCGGTAGCCGACGCCGCGCACCGTCTCGATCCATTCGCCGGCCGGCCCCAGCTTGGCGCGCAGGCGCTTCATGTGGGTGTCGACGGTGCGCGTCTCCACGTCGCCGCCATAGCCCCACACCTCCGACAGGAGCTGGTCCCGGCTGAACGCCCGACCGGGCCGCCTGGCCAGGCGGTGCAGCAGCTTGAACTCGGTGGCGGTGAGGACGATCTCCCGGCCCTGCAGGCGGACCGTGTGGGCGCCGACGTCGATGACCAGCGGGTCGTGGACGATGCGCTCCTGCTCCGCAGCCGGGCCCTCCTCGCGCTTCAGGATCGCCTGCACCCGGAGCACCAGCTCGCGCGGCGAGAACGGCTTCACGACGTAATCGTCGGCCCCCAGCTCGAAGCCGACGACCCGGTCGACCTCCGCGCCCCGGGCGGTGAGCATCAGGATCGGGATGCGGCGCGTCGTCTCGTCCTGCTTCAGGAGCCGGGCCACCTCGCCGCCGGACAGGACCGGCAGCATCAGGTCGAGGACGATCAGGTCGGGACGCTCCCGGCGCGCCGCCTCGATCGCCTGCCGGCCGTCCAGCGCCGACACGACACGGTAGCCGGCCTGCGCCAGGTTGTAGCGCACCAGCTCCACGATGTCGCGCTCGTCGTCCACCACCAGGATGGTCTGCGGCACCTTGGTCGGGTCTCCCGGATTCGCCGCCGCGCCGGCGCGAATTATAGTCCCCGTGGCCGGACCCCCGTGACGGCGTCACGGGTGGCGGCCGGCGCCCCGGACAGTCTCCGCTCCAGCGTGTGACGGAGAAGTGACCGGCGCGCGACGGGCCGGTGACGATCGGGTGACGAGGCGGGGCGCCGCACCGGGCCCGAACCCCGCATCGATCGGCGCCATACGGGCGTCCGGCGCCGCCCGGGGTCACCCGGGCAGCCGCCGCTTCAGGATCGCGCCGAGAGCATCCCGGTCGAGCGACCCCATCACGATCCGCTCGGCCATCCGCCCGTCGGGGCCGACGACCAGGGTGATCGGCAGCGACAGGACGCCGTAGCGCGCCGC